>WBZL01000013.1_pt2 | contig 177963 bp, 153 predicted proteins | sample 5204291 | NCBI WGS metagenome assembly WBZL01 (sample SAMN12344345, study PRJNA552823) | activated sludge metagenome | biome: Activated sludge suspended growth; feature: Nitrification reactor; material: Wastewater; isolation source: activated sludge from nitrification reactor of wastewater...
CAAGAGCACCCTCTGCCAGGAAATCGCCGAAGCGCAGGGATTCGCGAGGCGAACGCTCGACGAACGCGATGTTCGCGAGCAGGCCATCACCGACCCGGAAGGGTTCCTGGCGGACCTCGGAGACCATGGGGCGTTCATTGACGAGGTGCAGCGGGCGCCCGACCTGATGCTGGCCATCAAGGCGGTTGTCGATCGGGACGGACGTAGCGGCCAATACCTGCTCAGCGGGTCAAACCAGCCCAAAATCGGACAGTCGGTGAGCGACTCGCTGGTCGGGCGCGCGACCTACCGCACGCTCCGGCCGCTCACGTTGAGCGAACTGCGATTCGACGAGGAGCACCGGGGATGGAGCTTCCTGTTCGGGTCAGACGAAGCGGCGGTCCTTGCCGAACTTGAACGACGTGCCGCCTCCAGCGGGCCGCTGGATTGGCAATCCGTCGCCACGACAGGAGGGTTCCCTCGGGCAGTGGCTGCCCCACCCGATCAGCGTCTGCGCGTTCTCGACGATTACGTGGAAATCTTCTCGCGTCGCGACATTCTGGAGATCCTCGAAGTCGAATCCGCCCCGAGACTGGAAGCCTTCGTACGATTGACGGCCGCGCGAACGGGGCAAGAGCTCAATGTATCGGGCCTGTCGAACGACCTGGGCACGCCGGTCACCACCATCCGCCGATGGCTTCAGGCGCTCCAGCGCAGCTACCTCATCGAGCTCATCCCGCCGTACTCCAGGAATTCCGGCCAGCGCGTGATCAAGTCGCCGAAGCTGTACAGCGTCGATGCTGCGCTCGCCCTGGCGGCTTCGCGCGAGACTGCGCCAACAGGCTTCCATCTGGAGACCCTGGTTGCCGGCGACCTGCTCGTCTGGCGGGATGGCGCGCCGACCCGTGATCTCCACCACTGGCGACTGAGCTCGGGGCAGGAGGTCGACTTCGTCCTGGAGGAAAACGCGCAGCTGCTACCGGTCGAGGTCAAAGCGAGCAACGGGGTGGGTGTGGATGAGGCGCGGCACCTGGTCACTTTCCGCGAACGTCACGCGAATACGCCGCGGGCCGTCTTGGTGAGTTGCGATCCTCAAATCAGAGTCATCAGGCCGGGCATACTCGCGTGCCCGTGGTGGGCGGTCTTGTGACGCAAACTGAATCGGCCCGAAGGCGGACTTTCACGCGTGTAGCTGGAGATGTAGCTAGACTGATCCGGAGCTACCTGGAACTGATATGAATCAACACACTACAAGCACCCGGTGCGAGCAGGTGCAGAACGTGGAGCACGCGCCGGACACTTTCGGCGACGTCCGCCATCGTTGCTGCAACCGGTTGGGTTACTGACCATTGTCCCCGGATTCGTCCATGTGTCCCTGCGCGATCCGGATGCGCGCGCGCCAGGGAACGGCCGCACGCTATCATCGCGTGAGTTATCGGCGCACCGCGGCGGGCTGGCGGACCAGCGAGTGCATGGCGAAGCCGGTCATCAGCCAGGCGATCGCGTACTGCGACATGCGCGCCTGAGGCGAATACTGCGCGTGCCGCAACACGAAGGCCGCGGCAAGAGTGGCAGCATGCGTGAGCGCGATTTCCGGCACGCCGTGCCGGCAGCCTTTGCGCTGCCGTTCCTCGAACAGCTGGCCCGACTCGGCTGCGACAGCAAAGCGCTCTGGCGCGATGCGCACATGAGCGTCTCCCTCCCCGCGGTGCAGAGACATCAGGCGCCTCATCTGCCGACGGGCGAGTTTGCGCGCTTCTACCGGCTCGCGATCGGTGCGCTGGAGGGGCGTTGCTGCGCGCGCGAGGGCGGACGCCCTTTGGGCAAGCTGGCCGTCGACATGATGTGCTACACCCTGATCCACTGCGCCACACTCGAGAAAGCCGTCGAGCGCGCGGCCATGTTCAACCGGGCTATGGAGGAGCGCGGCGCGGACGCACGGCTGCAACGGCGCGGGGAACGGGTGTGGTTCACAATCGATACGCGCCGACGCGTGCGGGATGGCGCATCACTGCTGGTGGATCTCACCGGCATCAACCTCCACTACCAGCTGTTCTCCTGGCTCGTCGGTCGCCGGCTGCCGGAGGTCGAAGCCGGCCTGGCCTACCCGCCGCCGTCACGCCCGAGTCCGCTCTACGAAGCCTACGGCATGCCACTGCGCTTCGATCAGCAGGTCAACTATCTGGGCTTCCCTGCGAACTGCCTGCGGTTGAAGCTCGTGCGTTCCCACGCCGAGCTCGAGCGAGTGATCGATTTCATTCCCTTCCGGCTCGACGTCGGCAATGCGCGCAGCGGCAATCTCGTGCTGTCGATCCGCCTGCTGATCGCGGACGCCCTGCAGCATCAGGGCCGGGCGCCGGATGCCGAAGCGGTGGCGCAGCTGCTCTGCATGAGCACCGCCTCGATGCGCCGGCAACTGCGTGCCGAGGGCACCTCGTATTCCGGGTTGCGCGGCGCCTGTCAGCGAGAGACTGCCGAGCATTTGCTGCGCCATACCGACATGTCGATCGCGGAGGTCGCCCGGCGCGTCGGGCTCGGTGGCGGCCGCGCATTTCGCCGGGCCTTCCGGCATTGGACGGGGACGCTGCCGTCGGAGTTTCGCCGGAGGGCCGCCGGTCGCTGAGCGAAACTGTCCCCTGCGCCGCGCGCCGAGAGACTCACGACCCGCGCGCGAACCCGACGATCATCCCCCCATGGCGGCAATGGTGAGGAAACGCGGATGATTACCTCGGAGCAGGCGAAGAAGGCCATCGAGCGGTACATCGATACCTGGAACAGGGGCGATCGGCAGGGCTGGATTTCCTGCTGGGCGGAAAACACGATTCTGGAGGACCCCGTCGGCGGGCCCCGCAAAGGCGGCATCAGGAGCATCGAGGAAACCTGGGATCGCACCATCAAGACCGGAGCCGCCTGGAAGCTCGAGGCCGTCCTGGTCCGCATCTGCGGCAATGAAGCCGGGCTGCACATGCGGAACATCAATACGCGTGACAACGCCTTCAACGACAGCATCGAGTTCTGGCGCTTCAACGATGAGTGCAAGATCGACAGCTGCCGCACCTTCTTCACGAAGCAAGGCGTGCTCGACGAATACTGGATCAACGAGCACGCGATCGCCGGCTGAGTACCCTGTCGCCTCGGTGCGGGTTGCGCACGCGCAGACACGATCACGACGACCTTGAATTCGCAGGCGGCTGGCCGCGACTGTGTGCTACGTCGCCGGCCTACTTGGGCAGGCCGCGGTCCATGCCCGCGCCCGGCAGCAAGCTCGGCCAGCGGATCGGCCGAAAGGACGCTACTCACCGTCTTTTCTGCCAATCATTCAGCGGGTTGCACAATTGCCAGATCGGCGGATTCCGTCATGGCGTACCTGCCACAGGGCGTAGATTGATTCTATCCCCTAGAGGGGGTGTTCTCGATTCACCCTCTATTAAGGGGTGAATCCTGGATAGCGGAGCGCGCCCTGGACACCATCGCCCGGACACCCAAGCAGCTGGGCCAGGCTCTGCGATCACGGCGGAGCAAGCTGAAGCTTTCCCAGACCGAGGTCGGCCGCAAATCGGGCATCAAGCAGGACACCGTCTCGACGCTCGAGATTCATACACCCTCGACCACCGTTGAGACCTTGTACAAGGTGCTCTCGGTCCTGGGCCTGGAACTGGTGGTCCGGGAAAAGGCATCGACCTCTCGCACCGACCAGGAGTGGTAGGTGGCGCGGCCGTCGAAGACACGGACGCCGCACGCCTGGATGAATGGCGAGTACGTCGGCGAGTGGATCCACCCCGCCGGCAGACCGCAGCAGTTCGTCTACGCCCCGGAGTGGCTGGCTTCGCGCAGCGCACGACCGCTGTCGCTGTCGATGCCGCTCACGGAGGGCGCCGCGTACACGGGCCCATTGGTCGAGCGCTACTTCGAAAACCTGCTGCCGGAGAGTGGAACGATCCGGCGACGCATCGTCCAGCACGTGGGCGCGCAGTCGGACCGCGCCTTCGACCTGCTGGAGAAGATCGGGCGCGATTGCGCGGGCGCGCTGCAGCTTACGGTCCATCGGGACCCGGCCCCCGGCGTGCGCACGATCGACGCCTCGCCCATCGGCGACGATGAGATCGAGCAGTTGCTGCTCAAGACAACGGGCACCGGCACTTTCGGCGCGCCCGAGCTGGACGATGACTTCCGTCTTTCCATCGCCGGGGCGCAGGAAAAGACCGCGCTGCTGTTCCACGCGGGTCGCTGGTGCCGTCCTCATGGGACCACGCCATCGACGCACATCCTGAAGCTCCCGCTCGGAACGCTTCCAGGCGGAATCGATCTGCGTACGTCCGTCGAAAATGAGTGGCTGTGCGCGCGGATATTGTTGGGGTATGGCGTTCCGACGGCTGTCAGCAGACAGGACCTGGATCATCCGCCTGCCACAGGAAGATTTCTGCCAGGCCCTGGGCATCGCACCGACACAGAAATACCAGACCGACGGCGGTCCAGGTATCGAAGCGACCATGAATACGCGGCTCGGCTCCGAAGTGGCCGAGGAGGATCGACGAGACTTCTTCCGCACGCAGATCCTGTTCTGGATGCTGTGCGCCATCGACGGGCATGCAAAGAACTTCAGTCTCTTCCTGAATGCCGGCGGGAGCTGCCGGCTGGCCCCTCGGTACGACGTGCTCTCGGCGCATCATGTCCTGGGCACGAAGGCTGGCACGCTGTCACCGCACGAGGTGAAGATGGCCATGGGGGTTTGCGGCAGCAGAGAACTGCACTACAGCTGGCGTCGCATCCTGCCGCGGCACTTCGAGCAGTCCGCGGGGCGCTGCGGCCTCGGCAATGAGATCAGCCGTATTGCGGAAGATCTCGTCAATCGCACCGCAACTGTCATCGAGTCTGTGCAGCGCGTGCTTCCGGCCGGTTTTCCAGCGGAGCTGGCACAAGCTGTATTTGCCGGGCTGGAGTCCGCTGCCGATCGGATGAAGAGCAGATGACCTGCTCTTCTGGCGGTAGCGCGTGTCCGCGGTGAGCAGTCACTTGACGCGACGCCGGGCTGCTTCGTTGACTGGCACAGACGCACGGCCTGCAGTTCAATCTGTCATGAACCGGCAGGACGCGTCCGGAGGTGTTTCGCGCTCCTGCGCCGCCGGATGCCGCGCGGCTGCGGCGACGGGCCCGCTGCCCGGCGTAGAATTGCCCGATGTCCGATCGCGCCCCCCCGCCCGCAACGACCCGCGGCCGCCTTTTCGTCATCGCCGCGCCCTCGGGCGCCGGCAAGACGTCGCTCGTCCGCGCGCTGATGGAGCGCGAACCGGGCCTGCGGTTCTCGATCTCGTACACGACGCGCAGCCGGCGTCCCAGGGAGACGCACGGCCGCGACTACTTCTTCGTGACCGGGGACGAATTCGATGCCATGGCCACCCGCGGCGAGTTCCTCGAGCATGCACGCGTCTTCGACAACCGCTACGGCACCGCCCGCACGCAAGTCGAGGCCGCGCTCGCCACGGGCCGCAACCTGATCCTCGAGATCGACTGGCAGGGCGCGCAGCAGATCCGCCGCGCCATGCCCGAGTGCGTGTCGATCTTCATCCTGCCGCCTACGCGTGCGGAGCTCGAGCGACGCCTGCGCGGGCGTGGCACCGATGCCGAAGAGGTCATCCAGCGGCGCCTGCGCGACGCCGCCGCGGACATGACGCACTGGAACGAGTTCGACTACGTCGTGGTCAACGACGACTTCGACACGGCGCTCGAAGATCTCCTCGCCATCGTGAGGGGATCGGGGGCCGAGCGCACCGACGCACGGCGCGCCGGGCTGGCAGAACTGACCGTCGCGCTGACCGGGGACTAGTCGCCGAGCCGGAAGCAGGGGAACGACCCCTGTTTCCCGTCAGGAACACGCGATTACCCCCGTTTCCCGCCCCGGCGGGAGGGGTGTGGTATGCTCACGCCCCTTTCTCCTTCCGATCAGTCCTGAGCTCATGGCCCGCATCACCGTCGAAGACTGCCTGCAGAACGTGCCCAACCTGTTCCAGCTCGTGCTCGTGGCGTCGCGCCGCGCGCGCAAGCTCGCGAACGGTGCCGAGGCGACGCTCGAGTGGGAAAACGACAAGCCGACGGTGCTTGCCCTGCGCGAGATCGCGGCCGGCCACGTCGGCGTCGAGATCCTCGAGGAGCCCGAACTGCCCCCGCCTCCGCCGCCGGAACTGCTGCCGGAGCCGGAGTTCATGGGCGAGTTCCGCGCCCCGCAGATCGGCCTGGGAGACTGATCCCCGCCACCGGCACCCGATCCCTGCATGGACGTCACGTCTTCCCTGCGCAGCCTGCTGCCCTACGGAAGACGCTCCATCGGGATCAACCAGCTCGTCTCGAAGCTCGAGACCTACCTGCCGCCCGACCAGGTCGAGCGGGTGCAGGAGGCGTACGACTTCGCCTTCCATGCGCACGAGGGCCAGCGGCGCCGCTCGGGTGAGCCCTACATCACGCACCCGGTCGCGGTCGCCGACCTGCTCGCCGACCTGCGGCTCGACGCGCAGACGATGATCGCGGCGATCCTCCACGACGTCATGGAGGACACGCCCAACACCAAGGAAGAGATCACCGAGCGGTTCGGCCGCGAAGTCGCCGAGCTCGTCGACGGCGTCAGCAAGCTCGACCAGATCCAGTTCCGCAGCCGTGCCGAGGCGCAGGCCGAGAGCTTCCGCAAGATGCTGCTCGCCATGGTGCGCGACATCCGCGTGATCATGGTCAAGCTCGCGGACCGCACGCACAACATGCGCACGCTCGGCGCGATGCCGCCGGCGAAGCGGCGCACGATCGCGCGCGAGACGCTCGACATCTACGCGCCGATCGCCAACCGGCTCGGCATGCACGCGATCAAGCGCGAGCTCGAGGACCTGGGCTTCCGCGCGTTGTATCCGAAGCGCTACAAGGTCATCGAGTCGGCGGTCAAGGCGGCGAAAGGCAACCAGAAGCAGTTCGTCGGCCGCATTGCGGCATCGCTCAGGGACGCGCTCGAGCAGGCCGGTATCCCGGCGCGGGTCGAGGGCCGTGAAAAGGACGTCTACAGCATCTACGAGAAGATGCGACGCAAGAAGGTGTCGCTCGGCGAGATCGTCGACGTCTACGGCTTCCGCATCGTCGTCGACTCGCCCGACACCTGCTACCGCACGCTCGGCGTCGTCCACTCCGTGTTCAAGCCCATGCCCGGGCGGTTCAAGGACTACATCGCGATCCCGCGTGTGAACGGCTACCAGTCACTTCACTCGACGCTGTTCGGGCCGAACGGCACGCCGATCGAGGTGCAGATCCGCACCGGGGAGATGCACGGTGTCGCCGAGTCCGGCATCGCCGCGCACTGGCAGTACAAGGAAGGCGGCGGCAGCGACATCGGCCTGCAGGGCAACCGCGCGCGCGAATGGCTGCAGCAGCTCGTCGAGATCCAGCAAGGCGGCAACCCCGAGGAATTCCTCGAAAGCGTCAGGGTCGACCTGTTCCCCGACAAGGTCTACGTGTTCACGCCCAAGGGCGAGATCCGCCGCCTGCCGCGCGGCTCGACCTGCGTCGACTTCGCCTACGCCGTGCACACCGACGTCGGCAACCGCTGCGTGGCGGCCAAGGTCGACCGGCGGCTCGTGCCGCTGCGCACGCCGCTGCGCAACGGCCAGACCGTCGAGATCATCACGGCCAAGGGCGCGACACCGAACCCAGCGTGGGTCAATTTCGTCGTCACGGCAAAAGCGCGCGCGTCGATCCGCCAGTATCTGAGGAACCTGAAGCGCAGCGAGGCCATCGACCTCGGCAAGCGCCTGCTGAACCAGGCGCTGGAGGAATTCTCGCTCACGCTGCGCAAGGTCCCGCAGGCGTCGATGGCGGCAGTGATTGCCGAGCTGGGGCTGAAGACGCAGGACGAACTGCTCGAACGGATCGGTCTCGGCGAGCGCGTGGCGCCGTTCATCGCGCGGCGGCTGTTGCCGGCGGATTCCGCTGCCGTCGCGGATGGCACGGCCGGGCCACTCGCGATCGCCGGCACGGAAGGACTGGTCGTTGCCTACGCGCGCTGCTGCTTCCCGATTCCGAACGATCCCATTCTCGCGAGCCTGTCGAGCGGCCGCGGCGTCGTGATCCACCGCGAGGCCTGCGGCAACCTTGCCTCGTTTCGCAAACAGCCGGAGAAGTGGATTCCGGTGACCTGGCAGGCGGCGACCGACCGCCTGTTCCACGTCGAGATCCACGCCGACGTCACCAACCGCATGGGCGTGCTCGCCTCCGTCGCCTCCGCCATCGCGGGCACGCAGACGAACATCGACCGCGTCGCCCTCGTCGAGCGCGACACCGACACGTCCACGCTGATCTTCGAGCTGCTCGTGCACGACCGCAAGCAGCTCGCGAGCGTGATGCGCGCGGTGCGCAGCATGCCGGAAGTGCTGCGGGTCGCGCGGACGCTGGCGTAGCGCCGTTCGCCATTGCATTCGGGCGGACGCAGGCGCCGGCGAAGCCGCGCAGCTGCCGCGGCGCCCTTCACTATTCGCGCGCCGGTGTTCATCATGCGCGCTGCGCAGGAACCGTTCTCCCCGGAGCACCCCGTGTCCATTAATCCCATCCACACCGACCAGGCGCCGGCGGCCATCGGCACGTACTCACAGGCGGTCCGTGCGGGCAACACCGTCTATCTCTCGGGCCAGATTCCGCTCGACCCGGCGACGGGTGCGCTGGTCGGCGGCGACGTCGAGGCGCAGATCCGGCGCGTGTTCGAGAACCTGCGGGCGGTGATCGCCGCGGCCGGCGGCCGGTTCGCCAACGTCGTCAAGGTGAATGTCTATCTGACCGACCTCGGCCACTTCGCGCTGGTCAACCAGGTGATGACGGATTACTTCACGCCGCCCTATCCGGCGCGTGCCGCGATCGGCGTGGCGGCGCTGCCGCGCGGCGCCGTGGTCGAGGTCGACTGCGTCATGGTGCTCTGAACCCGGCGCAACCCGTGCCTGCCGCGGCCTCGCTCGCCGAACGTCCCGTCACGGCGCTGCGCGGCGTCGGCGCTGCGCTCGCCGCGTCGCTGGCTCGCCTCGGGCTCGCGACGGTACAGGACGTGCTGTTCCACCTGCCGCTGCGCTACGAGGACCGCACGCGCGTCGTGCCGATCGGCAGCCTGCGCCACGGCGACCGCGCGGCCGTCGAAGGCGAGATCCAGTTGTCCGAGGTGGCCTTCCGGCGCCGCCGGATGCTGCTGGTACGGCTCGCCGACGGCACCGGCTCCGTCACGCTGCGGTTCTTCCACTTCTCGGCCTCGCAGCAGGCGCAGCTCGCGCGCGGGCAACGGCTGCGCTGCTTCGGCGAAGTGCGCATGGGCCCGGGCGGGCTCGAGATCGTCCACCCCGAGTACCGACGCGTCGCCGGCGCGGGCGATGGCGATGGCGCCGCCGACAGCCTGACACCGATCTATCCCGCCACCGAAGGCGTGCAGCAGGGCCGGCTGCGCGCGCTCACCGATCACGCGCTCGCGATGCTGGCGCAGGGTGGGCTGACCGACTACCTGCCTCCCGGCGTGCTCGATGCGTTCGATCTGCCGACGCTCGAGGACGCCTTGCGCTACGTGCATCGCCCGCCACCCGATGCGGACGTCGCGCGACTCGCCGCGGGCCAGCATCCCGCGCAGCGCCGGCTGGCCTTCGAGGAGCTGCTGGCGCACCAGTTGAGTCTGCGGCTGTTGCGTCAGGCGGCCGCCAGGGACCTCGCCTGCCCGCTGCCGGGACGCAGCGACCTGACCGCCCGTTACCTGGCGCAACTGCCGTTCCGGCTGACCGGCGCGCAGGTTCGCGTCTGGCACGAGATCGAACGCGACCTCGCGCAGCCGCACCCGATGATGCGGCTCGTGCAGGGCGACGTCGGCTCGGGCAAGACGGCCGTCGCCGCGCTCGCGGCGCTGCGCGCCGTCGAGCACGGCGCGCAGGCCGCCGTGATGGCGCCCACGGAACTGCTGGCGGAGCAGCACGCGCGCGTGTTCAACGCCTGGCTCGAGCCGCTCGGAGTGCGCGTCACGCTGCTTGCCGGCCGACAGACCGGCAAGATCCGCGCCGCGCTCGAAGCCGACCTCGCGGCGGGCGAGATCCGCATCGCGGTTGGAACGCACGCGCTGTTCCAGGAGGGCGTGGCCTTCCAGCGACTCGCTCTCGTCGTCGTCGACGAGCAGCACCGGTTCGGCGTGCACCAGCGGCTGCGACTGCGCGAGAAGGGACTCGTCGACGGCCGCCTGCCGCACCAGCTCGTGATGACCGCCACGCCGATTCCCCGCACGCTCGCGATGACCGCGTACGCCGACCTCGACGTCTCGGTCATCGACGAGCAGCCGCCGGGCCGCACGCCGATCAGGACGGTCGTGCTGCCGGACGCGCGTCGCAGCGAGATCGTCGAGCGCATCGACACCGCCTGCCGGGCGGGTCGACAGGCGTACTGGGTCTGCCCGCTGATCGAGGAGTCGGATCTGGTCCAGTACGAGGCGGCGGAGAAGACCGCTGCGCAGCTGGTCGAGGCGCTGCCGGGAGTCCGCGTGGGTCTCGTGCACGGGCGCATGACGGGGCGCCAGAAGGACGCCGCGATGACGGCCTTCAAGCAGGGCCAGCTCGACCTGCTCGTCGCGACGACGGTCATCGAGGTCGGTGTCGACGTGCCGAACGCGAGCCTGATGGTGATCGAGAACGCCGAGCGCATGGGGCTCGCGCAGTTGCATCAGTTGCGCGGTCGCGTCGGGCGCGGCTCGGTCGAGAGCACCTGCGTGCTGCTCTACCAGCCGCCGCTGACGCCGGTGGCCCGCGAACGGCTCGGCGTGCTGCGCGAGACCAACGACGGCTTCGAGGTCGCGCGTCGCGACCTCGAGCTGCGCGGCCCCGGCGAGCTGCTCGGCACGCGCCAGACCGGGCTGATGCAGCTGCGCGTCGCGGACCTCTCCCGTGACGCGGCCCTGCTGCCCGATGTGCAGCGGGCCGCGGCATTGATGCTGGACGGTCCGCAGTCCAACATACGGGGGCTCGTCGGGCGCTGGGTAGGCGCCGGGGAGCGTTTCCGCCATGCCTGACCACCCATGACCAACGTCACCGGACTCAATGACGGCGCCGGACGCGCGCACGGCGTGCGCGGGCGCCTCGTCGAGTACGCGCGGCTGATGCGGCTCGACCGGCCGATCGGCATCTGGCTGCTGCTGTGGCCCTGCCTGTGGGCACTGTGGATCTCGGCCGCGGGTCATCCCGACGAGCGTGTGTTCGTGATCTTCCTGCTCGGCACGTTCGTCATGCGCGCAGCCGGGTGTGTGATCAACGATTTCGCGGACCGCGAGTTCGACCCGCACGTCCAGCGCACGGCGAACCGTCCGCTCGCCCGCGGCGCGGTCTCACCGGCCGAGGCACTCGCGCTGTTCGCGCTGCTCGGCCTCGTCGCACTCGCGCTGCTGATCCCGCTCAACCGGCCGACGCAGACGCTGGCGCTGGTGGGTGGCGTGCTCGCCGTGACCTACCCGTTCCTGAAGCGCTTTTTCGCGCTGCCGCAGGCCTATCTCGGCCTCGCCTTCTCGTGGTCGGTGCCGATGGCCTTCGCGGCGCAGACCGGCGAACTGCCGCTGGTCGCCTGGGTGCTGTTCGTCGCCGGCGTGCTCTGGACGACGGCGTACGACACGATCTATGCGATGGTCGACCGTCAGGACGACCTGGTGATCGGCATCCGCTCGTCGGCCATCCTCTTCGGTCGTGCGGACCGCGGCATCGTCGCCGTGCTGCACGCGGCCGCGCTGGCGTTGCTGGTGGTGGCGGGGCTGCTCGCGGGTCTGCAGCGGTGGTACTGGCTCGGGCTGGCGGTCGCCGCCGGCACGGCCGTGCACCAGCAGGTGCTGATCCGCCACCGCGATCCGGCCCAGTGCTTCCGGGCGTTCCTCAACAACAACCTGTTCGGGCTCGCCGTCTTCGGCGGCATCCTGCTCGATTACCTGTTCGCTCGAGCCTGAAGCACCGCTCCGCCGCCCGGGCAGCGGGGCAGGGCGAGCTGGGCGACCCGGTGGAGCTTGCTAGGCGTCGTGGCCGCCGAGCGCGGCGAGCAGCGGCCGGCAGCGCGCGTCGAGCGTATCCGCCACGACATCGTAGCGCTCCTGATTGATGCCGATCGCCGCGAGCATGGCCTCGTCGAGCGGGGCAGGCAGGGTCTCGATCAGATAGCCGTAGCCGTTCGCGATGGCGAGCCGGTTCGCCACGTGGACGATCTGTGCGATCGGACGGGCCGTCGCCGGAGCCGACGCGGGGTCGTGATGATGGCCGACGGCGTCGACGAGGTTCGCTGGAAGCTTCCAGGCGGCGAAGCAGACCGCGGCACAGCGCTCATGCGAGACGCAGCCCGCGGCGATCTCCTGCTGCCGGACCGGTGTGGCCGGATTTACGCTCACGGCGGCGACCAGCCGCTCGAAGACGTCAGGGTCGAGCTGCAGTTGCAGGATCACGCCGAAATCGTGCAACAGCCCGGCGATGAAGGCCTCCGCCGCATGACGCCGCAGCCCCTGTCGCGCGAGCGCCTCCGCCGCCACGGCCGTCGCCAGCCAGTGACGCAGCATGGCGTTCGCGTCGACGTGCGACGAATGCAGGATGCGGTTCGCGTCGCGGTCGAGACAGGCGGCGGCGGCGATGCCGCGGATCGCATCGACGCCGAGCACGACGAAGGCGCGCTCCAGCGTCGCGACCGAGCCTGAGGCCGCGTAGTAGGCGGAGTTGGCGACCCGCAGCACGCGCGCGGCGACCCCGGGCTCCTGCTGCAGCAGCAGCGCAATCTCGTCGGCACCGGACAACGGGTCGCACAGCCGCGCGAGCAGCGCCGGCAGGGCGGCGCGCCCCGCCCCGAGGAATCCCACCTGCGACGCCGCGGCCAGGATCCGCGACGCGTCGACCTCGATCGTCGTTGCCATGTGCCCCCGTTTGGACCCCCTGCCGGCTTCGGCCCGGGGAAGGTGAAACGTATCACATCGACCCGGCCGTACAGAGCCTCGCCCTTCAGTTCGGCAGCGTCCGGCCGTTTCAATGGACGGCCCGTGACTTCGGGGTGAACTGGACGACGGCGGATGAACGGACTCTGTCCAGCGCAAGACGCGGACGTGGTCGATGCGGACCTCGGCGCGCGCGACCGGCGGCGAGCGATGTTCGACGCGCTGTTCGTCGGCATCGTCATCACGGTCGTCGTGGGCGCCGCGATCGGTGGTGCCTGGTCGGCATCGAGCACCCATGCGCGCGACAGCGGCCGCGAGCGACTGGTGACGCTGGCCCGCTTTGCCGCGGACCAGATCGACCCGTCGCTGCATGGCCTGCTGCGGCAGCGCGAGCAGCTCGACGATCACCTCTACCGCCGTGCGATCGAGCCGCTGCGACGGCTGCGCCGGACCCTGCCCGAAATCAGGCGCATCTACACGCTGGTGGGCGACGGCGCGCAGGTCCGGTACGTGCTCGATGCCGCCGAGCCCGGCGACGACGACGGCCACCGCGGCGAGGCCCGAGCAGCGATCGGCGATCCGGTCACGAGCGACGTCGCGAGCAAGCGGCTGGCGCTCGGCGGCGACGGCAGGCCGCGGGCGCTCGCCTCGGTCGAGCCGTACGCGGGCCCGCACGGCAGCCGGATGAGTGGCTACGCGCCGTTCTACGACTCGGCCGGTCGCCTGGCCGGCGTCGCCGCCGTCGATCTCGATGCCCGCAGCTACGTCGCGCCGCTGCGCGACGCGCGACGCCGTCTGCTGCTCGGGCTGCTGCCGGCAAGCCTGCTGATCTTGGCGCTGACCTGCGGCACGTTCCGGATGCGGCTGCGCAACCTGACGGCCGCGCGCGCCCTGCGCGACGCTGCGCTCGTGGAGCATCGTTCGGCGCGACGCGACCGCCTGACCCAGCTCGCCAATCGCATCGGGTTTACGGAGCGGCTCGTCGAGGCCGCCGCTCGCGTGACGGGCGGCACCCAGCCCGGGTTCGCCGTGCTGTTCCTCGATTTCGACCACTTCAAGCTGGTCAACGACACGATGGGCCACGCCGCGGGCGACGAGCTGCTGCGGCAGGTCGCCGCCCGGCTGCGCAGGGCCCTCGACCTGCGCGACGGCCTCGACAAAGGGCCCGGCGCGAACGTCGTGGCACGCTTCGGCGGCGACGAGTTCGTCGTGCTGGCCAACGACGTCGCCGGGGAAGCGGCGGCACGGGTCCTGGCCGACCGGCTGTTGCGCGAGCTCGCGCCCTGCTACGAAATCAACGGCACCGAAGTGACCTCGACGGCGAGCATCGGCGTCGCCGTCAACAGTCTGCAGCACGACGACGTGGAGGCGCTGATCCGCTACGCCGACGTCGCGATGTACGCGGCCAAGCGCAACGGTCGCGGCTGCTACGTGATGTTCGACGACGCGATGCAGGCGAGCCTCGTGCGGCGCGTGACCATCGAGCGCAGCCTGCTGACAGCGATCGGCACGCCGCAGTTGCGGCTCGCCTATCAGCCGATCGTCGAGCTGGAGACCGGCCGCCTGACGTCGGTCGAGGCGCTGCTGCGCTGGTCGCATCCGGAGCTCGGCGAGCTGTCGCCCCGTGAATTCGTGCCGATCGCGGAGGAGAGCGGCCTGATCGGCTCACTCGGCGAATGGGTCGTGCGCGAAGCCTGTCGGCAGCATGCGCAATGGCGCGAGCAGGATCCCGACGCCGCGCCCGAGACCGTCAACGTCAATGTGTCGCGCGCCGAACTGGCGCTCGGCGAACGGTTCGTGGAACGCGTCCGGGCGGCGCTGACCGAGGCGGGGCTGCCGCCGCAGGCGCTGCAGCTCGAACTCGCGGAGCGCGACGTCCTGCGCGACGGCGCGTCGAACACGGGCCTGATGCGCTCGCTGCGCAGCCTCGGTGTGCGTCTCGCGATGGACGAGTTTGGCTCCGGCACCTCGTCGCTCGCACGGCTGCGCGACTTTCCGTTCGACTCGGTCAAGGTGGATCGGTCGTTTGTGCTGGGCATGGCGACGAGTCGCGACGTGATGGCGCTGATGCATGCGACGCTCACGCTGCTCGACAACCTCGGCATGTCGAGCATCGCCGAGGGCGTCGAGGACGCCGCGCAGCTCGCGATCCTGCAGTCGCTCGGTTGCCGCCACGCGCAGGGCCGGCTGATCGGCGACGCCGTGCCCGGCGCGCGGCTGCTCGACAGGGGCTGGTCCACCGGCAAGGCCTGCGCCAAGCCGCTCGTCCGAACATCCGCCGCCTGACACCCGACGCGGCCAGGCCGCCTGCGGCATGAGCGAACCCCTAACGGGAAGCCGGAATTCAACCAGGCGCGCGCGCGATACACCACACGTCGACACGGCGGGCGCCGGCGTGCCGCAGTCCCTGGGCGGCCGCAGCCACCGTGCTGCCCGTGGTCACGACGTCGTCGACCAGCACGACGTGCCGGCCGACGACACGCCCGCTGTCGGCCATGAACGCGCCGCGTACGTTGTCGAGGCGCAGCTCACGCGAGAGCCCCACCTGCGGCCTGGTCGCCCTGCAGCGCTGCAGTGCGCGTGACTCCAGGACCAGCCCGCACCGATCCGCGACGACCATGGCGAGCTCGAGCGACTGGTTGAAGCCGCGCTCGGCGAGCCGCGACGGGTGCAGCGGCAGCGGCACGACGAGGTCGACGCCCCGCAGCCAGCCACCCTGCACGGCGGCGCGCCCGAGCAGCGTGCCGAGCACGCGAGCGTTGGCCAGCGCGCCGTGGTATTTCAGCGCGGGAATCAGCTCGGTGAGCGGAAACTCGTACGCGAACGGCGCGAGACAGCGCGCGTGCACCGGAGGCCGCGCCGTGCACGCGGCGCAGTGGGCCGGCCCGTCCGGGTCGGGAACGGCGTGGCCGGTCATGGCCAGTCCGCAGCGCGGACAGGGCCGTTCGATCCGCGGCAGTTCCGCATCACAGGCGGCACACAGGTCGAAGCCGGGCGCCTGGCCGAGGCCTGCGCAGAGGAGGCAGCGCGCGGGCAGACCGCGGGCCGCGACCGCGTCCAGCCACCTGTAAACCCAGGATTTCGCCATTGGTTGACAGCCTTCGGGCCGGCCGGAATACTGCGCCGGCCCGACCCCAGACTGGCCGTCCGGGCGTGTTGCCGCACGTCGATTTTCCCAACAGAAACAAGAGATTCGCATGAGCTCCTGCGACCTGGCTGCGCTCGGTTCCGTGCGCAACGACTGGACCCTCGACGAGGCCCGCGCCATCTACACGGCACCGTTCAACGACCTGCTGTTCCACGCCCAGCGCGTGCACCGCGGGCATTTCCAGCCGAACCAGGTGCAGGTCAGCACCTTGCTGTCGGTGAAGACGGGCGCCTGCCCGGAGGACTGCAAGTACTGCCCGCAGAGCGTGCGCTACGACACCGGCGTCGAGCGCGAGGAACTGCTGCAGGTCGAGCAGGTCGTTGCCGCTGCGCGGACCGCGAAGGCGAACGGCGCCACACGCTTCTGCCTGGGCGCGGCCTACCGCAGCCCCAAGGGACAGCCGCTGCAGCAGATCAAGCGGATGGTCAGCGAGGTGCGCGCGCTCGGTCTCGAGACCTGCGCGACCGTCGGCATGCTGACGCCGGAACAGGCGCGCGAACTCAAGGACGCGGGCCTCGACTATTACAACCACAACCTCGACACCTCCGAGGAGTACTACGGCGAGATCGTCACGACCCGCACCTACCGCGACCGGCTCGACACGCTGCAGGCCGTCCGCGACGCCGGCATCAACGTCTGCTGCGGCGGCATCCTCGGCATGGGTGAGTCGGAGCGGGATCGCATCGCGCTGCTGCACACGCTCGCGACGCTGCCACGCCATCCCGAAAGCGTGCCGATCAACCAGCTCGTGCAGGTGCCCGGCACGCCGCTGCACGGGCTGCCCGGGCTCGACCCGCTCGAGTTCGTGCGCGCGATCGCGACGGCCCGCCTGCTGATGCCGCGTTCGTACGTGCGCCTGTCCGCGGGACGGACCGCCATGGACGACGTCGTGCAGGCCCTGTGCTTCTTCGCCGGCGCGAACTCGATGTTCTACGGCGATCGCCTGCTGACGACGCCGAATCCCGGCCACAGCCACGACCAGCAGTTGTTCGAGCGTCTCGGCATCGAACCCGAACCGGCCGTGGCCGGCGCGAGCTGAACGGCCGCCGCGGAACCATGCCGCGCGTCGACGCCTGGCTCGCCGGGAACCTGCAGTCGCTCGCGGCGGCCGGGCGCGCGCGGCGCCGGCGGACGGTCGATGCGCGCGCCGAGGATGGCGTCCGCGTCCGTGTCGATGGCCGCGACTGCCTGGCCTTCTGCAGCAACGACTATCTCGGGCTCGCCTGCCATCCCGCCGTCGTCGCGGCCTTCTGCGAGGCCGCGCGCGAATGGGGCGTGGGCAGCGGCGCCTCGCACCTGGTCAGTGGGCACGCCCTCGAGCACCACGCCCTCGAGCAGGAACTCGCGGCCTTCGTCGGGAGGCCGCGGGCACTGCTGTTCTCCTGTGGCTACATGGCGAACCTGGCAGTGGCGTCCGTCCTGCTCGGCCGCGGCGACCACGTCTACGAGGATCGACTCAATCACGCGTCGCTGCTCGACGCGGGTCTCGCCTCGGGCGCCCGCCTGGTGCGTTATGCGCACGGCGACGTCGACGCGTTGCGCGCGAGGCTCGCGCGGCGGGTGCCGGGCCGCCAGGCGCTGGTGATGAGCGACGGCGTGTTCAGCATGGACGGCGACGTCGCGCCACTGCGGTCACTGGCCGAGGCGTGCCGCGAGGCCGACGCGACACTCGTGATCGACGACGCCCACGGCTTCGGCGTGCTGGGCCGCCATGGCGCGGGCGCCGTCAGTGCCGCCGGTCTCGGGCCCGACGAGGTGCCCGTGCTGATGTGCACGCTGGGCAAGGCCGCGGGGACGTTCGGCGCGTTCGTGGCCGGGTCCGACGCGCTGGTCGAAAACCTGCTCCAGCGCGGGCGCACTTACGTCTATACGACGGCGTTGCCACCGGCCGTGGCCGCCGCCACCCGGGCCGCGCTGCGGGTGATCCGCGCGGAAGGCTGGCGTCGCGAGCGGGTGCTCGGCCATGCGCAGACGTTTCGCCGCGGCGCGGCGGCCCTCGGTCTGCCCCTGCTGCCGTCCGCCACGCCGATCCAGCCCATCGTGCTTGGCACCGAAGCGGCCGCTGTGACCGCGAGCGCCGCCCTCATGGACGCCGGGTTCTGGGTGCCTGCGATCCGCCCGCCGACGGTGCCCCGGGGCACGTCGCGCCTGCGTTTCACCTTTTCGGCGGCGCATACGGACGACGACCTCGAGCGTCTGCTGGCTGCCCTCGGCGAGCTTCATCGTCACGGCGTGGTCGACCCGGCGGCACGGGCATGAGCCACGACGTCCACTGCGAAATTCGCGGCACGGGGCCCGATCTCGTGCTGCTGCACGGCTGGGGGCTGCACGGCGGCATGTGGGGCCCGTGGCTCGACGGCCTGGCGCCCCGATTCCGGCTGCACCTGCTGGATCTCCCCGGCCACGGCCGCAGCCGCTGGCCGGAAGGCATCGGGCAGCTCGCCGACCTGGCGCGCCTCGTCTCGCCGCGCGTGCCACGCGGCGCCGCTGTGCTCGGCTGGTCGCTCGGTGGCATGGTCGCGCTCGAACTCGCGCGTCGCCGGCCGACGGATTTCGCCGCCCTGGTGCTGGTCGCGACGACGCCGTGCTTCGTGGCGCGCGAGGACTGGTCGGGCGGCATGGCGCCGGCGGTCCTGCAGGGTTTTGCGGCCGGCCTCGCGGGCGATTACCGCCGGACGATCACGAACTTCCTGGCGTTGCAGACCTGGGGCGACGAACGCGCCGCGGAGGCGCTGCGCCTGCTGCGCGCGAAGCTGATGGCCCACGGCGAGCCGGACCCGCGCGCGCTCGCGGCGGGGCTCGCTGTGCTGCGCGAGGCCGACCTGCGTGAGGCGCTGCCGGCCATCTCGACGCCGGCGCTCGTCATCGCGGGCGAGCACGACCGCATCACGCCCGCCGTCGCGGGACGCCACCTCGCCGAGGCGATGCCTTCGGCGCGTTACCACGAGGTCGCGAAGGCCGGTCATGCGCCGTTCCTGTCGCACGCCGACGAGGTGCTGCGGGTGGTGAGCGACTTCCTTGCATCGCCGGGGCCGGTGCCAGCCGTGACGACGGGCGATATGGCGGTGGTGGCGTCGGGTCGGTCGGCCCGGGGTCTTTCCGCCGGCGACTTGTCGGCTTCAAAGGAGCCGGCGGAAAGACCCCGGGCCGACCGACCCGACATCGACCGTCGGGGGACCGACGCCGTGGCCGACGGCGACTTCACGATCGACCAGGTTCGCGTCCGCGAATCGTTCTCCGACGCCGCCCGCGCCTACGACGCCGCTGCCGTCCTGCAGCAGCGCGTGCGCGACGAGCTGCTGGACCGGCTCGATGTGCTGACCCTGCAGCCGGCGACAATCGTCGACCTCGGCGCGGGGACCGGTCACGCCGCGGCGGCGCTGCGCAAGCGCTACCGCAGGAGTCGCGTCCTCGCCATCGACATCGCCCTCGGCATGCTGCGCGAGGCCGGACGGCGGCAGACGCCACTGCGGCGCTTCCAGCGCGTCGCGGCCGATGCCGCCGCCCTGCCGCTGCGTGACGGCTGCGCCGACATGGTGTTCTCGAACCTCATGCTGCAGTGGTGCAACGAGCCGGACCGGGTGCTGCGCGAGTGCCGTCGTGTCCTGCGACCGGGCGGCGTGCTGCACTTCACGACGCTGGGGCCCGACACGCTGGTCGAGCTGCGCCGGGCGTGGCACGCGGCCGACCCGAGCCATGCGCACGTCAGCCGCTTCATCGACATGCACGACCTGGGCGACGCACTGCTGCACGCCGGCTTCGCCGAGCCGGTGGTCGACGTCGAGCGCTGCACGCTGACCTACGACGATGCCCGCGACCTGATGCGCGACCTGAAAACCATCGGCGCACACAATGCGACCGGCGGACGGGCCCGCGGCCTCACCGGCAAGGCCACGTTGCGACGCATGCTGGACGCCTACGAGACGCACCGGCGTAACGGCAGGCTGCCGGCGACTTACGAAGTCGTCTATGCGCAAGCGTGGGCACCGGACAGACCGCTGCGGGCCCGTGGGCCGGCGGCTCGCAACGAGGTCCTCGTGCCGATCTCGCGACTCGGGCGTCGCCGATGATCATGAAGAATAAGTTGATTGTTCTCATGTAAAACAGCCGTTTTCATGTTGTTCTGTTCAGTCATGAAACACAGCGTACTGCACCATGACCAGTGGCCTCTTCATCACCGCGACGAACACCGGATCGGGCAAGACGGTCGTCACGGCCGGGCTGCTACGAGCGGCCGGCCGCCGGGGGCTGCGCGCCGTCGGGCTGAAGCCCGTGGCCAGCGGGAGCGAGCCGATCGGACCCACCAGCCGCCTGCGCAACCGCGACGCGCTGGAACTGCAGGCCGCCGCGGGCATGTCGCTGCCTTACGAGCTCGTCAACCCGTACTGCTTCGAGCCGCCCGTGGCACCGCATCTGGCCGCGCGCGCCGCCGGCCGGCCGATCGCGCTCGAGGCATTGATCGACTGGTACCGAGCGGCCAGCCTGGGAGCCGACCTGGCCCTGGTGGAGGGGGCTGGCGGCTGGCGCGTGCCGCTGCACCCGGCGGGCTTCCTGAGCGATCTGCCCGAGCAGCTGGGACTCGGCGTGGTGCTGGTCGTCGGCCTGACGCTCGGCTGCCTGAATCATGCGCGGCTCACGGCCGACGCGATCCTCGGCGCAGGCCGCTGCCCGCTGGTCGGCTGGATCGCGAACCACGTCGACCCCACCTTCGAGCGGGCCGAGGAGAACGTCGAGACGCTGGCGCGCCTGCTCGACGGTCCGCCGCTCGCTCAGGTGCCCCACGCAGACCTGGCGGTCGCGCGCTCGGCGTTCGGCAACCCGATCATCGATTTCGAGGCCGGGCCCCGGCTCTGGGGGCTCTGGGGTCAGGCCCCATCGGTGTGACCAGCGGTGGCAGCTCCCGGGTAAGCTTCCAGCATGGTCGTTGCCACGCAGGCCGCCGGGTCGCGTGATCCGGCGCTGCGCATCGAGCTGTCGCCGAACGGCGCGCTGACGCCCGCGTCCGCGCGGGCGTTCGTCGGCGGACTGGCGTGTGTCACGTTCGGCACCGCCGTGTTTTTTGCGCTGCACGGCCTCTGGCCCGTGCTGCCGTTTGCCGGCCTCGAGATCGCGCTGCTCTGGTGGGCCGTGCGGGCCAGCATGAGAGCGGCCCGCCAGCGCGAGCTGATCGTGATCACGGACGACCGCATCGTCGTCGAGCGACGCGGCCCCGCGATGCCGTCCCGGCTGGTATTTGCACGCCACTGGGCGACAGTTACACTGCGTGGACCCAGTCTCATGCTGCACCCGAGCCGGCTCACCATCGAGTCGCACGGGCGGGCCTGCGAAGTGGGTCGATTCCTCACCGAAGACGAGCGTCGCGATCTCGCGGCGCGCCTGCGTCGGCTGGTCGGGAAGTCGAGCGAATCCCCCGCGCTGGAGTCCGGCCCTGCCTGACCGGGCTGCGCAGGGTTCGGCAGTCGCCCCGGTCAATGAGGGCGGCGCCGGTTTCACGCATGGGAGTTGGGTAGTGCCAAAGAAGATCGTGAAGTGGGCCCTCGCGGCCCCGGCAGTGATCGGCCTTTCGCTCGCGGGTTCCAGCCCGGCCCTGGCCGCATGGACCTTGAACCTGCGCCAGGGCGTCACGGAACTGAGCCGTGAGATCTACGGCCTGCACATGCTGATCCTCTGGGTCTGCGTGGCGATCGCCGTGGCCGTGTTCAGCGTGATGATCTATTCGATCGCCACGTTCCGGAAGTCGAAGGGTGCCGTGCCGGCCCACTTCGACCACAACACCCGGGCCGAGGTCATCTGGACAGTGATCCCCGTGATCATCCTCGTCGCGATGGCCGTGCCGGCCGCGCGGACGCTGGTGAAGATCGAGGACACCCGCCACACCGAACTCACGGTCAAGGTGACCGGCTACCAGTGGAAGTGGCAGTACGACTACGTCGATCAGGGCGTGTCGTTCTTCTCGACGCTCGCCGGCGCGAGCAACGAGGCGCGGCAGCTCCACTCGGGCGTAGACGTCGACCAGGTCGACAACTACCTGCTCGACGTGGACAACCCGCTCGTGGTCCCGGTCGGCCGGAAGGTGCGCGTGCTGATCACGGGCGCCGACGTCATCCACAACTGGTGGGTGCCTGACTTCGGCGTCAAGAAGGACGCGATCCCGGGCTTCATCAACGAACTCTGGTTCAAGGCCGACACCGTCGGCACCTATCGCGGCCAGTGCGCCGAACTGTGCGGCCGCGACCACGGCTTCATGCCGGTGGTCGTGCGCGTGGTCGGGCAGGCCGAATTCGACGCGTGGCTCGCGGACCAGCAGGCCGCGCGTCAGGCCGCCGCCGCGCCCGCCGCGCAGACGGCCCGGGCGCGCACCGCCGCTGCCCCGACCAGGATCGCCGCCAACGAGACGACCGTGCCGGTCGCGCACGCGGAGTAAGTCACATGAGCGCCACGCAGACGCACGGTCACGCCGCCCACGACCATCACGACGCGCACGGCCCCGCGCAAGGCCTCGCGCGCTGGCTGACGACGACAAACCACAAGGACATCGGCACGATGTACCTCGTGTTCAGTCTCGTCATGTTCCTCCTCGGCGGGACGATGGCGCTGATCATCCGCGCCGAGCTGTTCATGCCCGGCATGCAGCTCGTCGATCCGCAGTTCTTCAATACCATGACGACGGTGCACGCCCTGGTCATGGTGTTCGGCGCGGTGATGCCGGCGACGGTCGGTCTCGCCAACTGGATGATCCCGCTGCAGATCGGCGCACCCGACATGGCGCTGCCGCGCATGAACAACTTCAGCTTCTGGCTGCTGGTCGCGGCGTTCTCGCTGCTGATCCTGTCGCTGTTCATGCCGGGCGGCGGCCCCGCGGCCGGCTGGACGCTGTATCCGCCGCTCGTGCTGCAGACCGGCGAGTCGTTCCCGCTGGCGATCTTCGCGATCCACCTCGCGGGCGCCTCCTCGATCATGGGCTCGATCAACATCATCGTCACGATCATGAACCTGCGCGCGCCGGGCATGACGCTGCTGAAGATGCCGCTGTTCACGTGGACGTGGCTCATCACGGCCTACCTGCTGATCGCCGTCATGCCGGTGTTCGCGGGCGCGGTGACGATGCTGCTGACGGACCACTTCTTCGGCACGACGTTCTTCGCGGCCTCGGGCGGTGGCGACCCGGTGCTCTACCAGCACATCTTCTGGTTCTTCGGGCACCCCGAGGTCTACATCATGATCCTGCCGGCGTTCGGGATCGTCTCGGAGATCATCCCGACGTTCTCGCGCAAGCGCCTGTTCGGCTACGACGCGATGGTCTACGCGACCGCCTCGATCGCGTTCCTGTCGTTCATCGTCTGGGCGCACCACATGTTCGTCGTCGGCATGCCGCTCGCCGGCGAAATGTTCTTCATGCTCTCGACCATGCTGATCGCGGTGCCGACCGGCGTGAAGGTGTTCAACTGGACCGCGACGATGTGGAAAGGGTCGCTGACGTTCGAGACGCCGATGCTGTTCGCGCTCGCCTTCCTGTTCCTGTTCACGATCGGCGGCTTCTCGGGTCTGATGATGGCGATCGCGCCGGTCGACTTCCAGTACCACGACACGTACTTCATCGTCGCGCACTTCCACTACGTGCTCGTGCCGGGCGCGGTGTTCGCGATCATGGGCGCCGTCTACTACTGGCTGCCGAAATGGACCGGCCACATGTACGACGCGAAGCTCTCGAAGATCCACTTCTGGCTCTCGGCGATCTTCGTCAACGTGCTGTTCTTCCCGCAGCACTTCCTGGGCCTCGCGGGCATGCCACGCCGCATCCCGGACTACTCGACGCAGTTCGCCGACTGGAACATGGTCTCCTCGGTCGGCGCATTCGGCTTCGGCCTGTCGCAGCTTCTGCTCGTCTACATCCTCTGGAAGACGGTCCGCGGCGGCGCACGGGCGACGGCCGAGGTCTGGACGGACGCGAACCCGCAGGGGCTCGAGTGGACGGTGCCCTCGCCGGCGCCGTATCACACGTTCGAAGAAGCGCCGCTGGTCAAGTAGACGGCACCCCACGCAGCGTGCGCGGACATGACGCAGGACACACGGGACGAGGAACGGCGACGTCGCGACATCCGCAGGACCACCGTCCTGCTGGTGCTGGTGGCGCTGGGCATCTACGTCGCCTTCATCGCTTCCGGCGTCATGCAAGCGCGGCCCTGATGCGGCATCGACCATGACGGGCCGGCCCCACCGCTCCCTGTTGCGCAGCCTGCTGCTGATGACCGCCGGCAGCTTCGCGTTCGGGTTCGCGCTGGTGCCGCTGTACGACGTGTTCTGCGACGCGGCGGGCCTGCGCGTGAACGCCCGCCCGTCGACGGCGCAGGCCTCCGCGGCCGGCGCCGGGCGCAAGGTGACGCTCGAGTTCGTCTCGATCGTCCCGCCGGCCAGCGCGTTCGACCTCGTGCCCGAGCAGGGCGCGATGACGCTGCAGCCGGGCAGGCTCTACGAGGCGCGGTTCCGCATCCGCAACAACTCGACGGTCCCGGTGCTGGCGCAGGCCGTGCCGAGCGTCGCGCCCGCCTCGACCGCGAAGTACCTGCAGAAGACCGAGTGCTTCTGCTTCACGCCGCAGTCGTTCGCGGCGTCCGAGGAGAGGGAGTTCACCGTGCGTTTCATCGTGGCCCCCGACCTGCCCGGGCAGGTCGACCGCATGACGCTGGCGTATTCGATGTACGAAGTGCCGCAAGGCTGAAACAAGACGAGAGGCAGATCGCCCATGGCTCACGCAGCTCACACCGCTCAGGACGCGGGCAAGTACTACATCCCGCACGGCAGCAAGTGGCCGATCGTCGGCTCGCTCGCGCTGTTCACGACGATGCTCGGCGCCGCGGCGCTGCTGAACGGCGTGAACGTCGCACCCTTCATCTTCTGGGCCGGCTTCGCGGCCGTGCTGTACATGTTCTACGGCTGGTTCGGCACGGTGATCGGCGAAAACCAGGCCGGGCTGTACAACGGCAACGTCGACAAGTCGTTCCGCATGGGAATGATGTGGTTCATCTTCTCGGAGGTCATGTTCTTCGGCGCGTTCTTCGGCGCGCTGTACTACGCACGCCAGCTCTCCGTGCCCTGGCTCGGCGGCGAAGGCAGCAAGTTCCTGACCAACCTGTTGCTGTGGAAGGAGTTCGAGCCGGCGTGGCCCACGAACGGCCCGGCCACCGTCGGCGGCGCCTTCGAGACGATCCCGGCCTTCGGCCTGCCGGCGCTCAACACGGCGATCCTGCTGTCCTCCGGCGTGACCATCACGATCGCGCACCACGCGCTCAAGGCGGGCAATCGCACGATCCTCAAGGTCTTCCTCGCGCTGACGTTCCTGCTCGGCTTCCTGTTCGTCGGCCTGCAGGCGACGGAATACGTCCACGCCTACCACGAACTGAACCTCACGCTCGGCAGCGGCGTGTACGGCTCGACGTTCTTCATGCTGACGGGCTTCCACGGCCTGCACGTGACACTCGGCGCGATCATGCTCGTCGTGATCTGGGGCCGCGTCATGAAGGGCCACTTCACGCCCCAGCATCACTTCGCGTTCGAAGGCGTGGCCTGGTACTGGCACTTCGTCGACGTGGTCTGGCTCGGCCTGTTCGTGTTCGTCTACTGGCTCTGACGGCAACCGGGGCGCGACCGCGGCGCGGCCACGTCAGCGGGCGACGTGGTGCGGCGTGATCAGGCCCTGGCGCCACGCGACGAACAGCAGGATGAACAGCGCGACGGACAGCGCGATGCGGACCGTCAGCGCGTTGACCATCCTGTTCGAGCGACCCTCGTCGCTGACCAGATGGAACAGGCCGGACGCCAGGCTCAGCACGATCGCGAACAGGACGGCGACGATGAGGATCTTGATCAACATGAGCGCGGCCCGCGTGACGGAGGGGCAGTATAGATGACGCTGCGGATCGCCGGCCGCGAGTTCGCCCCGCGCGCCGGTGCCCTGCTGCTCACCGCCGTCGGCGTCGCGGCGTGCGTCGCGCTCGGCTGGTGGCAGATCGGCCGCGGCCGCGAAAAGCTGGCGCTGACGGAAGCGTTTGCGCGCGGCACGCAGGCCAGCGTCGTGCTGGCCGGCGGCGTCACGGTCGACGATCTGCCGCGCTACCAGCACGTCACTGCGCCGGGACGCTATGACCCGGCCCGGCAGGTGCTGCTGGACAACATGCCATCGCAGACCGGCAGACCGGGCTATCGCGTGCTGACGCCGTTCGTGCGCGCCGGCGGGTCGCGGCTGCTGCTCGTCGATCGCGGCTGGGTGCCGCTGGGTGTCTCGCGCGACGTGCTGCCGCCCGTGGCCGTGGCGCCCGGCCCGCGCACGGTGGCGGGACGGCTCGACCGCTTGCCGGAACCGGGCGTGCGCATCGGCGCGGCGGGTGTACCCGGCGATGCGCGCTGGCCCCGTGTACTGAATTTCCCGCGCCGCGGCGATCTCGAGCAGGTGCTCGGAGAGGCTGTCGAGGAGCGCATCGTGCTGCTCGATCCGGCGGCACCCGACGGCTACGAACGCGTGTGGCGGCCGGCCCTCGGGTTCGGCCCCGAGCGGCATCTGGGTTATGCGATCCAGTGGTTCGCGCTCGGGCTGGCCGCGCTCGCGGGCTTCGTCGCCCTGAGTCTGCGCCGACCGGCCGACGCGTCGAACGCGGAATCCGCCGTCATGCCGTCGTCGTCCCGGAAGCGACGATGAACCCGGAGCCCACGCCCCGCGATCCGCGCCGCCGCGGCCGGCGTCAACTCGCACTGCTGGCCGCGCTGTTTCTGGCGCCGCTGCTGGTGGCGTTCTGGCTGTATTACGGGCCCGGCGCCTGGCGGCCGTCCGGTGGCACCAACCAGGGCGATCTCGTCGAGCCCGCCGTGCCGCTGCCCGACACGGCGCTCCTGCGACCCGACGGCACTCACACGCGGCCACAGTTCCTGCGCGGCAAATGGACCCTGCTCTACGTCGGCGACGGCGGTTGCGACGCGCGCTGCCGTCGGGCCCTCTACCTGTCGCGGCAGTCGCGCATCGCGCTCAACAAGGACATGGATCGCGTGCAGCGCGTGTTCCTGGCGACCGGTGATTGCTGCGACACCGTGTTCCTGGCGGCAGAGCACGCCGACGTCGCGATCGCCCTGCTGGGATCAGACCCTGCGTCGCAGACGCTGCTCGCGAAGTTCCCGGGCTACGACGGCGTTGCCGCAGTCGCAGCCGGCCGCACCTACGTCGTCGATCCGCTCGGCAACCTCGTGCTGAGTTACCCGGCCACGGCCCCCGACGAGGCGCTGCTCGAGGACATGAAGCGGCTGCTGCGGCTGTCGCACATCGGCTGAGGGACGGGCGGTCGGGCGCGTGCCGGAGCCGGCGCAACGCATTCCGGACCTGTAATATCGCGGGCCGGAAGCCCGTCGACTCGCGGCGGGCCGTCAGCCAGATCGGGTAACGAAACCATCATGCCTCTCGCCACGTTCCGGAAAATCTGCCTGTTCGCCGCCGTGCTCGCGTTCTGCGTCGTCGTGCTCGGAGCCTACGTGCGCCTGAGCCACGCCGGCCTCGGCTGTCCGGACTGGCCGGGCTGCTACGGCCACCTCACCGCGGGGCAGGCCGCCGAGAACCATGCGGTTTCCAACGCGGCGTTTCCGGAACGGCCGGTCGAGTACGCGAAGGCGCTGAAGGAAATGGTGCACCGCTACCTCGCGAGCGGCCTCGGCTTCACGGTCCTGATCCTCGCCGCCCTCGCCTGGCGCAACCGCCGCGATGCGCAGCAGCCGACGAAGCTGCCATTCGCCCTGGTCGCGCTGGTGATCTTCCAGGGGCTGCTCGGCATGTGGACGGTCACCCTGCTGCTGAAACCGCTGATCGTCTCGGCGCACCTTGTCGGCGGGCTCACGACCATGGCGCTGCTCTGGTGGCTGTCGCTCGAGACGACGCGACGCTCGCGCCCCGACAACGAGCGATCCCTGCGGCGCTGGGCCGTCATCGGCCTGGTCGTGCTGACGCTGCAGATCATGCTCGGCGGCTGGGTCAGCACCAACTACGCGGCGGTCGCCTGCCCGGATTTCCCGACGTGCCAGCGCTCCTACTGGCCGGACATGGACATGCGCGAGGCGTTCATCCTGTGGCGCGGCCTGGGCATCGACTACGAAGGCGGCGTGCTCGACCACCCGGCCCGCGTCGCGATCCACTTCACGCATCGCCTCGGTGCCATCGTGACAGCCGTGGTGCTGGCCTTCGTCGCCTGGAAGGCGCTGCGCACCGGCCTGTCGAGTGGCGTACGCATGGCCGGCGCGGCGCTGGCCGCCGCACTGGTCGCGCAGTGGCTCGTGGGTCCGATCATGGTGCTGAAGACTTTCCCGCTGTCGCTCGCCACGGCGCACAACGCGATGGCGGCGCTGCTCGTGCTGGCGATGGTCGCCTTGCTGCGGTTCCTGTTCCCGCCACGAAGCGGCTCGGCTTACTGAGTGAGTCTCGCTCGCCCCGACACCACCACGGATTCGACCGCCAGCTGGCGCGATTACTACGAACTCGGCAAGCCGAGGGTCGTGGCGCTGATCGTGTTCACGGCGGTCGTCGGCATGTTCCTCGCCGTGCCGGGCCTGCCACCCTGGCAGGCCATGGTCTGGGGAACCCTCGGCATCGGCCTCGCCGCCTCGAGCGCCGCCGCGGTCAACCACGTCGTCGACCGCCGTTTCGACGCCCGGATGGCGCGCACGATGCGCCGGCCGATCCCGACCGGCCACCTGACCGAACGACAGGCGCTCGTCTACGCCGCGCTGCTCGGCGTCGTGTCGATGGCCATGCTGTGGTGGCTCGTCAATCCGCTGACGGCCGTGCTGACGTTCTGCTCGCTGATCGGCTACGCGGTGCTCTACACCGTGTGGCTCAAGCACGTCACGCCGCAGAACATCGTCATCGGCGGCGCGGCCGGCGCAGCGCCACCGGTGCTGGGCTGGACCGCCGTGACGGGCTCGGCGGACCCGCACTCGCTGCTGCTGTTCCTGATCATCTTCGCCTGGACGCCGCCGCACTTCTGGGCACTGGCGATCGCGCGGCGCGCCGACTACGCGCGCGCCGGCATCCCGATGCTGCCAGTCTCGTACGGCGTCGAGTTCACACGTCTGCACATCCTGCTGTACACGATCATCCTGTTCATCGTGACCCTGCTGCCGTACCTGACGGGCATGAGCGGGCTGCTGTACCTCGCGGCCGCCGTCGGGCTCGGTGCGGTGTTCCTCCGCCATGCCGTCGCGCTGCGCCGCCCCGATGCGCCCGAGCAGTTGCCGATGCGGGTCTTCCGCTACTCGATCAACTACCTCATGCTGCTGTTCGCGGCGCTGCTGATCGACCACTACGTCCTGCTGCGGCCCTGAGGATGCCATGGCGAGCCGCACGCATCTGACCGCACCGTTGCTGCTCGCGGTCGTCACCGCGCTGATCGTCTACGTCTCGCTGTATCCGTTCCGTTTCGCGGAACACGGCCCGTCGCTGCTCGAGGCGCTGCGCTCGCTGCGCTGGGCGCGCGCCGGACGCGGCGACATGCTCAACAACCTGCTGCTCTACCTGCCCTTCGGCTTTTGCGCCGCGCTGGTGCTCGAGCCACGCCGGGGCCGCGCCGCTGGCATCGCCGGCGCCGTCGCGCTGGGTGCCTCGCTGTCGCTGTCGCTCGAACTGCTGCAGGCATCGGTCTCGATCCGCGTGCCGAGCCTGCGCGATCTTGGGCTCAATGTCCTCGGCGCGCTCGGCGGCGCGATCTTCGGCTCCGTCTTCCACCTCGTCACGAACCGCATCTCGCCCGAGAACCCGACCCGGGCACGCTCGACGCTGGTCGCGATGTGGATCCTCGGCCTGTGGCTGCTCGCGCGGCTGTGGCCACTGGTGCCCGATCCCGGGCTCGGCCAGTTGAAGCGCGCCGTGCGGCCGCTGCTGTCGCCGCACGTCGAATGGCTCGACGTGGCGGGGTTCTTCGTCGGCTGGCTGGTCGTCGCGCAGGCCGTATTCCATCTCGGCAAGCGCCAGCGCGCGGTCGACGTGTTCCTGGTGGTGATCGCGGCCGTACTGGTCGGTCGCGCCTTCGTCGCCGGCAGCGCGCTCGACGTCGCGGAACTCGCGGCGCTCGCGCTGCTGCTGCCCGTGCTCGTGCTGCTGAGCAAGCTCGAGGACGGGATGCGCTCGACGCTGCTCGCCGTGCTGCTCGGCACCTGGCTCGCGTGGGCGGCGCTCAGGCCGCTGCTCGCGGGCGCCGACACCGTCGTGGCGACTGTGCCAGACCTGCAGGAGATGCTGTTGCGCAACGTGCCGGCGCCGCAGGCCCTCGCGCACAAGGCGTTCAGCTACGTCGCGCTCGGCTGGCTGCTCGCCGGCGCGGGCGTCGTGCCACACGTCGCGGCCGGCATCACGATCGTGTTCGTGCTGCTGCTCACGATGCTGCAGCTCGGCGCCGCCGGCCCCACGTACGGCTGGGTCGATCTCGTGATCGCGGGGCTGGCGGGCTGGATCGTGGCGCGCTGGATGCCGCGCCGCTGAGCGGCCGGGATCACAGAGGCGGCGAGGCCGTGCCGAGCATGGATTGCCGCACCAGCGGCAGCGGGCCGCTGCACGACAGAAACGTGTCGTGGAACTCGCGCAGCGGCGCCTTCGGGTGCGCTGCCCGCCAGTCCGCGCGCAGCTTCAGGATCATGAGTTTGCCTAGCGTGTAGTTGAGGTACGCCGGGTCGTACGTGCCGCGCAGCGCCTGCTGCCGCGCATTGCCCGGGTCGGCGAGGGCCTTGTCACGGAACACCTGCTCGCACTCGGCGACCGACATGCCCTGCGTGTGCAGGCCGATGGCGCAGGTGTAGCGTGCATTGCGCTTCAGCGCCGCCAGCAGCTGCCCGACCTGCCACTCCGGGCTGTCCGCGCGCAGGCCCTCGTCGCGCATCATCTCCTCCACGTAATGCGCCCAACCCTCGGTGTAGGCATAGCTCTGGAAGAGCTGCGCGATTCTCGACGGGTTGCGATTGACGTGCAGGAAGTGCAGGAAATGGCCTGGCCAGACCTCGTGTGCCGAGGTCGACAGCAGCGTGCCTTCGCCGGCGACGTATTGCGCCTGTTCCTGCGGGCTCCAGGCCGGGTCGGGCGGCGCGATGTAGTAGGCTGCCGGCACGGACTTGCTCTCGTACGGGCCCGGTACATTGATGTACGCGAAGTTCTGCGCGTTGTACGGCGGCGCCTGCTCGACCAGCGCCTGCTCCGGCCCCGGGATCGTCACCAGGCCCCGCGTCACGACGAACTCGCGCAGTTCGGGAAGCTGGCGTCGCGCGCCGGCGACGGCGCCGCCGTCCGGCTTGTGCGAGTTGGCCCGATCGGCGCATTCGCGCAGCGACCGGCCGGGCGCGTACGCGGCACAGACCCTGGCGAGCGCGGCCAGATTGCGGTCCATGTCGGCCTGGCCGAGCGCGGCCAGACGCTCGAGCGGCACGTCGACCTGTTCCGTGGCCTGCAGCATCCGTGCGAACAGGGGCGGGCCGAGCGGGTAGGCCTGCGTGGCCTGCGCGCGCTGCGCGACAAACCAGTCGGCGAGCTGCTGCATGGCCTGCGCGGCGGCCGCGTTGGCCGCGGCGAGATCCGCCTGCAGCCGGGCATCCTTCACCTCGGCGAACACCGGCGCGACGTCCTTCGCGAAAAACTGTGCGAAGCCGCCGTAGGCGTTCACGCCGTATTCGATCCACGGTGCCGGCATCGGCGTGCGCAGGTTCGCGCGGATCTGCCCGGTCACCCGCGGAATCTCGCGGGCGTAAGCGAGATAGGCGCGCATGCGCTGCTCGAGCGGCGCGTACGGCCGGCTCAGGTAGATCTCGGGATCGACGATGCCCAGGTACCAGGCCGGGTTGCGGAAGGGCCACTCCGCCTCCTTCTTCCAGAACAGATCGACGTCGAGCGCGGCCAGCAGCCAGGCACGTTCGCGGCGATTGGGCTCCGACAGTGGCGCGGGATCGAACGCGGCCACGCGGGCCCGTTCGGTCTCGAGCCGCGCGACGTCCTGGCGGATCGCCTCCGCGCCGAGGTCGGGCAGACGGCCGTCGAACTCGTGCCGGCCGGCGTACACCGCGGCGACCGGGTTCACGGCGAAGTGCGCCTCCAGGAACCGGTCGACGCCGACAGTCCATGCAGCGTCCGCATTCGATGACGCGGCACGCACCACCGACGCCGGACCTGTCGCCTGCGGCGCGGCCGCCGGAGCCCAGACGAGGGGCAGGACGAGCAGCAGCGCCTGCAGCCAGGGCCGGACGGGGAACGCATGCGATGTCATGTCGGGGTCGTCCTCGAACGATGCGGGGGCACCGGGCCACGCGGCGCGGCCGGCACCAGGTGCGAAGATTAGATCAGGCGCACGACCGGAGGGTAGAATCCACGTCTTCCCATGGACGTTTCCCACATCCTCGCGCCGCTCAACGACGCGCAGCGGCAGGCCGTGACCGCACCGCTCGCCCCGACGCTCGTGCTCGCCGGCGCGGGCAGCGGCAAGACGCGCGTGCTCACGCACCGCGTCGAATGGCTCGTGCAGGTCGAGGGCGTCTCCCCGCACGGTATCCTCGCCGTCACGTTCACCAACAAGGCCGCCGCCGAGATGCGTCACCGCATCGAGCAGCAGCTCGGCCTGCCGTCCGCCCCGCTGTGGATCGGCACCTTCCACGGCATCTGCCACCGGCTGCTGCGCATGCACTGGCGCGAGGCGGGCCTGCCGCAGGGATTCCAGATCCTCGACGGCGAGGATCAGCAGCGTCTGGTCAAGAAGGTCATTCGCGGGCTGAGCCTCGACGACACGCGCTGGGTTCCGCGCGAGGTCACCTGGTTCATCAATGCGCAGAAGGACGAGGGCCGGCGGCCGTCGCACCTCAAGGACGACGGCGATCCGGTGCGGCGCCAGATGATCCGGCTGTACGAGGCCTATGAGGAAGCCTGCCGGCGCAACGGCGTCGTCGACTTCGCCGAGCTGCTGCTGCGCAGCTGGGAGACGCTGAAGGACGCGCCGGGTCTCGGCGAGCACTACCGCGCGCGCTTCCGCCACGTGCTCGTCGACGAGTTCCAGGACACGAACACGATCCAGTACGAGTGGATGAAGACGCTCGTCGGCGCGGTGAGCGTGCCGTACGTGGTCGGCGACGACGACCAGTCGATCTATCGCTGGCGTGGCGCGCGCGTCGAGAACCTGCAGCAGTACCGCAAGGACTTCCACGGCGTGCAGCTGTTCCGGCTCGAGCAGAACTATCGCTCGACCGGCAACATCCTCGACGCCGCGAACGCGATCATCGGCCACAACAGCGGCCGCATCGGCAAGAAGCTCTGGACCAGCGAAGGCAAGGGCGCGCCGATCCGGCTGTTCCGTGCCTGGAACGAGCGCGACGAGGCCGAGTTCGTCGTCGGCCGGATCCGCGAGTGGATTGCACGCGGCGGCAACCGCCGCGACAACGCCATCCTCTACCGCTCGAACGCGCAGTCACGCGTGTTCGAGGAATACCTGCTCGCGGCGCGCATCCCCTACCGCGTCTACGGCGGCCTGCGGTTCTTCGAGCGGCAGGAGATCAAGGACGCGCTCGCCTATCTGCGGCTGCTTGCGAATCGTGACGACGACGCCTCGTTCGAGCGCGTGGTGAACCTGCCGACGCGCGGCATCGGCGCCCGCACGCTGGAGCTGCTGCGCGCCCACTCGCGCGAGCATTCGAAGTCGCTGTGGCAGTCGGCGTCGCAATGCGGCGACGAGCTGGGCACCAGGGCGACGGCCGGCCTGCAGACGTTCCTCGCGCTGATCGACCGGCTCGACGCCGCGACGCAGGGTCTGCCGCTGCACGAGCAGGTCGACCACGTGATCCAGGCGAGCGGGCTCGCCGGGCACTACCAGAAGGAAAAGGCCGACAAGGGCGAGGCGCGGCTCGAGAACCTCGAGGAACTCGTGAGCGCCGCACGCGGCTTCGAGCCCGAGGGCGACGACATGACGCCGCTGATGGCATTCCTGTCGCATGCCGTGCTCGAGTCGGGCGAGGGACAGGCCCAGGAGTGGGAGGACTGCGTGCAGATGATGACGCTGCACTCGGCCAAGGGCCTCGAGTTTCCGGTGGTCTTCCTCTGCGGCATGGAGGACGGCCTGTTCCCGCACCAGCGCTCGGTCACGGACGTGCACGGGCTCGAGGAGGAACGCCGGCTCTGCTACGTCGGCTGCACGCGGGCGATGCGCCAGCTCTACCTGACCTACGCCGAGCAGCGCCGCATGCACGGCATCGACAGCTACGGCGCGCCATCCCGGTTCATTGCCGAGATCCCGGCGCCGCTGGTCGAAGAGGTGCGCCCGAAGGTGCAGGTGTCACGACCGGTCCATGTGCCACCGTCGCGCCCGGGCAACGGCTTCGGCGGGCCGCGCCCGCCCGCCCGCGCCGCCGGCGGTCTGACCATGAGCGGCCGGCGGCTCCAGGACGACACCCCGGGCGGGTTCAGACTGGGCCAGCGCGTCCGCCACGCGAAATTCGGCGATGGCGTCGTGCTGAACCTCGAAGGCCAGGGCGTCAACGCCCGGGTGCAGGTGAATTTCGAGCACCAGGGCACCAAGTGGCTCGTGGCCGGCTACGCCAATCTCCAGCTCGTATAGCCATGGGGAACCAGTACCGGATTTCCGGTAGCGGCCCCCCCCACCGTAGAATAGCCCGACCCTGGACGGCCCAAGAACCTTGAAAATCATCATTCTGGGAGCCGGTCAGGTCGGCCGGACGGCCGCGTACCACCTCGCGCGGGAGGAGGCCAACGACGTCACCGTCGTCGACTTCGACGAGAACCTGCTGCGCGACCTGCAGGACCGGATCGACATCCGCACCGTGCAGGGCAACGCCGCCAGCCCGCGCACGCTCGAGTCGGCCGGCGCGCGCGACGCCGACATGATCGTCGCGCTCACCAACAGCGACGAGACCAACATGGTCGCCTGTCACGTCGCGTGGACGCTGTTCGCCACCCGCACCAAGATCGCCCGCATCCGCTCGCGCGACTACCTGCGCCACCAGGAGCTGTTCGTCTCGACGGACGGCGTGCCCGAAGGGGTCGAGCCGGCACCGCCGCGCGACGACGACGCGGGCCCGTCGGGCTTCGCGGTCGACATGTACCTGAGCCCGGAGCAGGCGGTCACCTCGTACATCGAGCGCCTGATCCGCTATCCCGGCGCGCTGCAGATCGTCGACTTTGCCGAAGGCAAGGTGCGGCTCGTGGGCCTCAGGGCCCTCAAGGGCGGCGCGCTGGTCGACCGCCCCATCCGCGAGCTGCGCACGCACATGCGCAGCAGCGAGGCGCGCGTCGCTGCGCTGTACCGCAAGGGCGAGAGCATCGAGCCCGAGGGCGATACCGTCATCTGCGACGGCGACGAGGTGTTCTTCGTCGCGGCCACCCGCGACATCCGCGCCGTCATGCAGGAGATGCAGAAACTCGAGGACCCCGTGCGCCGCGTCGTCATCGCGGGCGGCGGCAACATCGGTTTCCGCCTCGCCCAGACGCTCGACGAGGAGAACCAGGTCAAGGTCATCGAGCGCGACGGCAAGCGTGCGCGGCGGATCGCGCAGGAGCTGCGCAACGCCGTCGTCCTCGTCGGTGACGCGGCCGACGAGGAACTGCTGGTCGAGGAGAACATCGACAGCGTCGACGTCTTCTGCGCGCTGACCAATTCCGAGGAGGCGAACATCCTCTCGGCGATGCTCGCCAAGCGTCTCGGCGCGCGCCGCGTGATGGCGCTGGTCAGCCGCCCGGCCTACGCCGAACTGACGGCGCTCGGCGAGATCGACGTGGCCATCTCGCCGCAGACCGTCACGATCGGTTCGCTGCTCGCCTACGTGCGGCGCGGCGACGTCGTGCAGGTGCATTCGCTGCGCCGCGGCTCCGCCGAGGCGATGGAGACCATCGCGCACGGGCTGCGTGGCGGCAAGGTCGTCGGACGCCCGGTCGAGGACATCAGGCTCCCGGACGGCGTCACGATCGTGACGGTCGTGCGTGGCGAGCGCGTGATCATGGCGCACCACGACACCGTGATCGAGAACGGTGATCACGTGATCCTGTTCCTCTCCGACCGGCGCCACGTGGAACAGGTCGAGCGCCTGTTCCAGGCCTGACCGGCAACACCCGGGATCCCGCTCCGTGCTCGCCGTACTGAACGTGCTCGGGTCGATGCTGATGCTGTTCAGCGTCACCTTCGCCCTGCCGATGATCACGTCGATCGTCTACGTCGACGGCATGCTGGTCGACTTCGTCTATGCGGCCGTGACCTGTCTCGGCGTCGGGGCGTCCGTCTACGGCGCGACCCTCCGGCATCGCCGCGAGCTGCGTTCGCGTGACGGCTTCCTGCTCGTGACGCTCGCGTGGATCTTCATGTCGGCGATCGCCACGGTGCCGTTGCTGATCGCGCTGCCGGACCTGAGCTTCACCGATGCCTTCTTCGAGACGATGTCGGGCCTCAGTACGACGGGCGCGACGGTGCTCACGGGGCTCGATTCGATGGCGCCGTCACTCAACATGTGGCGCGCCGCTCTGCACTGGTATGGCGGCATGGGCATCATCGTGCTGGCCGTCGCTGTCCTGCCACTGCTCGGTGTCGGCGGCATGCAGCTCTACAAGGCGGAGACACCAGGCCCGGTCAAGAACGAAAAGCTCACGCCTCGCATCACGCAGACGGCAAAGGCGCTGTGGGTCGTGTACCTCCTGCTCACTCTCGCGTGCATCGGGGCACTGAAGCTGGCAGGCATGTCCTGGTTTGACGCCGTCTTCCATGGGTTCTCGACGCTGTCACTCGGTGGGTTCTCGAGTTACGACGCCAGCATTGCGCACTTCGACTCGCTGGCGGTGGAACTCGTCCTCACAGGCTTCATGCTCGTCTCGGCACTCAATTTCTCGCGGCATTTCATCGCCTGGCAGCAGAAGAGCCTGCGGACCTACGCGCGCGACGTCGAAGCGATCGCCATGCTGCAGCTGGTCGGCAGCGGCATCGCTCTGGTGTCGATCTACATCTGGCTGGACGGCGTCTACCCCAGTTTCACGACGGCGCTGCGCCACACGACCTTCAACCTCGTCGCCATAGCCACGACCTGCGGCTACATGACGCAGGACTACGCCGCGTGGCCGGTGTTCGGGCCGATGGTGATGCTCATGCTGTCCTGCTACACCTGCAGCACCGGCTCGACCGGCGGCGGCATCAAGATGTTCCGCACGCTGGTGCTGCTGCGACAGGCGACCCGTGAACTGTGGCTGCTCGTGCACCCGCAGGCCGTGACGCCGGTCAAGATCCGTGGCCAGGTCGTGTCGAATCACATCGTCTTCGCCGTGCTGGCCTTCGTGGTGCTCTATTTCGGAACGGTCGTCACGTTGACGTTCCTGCTGCTGGCGAGCGGCATGGACTTCATCAGCGCGTTCTCGGCCATCATTGCGACGATCAACAATGCCGGTCCCGGGCTGGGCGTGGTCGGCCCGGCCAGCAACTACCAGGGGCTGACCGATTTCCAGACCTGGGTCTGCTCGCTGGCCATGCTGCTCGGCCGCCTCGAGATCTTCTCGGTGCTGGTCCTGTTCACACCGACCTTCTGGCGCAAGTGAGCATCCTCTGATTTACTCGCGCATCGATGTGACCGCGCGCGTGACGCGCCGCGGACGCGAGTGACTCAGAGGTCCGTTCCACCCGTGGCCCGCCGAAAACCGCCCACCCGCGTGCGCAAACGAGTGCAGCGCGGCATCGCGCTGATCGCGATGCTCGGCCTGATCGTCGCGATCGTCGTGGTCGCGATACTCGACCGGCGTGTCACCCAGCAGTTCGAGGGCCGGCGCTGGACGCTGCCGGCGCGCGTGTACGCACAGCCGCTCGAGCTGTACGCGGGTCAGCCGCTCTCCTCGGCGCGGCTCGCCGGGGAGCTCGCCCGGCTGGGCTACATCCCGCGCTCGCCCATCGACCGGCCCGGCACGTTCCGGCGCAAGGGCGACACCGTCGATGTCCACGTACGCGCGTTCGCTTTCGCCGATGCCCGGCAGCCGGCGCAGCGGCTCCACGTCACGTTCGCGGGCGGCCGTGTCGCGGCACTGGCCGACGCGCGGGGCGCCGACGTGCCCGTGTTCCGGCTCGATCCGCTGCTGATCGGCAGCATCTTCCCGATCCACGGCGAGGACCGCATCGTCGTCTCGCCCGAGCAGGTGCCGCCGCTGCTGCCCGCGGCGCTGAAGGCCGTGGAAGACCGCAAGTTCGACTCGCACCACGGCGTCAACCCGCTCGCGATCCTGCGCGCGCTGTTCGTCAACGTGCGGGCCGGGCAGGTGGAACAGGGCGGCAGCACGCTCACACAGCAGCTCGTGAAGAGCTATTTCCTCGACAGCCGGCGCACCATCCGGCGCAAGGTCGAGGAAGCGATCATGGCGTTCATCCTCGAATCGCGGTTCGAGAAGGCGGACATCATGAACGCCTACATCAACGAGATCTACCTGGGCCAGGATGGCCGGCGCGCCGTGCACGGCTTCGGCCTCGCGAGCCAGTTCTACTTCGGCAAGCCGCTCGCCGAGTTGAACCTGCAGCAGGTCGCGCTGATGGTGGCAATCGTGCGCGGCCCGTCCTACTACGACCCGCGGCGGCACCCGGAGCGCGCGCGCGAACGGCGCAACCTCGTGCTGCGCGTGCTCGTCGAGCAGGACGTCGTGCCGCAGGCGGATGCGGAGCGCGCCGCGCAGGCACCGCTCGGCATCACCGACAAGGCCGGTCGCTCGGCCAACTACTTCCCCGCGTTCCTCGACCTCGTGCGCCGTCAGTTGCGCAAGGACTATCCCGAGGACGAGCTCACCGAAGCGGGCCTGACCGTCTTCAGCACACTCGACCCGCTGCTGCAGGAAAAGGCCGAGGACGCGCTCGGCGACGAGCTGGCGAGCCAGGATGCATCGCAGCGCAGGGGCGCGCAGGGGCTCGAGGGCGCACTCGTCGTGACGACGCCGCAGACCGGCGAGGTCGTCGCGGTGGTCGGCGGCCGCCGCGCGTCCTTCGACGGCTTCAACCGCGCGCTCGACATGAAGCGGCCGATCGGTTCCCTCGCCAAGCCGCTCGTGTACCTGGCGGCGCTCGAGACCGGCCGCTACACGCCGGCATCGACCGTGATGGACGGGCCGGTCGAGCTGAAGCTCGACAACGGCGACCTCTGGAAGCCGGGCAACTACGACCGGAAGCTGCACGGACCGGTGACGCTGGTGCGCGCGCTCACGCAGTCGTACAACCTGGCGACGGTGAACCTGGGGCTGGAAGTCGGTCTCGGGCCGGTCGTGCAGACGTATGTGGCGCTGGGGCTCGAGGACGCGCCGCCGCGCTATCCCTCGATCCTGCTCGGGGCGGCGCAGTTGAATCCGGTGGAGGTCGCGCAGGTCTACAACACGCTCGCCAACGGCGGCTTCCGTTCGCCGCTGCGCGCCGTGCGCGCCGTCGTCGACGCCGAGGGCAAGCCGCTCAAGGCGCCCGAGCTGGAGATCACCGAAGCCGCGCGCGCCGGGGCGATCTACACGCTGAACCGCCTGATGATCGAAGTGTTCGAGCGGGGCACGGCGCGCCCGGCCAAGCGGTCGCTGCCGCCGGGTCTGGTCGTGGCCGGCAAGACCGGCACCTCGAACGACTACCGCGACAGCTGGTTCGCCGGCTTTTCGGGCAGCCACCTGATCGTCGTCTGGATGGGTCATGACGACAACGCGCCGACCGGCCTCACCGGCACGACGGGTGCCCTGCGGGCCTGGACGCGGCTGATGGCCTCGATCGAGACGACCTCGTTCGAACCCCTGCTGCCCGAGGACGTCGAGGACCGCTGGATCGACTACTACACCGGCTGGGAGACCTCGCCGTATTGCGACGGCTCGGCGGTCAGCCTGCCGTTCGCCGTCGGCCAGGGGCTGGCGGCGAGCCAGACCTGCCCACCCAACGTCTCGGCCGAGGAGGGTGCCCTGCTGATGCCACCACCTGCGGCGCCCGCGGACGGTGCCGCGGCGCCCGGCACCGCACCGGCCCTTCCGCCGCCGCCTTGATCCCGTCCGCCCCCGGACGGGAGAATCGCGCCCGAGGTACTCGTTCATGCGTCCACTGACGCGACTCGCCGTCGCTGCCTGCGGTTGCGCCCTCCTTGCGGGTTGCGCCACCGCACCTTTCAAGTCCCAACCGACGCCGACGCCGACCACGCCGCCGGCGGGCCGGGGTCCGACGGTTCCCGAGGTCCCGCCGCCGCTGCCGTCCACCACTGAGCCGGTCATCGAGGCACCAGCACCTGCCCCCGTCCCGAAGGAGCGGCCGAGGGTGCCCCCTGCGACGCTCTCCCCGGCCAGCAAGGCGCTGGTGGGGCAGGCCCAGACGCAGCGCCGGAAGGGCGACCTGCCCGGCGCGACGGTGTCGCTCGAGCGTGCCTTGCGGATCGAGCCACGCAATCCACTGCTCTGGATCGAGATGGGGCGGCTGCGCATGGACCAGCGCAATTACCCGCAGGCCGAGGCCATGGGTCGCAAGGCGCTGTCGATGGCAGTCGGCGACGCAACGAGCCAGTCGAACGCGTGGCTGCTGATCTCGGACGCGCTGCGCGCGCGCGGCAAGAACCCCGAGGCGCAGGAGGCACTGGACAAGTCACGCGAGCTGTCGGCCTCGTAATAGACCGGGGCACATCACGGCTGTGGACGCTTCACCTGGACGACGGGATTGCCAATATTCCCACTCTCGTGTCTTTTCTGTCGCTATTCATGACTGATTTCCCACTTTCTGCAAAGTTCTTTACATTTTGTCAAATTCTTGACACGAACATTGTAGATATGGTGCGAAGTGGGAAAAAATCATATGGTTCTTGGCAGTGATCGGTCTGATTCAGCGCGTCACTGAAGCAAGTGTCCGCGTCGATAGCGAGATCGTGGGATCTATTGGTCGAGGCCTACTCGCCCTGATTGCGGTCGAGCCGGGCGACACGCCGACGACGGCACACAGGCTGATCGAGCGGACCGCCGCCTACCGCGTCTTCGATGACGGCGCCGGCCGCATGAACCGTAGCCTCATCGACGTGGGCGGCGAGTTGTTGCTGGTCTCGCAGTTCACACTCGCGGCCGACACGCGCAAGGGTCTACGCCCGAGCTTCAGCTCCGCGGCGGCGCCGGAGCTCGGACGGGCGCTCTTCGAGGCGGCGGTCGACCACGCCCGCGCGCTGTTGCCCGGCAAGGTCGCGACCGGCCGTTTCGGCGCCGCGATGCGGGTGGCGCTCGTCAACGACGGGCCGGTCACGTTCTGGTTGCAAATACCGACCCCGGCTGCAACCGAGTGATCGCCGACATTGTCGTATCATGGCGGCCCGTTGTGCAGGGCCCCGGAGAATTCCATGGGTATCGGCTTTCGTGAGCTCCTCGTCATCCTGCTGATCGCGCTCATCCTCTTCGGGGCCAAGAAGCTGAAGAACGTCGGCTCGGACCTCGGCGCCGCCGTGAAAGGCTTCAAGAAGGCGATGAGCGATGGCGAGGACGAGCAGAACCGGCAGTTGTCGGACCTGGGCGACAGCGGAGCCAGCACGCGCGACGCGGATTTTGGCGACCGGGCCGCGTCGTCGACCAAGACGGACAGCAAGACCGGCTGAGCCCGGATACCCGATGTTCGAGGTCGGCTTCACGGAGATCGTGCTGATCTTCGGCATTGCGCTGCTGGTCCTCGGGCCCGCGCGCCTGCCGAAGCTGGCCGCCGATCTCGGGCGCTGGGCCGGCCGCGCCCGGTCGATGGCGCGGCAGTTGCGCACCCAGCTCGAGCAGGAAGTGCACTTCGATCCGCTCGCCACGACCCCGTCGAAGTCCCCGACGCCGGCCGCGAGCCCGACGACCTCGCCATCGCCCGCGCCTGATGCGGAAGCGCGCGCGTTGCCGATGCAGGCCGCGACCGACGGCCCCGCGTTGCCTCCGGACGAGACGACGACGGCGCACGCGACGCCGGTGCCCGTCGAGCCCGCGGCGGCGGCCGCGACCGACTCGGGCCCGCCGCGACAAGACGGCCACTGATGAGCGCGAGCCCGGGTAACGGGGAACCGCTGGCCGAAGGCACGCTGATCTCGCATCTGCTCGAGCTGCGGGACCGGGTGCTGCACGCCGTCATCGCCGTGGCTGTCTGCTTCGTGCCGCTCGCCTTTTTCCAGAACGAGCTGTTCACGCTGATCGCACAGCCGCTGATCCACAAGCTGCCCGAAGGCACCTCGCTGATCGCGACCAGCGTCGTCTCGCCGTTCATGGCGCCGCTCAAGCTGACGATCATCGTCGCGCTGTTCATCGCGATGCCCTATGTGCTCTACCAGGTCTGGGCCTTCGTCGCGCCCGGGCTCTACCGGCACGAACGGCGCTTCGCGCTGCCGCTCGCCGTCTCGAGCGTGTTGCTGTTCTACGCGGGCGTCGCCTTCGCCTATTACGTCGTCTTCCCGCTGATGTTCCAGTTCCTCGCGTCGACGACACCCGTCGGCGTGAAGATGATGACCGACATCTCGAACTACCTGGACTTCGTGCTGCTGCTGTTCTTCGCGTTCGGCGTGGCGTTCGAGATGCCGGTGGCGGTCGTGCTGCTGGTCGCGACGGGTCTGGTCAAGGTCGAGGCGCTGACACGCAACCGCGGTTACGTGATCCTCGGCATCTTCATCATCGCCGCGTTCCTGACACCACCGGACGCCGTGTCGCAAAGCTTCATGGCCGTGCCGATGTATCTCCTGTACGAGCTGGGGATCGTGTTCGCACGCTTTGCACAACGCCGCCGCGCCGTCGAACCGGCCGGGAGCGCCTGACGACGCAGCGGCATCGGCGGCCCGCGGGCAGGCCGCGAAGATCGGGAGGGGGATCGGCATGCTGGGGGGGCACCCGCGCGCGCTGTCGACACTGTTCTTCACCGAGATGTGGGAACGGTTCACGTTCTATGGCATGCGCGCGCTGCTCGTGCTGTTCCTCGTCGACGCGGTCGGCAACGGGGGCTACGGGCTCGACGACCGCACGGCCACCGCGATCTATGGCCTCTACACCGCGGCCGTGTTCATGGCCGCGCTGCCCGGCGGCTGGATCGCGGACCGGCTGATCGGCGCGCAACGCGCCGTGCTCACGGGCGGCGTGCTGATGACGCTCGGCAACCTGATGCTGGCCATCCACGGTCCGCAGGAGCTGTTCTTCGGCGGGCTGGTCGTGATCATCCTCGGCGTCGGGCTGCTGAAACCCAACGTCTCGACGCTGGTCGCGGACCTCTACCCGGAGGGCGGCGGCCGGCGCGATGCGGGCTTCACCATTTTCTACATGGGCATCAACCTGGGCGCGCTGATCGGCCCGCTGATCGCGGGCGGACTCGCGCAGCGTTACGGCTGGCGCGCGGGTTTTCTCGCCGCGGCTGTCGGCCTGCCTTTCGGCCTGCTGCAGTTCTGGCTGTCTCGCCACCTTTTCAACGGCGCGGGTGCCGGACCCAATCGCAACGACGGCGGCGCGGGGCTCGCGCGCGACTGGCAGCGACTGCGGGTCGCGCTCGTGGTGTTCACGCTGCTCGCGGCGCTGCTGTTCTCGGGCGTGCTGCATCTCGATCCGGCACGGCTCGCGAAGGGCGCCGCGTACGTGCTGGTGGCGACCGCGGCGCTGTACTTCCTCTACCTGTTCTTCGCAGCGGGCCTCGATGCAGTCGAGCGGCGGCGCATGATCGTCGTGCTGGTGATGTTTCTCGCCGTGGCCTCGTTCTGGTCGGGCTACGAGCAGGCCGGTTCGTCCCTCAACCTGTTCGCCAAGCGGCATATCGACCGCACGCTCGGCGGCTTCGAGATCCCCGCCGGCTGGTTCCAGTCGGTGCAGCCCGCGTTCGTCATCCTGCTCGCGCCGGCGTTCTCGGCGCTGTGGGTGTGGCTGGCCCGGCGCAAGCTCGACCCGGCGGCGCCGCTCAAGTTCGCGTTCGGGCTGCTGCTGCTCGGGCTCGGCTTCCTGTTCATGGTGGCCGCGGCCAACCTCGTCGCCGGCGGTACGCAGGCACCCGCCCGCCTGCTGATCCTCACCTACCTGCTGACCGTCTTCGGCGAGTTGTGCGTCAGCCCCGTCGGCCTGTCGACGGTGACCAAGCTCGCGCCGGCGCGTCTCGTCGGCCAGATGATGGGGGTGTGGTTCCTCGGCAGCTCGCTCGGCAAGCTCATGGCGGGGCTGATCGCCGGAAGCTTCGATCCGAACGACCTCGCCACGATGCCGGGCCGGTATCTCGACATCGTGTTCTACGCCTGCGGTCTCGGCGCGCTGCTGCTGCTCGTGAGCCCGAAGGTCACCAGGCTCATGGGCGGCGTCAGGTGAGGTGCGCAGGCGTCACGCGGGGCGGCGAGGCTCCGACCCTGGCCTGCGCGCACGGCCTGCTCGACCTGCTGACCGGGCCGCCTGCGAGTGTCGCCGGTCGGATCGAGCAGACCCGGGTTAAGCTATGCGACATGACACCCGCGGGCGTGAAGCCTGGCCGGCCCGAGGACGCCGTTTCGGTCCCGGCGGGCTGAGCATGCCCGGAGTTCCTTCCGTCCCGACTCTTCCGGAGCGCCGATGTCCCGATCGATGCTTGCCCGTCTCTCACGCACCGCCTCGTGGCTGCTGACCTGCATTCCCTTGGCCGTCCTGGCCGCGGCCAAACCGGACCCGGCGGCACAACCGGCGGAGCCCGTCACCGTCGTCAAGGCGGGACGCCTGATCGACGTTGCTGCGGGGCGCGTGCGTGACGACCAGCTGATCCTCGTGCAGGGCGGCAGGATCACGGCGGTCGGGTCGTCGGCCACCGTCGCGATCCCGCCGGGCGCGACGGTGATCGACCTCTCGCGGCAGACCGTGCTGCCCGGGCTCATCGACACGCACACGCACGTCACCTCCGACCCGACGACCCGGCCGTACCACGGCTACGGCCTCTCCGTGCCGCGGCGCGCGCTCATGGGCGCGCGCTTCGCGCGCGAAACGCTGCTCTCCGGCGTGACGACCATCCGCGACGTCGGTGCCTCGGACTACACCGACATCGCACTGCGCGACGCGATCCGTGCGGGCGACGTCGTCGGCCCGCGCATCCTCGCCTCGGGCCCGGCGCTCGGCATCACGGGCGGGCACTGTGACGACAACATGATGGCGCCCGAGTATCGCGCGACGGCCGAGGGCGTCGCGGACGGCCCGTGGGCCGTGCGCCAGACGGTGCGGCGCAACGTCAAGTACGGTGCCGACGTGATCAAGTACTGCGGCACCGGCGGCGTGTTTTCGAAAGGCACACGCGTCGGCGCGCAGCAGTACACCGCGGAGGAAGTGGCGGCACTGGTCGACGAGGCGCACATGCATGGCCGCAAGGTCGCTGTGCACGCCCACGGCGCGAACGGCATCAAGGTCGCCATCCGGGCCGGCGTCGACACCATCGAGCATGCGAGCCTGATCGACGAGGAGGGCCTCGAACTGGCGCGCCAGCACGGCACCTACCTGTCGATGGACATCTACAATACGGAGTACACGCAGACGGAGGGCCCGAAGCGCGGCGAGCTCGAGGAGTTCCTGCGCAAGGACCGTGAGGTGGCGCAGGCGCAGCGCGACAACTTCCGCAAAGCCGTGCAGAAAGGCATCAGGCTCACGATGGGCACCGACACCGGCGTGCACCGCCATGCCGATGCGCCGAAGCAGCTCGCGTGGATGGTGCAGTACGGCATGACGCCGATGCAGGCCATCCAGGCCGCGACCAGGGTCGGCGCCGAGGCGCTCGGCATCGGCACGGAGGTGGGCCAGATTGCCCCGGGCTACTCGGCCGACATCGTCGCCGTGACCGGCGACCCGCTCGCCGACATCCGCTCGCTCGGCGCAATCGAGTTCGTGATGAAGGAAGGCGTGGTTTACCTGCCGTAGACGCTACCGCAACCGTGATGTTCCGGCGCGCAGGGAGCGCGCCATCGGCGATGCGTCAGTTCGTCCTGCGTCGCGACGCCGGAGGGCGGAGGAACACCGTCCTGCCCTCCTTGATCGTCTCGAGCACCGTGATCGAATCGAGCGCATCGGGTTCGACGGTCGTGGGGTCCTTGGAGAGGATCACCAGATCGGCGAGCTTGCCCGCCTCCAGCGAGCCCTTCCGATGCTCCTCGAAATGCTGGTAGGCCGGCCAGATCGTCAGGGCCTTGAGCGCCGTGACGACATCCACGCGCTGCTGCGGGCCGATGATGTCGCCCGAGCGTGAACGGCGGGTCACCGTCGCATCGAGGACGCGCATGGCATCGGGCAGGGCCACGGGAGCATCGTGGTGACTCGAGAACATCATCCCCCGCGCACGCACCCAGCCGGTCGGCGAGATGTTGTCCGCGACGAACGGCCCGACCGTCCGGTCACGATGCCAGTCGCCCCAGTAGAAGGTGTGCATGGGGAACAGCGAGAGGAACACGCCGAGCCTGTCATAGGCGGCCACCTGATCCTCGCGCAGGAACTGGCCGTGAATCAGCACCGGGCGGCGATCGGCGGGACCGTGTTTCCGGGTCGCGGTGTCAATGGCGGCGATCAGCATGTCCGAGGCGCCCTCGCCATTCGCGTGCGTCAGCAGCTGCACACCGTTGTCGAAGGCCCAGTCCACCGCGTCAAACACCTGGTCCGCCGTCGCCGCGGAGTAACCTTTGTAGTCGGCCCGGAACCCCTCCGGCGGGTCGTAGTACGGCCGGTCCCGCAGCGCGGTGAATCCCTGCGGGGAGCCATCGATGGTCAACTTGGCGCCGCCCACGCGGAAACGGTTCGTGTAGCTGCGCGAATGGGCCGCGCGGATGAAGTCACGGTCGACGAGGACGTCGGGATAGGTCACGACATCGATGTCGATCCCTTCGTCCTTTGCCACCGCCTGCATCAGCTTCGCCACCCCGGGCGTCGAGCGGCCTTCCTGCGCGGTGGTGTATCCGTATGAGGTGACGAGATCCAGACCGGCGCGAAAGACCGCCGGACCGTCATGGGTGAAGAGGTTGCGCAAGAGTGTCATGGCCAGCGTGGTGCTGGCGTTCTCCTCCAACACGCCATTCGGTTCCCTGCCGCCTGACCGTCGACGGATTACACCGCCGGCGGGGTCTGCCGTCGCCGCCGTGATTCCCCCCACGTCGAGCGCCTTCGAGTTGGCGGCGCCGAGATGACCCGACTGATGCAGGACGTAGATGGGCACCTCCGTCGAGACCGCATCGAGGTCGTCCCGCGTCGGATGGCGCCGTTCGGCCAGCTGGCTGTCGTCATACCCGAACCCCAGGATCAGTCCGGCCTTCTTCACACGGTCCGGATGGCGCTTCGCGTAGGCCCGCAGCGTCTCCTGCAGCGAGGCGATGCTGTTCACGGCTCCGTCCGGGGCGGGCAGCAGGTTGGCCGAGAGCGCCTGGATGCCGACCATGAACACGTGGCCATGGGCGTCCACGAAGCCAGGCAGCATCGTGTGTCCGGCAAGATCGATGACCTGGGTCGACGGCCCGCGGTGCGCCATGACCTCTTGCTTTGCGCCGACGGCGAGGATCGTGCCGTTCTTCTCGGCCAGTGCCTCGGCGCGCAGCGCGCCATCGACCATGGTGAGAATCGGGCCGCCCGACCAGATTCGGTCCGCGATCGGGACGCCCGTCGAATTCCCGGGCGACGGCCTGTGTTGCTCGTGGAAGTACTCCCAGGCATCGACTTCACGCCCGTCCGGCAGGACGCAGACGCCTCGTTCGCCGGCGGTCTCCCGTACGATGCGATGGCCTCCCCCCTGCTGCTGACAGAAGACAGCCGCCGGGTCGGGAACCTCTGCGGCGGGCGCAGGCGGTACCGATGCGAGAAACGCGGCCGGCAACAGCAGCGTCGCGAGCAGGGATTTCAACATCAGTCGATCCTCGATCCGGATTCGAAGGAATGCCGCGCGCTCGTCTCGCTCGGGCGGCCTCTCGCGAGGCCGTGTCGCGGGCTGCCTGCGGCCATGTGGCGGACTCGAGCCTGAGGGTTTCGGGCACGGCTGACAACCCTCGGCCACCCGCAGGCCGCAACGGCATCGTACCGCTCGTACGCCCAGGGAAGTCGGCCCGCGCGGCTCCTCCCCGCGGCCGCGGCTTGCGCTTGCACCGCAACATCACCCAGACTTCCGGCCATCGCGCGTCATCGCGCAAACACCTGAAGTTAAAGCAAATTCCAATGTCCAGCACGACTCTGCCCGCCGTTGCGCGGGACACCTGGCTCGGCCACCCAAAGGGGCTCTTCCTGCTCTTCGCCACAGAAATGTGGGAGCGCTTCAGCTATTACGGCATGCGGGCACTGCTCGTGCTGTCGCTCGTGGCCGGCGTCGAGAGCGCCAATCCCGGCTTCGGCTGGACGCAGGCCGAGGCGCTCAAGCTCTACGGGCTCTTCACTGGCTTCGTCTACTTCACGCCGCTGATCGGTGGCTGGCTCGCCGACAACTACCTCGGCCAGCGCAGGTCGGTGATCATCGGCGGCCTCGTGATGGCCGCCGGCCAGTTCACGCTGGCGAGCGCGATCCCGGGCAACCTGCCGCTGTTCTACGCCGGGCTGGTGCTGCTCGTCATCGGCAACGGCTTCTTCAAGCCGAACATCTCGACGATGGTCGGCGACCTCTATGCGGAAGGTGATGCGCGCCGCGACGGTGCCTTCACGATTTTCTACATGGGCATCAACACCGGCGCCTTCCTCGCGCCGCTGGTCTGCTCAACGCTCGGCGAGAATCCTCTCCACGGCTGGCGCGCCGGCTATTTCGCCGCCGGCGTCGGCATGATCCTGTCGGTGATCATCCAGTTCGCGCTCGCGAAGCGCTACCTCGGTGAAGTCGGCACGGTGCCCGCGGCGCAGCGCTCGCTCGCGCAGAGCGGCGGCCGGCACGAGCCGCTCACGCAGGAAGAAACCGACCGGCTGCGCGTCATCTTCATGCTGTTCGTGTTCGTGGTGCTCTTCTGGGCGGCCTTCGAGCAGGCCGGCGGTCTCATGAACCTGTATGCCAGCGACAAGACCGACCGCACCGTCGGTGCGTTCGAAGTGCCCGCCGGCTGGTTCCAGTCGCTCAATCCGCTGTTCATCGTGTTGCTCGCACCGATCTTCTCCGCGCTCTGGGGCAAGCTCGGCGCGCTCGGCCGCAATCCAGCCACGCCGCGCAAGATGGTGCTCGGCCTCGTGCTCACCGGCATCGGCTTCCTTGCCATGGTGGCGGCCGTGTACGATCAGGCGGCCCACGGCAAGGCGGCGATGTCCTGGCTCGTGATCGCGTATTTCTTCCACACGACGGGGGAACTCTGCATCTCGCCGGTGGGGCTCTCCATGGTCACGAAGCTCGCGCCCCTGAGGCTCGCCTCGCTGATGATGGGCGTGTGGTTCATGATCAACTTCGTGGCCAACTGGCTCGCCGGAATCATCGGCTCATATGCGGAGCGCCTCGGCGAACTCGCGATCTTCGGCGGACTCGCGGGCACACTCTTCGTCTTTGCGGCCGCGCTCTGGCTGCTGTCCGGGACGCTCGTGCGCTGGATGCACGGTGCCGAAGCGACCCGCCACTGATCCGTCTGGAGCAAACCCGTGACCACGAATGCATTCCACGCGCCGGCGCCGCATGCCGACGTTTCCGCCACCGCACGCGCGCGTCTGCGAACTGTCGTTCTCGCGAGTCTGGCCATCGTCGCCGCCACCGCCCTGCCGCCGCGCCTCGCACGGGCCGAAACGGCCGACGAATTCGTCGCGAGGCTCAACCAGGAGTTCGCCTTCATCACACGCGAACTCAGCGCTGCCGGCTGGACGCAGGCCACCTACATCACCGTGGACACCCAGTTGCTCACGGCGCGGGCCAACGAGCGGTTCCTCGAGTCCTTCAGCCGGGCGGTGACCGAGGCGAAGCGGTTCGCGGGCCAGCCGATGAGCCCGGCCTCACAGCGTGCGCTCGAGCTGCTCAAGCTCGGCGTGTCGGCGCCGGCGCCGGACGACCCCGCCAAGCGTGCCGAACTCGCCACGCTGCTCGCGGGCATGGAGGCGAAGTACGGCGAGGCGAGGTACTGCAGGGAAGGCAGCCAGGACTGTCGGGACGAGGTCCAACTCAAGGCCGTGCTCGAGAAGAGCCGCGACTACGACGAGCTGCTCGACGCCTGGCAGGGCTGGCACGACCAGGCCAGGGGCCTGCGCACCGACTACACGCGCTACGTCGCGCTCGCGAACGAGGGGGCGCGCGAGCTGGGCTATCGGGACCTCGGCGCGATGTGGCGCTCGGGGTACGACATGCCGGCCGATGCCTTCACGAAGGAAGCGGCGCGTCTCTACTCGCAGGTCGAGCCGCTCTACCGGAACCTGCAGTGCTACGCGCGCCAGAAGCTCGCGCAGAAGTACGGCGAAGACAAAGTGCCTGCCGGGAAGCCGATCCCGGCGCACCTGTTCGGCAACATGTGGGCGCAGCAGTGGGACGCCATCTACGACCTGCTCGAGCCGTACCCGGGCGTGTCACAGCTCGACATCGATTCGGCGCTGCAAGAGCAGGGGTACGACCCCGTGCGCATGACCCGGTCGGCAGAGGATTTCTACAAGAGCATCGCCTTCATGCCGCTGCCGCAGACGTTCTGGGAACGCTCGATGCTCGCGCAGCCGCGCGATCGCAACGTGCAGTGCCATGCGAGCGCCTGGCACATGGACGGCAAGGACGACGTGCGCATCAAGATGTGTACGCGGCCGACCTACGAGGAGCTGCGCACCGTCTACCACGAGCTGGGCCACGTCTATTACTACCTCTGGTACCAGGACCAGCCGTATCTGTTCCAGAACGGCGCGCACGACGGCTTCCACGAAGCCATCGGCGACACCGTGAACCTGTCGATGACACCTGCCTACCTCGCGAGAATCGGACTGGTACCGGCCGAGGCGAAGCCGGGGCGCGAGGCGCTCATCAACCGGCAGATGAAGATGGCGCTGCAGAAGATCGCGTTCCTGCCGTTCGGCAAGATGATCGACGAATGGCGCTGGCAGGTGTTCTCCGGCCAGGTGGCGCCGCAGGACTACAACGCCGCCTGGTGGGCGATCCGCGAGAAGTACCAGGGCATCCGCCCGCCCGTGCCGCGCACCGAGGCCGACTTCGACCCGGGCGCGAAGTACCACATCCCGGGCAACACGCCGTACACGCGCTACTTCCTCTCGTACATCCTGCAGTTCCAGCTCCAGAAGGCGCTGTGCGACGCGGCCGGGTTCAAGGGCCCGCTCGCCGAGTGCTCGATCTACGGCAACGAGACCGCGGGAAAGAAGTTCGGCGCGATGCTGGCCAAGGGCGCGAGCCAGCCGTGGCAGGACACGCTCTTCGAGCTGACCGGCACGCGCCAGATGGACGCCTCGGCGATCCTCGACTACTTCAAGCCGCTCGAGGACTGGCTCGAGCAGCAGAACAAAGGCCAGACCTGCGGCTGGTGACCGGAAACAGGGGACATTCTCCTGTTTCCGGCACTGGCTCAGAGGCCAGCGACCTTTGCGTAGACGGGCGCGATCCACGCGCCGAGCACACGCACCGCGTAGTGCGTCAGCTTCGCGTCGAACCCGACGCGCCAATGCGCCCGACGGCCGTGCACGGCGCGCCACACGGTGGCCGCAACCTGCTCCGCCGTGGCTTTCACGCCGAGGCGCTCGACCGAGGCCGGCGTGAAGTTCGCGCCCGTGACCATGGCCGTTTGCACGTAGGAAACGTACACCGCACTCACGACGATGCCGCTCTTGCGGCATTCGATGGCCAGGGCCTCGGTGTAGCCGCGCACGAAGAACTTGGTCGCGCTGTAGACCGCATGATCGGGCGTGCCGTATTCCGCAGAGGCCGACGCCATCGCGACGGCGTGCGCACCCGGTGCCGCGCGGCACAGGTGCGGCATGGCCGCATCGAACGTGTGGACGGTGCCTTTCACGTTCACATCGATGAGATGCTGCTTCTGCTCGGCCGTGAGCATCGCGTCGGGGCCCATGAACAGCACGCCGGCGTTGGCAAAGACGGCGTCGAGCCGGCCCCCACCCCGACGAGCGGCAAAATCATCGATCGCCGCGCGCAGCGCGCCGGCGTCGCGCACGTCCGCCACGCAGGCGTGCAGACGGTCGGGGCCCAGTTCGGCCTGCAGAGCGTCGAGCGAATGCCTGTCGGCGTCGCTCGCGCCAACGATCCAGCCGCGTCGCGCGAACAGCCGGGCGGTGGCGGCGCCGATGCCGGCGCCCGCGCCGGTGATGAAGATCGTCCTGCCCGTCGTCATGTTCCGGTGTGCCCTTGCGAGTTGAACCCAGCCTCTTTTACCACCCGGCGACGCGGCACCGGTTGTTGCAAATGCGTCGCACGCCACCTCTAATGCCGCCATTCTTCCGGAGCCATCCCGCCCATGGTCACTCCTGCCGCGCCGGCGCAGCTCACCCCCCGCGCCGTCCTGCTCGCGATCGCACTTGCCGTGCTGCTGGCCGCCGCCAACACCTATCTCGGCCTGTTCGCCGGCCTGACGATCGCCTCGGCCATTCCCGCGGCCGTCGTGTCGATGGCCGTGCTGCGCGTGCTCGGCGGCAGCACCATCCTCGAGAACAACATCGTGCAGACGGGCGCGTCCGCGGGCTCGTCGATCGCCTCGGGAGTGATCTTCACGATCCCCGCACTCGTGATCCTCGGGCACTGGACCGACTTCCGCTATGCCTGGGTGCTGGCAATCGCCGGTCTCGGCGGCATCCTCGGCGTGTTCTTCTCGGTGCCGCTGCGCCGCTCGCTGATCGTCGAGCAGAACCTCAGGTTTCCCGAGGGCGTCGCGGCGGCCGAAGTGCTCAAGGCAGGCGACAACCCGGCACAGGGCGTGAAGCTGCTCGGTCTCTCCGCGCTGGGCGGTGGCCTCGCCAAGCTCGCGGCCGGCAGCGGCCTGCGCCTGATACCCGACACCGCCGCCGCGAGCGGTTTTTTCGGCCCATGGCTCGCCTACTACGGCACGAACCTCTCGCCGGCGCTGCTCGGCGTCGGTTACATCGTCGGGCTCAACATCGGCGCGCTGGCGCTGATCGGCGGCATGATCTCCTGGAACGTCGCCATCCCGATCTACGCCGCGCACTTCCTCGCCGGCAACGTCGAGCTGGCGCAGAGCCTGGCCGGTGCGGACGCCGAAACCGTCGCTGGCGCGATCTGGTCGGCGCAGGTGCGCTACCTGGGCGTCGGCGCGATGCTCGTGGGCGGCGTCTGGGCGCTGATTTCGATCCGCGGCTCACTCGCCTCCGGCATCCGCAGCGGGCTCGCCGCGACGCGCGCAGGCGCGGCGGGGACGATCGCGCACACCGAGCAGGACCTGCCGATGCAGGCGATCCTGATCGGGCTCGTGGCATTCACCGTGCCGCTCGCGATCCTCTACCAGCTCATCGTCGCCAACCTCGGCGTGAGCCTCGTGATGACCGTCATCATGATCGTCGCGGGCTTCGTGTTCACGTCGGTGTCGGCGTACATGGCGGGGCTCGTCGGCTCGTCGAACAACCCGGTTTCGGGGATCACGATCTGCACGATCCTGTTCGCGTCGCTGCTGCTGCTCGTGCTGATGGGTCGCGGCGCGCCGCTCGGTCCCGTGGCGGCGATCATGATCGGCTCGGTCGTCTGCTGCGCCGCGTGCATCGGCGGCGACAACCTGCAGGACCTCAAGGCCGGCCAGCTCGTGGGCGCCACGCCCTGGCGCCAGCAGGTCATGCTCGCGATCGGCGCCGCCAGCTGCGCGCTGGTCATGGCGCCGGTGCTCAACCTGCTGCTCAAGGCCTACGGCATCGGCGTGCCGACGCCGGAACATCCGAACCCGCTGATCGCGCCGCAGGCGACGCTGATGGCGTCGGTCGCCAAGGGCATGTTTGGCGGCCACCTGCCCTGGGGCATGATCGGCATCGGCGCGCTGATCGGCGGGGCGATCATCGTCGTCGACGAAGTACTGCGGCGCCGCGGCGCGCCTTTTCGCGCGCCGGTGCTGGCGGTCGCCGTCGGCATCTACCTGCCGCTCGAGCTGTCGGTGCCGATCTTCGCCGGCGGATCGATCGCCCACCTCGTCGAGCGGCATCTCGGCGTCCACGGCGAGACGCCCGCGGCCGAGCGTGCCAGGCGCAACGGCGTGCTGTTCGCGGCGGGGCTGATCACGGGCGAGGCGCTCACGGGAATCCTCATCGCGATCCCGATCGTCACGTCGGGTCGCGCCGACGTGCTCGCGCTGGGCGACGGCCTGCAGTTCGGCGAAGCCGCCGGTCTCGCGGTGCTGGCGATGCTGGCCGCCTGGCTGTACCGGGTCGGCGTGCGACGGTGAACCGGCATGCCGTGAAGCTGTACGCGAGCTTCGCGATCGTCTACCTGGTCTGGGGCTCGTCGTTCCTGGCCATGCGGATCGGGGTACGCGACCTGCCGCCCACGCTGTTCGCCGGCGGTCGCGCGCTGCTGGCCGGTCTGCTGTTGCTGGCGGTGGCGGCGCAGCGGGGCGAAGCCTTGCCGCGTTCGCCCCGCGACTGGGCGTACGTTGCATTGTTCGCCGGCACGATGATCGTGTTCAGCGGCGGCCCCACGACTCATGCGCTGGCGCATCTGCCGTCGAACGAAGTGGCGCTGCTCAATTCCAGCGTCGCGCTGTGGATCGCGTGGTTCGGCACGCTCGGCCCGAAAGGGCAGCCGCTGCAAGTCCGCAGCTGGATCGGCCTGCTGCTCGGCTTCGCGGGCGTGGCGCTGCTCATGTGGCGCGGCAACCTGCGATTCGACGCACACTTCGGCTGGCAGGTCGTCGCGCTGGCGGGCGGCGTCGCCTGGGCCTTCGGCAGCATCGTCTACCGCAACACGTCGCTGCGGGCGGGGCCGCTGGCGTTCAACGCGACGATGATGCTGCTCGGCGCCCTGGGGCTGTGCGCGCTCGGCGCGCTCGGCGGCGAACTGCCGCGCTGGCACTGGTCGGCGACCGGACTGGCGGCGATGATCTATCTCGCCGTGTTCGCCTCGGCGATCACGTACACGGCCTACGTCTGGCTCATCAAGAACGCGCGCACCGACCGCGTCGCGACGTTCGCCTACGTGAACCCGGCGATCGCCACGCTGCTCGGCTGGCTGCTGCTCGATGAAGCGCTGGCGCCAACCCAGCTCGCGGGCATGGTGGTCATGCTTGCCGGCGTCGCGCTGGTGACGCTGCCGTCGCGAAGCGCATAGCGGCTCGGGCGGGCTATCGTCGCGCGGCGAACCGTTCGACGCGACCGGAATTGCCGATGACCGTCGACGCCGCCCACGACACCAGGCCGACGATGATCGCGGCGCCGACCGCGGTCCAGAACCCCGAGATCGTGAAGCCCGGCACGATCAACGCCACGAGGCCGATCATGGCCGCGTTGAGCACCAGCAGGAACAGCCCGAGCGTGATGACGGTGATCGGCAGCGTCAGCACGAACGCCACCGGCCGCACGACGGCGTTGACGACGCCGAGCAGGACCGCGGCGAGCAGGAGCTGGCCGTTCGACGTGAACTGCAGACCACCGAGCAACTGGCTGGCCACCCAGAGAGCGAGCGCCGTGATGGCGGCGCGCAGCAGAAATCCGACCATGCGAGGCTCCTTCGTGCGTCCGCGCGCCGGCGCGGGCGCAGCGGACCGTGGTTGACCTGCGGCCGATGGTAAAGGAATCTCCCCTCCCGGGCATCAGGTACGCACCACCATGAAATACGTCGCCCTCGTCGGCCTCCTCGCGCTGCTGCAGTACGTCTTTTTCGGCATGGCCGTCGGCCACGCCCGCGGCAAGTACGGCGTGCAGGCGCCGGCCATCGGCGGGCACGAGGTCTTCGAGCGGTATTTCCGCGTGCAGCAGAACACGCTCGAGCTGCTCGTCGTGCTGCTGCCCGCGCTGTGGCTGTTCGCACTGTACGTGAGCGCGCCGTGGGCGGCGCTGCTCGGCGCCGTCTACCTCGTCGGGCGGGTATTGTATTTCGTCGGCTATGTCCGGGATCCAGCGCGGCGCGAGCTCGGCTTCGGCCTCAGCATGGTGCCGGTGCTCGTGCTGCTGATCGGCGCGCTGGCCGGCGCCGCGATGGCGTCAATGTGACGTCGGACGTTGCGCCGGCCGCGCGGCCGCGTAATGCGTGCCGAGCCCGCGGTCGCGCAGGTATTGCAGCGCGGTGAGCACGACAGGGTCCTGCATCGGCGCGCGCGGACGCGCCGCGGGGCCGGCTTCGTGGTCGAGCCGGCCGATGGCGATGTCGGGCTCGAGCCCTTTCTCGTGGATCGAGGTGCCCGCCGGCGTGAAGTAACGCGACGTCGTCAGCTTGAGCGCCTGTCCGTCGCGCAGCGGGATCACCGTCTGCACCGAGCCCTTGCCGAACGTACGCTCACCCATGAGCGTGGCGCGCCCGTGGTCACGCAGCGCGCCGGCCACGATCTCCGAACCCGATGCAGAGCCGCCGTCGACGAGCACGACGAGCGGCTGGCCGTCGAGCGCGTCGCCGGTCGTGGCGGCCATCCGGAATCGCGACTCTGACGTGCGGCCGTCGGCACGCACGATGAGACCTTCCTCGAGGAAGGCGTCGGCGACACCGACCGCGGATTCGAGCACGCCGCCCGGATTGCCGCGCAGGTCGAGGATGAGACCGCGTAACGGCCAGACCGACGACCCGGCATCTCCACCCGCCATGGCGGGGCCGCGATGCATCAGCACGGACAGCGCGTCGAGCAGGTCCTCCGGCGTCGAGTCGCTGAATTGCGTGATGCGGACGTAGCCGAAATTGCCCGGCAGCGCCTCGGCCCGGACCGTGTGGACGTGGACCTCGCCGCGTTGCAACGCAAATACCAGCGGCTTCGGTTCACCCGGCCGCCCGACCGCGAGCCGCACGAGCGTCCCGGCCGTACCGCGCATCCGGCCGATCGTTTCCTCGAGCTGGTCGGCCGTGACGGGCTGGTCGTCCACGGCCAGCACGACGTCGCCGGCCCGCACCCCGGCGCGCGCGGCGGGTGAGCCTTCGATCGGCGTGACCACCACCACGCGGCCGCCTTCGGCCGAAACCTCGATGCCGACGCCAGAATAGCTGCCGGTCGTCGCGGCACGCATCTCGTCATACTGCCTGGCGTCGAGAAACGCGGAATGCGGATCGAGGTTGGCGACGACGCCCTTGACGGCGGCCTGGTCGAACGCGGACTCGGGAACGGTGTCGACGTATTCGCGCCGGATGCGGCCGACCACCTCGTCGAGCAGCCGATGCCCCGCCGGATCGGTGGAGGGGGTTTCGCGTCCGGCCGTCGCGGCGGCGGCGGCCTCCGGGCGCAGCATGCCCGGCAGGCGCGCGGCCCCGTAGCCGACGGCTGTGCCAGCGACGAGCGCCAGGAGGACGGGGGAACGGAAACTCACGGCGATGTGGCGGTCAGGATCCTGCTCGGACGGGCATGGTAACCGTTGCGAGCGTTGCCAGCACCTTCTCGAGCGGGACTGGCCGGCCGATCGAAAAGCCCTGGCCGTAGTCGACGCCCAGGTCACGAACGGCCTTGCGGATCGCGTCGCTTTCCACACATTCCGCGACGGTCTTGAGCCCCATGGCGCGTGCGAGCTGGACGATGGCGCTCAGCATGGCGTGCGAGCGCTCGTCGGCGACCACGTCGCGGACGAAGATGCCGTCGATCTTGAGGCAGGTGACCGGCAGGGTCTTCAGGTAGGTCAGCGAGCTCAGGCCGCGACCGAAGTCGTCGAGCGCCACCTCGCAGCCGAGGTCGCGCAGCCGGCGGATCAGCGCCTCCGCCCGCACGATGTTGGCGACGGCGGCGGTTTCCGTGAGTTCGAACGACAGCAACTCGAACGGCAGGCCGCTCTCGCGCAGCGTGTTCTCCATGAACGCGGCAAAGTCCGCGTCGCCGAGCGACTGCCCCGAGATGTTCACCGCGAAGCAGGCGCCGAGCGCCTGCAGCCTCGGCGCCACGGGCCGCAGCATTTCCACGACCCGCGCCAGCACCCAGCGATCGATGGACGGGGCGAGCTGATAGCGCTCGGCGGCCGAGAGAAACCGGTCGGGCGGCACGCTGTTGCCGTCCTCGTCGATCATCCGCAGCAGCAGTTCGCATTTCGGCGCCGACCGCACGCCGTTCAGCGGCACGATCGCCTGCGCCTCGAGGCGGAACCGCTGGTCGGTCAGCGCGGACCGCACCGTGCCGATCAGCGCGAGGTCCGTGTAGCGACGAACGATGCTGTGATCACCGTCGGCGTAGACCTCGACGCGGTCGCGACCGCGATCCTTGGCGGCCTTGCAGGCGATCTCGGCCGAGGCGAGCGCATGCGACAGCGCGTGCGGCCCCGCGACCACCTGCGCGATGCCGAAGCTCGCCGTCACATCGATGGCCTGGCTGCCACAGACGTACCCGAGCCGGCTGAGTGCCTCGCGCAACTGCCCGGCGATGCCCTGCGCGCGGTCGACGCTGGCGTCGGGCAACAGCAGCGCGAACCGGTCGCCGGAAATGCGCGAGGCGAGCATGCGCAGCGTGACGTTGCGGCGGATCGCCTCGGCGACGCGCACGATGATCTCGTCGCCGACGTGCATGCCGAGATTCTCGTTCAGCACGTGCAGGCGATCGATGTCCACGTACACGACGCAATGGCTGCGCGCGTCGCCGTGCGACGCGAGCATCGCGTGTGCCCGCGTCTCGAAGGCCGGACGCGTGAGCAGGCCGGTCGTCGGATCGTAGGCGTTCATGACGATGGACGCGACGCGGCGCGCGAGCAGCTCGACGACACGCACCTGACGCAGGTCGAAGTCCGGCGCCTGCAGCGGCTTGAACAGCGCCAGCGCCCCGAGCACGCGCTGTGCGCCGTGCATGACGGGACACGAGAGGATCTTGTAGCGCACGTTGGCGAGCGGCCCCGTCGCGGCGAGGCTGTTCGAGATCAGCGTCTGGCGGTGCATCTGCGTCCAGCCGACGATGTGACGGTGCGTGCGGGTCAGCACCTCCGTGCCCGCGCTGGCGGGCACGTCGGCGCCGGTGCGGCAGACGGCGAGGTTCTTGTCGGGAATCAGCAGGGCGCCCACCGCGCAGCCGAGGTGGTCCACGCAGCCTTGCACGAGCCGCGCGAGGTCGTCCGGACTGTCGTCACCCGCGATTTCCCCGGGCGCGGTGCCGAGCAGCAGCTCGAGGTCGAGATCGCGGTCGACGAGACTGCGCTGCAGGTCGTCGATGCTCGTCCGCGAGGCAAGTTCGCGCTGCAGGCACTGCAGGGCCGGCCGCAGCAGCGCCTGGAGGGCGTCGAACGGCCGGCTTTCGCCGCCGGCGTCGCGACAGACCAGCCCGACGCTGCCGACCAGCGCGCGCGCGTCGTCGCGCAGCAGGAAGACGTAGGCGGTCTGTTCCGCGGACAGCGGTTCGGCAAACCCGTTGCTGGCGGAGGAGGTGCTGGCGAGGTCCGCCTGCATTTCCTGCATCAGGGTCTGCAGGTTCGACCCGTCCTGACCGTCGCTCTCCCACACGCTCACGCCCGCCCGGTCGCAGAAGACGATCGACTGCGCGCGCGGCAGCAGCATCCTGAGCAGCTGCCCGTACGGATCGAGCGAGGTGGCGCTGATCGGCTTGGGCGCGTCGCTCAGCGCGTAGGCCGGTTCCATGGCGGCAAGATCTGTCCTGATCGATGAGAAGCAGATGATCCGGAATCAGCCGTGTCAGAACCTTGACGTGACCCTCATTTCCGGGTGAGCCAGCTTTGCGGATCGACGGGCGTCCGTCCGCGCCGCACTTCGAAGTACAGCGCGGGCTGACTGTGGCCGCCGGAATCGCCGACCGAGCCGATCACGTCGCCCGCGGCGACGCTCTCACCGACTTTGCGAAACAGTTCCTCGTTGTGGCCATAGAGGCTCAGGTAGCCGCCCCCGTGGTCCAGCACCAGCATCAGGCCCATGCCGGGCAGCCAGTCGCCGTAGACGACCCGCCCGGCATACGGCGCCCGGACCCGCGCACCACGAGCCGTGCCGATCAGCATGCCCTGCCAGCGCAGCGACCCGCCGGCACGCGTCTGGCCGAACCGGGCCAGGACCCGACCGTCCTGCACGGGCCAGGGCAGCTTGCCGCGCAGGGGTTCGAACGGCGCCTGTTTCGCCACGGCGGGCGCGCTTCCGGAGCGCGCCCGGGCCGCCGCCTCGCGTTCCGCCTTCGCGATCGCCTTGCGCAACTCGGCGATGAGCTTTTCGACCGACTGCGCCTGCGACTTCAGGCGCTGCAGCTCGCTGCCCCGCGTCCTGATCTGCCGGTCGATCGCATCGACCGCGTCGGCGCGCCGCTGCTGCGACGACTCGAGCGCGGCGATGCCGCGCTCCCGCTGCTGCTCGATGGCCTCGAGCCGGGACTGCTCGGCCGCGATCTTCTCGCGCACGAGCGCGAGATGCTCGAGCTTTTCCTGGATGCCGTGGATCCGGTCGGCCCGCGCCCGCCCGAAATACCCATACCACGCGAGCATGCGACCGAAAGCTGCCGGGTCCTCCTGGTTCAGCAGCAGCTTGAGCTGCTCGCCACGGCCATTGACGTAGGCGGTGCGCAGCTCGCCCGCCAGCTCGGCGCGCTCGTCGCCCAGACCGCGCTCCTGCTTCGCCTGCTCCTGCTCCAGCTCGCGCAGGCGCGCTTCGGCGGTGATGCGCTGCGCGCGGATTTCGTCGAGATCGTGACGCGCGGCGGCTACGCCGAGCTCCGCCTCGCGCAACTGTACCGACAGCTTGTCCCGCCGGGCGACATCGGCGTTGACCGACTTGCGCACCTCGTCGATGCGGTCGTTGAGCTTGCGCAGTTCGGCTTCCTTCTGCGCCGGGGTCGGCTGGCGCGCGGCTCGCGCCGGCTGGCCCGCCGCCAGGCAGCCGGCGGCGCCCAGCACGACCGCCGCCCAACGTCCGACGCGCCGAACGCGCCGGGGTCTGACCCCGGGCGCCGCGACCCCGGGCACCGCGACGGAGACAGCCTCCGGCAGCGTCGCGGTCGCGGCGGCGTGTTCGGGCGATGGCATGGGGCGGTTCGGGCTCCCGTCGGTGGTCGAGGCGGCGCTCCCCTGCGCGGAGGTGGCCAAACTGCGTCAGTCTAGCCTGTCGACGTGGGCTGCTATAATTCGCCCCCCTTTTTTCCCGGTCCAGCCATGGAGCGCCTTCTCGAATATGCCGCACGTCACCCGCTCTTGATCGGGGGCACGGTCGTGTTCGCCCTGCTGGCGGCCGCCTACGAGTTCAGCCGACTGCGGTCGGGTGGGCAGGCCATCGGCCCGATCGACGCCGTGCGTCTGATGAACCAGGGCGCACTGCTCGTCGACGTGCGCACGCAGGGCGAGTTCGAGTCGGGCCACATCATCGACGCCCGCCACATCCCGCAGGACCAGGTCGGGCAGGCCGCCGAAACCCTCAAGCGATTCAGGGAAAAGGTGCTGATCACCTGCTGCGAGTCCGGCACACGCTCCGGCGCGGCGGCCCGTGTGCTCAAGTCGCAGGGGTTCGCCAAGGTCGTGAACCTGCGCGGCGGGCTGCAGGCCTGGCGTGCCGAGAATCTGCCGCTGGTCAAGGACGGCCCGGCCCGCCAGAAGTCGGGTGGCCACGCATGAGTCCGGACGCGAAGCCGCCGGAAGTGACGATGTACTCGACGGGCTGGTGCCCGTACTGCGACCGTGCGCGGGGCCTGCTGCAGCGCAAGGGTATCGCGGTCACGGAAATCAAGGTCGACGAGGACGCGGCGCAGCGCGACGCCATGCTGAAGCGCAGCGGCGGCCGGCGCACGGTTCCGCAGATCTTCATCGGCGACCGCCATGTCGGCGGCTTCGACGACCTCTACGCTCTCGACAAGGCCGGCGAGCTCGACGCGCTGCTCGGCCGCACCTGAGCACCCCACGCCACTGCCATCCGGCTCTCCAGACAGGAACGACTCGATGACCGACCAGAACTCGTCGACGCCCGCCACGCCGCCCGCCGCAGATCCGAACGCACCCGTCGTGACGCCGCAAGCCGTCTACATCAAGGACGCTTCGTTCGAATCGCCGCACGGCCCGTTCGGCGCATTTGACGGCCAGCCGGCGGTCAACCTGAACATCTCGACGCGCGCGGGCGCGATCGCGCAGGACCTGCACGAGATCGTGCTGCAGGTGAACCTCGAGGCGAAGGTCGGCGACAAGACCGTCTGGCTGCTCGAGCTGCAACAGGCTGGCGCGTTCGTGATCAAGAACCTGACCGCGCCCGACCTCGCGCAGGTGCTGTCGATCATGGCCCCGAACTACCTGCTCGGCTATGCCCGCTCGGCCGTGTCGGACCTCGTCGTGCGCGGTGGTTTCCCGCCGTTCCTGCTGCCGCTGGTGACGTTCGAGGCGCTGCATGCGCGCGCCGCGCAGCAGGCGGCTGCGGCACAGTCGGCACCGGCACCCGCGACGGTCAACTGACCGGCGCGTTTCGCGCTAGAGTGGCGGCGTCGCAGGCCGACGCAGCAAGGGGAGCCGCTTGACGACCTCGAAGACCGGGGTCGACGCCGTCGCACGCTCGCCGATGACCGTGATCGGTGCAGGTTCGTGGGGCACGGCGTTGGCCGTCCACCTCGCGCGCACGGGGCACCCGATCGTGCTCTGGGGCGTCGCCCCGCCAGAGATGGCGGACCTCGCTCGCGACCGGGTCAACCGTCGCTACCTGCCCGAAGCGCCCTTCCCCGCGGGCCTCGCGGTCGCCGCCTCGCTGGAGGAGGCAATGCGTCCATCGGGCGAAGTGCTGATCGCCGTGCCGAGCCACGCGTTCCGGCCATGCCTGGTCCAGCTCCAGCCCTGGCTGCGGCCCGGCATGCGCGTCGCCTGGGCCACCAAGGGGTTCGAGCTCGAGACCGGCAAGCTGCCACACCAGGTCGCGACCGAGGTGCTCGGCGTGAGCGTGCCGACGGCCGTGCTGTCGGGCCCGACGTTCGCGCGCGAGGTCGGCCTCGGCCTGCCGACGGCGATGACGGTCGCGTCACGCGACCAGGACTTCGCGATGGAGCTCGCGCAGGGCTTGTCGGGCGAGAATTTCCGCGCCTACGCCTCGAACGACGTCATCGGCGTCGAGGTCGGTGGCGCCACCAAGAACGTGCTCGCCATCGGCGCAGGCATTTCCGACGGTCTCGGGTTCGGCGCGAACACGCGTGTCGCGCTGATCACGCGCGGTCTCGCCGAAATGATGCGGCTCGGCGTGGCACTCGGCGCCGAGAAGGACACCTTCATGGGGCTCGCCGGGCTCGGCGACCTCGTGCTCACCTGCACCGATGACCAGTCGCGCAACCGCCGCTTCGGCCTGGCGCTCGCCGCGGGGAAGTCCGCCGAGGAAGCCCAGCGCCAAATCGGCCAGGTCGTCGAAGGCGTGCTCGCGGCGCGCGCCGTCGTCGCCGTGGCGCGCAACTTCAACGTCGAAATGCCGATTGCCGAGCAGATCGCCCGGGTGATCTACGAAGGTGCGCCCGCACGCGAAGCCGTGGCGGCGCTGATGGGGCGCACGATCAAGCGCGAACGGCAGTAGTGGGGTCAGACCCCAGTCAAGTTTTTCTTGAGTGGGGTCTGACCCCAGGAGTGGATTACAATCCGGCCGGCAGTGTGGGGGGTCTTGGCATGGTGAGCGTGAGACGATTGCTCGCCCGCAAGGGCAACGAGGTTTGGTCGATCGACTGCGAGGAGCCGGTGCTCGAGGCCATCCAGGTGATGGCGGACAAGCACGTCGGCGCGCTGCCCGTGACACGCAACGGCGAGCTCGCCGGGATGATTTCGGAGCGGGACTACGCCCGCAAGGTGATCCTGCTGGGACGCTCGTCGGCCGAGACACCGATCTGGCAGATCATGAGTTCGCCGGTCGTCACGGTCATGCCGGGCCAGGACGTGCGCCAGTGCATGGAGATCATGACGCGGGAGCGCATCCGTCACCTGCCGGTCGTCGACGACGGCAGGATGATCGGCGTGGTCTCGATCGGCGACCTCGTGCGCGCCGTGATCGAGGAACAGGAACAGACCATCGAGCACCTCGAGCGCTTCATCGCCGGCTGACGGACAGGGGACATTCACCTGTTTCGGGGGCGGCCTGCGGAAGCAGGTGAATGTCCCCTGATTCCGCATTCCGTACAATCACCGGCATGCGCACCGCATTGCCTGCCTCGCTCGCCATCGACTTCTGTGGCCTGCGTCTCGCCTCGCCGATCGTCCTGCTGTCCGGCTGCGTCGGATTCGGCGAGGAGTACACGCGGGTCGATGGCTTTTCGAACCGCGACGCCGGTGCGATCGTACTGAAGGGCACGACGCGCGAACCGCGTCTCGGCAATCCGGCGCACCGCGTCTACGAGACGCCGATGGGCATGCTGAACGCCATCGGCCTGCAGAATCCGGGCGTCGACGTGGTCGTCGACCGGATCCTGCCGACGCTCGACTTCACCGAAACCCTGTTCTTCGCCAACGTGTGCGGCTCGACGATCGACGACTACGTCGAGGTCACGCGCCGGTTCGACGACTCGCCCATCGATGCGATCGAGCTGAACATCTCCTGCCCCAACATCAAGGAAGGCGGCGTGCAGTTCGGCAACTCGCCGGACATGTCGGCGCGCGTGGTCGAGGCCTGCCGCGCCGTGACGCGCAAGCCGCTGGTGACCAAGCTGTCGCCGAACCAGACCGACATCCGTGAAGGCGCGCGTCGCTGCATCGAGGCGGGCAGCGACGCGCTCGCCGTGATCAACACCGTCATGGGCATGGCGATCGACGTGCATGCGCGCCGGCCTGTCCTCGGCAACGTGCAGGGCGGGCTGTCGGGTCCCGCGATCAAACCCATCGCGCTGCTCAAGGTCATGCAGGTGGCCGAGGTCGCGAGACCGCACGGCGTGCCGATCATCGGCCAGGGCGGCATCCGCAGCGCGCAGGACGCACTCGAGTTCATCATCGCGGGCGCGACTGCCGTCGGCGTCGGCACGGCGCTGTTCTACGACCCCCTGTCGTGCCGCAAGATCAACGCGGGCATCGCTGAGTACCTCGCCGCGAACGGCATGGCTTCGGTGGCGGATCTCGTCGGCAGCCTGCAGGCGGAGCGCAAGACCGTCACGGCCTGCACCTGCTGAACGTCGCAGGTCGACACGACGCCTGCAGACTCCGCCGGCAGGCTCGTCGTGCAACGCCGGCGCCGGCGCGCTAGGTGTCTTCCAGCCCGAGTTCCTTCAGCTTGCGCGTCAGCGTGTTGCGCCCCCAGCCGAGCCGCTTCGCGGCCTCCTGTCGTCCGCCGCGCGTCGCCTTCAGCGCCTCCCGCAGCAGCGTACGCTCGAACTCCGGCAGCGCCTCCTCGAGCAGCGGCCGGCCACCGGCGAGCAGTCGTGCCTCGGCCCAGGCCGCGAGTGCATACGACCAGTCCAGCCCGCGGGACGGGGCGCCGTCGGCGCCAACCCCGCCCAGATCGGCCGGGAGGTCGCCGAGCATGATCTCGCGCCCCGCCGCGAGCACCGTCAGCCGGCGACAGGCATTGACGAGCTGGCGCACGTTGCCCGGCCAGTCGAACGCCGCCAGCGCGCGGGCTGCGTCGTCGGTGAGCATCTTCGGCGCCACACCGAGTTCGAGCGCCGCCACGTCGAGATAGTGCTGCAGCAGTTGGGGGATGTCCTCGCGCCGCTGACGCAGCGGCGGCACCTCGATGCGGATGACGTTGAGTCGGTGCAGCAGATCCTCGCGGAACAGGCCCTCCCGGACACGCGTCTCGAGATCCTGATGCGTCGCCGCGATCACGCGCACGTCGACCTTGACCGGCAGTTGCCCGCCGACGCGGTAGAACTCGCCCTCCGCGAGCACGCGCAGCAGCCGCGTCTGGAGCTGCGGCGACATGTCACCGATCTCGTCGAGGAACAGCGTGCCGCCGTCGGCCTGCTCGAACCGGCCGCGTCGCAGCTCCGTGGCCCCCGTGAACGCGCCCTTCTCGTGACCGAAGAGCTCGCTTTCGAGCAGGTCGGCCGTGAATGCGGACGTATTGAGCGCGATGAACGGCTTTGTCGCGCGCGGACTGTGCCGGTGCAGCGCGCGGGCAACGAGCTCCTTGCCCGTGCCCGACTCGCCGGTGATCAGCACGGTCATGCTCGATCGCGACAGACGCCCGATGGCCCGGAAGACCTCCTGCATCGCCGGGGCGTGGCCGAGCATTTCCGGAATGCGCCGCGACTCGGACACCGGGGTCGCCGCGCGCCGCTGCTGTGAAGCCGCGCGCCGCACGAGTTCCACCGCCTGGTCGATGTCGAACGGCTTGGGCAGGTATTCGAACGCACCGCCCTGGTAGGCGGCCACTGCGCTGTCGAGGTCGGAATGCGCCGTCATCACGATCACGGGCAGCTTCGGTCGGCGTGTGCGGATTTCGCCGAGCAGGTCGAGCCCGGTCCGGCCGGGCATGCGCACGTCGGTGACGAGCACGTCGGGCTCGCCGCGACGCAACGCCGCGAGCGCGGCGTCCGCGTCCTCGAACGCCGTCGGCGCCATGCCGGCCTGCCGCAGCGCCTTTTCGAGCACCCAGCGGATCGACGCATCGTCGTCAACGATCCAGACTTCAAGGGCCGGTGGCTGGTTCATGGGGATCGAACGGCAGCAGGATCGTGAAGACGGTGCGGCCCGGACGACTGTCGAATTCGATCAGGCCGTCGTGACGGCCGATCAGGTCCTGGGCCACGGCGAGCCCGAGACCGGTGCCGGTCGGGCGTCCGGTCACGAGCGGATAGAACACGGTGTCCTCGAGTTCGCTCGGCACGCCGGGCCCGTCGTCCTCGACCTGGATGCCGACGACGACCCGGTAGCGACGACTGCCGATGCTCGCGTTCGGGAGTGCGCGCGTGCGCAGCACGATGCGGCCGTGCTCGCCGACAGCCTCGATGGCGTTGCGACCGAGATTCAGCAACGCCTGGATGATCTGGTTGCGGTCGAGCCGCAGGCGCGGCAGGCTCGGGTCGTAGTCGCGTTCGATCTGCACGCCCGTCGGCGCTTCCGCCGCGAGCAGGTGGCCGACGTGCTGCACGATCTCGTGGATGTTGACCGGCTGCTTGTGCGGCGGCTGACCGGGACCGAGCAGGGCATCGACGAGCGCCGCGAGACGGTCGGCCTCGGCGATGATCACAGCCGTGTATTCGTGCAGCGCCGGCTCCCGCAACTGCCGTTCGAGCAACTGCGCGGCACCGCGCAGCCCGCCGAGTGGATTCTTGATCTCGTGCGCCAGTTGCCGGACCATCGCGCGGCTTCCGCCGAGCTGCGTCAGCAGCGCGTTCTCGCGCGTGATGCGCTGGTGCTGCGTGGTGTCGGCCAGCTCGATCAGCGCGCCGCCGACACGCCCCGGCGCATCGAACGGCGTGACGGTGACGTCCAGCACGCGCGGCGGCGCGCCCGGCCCCGACTCGAACGGCACTTCGCGCCGCGAGCACTGCGCGCCGGCGGACCTCGCGCGCGTGATGACACCCTCGAGTTCGGTGTTCGCCTTGAGCAGGTCGCGCAGCGCGCGACCGAGCATCTGGTTGCGACTGACGCCGAACAGGTCCTCGGCCGGCTCGTTCAGGTGAACGAGTGCGCCATCGGCATCGAGCCAGACGATCGAGGTGGCGACGCCGTCGAGCAGCGCGACGAGTTCGGCCGCCGTGGGCTTCGCGACGCCGTGCAGTTCGGCCGCCACGTCAGACGCTCTCGTGGCCGCGCCACGCGTGGGCGGCGCGAAGCGCGAGCGGGCACGTGCCGTGGATCAGCCGCCGGTCTTGGGCTGCGGCGGCCGCAGCGACGGACCCTGGCTGCGCGAGTTGTCGATGACCGATGGCTCCCGCACGTGGAAGACGAGCGGCGAGCTGCGGATCTTCTCGTTGCCCTGGGCGTCGAGGATCACGCTCGTCACCGAGTGCGCGCCGCGGTCGAGGTTCGAGAGATTGTGCTCGTACTGGTTCTCGCCGGGCAGCAGCTTGCCGTCGAGGTACGTGAGCAGCCGGTCGCCCTGTGCCAGCGTGGGCTCCGAGCGCATGCGGATGTCGACGGTCGCATCGGCGCCGTAGAACGACTGCCCGTTCTCCGGTGACCAGATCTCGAGACTGCTGTACTGGGTCGACGCGTCCGCCCCCGCCGCCATGGTGGTCGCCTTCGAGGCGGGGGTGGCCGGCGCGGCCGTGGTCGCCGTCGGCGTCGCGATGGAGCCGACGATCACGATCTTGCGGGCACCGGGGGACGGGTAGTCGGAGTAGTGCTTCACCCCGTTCGCGTCCTTCCATTCCCAGACTTCGCGACGCGATGTCGCGGACTGCGCCAGGCTCGCCGTGGCGAGCAGGCACCCGAGCATCAGCACGAAGGTTTTCATGGAGCCGAAGCATAGCGACAGGCGTCACGGCTGACAAAGCGATGCCGGCGTTTCCGCGACACGCGTCAAGGACGTGCCCCCGGGGCACCGGACGGCCCCGCGACCGCCCGGTCTCGCCGGGGGCGACGCCTCAGACGCTGTAGTACAGCTCGATTTCGACAGGGTGCGTGGACATGCGCAGCCGCGTGACCTCCTGCATCTTGAGGTTGATGTAGGCGTCGATGACGTCGTCGGTGAACACGCCGCCTTCCTTGAGGAAGCCGCGATCCTTGTCGAGCGCCTCGAGCGCCATGTCGAGCGAGTGGCACACGGTCGGGATGTTCCTGGCCTCCTCGGGTTCGAGGTCGTACAGGTCCTTGTCGGCCGGGTCGCCCGGGTGGATCTTGTTGCGCACACCGTCGAGGCCGGCCATCAGCATCGCCGCGAAGCACAGGTACGGGTTCGCGGTGCTGTCGGGGAAGCGCACCTCGATGCGGCGGCCCTTCGGGTTGATCACGTGCGGGATGCGGATCGACGCCGAGCGGTTGCGCGCCGAGTAGGCGAGCATGACCGGCGCCTCGAAGCCCGGCACCAGCCGCTTGTAGCTGTTGGTGCTGGCGTTGCAGATCGCATTGAGCGCCCGGGCGTGCTTGATGATGCCGCCGATGTAGTAGATGGCGATCTCGGACAGGCCGCCGTACTTGTCGCCCGCGAAGATGTTCTTGCCGTCCTTCGACAGCGACTGGTTCACGTGCATGCCGTTGCCGTTGTCGCCGACGATCGGCTTGGGCATGAAGGTCGCCGTCTTGCCGTACGCCGCGGCCACGTTGTGGATCGCGTACTTGAGGACCTGCACCTCGTCGGCCTTCTTCACCAGCGTGTTCGATGACACGTTGATCTCGGCCTGGCCACCCGTGGCGACCTCGGCGTGGTGCACCTCGACCTCGAGCCCGAGCTGCTCCATCGCGCCGCACATCGCGCTGCGCAGGTCCTGATAGGTGTCGACCGGTGGCACCGGGAAATAGCCGCCCTTCACGCCGGGACGGTGACCGAGGTTGCCGCCTTCCATCGCCGTGCCGGAATTCCAGGCGCCCTGTGCCGAGTCGACCTCGTAGAAGCAGCCGTTGATCGACGACCCGTGCCGCACGCTGTCGAAGATGAAGAACTCGTTCTCGGGACCCCAGCGCGAGGCGTCGGCGATGCCGGTCGACTTCAGGTAGGCCTCGGCACGCTTGGCGAGCGAGCGCGGATCGCGCACGTAGCCCTGCATGGTCGAGGGCTCGACGATGTCGCAGCGCAGGAGCAGCGTCGGCTCCTCGAAGAACGGGTCCACGACCGCGGTGTCGGGATCCGGCATCAGGATCATGTCGGACTCCTGGATGCCCTTCCAGCCGGCGATCGACGAGCCGTCGAAACCCTTACCGTCCTCGAAGAACGCGTCATCGACGACGCGCGTGGGCACGGTGACGTGCTGCTCCTTGCCCTTGGTGTCGGTGAAGCGCAGATCGACGTACTTGATGCCCTTGTCTTCGATCAGCTTGAGGAGGTCGGCGCCGGTGGTCATGGGGTCTCCTGGGTCGGTTTGAGCCCGAAGGGAATGCAGCAATCATGCCAACGCACGAAAACAGCGCAGTCGCAACGGGATCCGGTGCAAATCAGACCCATGGCGCTTGCTCATCGCACTGCTATGATGCGCTTTCTTGCAACTGCGCACTATTATAGTGCGTGGTTGTATTGCGAGTGAGTGTCCGACGCTCCCCGCCTTCCGAGGAAACGTAACGCCGGCACCCTGAACCACCCTGAACTAAGATTGGCGGCCGCGCGTGCCGCACCGCCCAGGGGGAAGACCGTGACCGGCCATCCGCAAGCCCAGCGCATGACGCCTTCCGAGGCGCTCGTCGAGACGATGGCCGCGAATGGCGTGACCGAGGTGTTCGGCATCGTCGGCTCGGCGTACATGGACGCGCTCGACATCTTCCCGGCGGCCGGCATCCGCTTCATTCCGGTCGCGCACGAGCAGGGCGCGGCGCACATGGCCGACGGCTACGCACGAGCGTCGGGTCGTCACGGGGTGTGCATCGCGCAGAACGGGCCGGGCATCACGAACTTCGTCACCGCCATCGCCGCCGCGTACTGGGCGCACTCGCCGGTCGTGTTCATCACGCCCGAGACGGGCTCGCTGACCATGGGTCTCGGCGGCTTCCAGGAGACGGAGCAACTGCCGATCTTCTCGAAGATCACGAAGTACCAGGGGCACGTGAACAGCCCGCGGCGCATGGCGGAGATCGCCGGCCGCTGCTTCGATCGTGCCGTGCTGGAAATGGGGCCCGCACAGCTCAACATTCCGCGCGACCACTTCTACGGCGAATGCGTCGCGACGATTTCGCCGCCGCTGCGCATCGGTCGCGGACCCGGCGATGCGACAGCGCTCGATGCGGCGGCGGGCCTGCTCGCCGAGGCGAAGTTCCCGGTCATCGTGGCCGGCGGCGGCGTGATCATGGCCGAGGGCACCGCGGAGGCCGTGGCACTCGCCGAGCGGCTGCACGCGCCGGTCTGCACCAGCTACCTGCACAACGACTCGTTCCCCGCCTCGCACGAACTCTGGTGCGGGCCGCTCGGCTACCAGGGCTCGAAGGCGGCAATGAAACTCATTGCGCGAGCCGACGTCGTGCTGGCGCTCGGCACGCGGCTCGGGCCGTTCGGCACGCTGCCGCAGTACAGCCTCGAGTACTGGCCGACGGGTGCGAAGATCGTGCAGGTCGATGCCGACGCAAAGGCGCTCGGGCTGGTGAAGCCGATCTCGGTCGGCATCCACGGCGATGCGCGCGCAACGGCAGCCGCGCTGATCGAGCGGCTGCGCGGCCGCGAGCTCGCCTGTCAGGCGAACCGGGCGGAGCGTCGGCAACGCATCGCCGCAGAAAAGACGGCCTGGGAGCAGGAGCTGACCGGGTGGACGCACGAGCGCGATGCGTTTTCGCTCGAGGTCGCGCAGGGCTCGCCACACATGCACCCGCGGCAGCTGCTGCGCGAGCTCGAAAAGGCCATGCCGGCTGACGCGATGGTCGCCACCGACATCGGCAACATCTGCTCGGTGTCGAACAGCTACCTGCGCTTCGACCGGCCTCGCTCGATGTTCGCGGCGATGAGCTTCGGCAACTGCGGCTATGCCTTCCCGGTGGCCTGCGGTGCGAAGATCGCCCGTCCCGACCGGCCGGCCGTGGCTTACGTCGGCGACGGCGCCTTCGGCATCAGCCTCAACGAACTGCTGACCTGCGCGCGCGAGAAGATCGGCGTCACGGTCGTCGTGTTCAACAACGGCCAGTGGGGCGCCGAGAAGAAGAACCACGTGGATTTCTACTCGCGCCGCTTCCAGGCCGTGAACCTCGTGAACCCGGGCTGGGCCCGGGTCGCGCAGGCCTTCGGCTGCGAAGGCGTCACGGTCGAGACGCTGGCGGACGTCGGGCCGGCGCTGCGCGCCGCCGTGGCGGCCCAGGCGGACGGCCGGTGCACGGTGCTGGAGATGATGGTCACGCAGGAACTCGGTGATCCGTTCCGTCGCGACGCGCTGTCGAAGCCCGTACGCTTCCTGCCGAAGTACGCGAACTACACCTGACGAGCCCGACCGGTCCGCCCCGTCGGTGCCCGATTCACCCGCCGCGCCCGGCTACAGACGCCAGCCGCTGCGGCCGCGCTTGCGCTCGAGGTAGGGGCCCAGATAGCCCGCCAGGATCGTCTCGATCTGTTCGAGCAGCTTCGCATCCTTGCCGCCCGACTCGAGCGTCCAGAAATCGAGCAGTGCCGCGAGCGTCTCGATCGTCACTCGGGCGACGAGCGCGGCCTTGTCGCCGCGCAGGCCGACGCGCCCGAGTTCCGTCGCCAGCGTGGCCGAGAGGTTCTGCCAGTGCTCGCGGTCGTGGGCCTGCAGGTCGGGCGACGAGCGCATGACCTGCCGCAGGGGCACGACGCCCCTGGTCGCCATGCGGCCACGCGCGACGCCCTGGACGAGGCTGTGCAGGTGCTTGCGCCAGTCGGAGGCTGTGACGAGACCCGCGACGTAGCGCTCGCCGAGGTGCAGCCGCGCTGCGCTCTGCCGTTCGAAGAGCGCGAGCAGCACGGCTTGCTTGTTCGGAAAGTACTGGTACAGCGTCGCGACGTTGACCTCGGCCGCCTGCGCAATCAGGTTGGTCGTCAATCCTTCGACGCCGACCGATTCGAGCAGATCCGCCGTCGTGTCCAGGATACGCTCGAACGTCGCCTGCCCGCGTGCCTGGACGGGCGCCCGGCGCAGGGCCAGGTCCGGGCCCTTGCTGCGGCGCGCGCCGGACGCCGACGCGCGCGGCCGCACCGGGCCACGTCCCCCACGTCGCGGTCGCTTGCTGGAAACTGCTGCCATCGCCCGCTCCATCATGCAAACCAGGTTGTCTTCGGCATCCGCCGAAGACCGGCAAGTATGGCCCGCCGCGAGGCCTCGCGTCAGGTCCCGACTTCCCGCAGTGGACCCGGTCTGGTCATCGCGCCGAACCCAGGCTGACGGTTGGACGTGGACACACGCGATCACGGCGTGCTTGCCGGGGAGCGCTGGTACCGCCGGCTCCCCGGTGGCGATGCCGAGCCGATGCAATGTAAATCACAACTTGAAGGTGCACTCCAGACGGCGCGGGTTCCGTCTCATTCATGATGTTTGCCTGAACACCGGCGGCGCCCCGGCCGGGTCGCGTCGCGTTGCTATACTGCGCGCCTTTGCGCGACCTCGAGTCTCCCCATGCCGCCAGCGGCCTCCCGTGCCCCACAGACCTTTCAGGACCTGATCCTCGCGCTGCAGCGCTACTGGGCGGAGCGCGGCTGCGTGATCCTCCAGCCCTATGACATGGAAGTCGGCGCCGGGACCTTCCACGTCGCGACGTTCCTGCGCGCGGTCGGGCCCGAACCCTGGAGCGCGGCGTACGTGCAGCCATCGCGGCGCCCGACCGACGGCCGTTACGGCGACAACCCGTTCCGCCTGCAGCACTACTACCAGTATCAGGTCGTCATCAAGCCGTCGCCGGACGACTTCATCGACCTTTATCTGGGCTCGCTGCGCGCGGTCGGCATCGACCCGCTGGTCCACGACATCCGCTTCGTCGAGGACAACTGGGAGTCGCCCACACTCGGCGCCTGGGGCCTCGGCTGGGAGGTCTGGCTGAACGGCATGGAAGTCACCCAGTTCACCTACTTCCAGCAGGTGGGCGGCCTCGACTGCCGGCCCGTCATGGGCGAGATCACCTACGGGCTGGAGCGGCTCGCCATGTACCTGCAGGGCGTCGAGAGCGTGTTCGATCTGGTCTGGACCGACGGGCCGCTCGGCCGGGTGACCTACGGCGACGTCTATCACCAGAACGAGGTCGAGCAGTCGAAATACAACTTCGAGCTGGCCGACGTCGGCGAGTTGTTCCGGCAGTTCGACGCGCACGAGCACGAATGCCAGCGCCTGCTCGAGGCGAAGCTCGCGCTGCCGGCCTACGAGCGCATGCTGAAGACCTCGCACACCTTCAACCTGCTCGACGCGCGCAAGGCCATTTCGGTCACCGAGCGGCAGCGCTACATCCTGCGCGTGCGCACGCTGGCCCGCGGCATCGCGGAGACGTACTACGCGAGCCGCGAGGCGCTCGGCTTCCCGATGCTGAAGAGGGGTCAGACCCCATCTCAAGAAAAACTTGACGGGGGTCTGACCCCTCTGGTCGACCCTCTGGTCGACCCGCCGCTGCCCGAGAAGGGCCTGACGACGAGGGGCTTCGCATGAGCGCCGCCCGCGACTTCCTGGTCGAGATCGGCACCGAGGAGCTGCCGCCCAAGTCGCTGCTCGCACTCAGCGCGGCCTTCGCCGACGGCATCGAGAAGGGGCTGCAGGACGCCGGCCTGCGTTTCGGGGCGGTCGAGCGCTTCGCCACGCCGCGGCGGCTCGCCGTCCGCGTCCGCAAGCTCGCCGAGCGCCAGCCGGACCGTCCGCTCGAAAAGCGCGGGCCGCCGGTGAAGGCGGCGTTCGACGCGAGCGGCGCGCCGACGCAGGCGGCCATCGCCTTCGCGCGCGGCTGCGGCGTCGAAGTCGACGCCCTCGAGCGACTCGACACGCCGAAGGGCCAGTGGCTGGTGTTCCGCGGCACCGAAGCCGGCGCGCGCACGCTCGACCTGCTGCCGGGCCTCGTCGTCGCCTCGCTCGACGCGCTGCCAATCGCCCGACGCATGCGCTGGGGCGCCGGCGAGGCGCAGTTCGTGCGTCCCGTGCACTGGGTCGTGATGCTCTACGGCCGGGAAGTAGTGGCGACCGAGATCCTCGGCATTCCGGCATCGAACGTCACCTACGGCCACCGCTTCATGGCGCCGAAAGCGATCCGCGTGACGACGCCGATGACCTACGTGCGCCAGCTCCACCGGCGCGGTCGCGTGCTCGTCGACGTGCACGAGCGTCGCGAAGCCATACGGCAGGGCGTCGAGGCCACCGCCGGGCGTCTCGGCGGCGTGGCCGTCGTCTCCGACGCGCTGCTCGACGAGGTGACCGGTCTGGTCGAGTGGCCGGTGCCGCTCGCGGGCCGGTTCGACGCGCAGTTCCTCGAACTGCCGCCCGAAGTGCCGATCGCGACCATGCAGGACCACCAGCGCTATTTCCCGGTGTGCGATCTGCGCGGCGAGCTGCTGCCGTGGTTCGTCACGGTCTCGAACATCGAAAGCCGCGATCCGTCGCAGGTCGTCGCCGGCAACGAACGCGTGGTGCGCCCGCGCCTGTCGGACGCCGCGTTCTTCTACCGGGCGGATCGGCAGCGCCGGCTCGACTCGCACGTCGACGCGCTGCGGCGGGTCACGTTCCAGACCCAGCTCGGCTCGCTGCACCAGAAGGCGGAGCGTGTGCGGGCGCTGGCGCAGGCCATCGCACGGACGATCGGCGGCGACCCCGTGCTCGCCGACCGTGCTGCCGTGCTCTGCAAGTGCGACCTGCTGACCAGCATGGTCGGCGAATTCCCGGAGCTGCAGGGCCTGATGGGCCGTTACTACGCGCAGCACGACGGCGAGCCGGCCGAGGTGGCCGAGGCCTTGCGCGAGCAGTACCTGCCGCGCTTCGCGGGAGACGAACTGCCTGCGACGGATACCGGCATGGCGTTGTCGATCGCCGATCGGCTCGACACCATCGCGGGCATCTACGCCACGGGGCAGAAGCCCTCCGGCACGCGCGATCCGTTCGGCCTGCGTCGCGCGGCGCTCGGTCTGCTGCGGACATCGATCGAACGCCGGCTCGACCTCGACCTGCGGGAGCTGATCGGGCAGGCCGTCGCGGCGGCCCGCACCGACATGGCGGCGGTCGCGGCGGCGCAAGGCAAGGCCTCACCGCCAGACGATGCGGCAGCACTGTGCGAGGAGGTCTACGACTACGTCGTCGAACGCCTGCGCGCGTATTACGTCGAAGGTGGCACGGGCATCGAAGTGACCGCCGAGATGTTCGATGCGGTGCTGGCGACGCGGCCGGCCTCACCGCTCGATTTCGATGCACGCTTGCGCGCCCTGGTCCGGTTCCTGCAGTTGCCCGACGCCGCGAGTCTGGCGGCGGCCAACAAACGCATCGCCAACATCCTGCGCAAGGCGGCCGAACCGGTCGGGGAGACCGTCGACCCGGAACGGCTCATCGATCCGGCCGAGCTGATTCTCGCCGAGCAGGTGACCGCGATCGCCCGCGAGGTCGAACCCAGGTTCGCTGCCCGCGACTATGCACCGGGACTGCAGCAGCTCGCGGCGCTGCGCCAGGCCGTCGACTCGTTCTTCGATTCAGTCATGGTCATGACCGACGACGCGGCTCTGCGCGCCAACCGCCTCGCTTTGCTCAAGCGCATGCGCGGCCTGTTCATGCGCGCGGCGGATCTGTCCAGGCTGCCGGGCTGAGGGCCACGGGGGAGCGCCCGCTCGCATGCAGTGGCTTCGTTCGATCATCTTCACGCTGCTGTTGTTCCTGGTCACGGCCGTGTTCGGCGTGATCGTGCTGGTCGCGGCGCTGCTGCCGCTCACGCTCGAGCAGCGCTACGTGATCCCGCGGGCCTGGGGACGGCTGCTCACCTGGCTCGCCGGCATGGTCTGCGGGCTCCGCTACACGGTGGAAGGACGGGAGAACCTGCCGACGCGCCCGTTCGTGTCGCTGTGGAAGCACTCCTCCGCGTGGGAGACGATGGCGCAGATGTTCGTCGTGCCACCGGCGTCGTGGCTGCTGAAACGCGAGGTGACCTGGATCCCGATCGTCGGCTGGGCCGTGCGGACCTACAAGCCGATCGCGATCGACCGCAGCGCCGGTCACGCGGCCGTCCATCAGGTCGTGGCGCAGGGCCGCGCCCGGCTCGCCGAAGGCATGGGCGTCATCGTCTATCCGGAAGGCACGCGGGTCGCACCGGGCGAGACGCGCAAGTACGGTGTCAGTGGTGCGCTGCTCGCCTGCGAGGCCGGCGCGCCGGTGGTGCCGATTGCGCACAACTCGGGCTGCTTCTGGCGCCGTCGCAGCCTGCTCAAGCAGCCGGGCACCATCCGCGTCGTGATCGGGCCGGCCATCGATCCCGCCGGACTGACGCCGCGCGAGGTCAATCAGCGCGCGCAGCAGTGGATCGAGGCGACGGTCGCGGAAATCATCGCGCGGCCGGGCGGTCAGCCGCGCTGATCCGGCCATGGACGCCCTGCCGGCACTGTCGTTCCACGCCGGGGCAGCGCTCCTCATCACGCTCGCTGCGTTCGCCGCGTTCGCGAGCGCGCGCATCCGCATCGAGCTCGTCTGCCTGCTGCTGATCGCGGTCCTCGCGCTGTTCTTCTACGTCTTTCCGCAGAGCCCGCCCGGCCGCTACTCGGGCATGGAGATCGCCTTCGGCGGCTTCAGCCACGAGGCGCTGATCGCGATCTGCTGCCTCATGATCCTCGGCCGCGGGCTCGTCGTCACCGGCGCACTCGAGCCCGCGGCGCGCGCGCTCGCGCGGCTGTGGCGCTACGACCGTCGCCTCGGCATGCTGTTCTCGCTGCTCGTCTGCATGACCCTGAGCATGTTCGTCAACGACACGCCGGTGCTGGTGCTGACGCTGCCGATCCTGCTGACGCTCGCGACGCGCGCGGGCGTGTCGCCGGCGCAGACGCTGATGCCGGTCAATTGCGCCATCCTGATCGGTGGCATGGCCACGACGATCGGAACGTCGACGAACCTGCTGGTTGTCTCGATTGCCAGGGACCTGGGCGTCGGCCACATCGGCATCTTCTCCTACAGTGGCATCGTGCTGACGGCTGCGGCCATCGCGCTGCCTTACCTGTGGCTCGTCATGCCGCGGCTGTTGCCGCACCACACGCTCGAGGGGCCAGCGACCGAGCGCCGCTATCGCGCGCTCGTGTACGCGCCGAAGCTCCCGGGCATCATCGCCGGAACGCTGGACGAAGCGGCGGCGCGCCTGCGCGGCGGCGCGACCGTCCTCGGCGCCATCCGCGACGGCGCGTTGCTGGCGCACGTGGCCGATGCGCGCATCGAGCTGCAACCGGGCGACCGCATCGAGATCGAGGGTACGCCGTCGCAATTGCGGGAGGCGAGCGAGCTGCTGCGCGCGCCACTCGCACCGCCAGCCGTCGTCGATCACGTGCAGGCGATCGCCACCCGCGAACGCGAGGACGAGCACGTCGTCGAGGTCGTGCTCGGCGTCGAGTCGCGGATCATCGGACAGAGCGTGCGGCGCGCGGCGATCGCGGATCGCTATGGCGTCGCGGCGCTCGGCATCGCGCGCGTGGCGGAGCTGCCGTTCCGCCACCGGCCGGAACCGCACGAGGCGGAACTGGCGATCGGCGACGTGCTGCTGCTGCGCGGCACGATGCCCAGACTGGCGGCATTCGAACGCACCGAAGGCGCGCTGATGCTGCAGGGGGGACTGGAGCTGCCACGCAGCCGCAAAGCGCCGCTCGCGCTGCTGATCGTCGCCGCAGTGATCGCGCTGGCCACGACGCGCGTCATGCCCGTCGCTCTCGCCGCTCTGGCCGGCACGATTGCGATGCTGGCGACGGGCACGCTGCGCTACGACCGCATCGGCCGCGCGCTGAGCGTCGAGGTCGTCGTGCTCGTCGCAGCGAGCATCGCGCTCGGACGCGCGCTGGTGGACACGGGAGCCGCGGCCTGGCTCGGGGGCACGTTCGCCCACGTGCTGGCCGACGCTGCGCCGGTGGTCGCACTGGCCGCCATGATGGGGTTTGCGACGGTGTTGACGAACTTCGTCTCCAACGCCGCGGCCGCCGCTATCACGACGCCGATAGCCGTGAGTTTCGCACAGCAGCTCGGGCTCGACGGCGAGCCGTTCGTGCTGGCCGTGCTGTTCGGCTGCAACATCTGCTACGTCACGCCGATGGCGTATCAGACCAACCTGCTGATCATGAGCGCCGCGGGCTACCGGTTCGGCGACTTCGTGCGCGCCGGCCTGCCGCTCGCGCTGATCATGATCACGTCGCTCGCCTGGCTGCTCGCGCGGACGTACGCGCTGTAACGCCGCCCGCAGCCGCGCGGCCCGTTCGCTTGCGCGGCCGCGCACCCGCGCCCCGCCGGCGCCCCGCCACGCGCCGCTCCAGCGCGTCGAACGCTGCGACGGTGTAGCTCGCGAGCTGCTCGAACGCGGGCAGCGCGACGCCGTTGCCGGTGTAGCCGAGCACGACCTGGTCGGCGTACGACATGAACGTGACGTTGAGACCCACGCCCACGATCAGCGTCGAGACCGGGAACATCGCCTCGAGCCGCGCGCCGTTCAGGTACAGCGGCCGTTCCGGGCCGCGCACGTTGGACACAAGCAGGTTGCCGGTGCGCAGGCCGAGGGCCTCGGGCCGCGCCACCGCCAGCGTCTCGGTGAGCGCGAAGGCCATGACGGCGTAGGCATACGCGACGTCCTTGCCGAGGCTCCTGAGCTCCGCCTTGGCCGCGCGCGTGTTCGCCACGATCGTGCGCAGCCGCGCATCGATCGGCGCCGCGACCGGGCCGAGCGGCGGCCAGATCGCCGAAACGCTGGTCGTCGCTTCCTTGACGCCCGCCTCGCGCAGCGACACGGGGCAGAGCGCGACGAGCGGATGATCCGGCGGGCGGCCCTGTTCGCGCAGATAGCGGTTCACGGCCGCATCGAGCAGGCAGAGCACCACGTCGTTGAGCGTGGCTCCCGCGCGGTGCGCGACCGTCTTGAGACGTCGCAGCGGCAGCACGGTGTGCGTGATGGAGCGCGAGCTGGAGATCGGCGCATTCATCGGCGTCGCGGGCGCCGTGAACGCGCGGGTGTGCTGCGGCGTGTAGCCCCGCAGCCCCGCGAGCGTCTGCTCGACGAGATAGAGCCCGCCCACGCCGATGGACCAGGTCCGCCGCGCCAGAGTGCGTGCCTCGCGCTCGAGCGCGCGCTGCAGCCCTTCGGGTGCCGGCCGCGAACGCTCGGGATGATCGAGCCCGATGGTGCTCGGGATCCTGCGGTCCGCGGCCGATTCCGTCATCGAGCGGCGCAGGATCTCCATGCCGGACTCGCCATCGACGAGCGCGTGGTGAACCTTGTGATAGATGGCGAAGCGATCGCCCGCGAGGCCGTCGATGAAATACACCTTCCAGCCGGGCCGGTGCCGCTCGAGCATGGGCGCGTGCAGGTCGGCGATCAGCGCGTGCAGTTGCTGCTCCGAACCGGGCGCGGGCAACGCGAGGTAATGCACGTGGTGGCTCACGTCGATGCGCTCGACGTCCTGCCACAGCGGCATGCCGGCCTTGCGGAACAGCGGAATGCGGTTGAACGGCGGACGCGGCGGCGCCCGGCGATAGGCGTCGACGATTTCCTCGAGGACGCGGTCGCGTCGGCCCCGCGGCTTGCGGAAGATCAGCACCGAGCCGATGTGACGCGGGTTGGCGACGCTCTCCGTGAGGAAGAACATCAGGTCGAGCATCGGAATCGGTCGAGTGGCGGCCATCGCGCAACCGCGCGGCAGCCCGGACCCGGGCGCCGACGCGTCCCCTGGAAACCACGTCCGCCACAGCTTTCCACTGCGTCCGCGGGCCCGGCAATGCGGGGTTTCCCGCAGCGATTGCCGGTCGACCGGAATACTATGCTATAGTTACTATATGTGTCCCACATCATATGAGTCGCAGGTACCCGACACGCTCGCGGCGATGCTCGCCGACCTGTTGCGGCTGATGCGCGCCGACTTCTACCAGCGGACGCGGTCACAGGCGCTGGCGCCGCAGCTGTACCGGCTGTTGCTGACCGTGCACCGTCGTCCGGGTTGCCGGCAGGTCGAACTCGCCGGCTGGCTGGACCTCTCGCCCGTCACGGTCGGTCGCATGCTCGACCGGCTCGAGCGGCAAGGTCTGGTGCGGCGCGAAAGCCACCCGACCGACCGGCGGGCAACCCGCATCCACGTCGAGCCCAAGGCGCTGCCGATCGTCAAGCGGCTCAACGAACTGCTGGTGCAGGCCCACGCGCGTGCGCTGGCCGGCATGAGCACCGCGGAAAGTGACGCCTTGATGGCCGGCTTGCGGCGCGTGCACGAGAACCTGTCGACGGCGCGCAGCCGGGCGACGGCGGGAAGACGCAATCATGGCGGTTGAAGCGGAAATCCGGGCGGACGCCGCCCTCGACACGATTGCCGACGCCCCGGCGCCGGCGCGACGCGGCCTCCGGCTCGTGCTGCTGGTCATCGTGCCGCTCGTCCTCGTCACGCTGGCGCTGTACGCGTTCGGCCGCAGTGGCACGGTGGCTTCGACCGACAATGCCTACGTCAAGCAGGACCGCGTCGACGTCACGGCGCTCGTCTCGGCGGACGTGCGCCGCGTCGCGGTGGTCGAGAATGCGCGCGTCCACCCGGGGCAGACCGTGCTCGAGCTCGACGACGAGAAGCTGCGCGCCGCGGCCGCCAGCGCGGCCGCGGACCTCGCGAACGCGCGGCTCTCGGTGCAGACCCTGCGCGCCGAGTACAACGCCCGGGTCGCCGAGCGGCAGGTCGCCCGCGAGACGGCGGCCTACGCCCGTCGCCAGTACGCACGGCAGCGCGAGCTGGTCGATCGCAAACTCGTCGCCGAGGCGGCCCTCGACGAGGTGCGCCACACCGCGGAAAGCGCCGACGGCGCCGTCGCTGTCCTCGACCTCCAGGTCGCGGAGGCCAGCGCACGGTTGGGCGGCAATCCCGACCTGCCGGTCGACGCACATCCGGCCGTCCGCGCGGCCGCCGCGCAACTCGAACGTGCGCAGGTCGACCTCGGCCACGCAGTGATGCGCGCGCCGCGGTCGGGCGTCGTCAGTCACCTGCCGCAGGTCGGCGACCACGTCGTCGAAGGCCGTGCCGCGTTCGCCATCGTCGTCAACGACGAGGTCTACGTCGAGGCGAACCTGAAGGAGACGGACCTGGGCTGGGTCAAGCCCGGGCAGTCCGCGCGCGTCGTCGTCGACATCTATCCCGACGTCGTGTGGCACGGCCGGGTCGAAAGCGTCGCGCAGGCGACGGGCGCCGAGTTTTCGCTGCTCCCGGCCCAGAACGCCTCCGGCAACTGGGTCAAGGTCGTGCAGCGCATCCCCGTGCGCATCGTGCTCGAGCGCGGCCCGTCGATGCCGGCGCTGCGCAGTGGTGCGAGCGCAGAGGTCGAAATCCAGACCGACGCGCCGACACGCCTGCAGCGCTGGCTCGCGTGGCTGCACGGCTGAGACGCCGGGCCCCACCGCGACGGCATTCGTGATTTCGTCCGCGCAACGCCGCTTGCTGGTCAGCGTCGGCACCGTGCTGGCGACGCTGCTCTATGCGGTCGACACCACGATCGTGAACGTCGCCTTGCCCCACATCCAGGGCACGCTGCAGGCCACGCAGGAGCAGGCCGCCTGGATCGTCACCTCGTACATCGTCGTGAGCGCGATCGCCATGCCCCTCGCCGGCTGGCTCGGCATGCGTTACGGCCTGCGCGCCGTGCTCGGCATCGCCGTCGCGGGGTTCACGCTGGCGTCGGTGCTGTGCGGCGTCGCGGACAGCCTCGCCGGAATGGTCGCCGCGAGGATTCTGCAGGGTGTCTGCGGCGCCGCGCTGGTGCCGCTGTCGCAGGTCGCGCTGCTGCAGGAGTTTCCGTACGAAAAGCACGGGCAGGTCATGGCGTTGTGGAGTCTCGGGGTGATGGTGGGTCCGGTGATCGGACCGACGCTCGGTGGCTGGCTCACCGACGAGTGGAGCTGGCGCTGGGCGTTTTTCGTCAACGTGCCATTCGGCGCCGTCGCTTTCGTCGTGCTGATGCGCGGTCTGCCCGCGCGTCGCGACGCCACCGGAGCGCGACCGTTCGACTGGCTCGGGTTCGTGCTGCTGTCCGTGGCGCTCGGCGGCTTCCAGCTCATGCTCGACCGCGGCCACACGCTCGACTGGTTCGAGTCGCCCGAGATCATGGCCGAGGCCTTCTGCGCCGCGCTCTGCGGCGGGATGTTCATCGTGCATGCCGTCACGACGCGGCACGCGTTCGTCGACCCGACCCTGTTCCGCGACCGCAACCTCGCCGTCGCGCTGCTGCTGATGTTCACGATCGGCCTCGGCATCATCAGTCCGACCGTGCTCGTGCCGAGTTTCCTGCAGTCGATCCAGGGCTATCCGGCCGCGGATGCCGGAGTGATCCAGGCTTCGCGCGGCGTGGGCGCGATGATCGCCGTGATCATCGCCGGCCGGTTCGTTTCGCGCGTGCCGCCCCGCATTCTCATTGGTGCCGGCATCCTCTGCGGCGTCGCTTCGCTGCTGTTGCTCGGCGGCATATCGGTCGACGCGTCGCGCGAGTACCTGGCGATGTCGGGTCTCGTGAACGGGCTCAGTTCGCCGCTCGTGTTCGTGCCGCTGTCGACGACGGCCTACGCGACGCTGCTGCCTTCACAGCGGGCCGAGGCCGGCGCGCTGCTCACGCTGGTCCGCACCATGGGTTCTTCGATCGGCGTCTCGGCGGTCGTCGCGCTGCTCGCGCGCTCCACCCAGATCAACCAGAGCTACCTCGTCGAGGGCTTCACCGCCTATTCGACCGACCGGTGGCAGCAGCTCGGCTTCGAGCCCGGCGCGAACGCCTCGACCGCGGGCCTGGTCGGCGAGATCACCCGGCAGGCCGCCGCAATCGGCTATTCCAACGACTATTACTGGCTCGCGCTGACGACGCTCCTGGTGTTGCCGCTGGCGTGGCTGGTGCGCAGCCGGCCGGCGGCCCCGGGCAAGGCGGCACAGCCCGACCTCGAGGTCATCGAGGGCATGTGAGGCGCGCCGTCGCCGGGCCGGCAGCCGCACCGCGAGTGGTCTATCTTGCGCAACCGTGACTGATCCGACTTCCAGCGCGACGCGTGCCGAGCGCGGGCTGCTCGTCGGGGCCGTCGTCGTCATCGTCGTGATGGCGTGGCTCGCGGCATCGTGGCGACCGCTCGGGTACGACGAGCTCTTCACGTACTACGTCGCTCGCCTGCCGTCGGCGGCGTCTGTCATTCGCGCGCTGCTGTCGGGCGCCGACGCGAATCCGCCGCTCGACGACCTGCTGCGGCATGCGTCGATGTCGCTGCTCGGCGAGTCGCCGGCCGCATTCCGGCTGCCTTCCGTGCTCGTGTTCATGGCGGGGCTGCTCGCGATCCACGGCTACGTACGCCCACGCGTCCCGGGCGCCGCCGCGCTCGCGGCGCTGCTCGTGCCGGCGGGTACGGCCGCGATGAGCTTCGCCCATGAAGGCCGCGGGTACGCGCTGCTGTTCGCGTCCGGCGTGCTCGCACTGCTCGCCTGGCAACGCGCGATCGCCGCACCGACCCCGCGACGCCTGGGGTTGCTGGCGCTCGCCCTGTGCGTCGGCCCGCTGTCACACGTTTTCGGCGTCCTGAGCGTGCTGCCACCCGCGATCGGCGAGGCCTGGCGCTCGGCGCAGCGGCGGCGGCTGGATCGACGGATTCTCGCGGCGTTCATCGGCGGCGTCCTGCTCTCGCTGTCCGCGGTGCCGTTTGCGCAGCCGGCCTCGAGCGTGCAGGGCGCCTCGGGGGCCGGGCCCGCCGGCCTCGCGGACGCCGTCCGGTACGCTCTCGGCTTCCTGCAGTACGCAGGCTCGCCGGTGCTTCTGGTGTTCGGGGCCAGCGCGCTGCTCGTGTGCGTGCTCGCGCTGGGCCCGCGCACGAGGGTCGCGTTGCGTCTCCAACTGCCGCTGCACGAACTGGTGGCGGCCGTCGCGCTCGTGGGCGTTCCGCTTTGCGCCTGCGTGCTCGCGGCGACACTGACGCGCACGCTGACGGCGCCTGACGTCGTCGCCTTCGTGCCCGGTGTGGCGATCCTGCTCGGCTACCTCGTCGCGCTGGTGACGAAGCTCATGCCGCGCACCGCGTGGATGGCCGTCGGCGGCATCGCCGCCCTTGCGGTCACGAGCCTCTTCTGGACGCTCGTCGATTTTCTGAAGCAGGAGCCGTTGCCGGCGCCGTTGCGGCAGGCGATCGAACTGTCGTCACTGCCCGTGGCATTCGACACGCCGCACCAGTTCCTCGAATACGGCTTCCAGGCGCCGGCGCTCGCGCGCGATCGCTTCGTCTATCCGATGGATGCCGGGCTCGCCCGACGCCTGCGCGGCTCCGACGACGACGAGATCGCTTTGCGTGGTCTCGCACGCATCGTGCCGTTGAACGTGACCTCCTATGTCGAGTTCGCGAGCCGCACGCCGGAATTCCTGCTCGTACGTGACTACCGCCACGCGCCCGCGCTGGCCCGGCAACTGCCCGTCGACGGCTTCTGCCTGGACGAGCTGCTGCAGTCAGGAACGGTCGTGCTGCTGCACGTCACCTGGAACTGCGATGGCTGACGTCGGCCTGGCGGCTTCGGGGCGATCGACCCCGCCAGCCGTCACGCGGGACGCCCAGACGCTGTCACGCGAGCCTTCGAGCCACCGCCTGCGGGTTCGCCGTGCGAGCATGAAATACATCAGCGCACCGGCCAGGGCCGTCGCGTCGACCGCGAACGTCGCACCTCCCCAGTTCCACCCACCGAGTTGCGGCCATGCGAAGGCGACGAGGCTCGACAGCGGGATCAGCGCCGTCGCGAACGCCGCAGCACGCAACAGTTCGAAGGCGCCACGTCCGGGCCCGCGCACGAACGCCCAGCCGACAGCGAGCAGGAACACGCCGTAATAGAGACCTTCGTGCCAGGCGCCGGGATCGTCCACGCGACCAGGCAGCCACTTCGTGGCCGCGAGCGTCACGGAGACGCCGATGACGCAGCCGAGCGCGACACCCACCGTGAGGCAGCCGAGCACTCGCGCGGGGCGGTCCTGCATGGGCTCGGGCACATCGCGTTTCGCCAGCCTGCGGCGGCTCTCGATCCAGAGCAGGTTGCCGGTGTAGAACACGCCGGCGCCGGCGAGCCCGAGCACGAAATAGGCCCAGCGCACCGGCACGCCGCCGAAGTTGCCGAAATGCAGGCCGAAGAAGTTCGCGACGACGGCCGAAGCAACCGGCTGGTGACCCGGCAGGAAGTCGGTCTGCAGCAGCCGGCCGTCATACGGATCGACGGTCGCAAGCCCGAACGTGGGAGCACGCAGAACATGGCGCACGTCCGTTCCGAGCACGCGCGCACCGAGCCGGCCCTGATCGTCGGTCGAGTATTCGAGACGCGTTGGCGTGAATTGCGGCGCCTGCGTGACGATGCGCGCGACGAGTTCGTGCGGTTGCAGAGGTTCGGCGCCGACCGCGTGATCGGGCCGTGGGGGTCTGCCCTGCGCCCATTGCTGCTGCAGACCGCCGTCGTACACGACGACATCCTGCGCGGCATAGAACACGTCGTGGAACGCGAACACCACGACGGTGAGCGCCATCACGAGGTGAAACGGCAGGCTCACCACGCCGAGGGCGTTGTGCACGTCGAGCCAGAGGCGCTTGGCACTGGCGCCGAGCCGCAGCGCGAACAGGTCGCGCCAGAACGTCGGCAGCAGCACGATCAGGCCCGCGACCAGCGCCACACCGTAGAGCAATGCCACGCCGCCCGTGAACCACATCGCGGGCTCGTGCGGCAGCGGCAATCCGGCCTGCCGGTGCAGACGGTCGAGGAACTCGGCGACCGGTGCTGCCTCCAGCCGCACGACGGCGAGGTCGCCGTCGGGCATCAGACCAGTGCCGTGATCGACGACCGGCCCGGTGTCGTCGCGCGACCGCCGGGGCGATTCGGGCCAGCTCACGCGCGCCGGCGTCTCCGGGCCAGGTGCGAGATTGACGTGCCAGGCGCGCGCGGCCTCCGGGTGTGCCGCGAGCGTCGCCTCGATCAGCGGCTGCGTGTCTTCGAGCGCCGGCGGCGCGGGCAGCGCGGCGGGCGGCGTCGCCCAGCGCTGCAGCGGCACCTCGAACATCGTGAGCGCACCGGCGTAGAACGCGATGAACAGCGCCAGCCCGCAGACGAGGCCGATCCAGGAATGGATGTCGCGGTACGTCCGCACGACGTCGGTGCGCATCGCGATGCCTTCAGGCCGAGAGCCAGCGCCCGCCCAGCAGCAGGCCGAACGCGGCGAGGTTGGCGAGGCCGAGCCAGCACCAGGCGCTGCGTCCGCTCGGGAACAGGAAACAGAACGCGAGCACGGCCACCCAGACCGGCGACATGAGCCACATATTGAGTTGCGTCTTGCCCGTGCCACCGAGCAGCCCGCCCGGGCCGAACCACGCGAACAGGCCGCTCACGGCCAGCGCAAAGCCGAACCCGAGGACGAGCCCCGCCGTCGCCTTGCCGAACCAGTGGCGACTGCTGAGCGGCGGCGTGGAAGTCATGGCGTGCTTCGCCCGTTCTTGCCGAACGCCGCCGCCAGAAATGGCAACGCGGTCGTCGTGATGATCACCACCAGGATCGCCGCGTAAACCGCCTCGGCCGGACCGAGCACCTTGCGCAACAGCGCGATTGCGACGGCGCCGAAGGTGACCACGAGCACGAAAGTCGTACGCGCCGCCAGCGGTGCCTGCCGCAGTGGCTGCCGGGGTGCTCCGAGGTAGAGCACCACCCCCACACCGCTGGCGACGATCACGCCGGACAGGGCACTGGCGAACGAAGCCTCCATGACGCGACGGCCGCGGTTCAGAACCGGTACGAGAGCGACGCGACCCATTCGCGACCGACGGCCGGGTAGCCCACGTAGGTGTTGGCGGTGCCGCCGAGCCAGGTGTAGGTCGCGTGATCGTAGTAGAACTCGTCGAACAGGTTGTTCGCGGCCAGCGCCAGATTGATGTGGTCGGTCGCCTGCCAGTTGAGGTAGACGTCGGCGACGAAATACGCCTCTTTGGGCGGTGCCGTCGGCGAGATGGTGTTCTCGACCTCCTCCACGTAGCGAAGGTTGGCGCCGTAGTCGAGCCGCAGGCGGTCGAAGCGGCCGCTGGCCTTGCCGAGCCAGGTGCGACCGATCGTGGTGCCGAGACCCAAGTTGGCGTCGGCGAGCGGCTGATCGTTCAGCGAGTTGTCGGCTTCCCAGACGCCGAGGCTCAACTGCATGGCGTCGAAGGCATAACCGGTCTCGAGTTCGTAGCCCTCGACCTCGGCGTCACCGACGTTGCGCCAGTAGCCCCAGACCGGCGTGCCGGTGAACTGCACGTCGATGAAGTTCTCGATGTTCTGCCGGTACACGGTGCCGCGCGCGAAAAAGCGGCCGCGCTCGTACGAAAGGCCGAACTCGAGATTGTCGGCCTGCTCCGATTCGAGCGAGCCGTCGTGGACGTACAGGGCGCTGAAGAACGCCTCGCGGATGGTCACGCCGCGAAACGCCTGCGCATACGCGGCCCGCAATTCCAGCCCATCGATCGGCTCCCAGGCGAGTCCGACGTTCGGGCTGAGGCCGGAGTCGGCGATGCGCACGCCGGCGCTGACGCCGCTCTTGCTCTCGAACTCGTAGTCGTCGAAGCGCAGGCCGGCAGACAGACGCACCGTCTCGAGCAGCTTCCAGTTGTCCTGCGCATAGAGGCCGAGCACCGAAGCGTTCTGGCGCGTCGTGCCCCAGGCCGTCGGCGGCGTCGCATTCTGCGCGGAGACGACCTCGTCGTCGCGATAGTCGACACCGTAAGTCAGCGCGTGGCGGCCCAGCACGGACGTGTTGCGCAGGTCGAGGCCCACGCTGTCGAAGTCTCCCTCGCCGTAGACGAGCCCCGTGGCCTGACGCTGGATGCGGAAATCGGTCGTGTTGCCGTAGAGCGTCGCCCGCAGGTTGACGAGCCTGCTGTCCGGGTCCCAGCCGTAGTTGCCCGCCAGCGTTTCGCGGCTCATTTCCTGATCGGAAATCAGGAACCGGCCGGCGTAATTGAGGAGATTGGGGCGTTCGAAGGTCGTGGCCTCGTCGTCGAGCCGCTCGTACGTCAGGCTCGCCGTCTGGTCGCCGAAGTTGCCATTGAGCTTCACGTAGCCGTGGTGCTGATCGTAGGATGACGGCTCGACGGGATCGCCGTTGCCGTCCTGGTAGTCGTCGCGATCGCGATCCGTGAAGGCGACCACGAGCCCGACGTCGTCCGTGAGACGTCCGAACGCCGAGGCCGTATAGCCATAGCCGTCGTCGCCGTTGGCCCAGCCCGTGCCCTTCACGTACGCGCCGATGCGCTCGTCGGCTCCGAGCAGGTCGAAGGCGTCCTTCAACGTGGTGCGCAACGCGCCGGTGAGTGCGCCCGCGCCATTGGTGGCCGCGCCGGCACCGGCGTCGAGTTCCAGCGACTTGATGAACTCGGGCTCGAGCTGCACGCGGCCCTGATGGTGGTACAGCTCGCCGGGGCTCTGCGCACCGTCGACCGTCACGTTGAGCATGACGTCCTCGAAGCCGCGCACATAGATCTTCTGCGCGACCGTCGAGCCGCCGCCGACGGCAACCGAGGACTCGTTGGCGAAGATGTCGGCGAGACGCGAGGCCTGCGTGGCCAGCAACTGATCGCCCGACAGCCGCAGGTTGCCGGGCTCGCGCTGGGCAGTGACGACGATGGTCTCGAGTTCGTCCGCCGTGGCGGCTGCGGACGGCTGGGCAGACAGTGCAAGACAGCAAGAGGTGGCCGCTGCCAGCACGGCACGGCGATCGGACGAGGACATGGGCGCTCCCGGACGTGATGACTTACGTATTATTCGCAATGCGAATCATACGGATTCGCAATATCGCCTGGCAACCAGGTCAAGTGCGTATCGCTCGACCGCCGGGAATTCCCTGATAGTTCAGGGTTTTTTCAGCACCCGGTCGATCGTGACGAGGTCGACGAGGCCTGAGGCACTGAACAGCGCCGGGATGACGGTGGCCGGCGGGTATCGACGACGCAGGTCGGCGACCTTTTCCGTGCCGGCGCGGTACGCGGGCAGGTACATGCGGCCGAGCAGCGGATGGCGACCCCACGCGCCGGAGAGCTTGTCGGCGCGTTCGTCGGAGCAGAGGTGGTCATCGCGCAGCACGCGACGCACCTTCCCGACCGGCCAGCCCCTCTGCCAGGTCAGGTACGAGGACTGGTTCTTGGCGTCGTCCTGCAGCAGCGCGAGCAGCGTGCCGATCTGCAGGTCGGCATCCGGCAACTGGTCGACTTCGGTGACGCCGTACGCCATCAGGATGGCGTTGTTGGCAATGCCCTCCGAGAGCGCGGCGCCACGCGTGTTCATGGTCTGCACGGTCGCCTCGAAGCCCAGCTTGCGCTTTTCGTACAACGCCTGGATCAGCGCGAACGTCGTCACGTGCCCGGGCACGACCTCGTGTGAAACGAGCTGGATGAATTCGGGCAGCGAAATCTGCAGCGCCGCGTTGATCTCGTACGTCGCCTCGTACTGCGGCGAGCCGTCGCGATGACGCGCGCGGCCGATGTAGTTCATGGAGCCCGAGAACCACGCGTCCTCGATCGCCAGGAAGCGGATGTTGGCGCGCGGGACGCTCTGCAGCGACCGCGGCAGGTGCGGGGCCACGTGCCGCGCGGTGCCCGCGTCGAGCTGCGCGATGACGGCTTCGGCCATCATCGGGATCGACTTGCGCGGCACGAGCCTTTCGCCGCGCCAGTGGTCGACGGCGGCGAGCAGTTTCGCGCGCGTGCCCGTCCTGTGGCCCTGGCGCGCGAGCAGTTCAGCGACGCGTTCACGCCTGGCGACAGGGTCCGAGGGCGTGGGCTCGACGCCGGTCGAGGCCACGACGCAGCGTTCGTACGGAACGATGGGGCCACGTCCCAGACGCTCCTCGACCAGTTCCCACATGACGTCGAGACCGTCGCACAGGCCTTCGAGATAGGCGCGGCGCAGGTCGTCGGCCGAGCGTGCCGCCACACGCACGTCGACGATCGCCTCCGGAATGTCGATGGCGCGCAGGTACCGTTCGATCGCGGCCCTGTCGAGCTTCGACGCACCGACGCCGCCGGATCTGCGCAAAGCCGCTGCCGCTGGATGGCGGTACGCCCTGGGCAACGGCTGGTCCGAGAACCACGAGTCGGCGATGAACCGGCCGATGCCCGAAGGATTCATCACGTCGCCGCCCCAGAGCGTGTCGATGCCGAGGATGGCCGTGGCCAGCGGCTGGACGAGCGTTCGGTCGAGGTTGGCGGATTTCATGCGCGTAAAACTAGCGCCTGGCCGCAGGCTTCGCACCGGCTGTATGCGAACCGGGGTCACAGGGCGCTCGAATCATGGAACAGACTACCCGCGATCTCTCAAATATCCATGCAAATATTTGGTTCATGCGCGCCTAATACCATGATTTATAACATATTTATGGACTGACAATTCCATGCAAACATCCATGCATGGCGGTCGTGGCTCCCGCCATCCTGTTCGAGCGGCTGGCGCAAGGCCCCGCGTCTGCAGCGGAGCTCGCTCGCACACCTGGAGCGTCGCAATCGACGCTGTCACGCTGGCTGCGGCCCCTCGAGCGCAGCGGGCAGGTCGTCCGATTCGGAACCACCCGCCGTGCGCGCTACGGGCTCGCCCGCACCGTCGGCACGGTGGGCTCTGCCTGGCCTCTGTACCGGATCGATGAAACCGGGGCATCCGAGGAAATCGCCACGGTCCATGCCATCGCACCCGAGCGGTACTTCGTCCGCGGCGAACCGGCGTGCATCGAAGGGATGCTCGCCGGGCTCCCCTACTACCTCCAGGACAGGACGCCCGCGCCGCGCACGACGATTGCGTGCTCGATGCCGGGGAACGGCTGGCTCGCTACCCGCAGCTCGCATCGGCAGCGGTGCTCGGTGCTCCGCCAGGATCGTCCGCCCAGGGCGACCATCCGAAGTTCAGCGCCCACATCGACATCGGCGGCACGCGGGTCCATGTGCTGGTGAAGTTCTCGTCGCCTCGCGACACGCCGATCGGAAGGCGGTGGGCAGATCTGCTGATCGCCGAACATTGGGCGTCCGTCGTGCTGAACGACGCCGGAATTGCGACTGCCCGCAGCGAGATCCTCGAGGCCCCGGGGGCAGGTGTTCCTGCAGTCGGAACGCTTCGACCGCGTGGGAGATCACGGGCGTCGCGGCGTGGTTTCGCTGTTGAGCATCGCCACCGCCTGGCACGGCGAAATCGACCGCTGGTCCGCCGCTTCTGGCAGGCTCCACGCGAGCGGGCGGCTGTCGGCGGAGGACGCCGGGAAACTCGTGCTGCTGGACGCCTTCGGCGCCGCGATTGCCAACAGCGATCGCCACTTCGGCAACGTGATGCTGTTCGACGATTACGAGGGGCCACTCCGGCTCGCACCGGTCTACGACATGCGGCCCATGCGGTAACGAAGGTGCCCTATGGACCGTCAGCCTGCGCCATCGCCGCGACGGCTTCCAGCGTCCCGAGGCTTACGCCAGCGAGCATGCCGCCGTCGACCGCGATGGCCTGGCCGGTCACGTAGGCACTCTCGGGCGCCGCCAGAAAGTGATAGACGCCGACCACGTCGTCGGTGGTTCCAACGCGGCCGAGCGGGCACATGCGCGTGGTCAGCGGCACCTCGGGGTGGTCGTGCGGCAGCATGGGCGTGAACACGCTGCCCGGGCAGACCGCGTTGACGCGGATGCCGCGCGGCGCCAGTTCGACGGCCGCGGAGCGCGTGAAGCTCAACACCGCCGCTTTCGACGCCGAGTACTGGCTGTAACCCGGCACGCCGAGCATCGCGGCGATCGAGGCCGTGTTGATCACCGAGGCGCCGTCGCGCAGCAGCGCCTGCCCATGCTTCAGGCCGTGAAACACCGCGAAGGTGTTGATCTGGAAGATGCGCTCGAGTTCCTCGCCCGTGGCCTCGCCGATCATGGGCCCGGTGTTCTCGATGCCGGCGTTGTTCACCAGCACGTCGAAGTCGGCGGCCAGCGCCTCGCGCGCCTCGCGCAGGGCCCGGGCGACTTCCGCCTCGCGCGAGCAATCGGCACGCACGGCGGCCACGGCGCCGACGCGCCGGGCGACATCGCCCGCGTCACGCCGGCCGACGATGACGACCCGTGCGCCGGCCGCGACGAACCGCGCCGCGACAGCCTCGCCGATGCCCGAAGTGCCGCCCGTGATGACAGCGGTCCTGCCCTGCAACGAGAACATGCATTCCCCCCTGGTCAGTGCGTGTGATATTCGACCGTCACGCCATAGGTGCGTGGCTCGCCGACGACCCACTGGTCCCAGCCGAAGGAAGCCAGGTCGAAGGCCGCGACGAGATAGTCCTCGTCCGCGAGGTTGCGCACCCAGGCGGTCACGGTGGCCTGCTCGCCCTGTGACGTCCAGGAGACGTGGGCGTTGGCGATCGTGTAGGCACCCTGGCTCAGGATCGGATCGTTGTTGACGGAAAAGTACTGCTTGCTCTGGTATTTCGCATCCGTCCCGACCGCCCACGACCCGACGGTGCTGGGGATCGTGTACAGGAGCAGGGCGTTGACGTTGGTCTCCGGCGCGCTCGGCAGCGTGCCGCCACTCAGGTCCTGACCGAGCGGCGTCTCGAACTCGTCGAACTCGGAGTGCGTGTAGCCCGCCCCGACCTGCACCTGCAGCCTGTCGAGCGGTTTCCAGACGGCCTCGAGCTCGACGCCATAGAGCGTCGAAGCGGCCGCATTCGACAACTGCTGCACGGGCACGCCGCTGTCGCCGGAAGCGAGCACGAACACCTGCTGGTCGGTGAAGTCGTAATAGAACGCGCTCAGGTTCAGACGCAACTGGTCGAACAACTCGGACTTCAGGCCGACTTCGTAGCTCATCAGCGTCTCGGGGTCGACGAGCGCCGCCTCCGCCTGGTCGGACATCGCGCCGCCGTTGTAGTTACCGCTGTTGAATCCGCGCGAGATCGTGGCATAACCGAGCACGTCGTCGCTGAACGACCAGGCGAGCGACGCGCGTCCGGAAACGTCGTCCCAGGACTTCTTTTCGTGGAAATCGACGGTCTGCGCGATCGCCCGATCGGTGATCTGCCGGTCGGTAAAGAACGTCATGCTGCCGACATCGGTCACGTCCGCGAGCCAGGCGCCGTAGTCGACGTCCTTGGTCTCGTGCGTGTAACGCAGGCCGAGCGTCAGCTTCAGACTGTCGGTCGCCGCGAAATCGACGTTTCCAAAGAGCGCGTAGCTGTCCGTTGCCATCGTGGAGATCTGGCCGAGGCCTTCGGGCACGGCGGTGAGCCCCGACAGCGCGCCCGGGCCGAAGCCCGGGATCGGGAAGCCGACACTGGTGTCGTTCTGCTCGTGAAAATAGTAGACGCCCGCGATCCAGCTCAGCTCGCCCGCCGGCGAGGTCAGGCGGATCTCCTGGCTCGTCTGCTGCGGCTCGCCGTGGTAGTTGCCCGTCATGATGTAGTTCGGGCTGGCGTCGGGGTCCTCGTGCACGCGCGACTCGTTCTGCTCCCAGGCCGTGACCGAGGTCAGCGTGAAGGCGGGCAGCTGCCAGTCGACCGTGAGGTTCGCGCCGAACGACTCGACATCCGTGTACTGGTCGCGGACTTCCCACTGACCCTTGTGGAAGTCTTTCGAGTCCGCATAGCCGAAGAAGTCCGTGCAGCCGGTGCCGAGGCCCGGGTTCGCGCAGGGCCCGAAGGTCGCCGGGTCGACCAGCCCGACCTGCTTGTACGGCGGCAACTGGCCCGAGTCGCGGCTGCCATGCACGCGAATCAGCAGGTCGACGTCCTCGCTCGCCTGCCACAGCCATTGCGCGCGCCAGCCCAGCGCGTCGATCTCGCCGTCGTCCGAACCGAGCAACGTGTTGCGCTGGAAGCCGTCGCGTGTCTGCTGCAGCACGCTGATCCGGGCAGCACTCGAGCGACCGGTCGCGAAGCCGACGGCCAGTTCCGGATCGAGCTGGCCGTAGCTGCCGGCCGTCAGGCTCGCGTCCAGCGTGAAGCCGCCGCCCACGTTCGGGCGCGTCGTGATCAGGCGCACCAGGCCCGCAGTCGTGTTCTGGCCGAACAGCGTCCCCTGCGGTCCGCGCGCGATCTCGACGCTCGCCACGTCGAAGATCTGCGCACCGTGCACCGCGGGCGACGACAGGTAGACGTCGTCGAGGTAAATGCCGACCTTGGAGTTCGCGTTCGGGTTGAACTGCGTCGAGCCGATGCCGCGGATGAAGAAGCTCGGCGAGGTGTGTCCGTACGAGCCCTGCTGCGTGAGGTTCGGTGCCAGGCCGACGAGATCCCGCGTCTCCGTGACGCCCGCCACGTCGAGCGCTGCGCCGCTCAGCGCCGTGATCGAGATGGGCACCGACTGTATCGACTCCTCGCGTCGGGTCGCCGTGACGGTGATCGTCTCGAGCGTCGCCTCGCCGGCTGCCGGCGTGGTCTGCGCAGTGACCGTGTTCGTGATCGCGACAACCGCCAGTGAAACGGCACGGCTGACGGATGGACGGGCCAGGTCGATCATGAAGCCCCCTTGTGGCGAATCGGCGGCGCTAGTGACTGAGTTCGGTGAGGATGTAGCGCGCCACGGCGAGACGCACGTCGTCGGGCAGGTAGTCCTGCGACGGCATCTCGGGGTAATCGGGGCGCTTGTGCGTCGGCTTGGCGATGAAATCCGCGAGCTTCTGCGTGTCTTTGCCGTAGAGCGCCTTGATCACGACCATGGGCGGCCCGATCAGTTTCGAGTTGTAGGTGTGACAGCCGGTGCACACGGCCAGGTAGGTGAGCCGGCCCTTCTGGTCGGCCGTGTAGGGCGCCGCCACGACCGGCTTTGCCGTCTGCAGCGTGGCGATCGCGGCCGAGGTCGCGCCACCGGCGCAATCGGCGAAATTGCGCGTGCCGAGCGTCGTGACCGCGGCGCGCTCCGCGATGCAGTTGTCGCGGCCCTTGCCGGTGGCGAGCACGTCCACGCCGCGCTCGACGCCGGCAACGTCGAGCAGGTCCTTGAGCGTGCCCTGGGGCTTGCGGCCGTTGTCGATGAAGATGTTGCGCAGCACCTGAGTGCCATCCGGGAATGGGTCCATGCGGTCGTCTGGCGTCGTCACGAGGAAGTTCGTTTCCGACACCATGACGCCGATGCCGTCGTTGTCGCGGACGAGGTTGCCTTCGACGGTCGTGTGGTCCGTGCCCAGCACCAGGATGCCCAGCCCCGGCGGCGCGCCCGCGGTGATGGCCCCCGGCGGTGCGGTGTTGGGCCGGTTGTTGCGCGCGACGATGTTGTTGCGAATGATCAGCCGGTCGGACGACTTGACCGGCAGCGCGGGCAGCATCGTCGTCGCGATGCCGATGACGTTGTCGTGGACGTAGTTGTTCTCGATCAGGATGTCGTCCGAGTTCTCGCTCTCGATGCCGATGATGCTCTCGTAGGTCTCGTTGTGGACCACGTCGACGTTCTTCGACATGCCGACATAGATCGCCGCGTCCTCGGAGCCGAACGCGAGGTTGTGCGTCACGATCCCGTTCTGGCCGAACTGCGGGAAGATCGCGTAGAAGCAGGGCCCTTCGATGACGTTGTAGGCGATGCGGTAGTTGTTGGCGCCCTGCGTCATGATGCCGTTGCCCTTGTAACGCTTGACCCAGAGACGCTCGACCGACACGCCGTGGCCTGAGACGAGCACACCGTCGTTGAGGCGGTTTTCGCCATCCAGCACGGGCCACAGCCCGCCACGGACCAGGCCGCGCAATTCGATGCGGTCCTTGTCGATAAAGACGGTTTCCTTGTAGAGACCGGGCTCGACCTCGATGCGGTCGCCAGGCACCGCGCGCTTGACGGCCGCCTGGATGGACTCACCGGCCTTGACGACATGCGTCGTGGCCATCGTCTCGGCGCAGATCAGCAGCGCACCGCAGGTGACGACGAGCGCGCGCACGCCGGCCGTCCGGTTCTTGTTCGGGCGCATGATCAGTACTCCTTGCCGGTGATCGGATCGACGCCGCCGTGCATGTTGGCCGCGGTCGGCTTGCGCGCCAGCAACTGCGGCTGCGCCTTCAGCAGGGCATCGCGCTTGTCGGTCAGCTGCTGCGACAGCCCGGCATCCTTCAGGCGCAGTGCGAGGTCACGGGCGTTCTTCAGTTCGTCCACCATCGTCTGCAGATCCGCCGGATCCGCTTCGATGGGCAGGATCTCGGTCAACCGCGTCTTCGCCTGCGCGGGATTGCGCTCCTGGGCGAAGACATAGGCGGAGTAACGCAGCATCGGCACGTTCTTCGGTGTCTGGGCATGCGCCTGCTCGAGCAGCTTCGCCGCCTGGACACCGTCGCCACCGGCAAACTCGGGCAGATCGTAATTGACGCGGGCCAGCAGCCAGAGTGCGTTGCCGCCGAGTGCCATCGGATTGCGGGCCACGGCCTGTTCCAGCAAAGCCTTGGCAGCGCGCGACTCGGTCATGACCGTCTTCGCATCGGCGACCTTGGTCGGCCAGGTGAGCTTGTAGAGTGCGCGTGCCGACCACAGGTCGGGATCGTCGACAGGCACCGCGGCGAGCCGCTGATCGATCGCGTTGCCGTTCCCGATCGCGTGCTGGATGCGCGCCGCCCATTCGGGGACGCGGATGCCATAGAGGTCGAAGTCCCAGAGCAGGTTGACGTGCGAGATGTAGCCGATGCTGGCGAGCAGCGCCTGCACCTGCAAGGCGACGTCGGCAGGCGCCGCTTCGGCGGCCGCGGACATGAGGTCGGCCGCGCAACCGAGGCTGTTCTTGTCCCAGGTGGCCGTCGCGAGTGCCGTCACGCGAGCATCGAACTGCTCCGGCGGCGGCATCGGGCAGTCGTAGACGGCGTCGGCCGCGGAATCCTCGACACGCGAGGGGCCGGCGGCGACCGCCGCATCGATGCCCGTGAGCGCCAGCAACGGCACCAGCAATGCGCCGCCGACGGACGCTCGTACGAGCCGCTTCGGGAATTTCATGGCGTGGTCTCGTTCATGGTTTGAGCCGCGGTACGACCGGCAGCCCCGACGGCACGGCGTCCGGAACGCGGGGCGCGAGCGAGGAGTCGGTGAGGGTGTCGAGGAAGGCGAGCAGGTCCGCGACATCCTGCGGCGAGAGCTCGGCCTTCTGCATGTGCACGTGCCAGTGGATCTGCACGTCGGCGCGCGGCGGAACGGCGTGGCCGCGCTGCGCGTTGTAGAAGTCGACGACGTCGGGCAGTTGCGCGAACTGGCCCGCCTGGAAGTACGGCGCAGTGAGCGTGACGTTGCGCAGCGTCGGCACCTTGAAGGCGCCGTTCAGCACCGGATCGACCGGTGCCAGCGCACCGGCACCGAGATCGTAAGGCCGCCCCGGAACCGGCGGCGCACCGACGACGGCGAGATCGTCGCTCGCGAACAGCGGCGGCACGTGGCACTGCGAGCAGCGCCCGACGAAGCCGCGGAACACGTTCCAGCCGCGGGCTTCGGCTTCGCTGAGCGCGTGGTCGTCGCCATGGGCGTAGCGGTCGAAGCGACTGTTGAGCGAGATGAGCGAGGATTCGAACGCCGCCAGCGCCGTGGTGACTTCCTGCACGGTGATCGGCTGACCCGGACTTCTCTCGAAGGCACGCGCGAACAGACGGCGGTACTCGGCGTTGGTGCGGAGGCTGCGTTCGACCTGCTCGGGCGTGCTCGCCATTTCGTCGGCCGCGAACAACGGCCCGGCGGCCTGGGCTTCCAGAGAATCGGCGCGACCGTCCCAGAACAGTCGGCCGAGGAAGCCGACGTTCCAGAGCGTCGGCGAATTGCGCGTGAGCGTGGTCCCACCCTGACGTGCCGGACCGACCCCGACACCGCCGGCGCCCATGCCCGTGGCACGACCATCGGCGTAGCCGAGGTCGGGATGGTGGCAATGTGCACAGGACGTGCGCGCGTCGCCCGACAGCACCGGGTCGAAAAAGAGCAGGCGGCCAAGATCGATCTGCTGCGGCGTGAAGCTGCCGTGCAGCCTGGGCAGAGGCACGCGCAACCCGCCCTGCCCGGGGGCCGCGGTGTACATCTGATAGAGGCTGACGAGCTGGCAGCGGCCGTCGGCACGCTGCTCGAAGCTCGGTGGGCAGTCCTCCGCGAGCTCGAACCTCGCGGCGTGCGCGCTGCTCGCCGACAGCGCGAGCGCCGCGATCGCAGCTAACGCGAGGAAACGCATGCCTCCGCCCGGGCAGCGGTGCAGGTCGTGGCCGCACGGACACCGACGCCAGGGCTGGCGTTCGCACGGGCGACCGGCCCGGGCAACGACACGGCGAATGTGATGACGTCGCGCACGGCCTGGTCGCTCGCGACCGCCGCGGTGGCGGTACGCATGGCTGCCCCACGATCGTTTCCCGGCTCGGTGCCACGACGCCCCGAAGCAAAGCTGGCGAACTGGCGCAGCAGATACCAGTCCGACATTCCGGCCAGACGTGGTGCGTCGAGCGAGGTGCCGCCTTCGCCGCTGGCACCGTGGCAGGCCGCGCAGGTGGCGTAGGCCGCCGCCCCGGCTTCGGCGTGGCCACCGATGGTCTGCGCCGTTTCCACCTCGGGCATGGCGCCGATGTAGGCGGACAGACGGCCAATCACCGTGTCGTCGAGCAGGGATGCGATTTGCACCATCTGCGCGCCGTAGACATCGCCTTCGCTCGCGCCGCGACGGCGGTCACGATAGTCCGCGAGCTGGCGACCGAGGTACGGCGCAGCGAGCCCCGCGAGCCGCGGTGCGCCGAGCTCCGCATTGCCTTGTGCGTAGACGCCGTGGCAACCCTGACAGATGTCGAATTCCATCGGCCGCGGCGGCACGGCCGCGCGCGCTGCCACGAAGGCGACCGGCCCGAGCAAGAGCACGACCGCGGCGGCGCAGGCGCCGGCGCGCCCCACGTGACCGAACTTCAAGTGCCCCTCCTGCGCGGCGCTCGTACGCCGTCTCTGGACCGAGTATGCCGCAACGAGTCCGGTTTGCAAGCGCAAACTCGCCAATTGGCGGGTTTGGATGATGCTGTGACGCAGCAAGGTCAGCTGCGTCTGGCGACGCACGGCCGTTGCTAGAATCGCCATCGCGACATGAGATCCATCAAGGCAAGGAAATCGACCGCGCGTTCGACGCAGCGTCGTGGCGACGCGAGACGCGAGCGCCTGCTGCGCGCGGCCCATGCGCTGCTGCAGACGCAGGACTTCCGCAGGCTGACGTTCGTGTCGATCTGCAAACGTGCCGGCATTCCGCACGGGTCGGCACGGCATTTCTATCCGGATCTGGACGCGCTGCTGCAGGGCCTGCTCATGGATCTCGGACGACGTCACGATGATCTGCTCGCCGCGCCGCTGCGCGGCCGCGCGACGCAGTCGTGGCGTGCGCTGGTGCATCGCCTGATCGAGCGCTCGGCGCAGTTCCACCGGCGCAATCCGGTTTTCGCCAAGCTGACCATCGGTGGCTACATGCCGCCGGAGCTGAAGCGACTCGACCGCGACGCGGATTACGATCGCGCGCGGTTCCTGTTGCGTCGGCTCGACGAGTTCTTCGTGCTGCCGCGCCTCCCGGACAACGAGCGGATGGCGTACTACGCCGCCGAGGTGGTCGATACCGCGTTCATGCTCTCGATGCGCGAGAGCAACAAGGTGACGCCGTGGTGGGTCAGGCGCGCCAGGGATGCCGCAACCAGCGTGCTGGCGCAGCATTTCGGGGAACTCGAGCCACGGCGGCGGCCGGGGTGACGCCCGCTCCGTTACTTCCGGACCTTGCTCGCGGTCAGCCGCTCGACCGCCTCCCAATGATTCTCGTGCGTCCACGTCGCGAGGAACCACTGCTTCTCGAGCGCACGCCGCTGCTCCAGCGGAGCACCTCGCCGCTCGGCGAGCGCCATGGCCTTGAACGCGCGGATGACCTCCGGCGTCAGGCGCAGAACCGGCCCGAGGAATCGCTCGACGCAGGCTGACAGCGTTTCGGCGTCGTCGGCGACTGCGTCGACCAGCCCGGCCGCCTGTGCGGCGCGGGCATCCAGCGCCGTGGCCCGCAGCGCATGCAGCAGGCCCCTGGACGGGCCCAGCACGCGCATCAGGTCGGCGCCACCGCCAAAGCCGGTCGTGATGTTGAGGGTCGGCTGGATGTAGCCGAGGGTCGCGTGCGCGGCCGCGATGCGGAAGTCGCAGGCCAGCGCGAGTTCGGCGCCGCCGCCGAGCGCCACGCCGTTCAAGGCCGCAATGACGGGCACGGGACAGTCGCGAATCCGGTCGAGTGCCGCTGTCGCCAGCCCGAAGACCGCGACCACCTGCGCCTCGCTGCGCACGAGCTGCAGTTCCTTGAGGTCGCCGCCCGACGCGAAGGCCTGGTGGCCCGCACCGGTGAGCACCGCGGCCTTCAGGTCCGTGGGCAGCGCCGTCGGGTCGAACGCCCGGGCGAGTTCGCGCAGCACCGCGAGGCTCAATGCGTTGCGCGCGCGCGGGCGGTCGATGCAGACCGTGAGCACGTGGTCGGCGCAATCGACTCGCAGGAATTCGAAGGGATGGGTCATGGGTGTCGGCCGCGCATCGACGGCCGGCAATCCCCCGCCATCTGCGCGAGCATACCGCGCTGCGCGGCAAGCCGGGAGCGGCCTTGCGGCGGCCGTCGCGGTTGGCGTCGGCGCGGCTGCGACGGTTCCGTCCCTGGAACCGCCCGCCAACGGTTTGCACGGCACGCTACTCGCGCCGCGGACCCTCACGCATCCCCCATACAGGGGCAAGCTGCGACGCGGCCCTGCGCCGACGCCCTCACAGCGTCCGCGACGCCAGCGACAGCAGGAGCAGCAGCTCGGCCTGGCTGTGCACGGCGCACTTGCTGAAGATGCGCTTCAGGACCGACCGTGCCGTGTTGAGGGTGATGCCGCAGGCCACGGCCGAATCCGCGAGCGACCGCCCATCGAACATCGCGCTGGTGAGCCGTGCCTCGGCGGCCGTCAGGCCATAGAGGCCGGTGAGCAGCGGCATCGGCAGCGCTCGCCGCTTGCCGGCCGGCGCGAGAATGAACACGCAGAACTCGACCTCGCTGCGACCCGACCCCGTCGCGAGCGGACTCACCAGTACGCCACAGGGCGTCCGGGCGCGCACGCCATCGACCCGCAGCACCAGGCCTTCGCTGCCGCTCGCGGCCCCGTGCGCAAGATACGCCTCGAACGCTGCGTTCGCGTCGGCCGCGTCGAAGCGCAGCCGGCCACCACTCACCTGCAGCCCGCACGCTGTCGTCGCCGCCAGCGTCCGGGCACTGCGATTGGCGAAGTGGACCCGGCCGCTGCGATCGACCAGGAGCACGCCGTGACTCAGCTTGTCGAGCGTCGCGAACGCGGCCGCGGCCAGTTGCATCGCGCGCCCCACCGCCGACCCGTCACTGAGCCGTCGCTCGCCCTTGCGACAGTCCGGGGCGGGCAGCGGACAGCGACGCTCCCTGGCTCCCGGCGCCAGCGGGGGCACGTCCAGCCTTGCGCTGGTCCCGGAATCCGCCATCGGCGTGTCGTCCATCGGCCCCTCCCTCCGGGCCACCCGCGCCACCGCGTCGCCCTGCCCGGAAAGCCTGGCCGAATGCCGGCGGACGCGTTTGCGCAGGAACGACAGGAACTGTCGCCCGTGCGACAACTCAGTCCACGGTCGCCTCGGGTGCCTGCGCAGCCCCGAACCGGGAGCGCGCCTCGCCCGGGGGATAACCAAACCGGGCCTTGAAGGAGCGGGTGAAGTGCGCGTGGGACCCGAACCCGACGGCCAGGGCCGTGTCGCTCGGCCGCTCGCCGGCGCGAAGGCGACCCAGCGCTTGCTCCAGGCGCACGTTACGCAGGTACTCGCCAGGACTCATGTCGAGCAGGGCCCGCAGCTTGCGTTGCAGGTGCCGCTCGCCGATGCCCAGTCGCTGCCCCAGCCGCGTCACGTCCAGGTCCGGGTTGGCGTGCTCGGCAACGACGGCCACCCGCAACCGCTCGAGGAATGCCCGGTCACGGTGGCCCAGGTCCGCCGCCGAGGCGTCCGGGAGCCACAGTTCGCGCGCGTATCGCTGGCGGAGGATTGCCCGGATTTCCAGCAGGTTGGCGATCCGCTGCAGCAGAGTGCCGTCGTCGAAGGGTTTCGTCAGGTAGTCGTCGGCGCCCTCCTCGAACCCCTGCCGCCGGTGCTGTTGTGCCCCCAGTGCGGTCAGCAGCACGACCGGGATGTGACTGGTCCGTTCGTCGCCTTTCAGGGCACGGCAGACTGCGAAACCATCCTGTCCGGGCAACATGACGTCGCAGACGACCAGGTCAACCTGCTCCGCCGTGGCGACGCCCAGGCCCTGGCTGCCATCCGCGGCAACGAAGCACCGGTAGCGGGTCGCCAGCAACCGGTGCAGGTATTCGCGCAGGTCGGGGTTGTCCTCGATGACCAGTACGGTCGCCAGGCCCGCGGGCTCGCCGGCGGCCGGAGCAACGGGCAAGGCGGACTCGCCGCCGGCGCGACTCGCCGGCGCGAGCGGTCCGGTGATGAGCGGGAGGCGCATGGTGTAGCGCTGTCCCCCGGCCGGGTCGGCCTCCTCGTCGATCGAGCCGCCATGCGCAGCGATGAGTTGCCGCGCGAGCGTGAGCCAGTTCGCCGCCTCGCTCGAGTCCAGACCCGCGTCGGACACGGCGCCGGCGTGTGCAGCGGACACGGGTTCGCGAGCCGTGGGCCCCGCCGTGGCGCAGGTCTCCGCAACCGTGACCTGCGCGGTGTCTTCGCAGACCTCGAGCGACACCTCGATCAGGCTGCCCGGCCGCGCACGCTCGATGGCGTGCCTGACGAGGTCACCCATGATGGCCGCGAAGGCCTCCGGCGTCGTCTGCACCGTGGCAGCGTCGACAGGCCCGACCCGCAGCGCAATGCCGCGCTCCGTCGCGCGCGATTCGAATGAGGCAACGACCCGTCGCAACACGGGCGCCGCACTCACTGGGCTCGGCGCGTGACGGAACTCATGTCCGAGACGCGCGACATCGAGCAACTGCTCGACGAGGCGCAGCAACCGGTTGGCATGGCCTTCGATCGCCTCGACGCTCACCGCGCGGAGTCCGTTTCGCGTCTGCTGTCGCGCCTGTCGCGTCGCACCCAGTATCACGGCGAGCGGAGTCCGGAATTCGTGCGCCACGCGGGCGAGCAGTGTGTCCCTGGACTCGATGAGGTCATTGAGTTGCCGCGCCTGCAGCTCGACGAGCCGTCGCTGTTCGACGAGCATCCGGATGCGCGCCGCGACCGCGGCCTCGAGCTCCGACATCCGCGCCCGCAAGGCCCGCGTCCTCACGCGCACCACGGCGTACGTGAGCAACCCCAACGTGGCCGCGTACGCCGCGATCGCCCATGGGCTGCGCCACCAGGGCACCGGCAGAGCCACCGGGGCGCCGATGACGTAGATGCGCCGCGCCCGTCCCGCCGTGACGAGCAGGTCCCCCGCCGGGGTTCGCCTCATGTGGATCGGCTCGAACAGCCTGGCGGCCAGCGCCGGTACGTTCTCGCCGCCGTGCCCCGATCGACCGCTGCCCGCCAGGGTGGTGACGAGGCCGCTGGTCGCATCGATGCGCCGGATGCGGTGGTTGAGGCGATCCGCCACCAGGATCGCGCCGTCCTCGACCAGCAGCGACTGCGGGTAGCGGAACACGGCCGCGCGGCGGTCACCGGCATCACCGTCGAAGCCGGGAACCCCGGCCGATCCGGCGTACGTGTCGATGCTGCCGGTACGCACATCGACGACACGAATCACGTGATTGTCGCGGTCGGCAATGTACAGGTTCCCGGACCGGTCCCAGGCGATGTCGGTCGGCCGGTTCAGGCGGGCCGAACGCGCCGGACCGCCGTCGCCGGAGTACCCCGCCATGCCGGGCGTTCCGGCCACACGCCGCGCGGTCGCTCCGTGCGCATCCATGCGATACACGACGTGCAGCGCCCAGTCGGCGACGTACACGTTGTCGGCCGCATCGACCCGCACGGCAGCCGGCATCGACAGGGCCAGCGCCCTGGCGGGAACACCGTCTTCCATGGCGGCACCACCGCCTGCGAATCGCGCGATGCGTCCGGTCCGGGCATCGACCCGGTCCACCCGACCGGCACCCTCGTAGCCGATGTAGATGTTCCCCCTGGAGTCGACCGCGAGTCCCGACGGTGTCCGCGACAGTCGCGCCTCCCGCGCCGGCACATCCTCTGCCTCGCGTTGCCCGCCGCCCGCCACGGTCTCGATGATTCCTGACCGCAGGTCGATCCGTCGCACCCTGCCACCGAGGTCGCGACCCATGTCGAGATACAGCAGGACGTCGGGCGCCGCCCAGGCCAGCGCCACCGGTACCAGGAGCGCGGCCTGGCGGCGGTCGCCGCCGTCACCCTCGAGCCCGGCCCGGCCGTTGCCGGCAAACGTGGAGACCACGGCCTCGTCGGCCCACGCGCTTCCGCTGAGCCCGAGCAGCGCGAGCAACACGCGCACCCACACCCTCATGCCCGGTTCCTGGCACGGGCGCGCGTCTCGCCCGGGCTGTAGCCGAAGCGTGCCTTGAAGCAGGCCGCGAAATGCGCCGGGCTCGCAAAGCCGCTGGCGAACGCCGCATCGCCGACGCGCTCGCCCTGCAGCAGCCGTTCATGAGCGCGCAACAGCCGGTAGTCGCGCAGGAACTCGCCGGGCGTCAGCCCGGTCAGGGCCTTCAGCTTGCGCTGCAGCTGGCGCTCGCTGATGGCGAGTTCGGCGGCCAGCGTCGTCGAGTCGAGCGCTGCCTCGCCATGACGTCGCGCGACGACGCGGCCGAGCTTGCCGAGGAATGCGCCGTCGCGCGCGTTCATTTCCTTGGGCACGACGCGATCGAAGCGCAGGTCGCGTGCGTAGCGTCGCTGGAGCATGCGACGCAGTTCGGCCAGGTTGCGCAGCCGCAGCAGCAGTTCTGCCTCGTCGAAGGGCTTGCCGAGGTACTCGTCGGCCAGCCCGGCATAGCCCATGAGCCGATTCTGCTGATCGCCCAGGGCCGTCAGCAGCACGACCGGAATGTGACTCGTGCGTTCGTCGTGCTTGAGCGCACGGCACACTGCAAACCCGTCCTGGCCCGGCAGTACGACATCGCAGACGACCAGGTCCGGCACGTGCTCACGGGCGAGGCTCACGGCGGCGTGCCCGTCGTCGCAGGACAGCGTCTGGTAGTGTGGTGCCAGCACCTCCAGCAGGTATCGGCGCATGTCCGGGTGATCCTCGGCCACCAGGATCGTGACCGCCGCCGTCGCGGGCGCGACGGGCCCGGCAACGGCGACCGCCGGCGCGTCCGGCTGCGACAGGAATTCCCGCTCCGCGGACACCAGCGTGCCGCGCGAGAAACGATCGGCACGGGCATCGGTCGCTGTCGCCAGCGGCAGAAACACGCGAAACGTCGACCCGACGCCGGGTGTGCTGTCGAGCTCGACGCGTCCGCCGTGCGCCTGCGCCTGCTCCTTCACCAGTGCCAGGCCGAGTCCCGAACCCGGGATCCGTTCGCCTTCGTCGTGCGCGCGCTCGAACGGCAGAAAGACCCGTGCCTGTGCGTCCGGGGCGATGCCCCGTCCCGTGTCGTCGACGACGAGCATGCCCATCTCGCCCACCCGCGTGAGCGACACCTGCACCGTGCCACCGGACGGCGTGTACTTGATCGCGTTCGACAGCAGGTTCACTGCGATCAGCTCGAACGCCTCCGGGTTCGTACGCAGGCTGAGGTCGGCCAGTGTGCCGATGCCGAGCGTGATCCCGCGTGCCGTCGCCGCGGGCTCCAGGTTCGTGACGACGTCGACCAGGGCACCCCGGGCGGGCAACGCGCCGACCGCTGAAGGGGCCAGGTCGGCAGCGGGGCGCGTCAGGTGCCGCATCTGCTCGACCAGGCGCAACAGGCGTCGTGTATTGCGACGGACGACCCCGGTGCAGCGGTCCTCGTCGCCGCTGGCCGCCGACGCGACGTGCAGCATCTGCTCGAGCGGTGAGTGGAACTCGCCCGACAATCCGGTCAGCAGTCGACTCTTGGCGGCCGCCAGCTTCGCCAGCCAGTCCGCCTGCGTCTGCGCTGCGGCGCGTTGGGCGTCCAGCTCGCGGGTCCGCCTCGCAATCTCGCGCTCGAGCGCGACCGACCGCCTGCGCAGGTGCCGTGCCCGCCCGTCGGCAACCGCCAGCATCAGGGCGCCGAGCGCCAGCACGACGGCCAGCCAGCTCCACGGCGACATCCACCATGGTCGCGGGGCGATGAACGGCTCGCCGATCCTCAGGATCCGTTGTGCCCGCGGCGACGACACGTAGATTGCCCCGTCCGGGTCGAGCGCGACGGAGTACGGGTACGGCAAGACAGCCCCGGGCACCGCGACGTTCTCGGCGGCGTAGGTCTTCCCACCCGTCCCGGCGACCGTGCGAACGATGCCGCTGCGGAGATCGACTGCGCGCACCCGGTGGTTGAAGACATCCGCGACGAGCAACGTCCCGTCGTCGCTGAGCTGCAATTCCTGCGGCCAGTGGAACCGGATTCCGGTCGCACGTCCGTCCCCGGCAAAACCCGCCTCGCCGGGTGTGCCTGTCAGCGTGCGGATCGCGCCCGTCGCCGCGTCGATCGTCCGTATCACGTGGTTGTCGGCATCCGCGACATAGAGCGTGCCCGAGGCATCGACGGCCACGTCGCCGGGAGCGTTCAGCCGCGCCGCGCGCGCACTGCCACCATCACCGGAGAAGCCCTTCGCGCCGCGCAGCCCGGCGACGGTCGCGAGCTCACCGCTGCGCGGATCGAGACGCAAGACCACGTGCAGGGCCGCATCGGCGATGTACAGCAGGCCGCTCGCGTCGATCGCCAGGCCGGCAGGCTCGCCGAGCGCCATCGACGTCGCGACGCCCGTCGCCGCCTGCGACGGCCCGCCGCCAGCCACGACGCGGGCCGCGCCGGTGTCGAGTTCGACGCGCCACACTTCGCCTGTCATGGCTCCGACATAGAGACCACGCTGCCCGTCGAGCGCCAGTCCCTGCGGAGACGGCACGAGCGCGACCGTGGTTACGGCCCCCGAGCGCCGGTCCACGCGGCCGACGCGCCCGTTCTCGTAGTCGGAGAAATACAGATGGCCGGCCGCATCGCACGCGAGCCCGTACGGTTCCGCAATCGCTGCCCGATAGCGAAGCTCGCCTTCTTTCGAGATCCCCGCTTCGCCCGTCCCGACGTAGGTCGAAACGACTGCTGCGGTGTCGGCGCCGCCGGCGACGATCCCCTGCGACAACAGCAACAGCAGGATCGCGGCCGTCCTGCTCCGGCGCACCACGACCCGATGCCCGGGGCCGGCGGTGGCGCTGGAGATGGCCGGCCGGCCCAAGTTAGCGTGGCACTGGCCCATGTTCGAATCACGAGACGTGGCGCTGGCCTGCCGCGGCGCGATGTCCGCCCAGAGCAAAGGTCTGGCGGTGACGAAATCTGGGGCCCAAGTTCAACCACTTCCGCAAGTGGGAAACCACCTGATCCTACACACACCTCTGGCGGACCGCCCGATCAGTCTTCGATGCCGGTTCCACGGGGAACCTGCTCAACCTGCGGTGCCTGTTGACAGAACAGCATTGAGTTTGTCGACCAAGTCGCCGTCGGGTGCTGTGCCTTGCCCACCGGACGTGCACGTGAGCGGTACGCATGATTTGACGTCAACGGGCCCCACGGGCACAGATGAACGATGCCGTACTGGCTGTCGGTGCTCACGCTCAGGGCCGCGGGCTTCGCCGGCTTCTTGCGGCTTGCGTTCCCGATCTCCTGCCTCATCTTCCAGTCCGCGTTTGAGGTCAGGCCGCGGCTCTCCTGGCCGCGCCGTTGATCGCGAATCCGCCGTCCCCGAACGCGGCTGGAATCGAGGCGCTGTCGCCCGATGACCCAACTCGGGCTCGGCAGCCTGCCGTGCAGTTCAGCGGCCGGCCGCTCGTGCAGCGCTGCGCGGCCTTGCCGCGGGTCGCCGGCGCTTGGCTGATCGCGCACTGGCTCTGCGCGAACCAGCCCGTCAAGGCATGGGATGGAACACGATCACAAGACGCGACGCCGCGCCCCTGGCGGTTCGGTATATGGTATCGTGTATGGCATGGAGAAGACCACTGTCTATGTGCCACCGGAGGTCAAGCGTGCACTCGGCCGATTGGCCAGCGTGCGCGGCACCAGCGAAGCCGAGCTGATCCGCGAGGCCTTGCGCAAGATCGTTGCCGAGGCGCCCGCGCCGCGGCCGCGGCTGCCGCTGGTCGAGAGCGGCAAACCGATGCTCGCCGAGCGCTTGGATGAAGCTCTCGAGGGCTTTGGCAGCCCGTGATCCTGCTCGACACGAGCGGCCTGCTGGCGGCGCTGGACGCCAGCCAGCGCCAGCATGCGCCATGCCGTGCGGCCCTGGAGGCGGCCAAGGGGCCGTTGCTGCTGTCCCCCTTTGTTCTGGCCGAACTGGACTACCTCTTGATGCGCCATGTCGGCGCGCACGCGCAAGCAGCGCTGCTGAACGAGGTGGCGCGGGGCGCGTATCGGTTGGAGAGTTTCACGGCCGATGATGTTGAGCGAGCCGGTGAAATCATGCGCCGCTACGGCGATCTTCAGATCGGGCTCGCCGATGCCTCGATCGTCGTGCTTGCCGAACGGCACGGGACCACTGAAGTCCTGACCCTGGACCTGCGTCACTTTCAAGCACTTCGCGTCGGCGGCCGCAGGCGGTTCCGCATCTTCCCCGTCGAAACCTGACCCGAGGCGCCGCGAGGGAGGTCGTGGCTCCTCCTTGCTGACTGTCGTGGACGACAGTTCCTGGCCGGCTTTACGCACTGGCCAGTGTCCGTTTTCTACCGAAATCCTTGGCGTGCGCCAAATGCGTCGTCAGGTCATACCCATGGCGTCCGGGATCACGGAGCGTGAGATGGCCCGGAAATCCAGCGAACGCCTGCCGAGACGGTATAGGGACGAGCCTCTTGGTCGAGCAGGCCACTGGCCGACCTGAAATCGCCCTCTTGGGGCCGGAAACGCCTGAAATTGCAGGCTTTCGTGCCGATCACGGCGGCGCACTGTTCTGTACAGTGAGTTTCGCCGCGGCGTTCCGCGCAACCATGTGTTCTTGTGCGAAATCATCGGCCGATTTCAGTGCCAAGTACCGAGAATCGTGCCATTTCAAATGAGACCCTACACACGCCGGCTCAAACGTCCAGGTTCGCCACCAGCAGCGCATTGCGCTCGATGAACTCGCGCCGCGGCTCGACCTCGTCGCCCATCAGCGTGGAGAACAGTTCGTTGGCCCCGTGCGCATCCTCGATGCGCACCTGCACGAGCCGGCGCGTGGCGGGGTTGATGGTCGTGTCCCAGAGCTGGCCGGGGTTCATCTCGCCCAGACCCTTGTAGCGCTGGATCGACTGCCCGCGACGCGCCTCGTCGAGCAGCCAGAGGATCGCCTCGCGGAACGTCGCGACCTCGAGCTTGTTGTCGCCGCGGCGGATCACGGCACCGGCGCCGAACAGCCCGACGAGCGTCCGGGCGAGCTCCGCGATGCGGCGGTATTCGCTGGAATTGAAGAACTCGCGGTGCAGGTGCTTTTCCGTGGCGATGCCGTGCTCGACGCGCGTGACGACGAGGTGCGGCGGCGTGCCCGGCTGCAGCGTCACGGTGTAGTGCCGGCCCGCGACCGGCGTCGCGTTGAGCATGCGCTCGAGCTCGGCGCCCCACGCGGTCAGCTTGGCCGCATCTTCGCGGTCGGCCGGTGCGATCTCCGGCAGGTGCAGCATCTGCTCCATGACGTGCACGTCGTAGCGGCGCGGCGAGCGGCGCACGACGTCCTGGAAGTCGAGGTACTTGCGCGCCAGCGTCTCGAGTGCGTGCGGCGCCATCGGCTCGACATCGGCGCGAACCTGCAACTCGGCGCCCTCGAGCGCCGAACGGAGCAGGATCTGGTTCAGCTCGACGTCGTCCTTCACGTAGGTCTCGGTCTTGCCTTTCTTCACCTTGTAGAGCGGCGGCTGCGCGATGTAGACGTGGCCGCGCTCGATGAGATCGGGGATCTGCCGGTAAAAGAACGTAAGCAAAAGCGTACGTATGTGCGCGCCATCGACGTCGGCATCGCACATCAGGATGACACGGTGATAGCGCAGCTTCGCCAGGTCGAGCTCGTCCTTGCCGATGCCGCAGCCGAGCGCGGTGATCAGCGTGCCCACCTCCGCCGACGACAGCATCTTGTCGAAACGCGCGCGCTCGACGTTGAGGATCTTGCCCTTGAGCGGCAGGATCGCCTGCGTGCGCCGGTCGCGGCCCTGCTTCGCCGAGCCGCCGGCCGAGTCGCCCTCGACGATGAACAGCTCGGACTGCGCCGGGTCCTTTTCCTGGCAGTCGGCGAGCTTGCCCGGCAGGCCCGCGATGTCGAGCGCGCCCTTGCGCCGCGTCAGCTCGCGCGCCTTGCGTGCCGCTTCGCGTGCACGCGCCGCGTCGATGATCTTGTTGACGATCGATTTTGCCTGCGTCGGGTTTTCGAGCAGGAACTCGCCGAGCTTTTCACTGGCCAGCGATTCGACGACGCCCTTCACTTCCGAGGACACCAGCTTGTCCTTGGTCTGCGAGGAAAACTTCGGATCCGGCAGCTTCACCGACAGCACCGCCGTGAGGCCTTCGCGCGCGTCATCGCCGGTCGTCGGCACCTTGTCCTTCTTGCTCGCCAGCTCGCGCTCGATGTAGTCGTTGAGCGTGCGGGTGAGCGCGCCGCGAAAGCCGGCGAGGTGCGTGCCGCCGTCCTTCTGCGGAATGTTGTTGGTGAAGCAGTACACCGTCTCGGCGTACGAGTCGTTCCATTGCAGCGCAATCTCCACACCGATGCCATCACGGTCGGCGCGAAACCAGAATATGGATTCGTGAATTGAACTTTTACTGCGATTCAGGTAGCGGACGAACTCGCGGATGCCGCCTTCGTGGTGAAAGCCTTCGCGGCGGTCGTCGCGCTCGTCGATCAGCTCGATGCGGACCCCCGAGTTCAGGAACGACAGCTCACGCAGTCGCTTCTGCAGAATCTCGTACTCGAACTCGATGTTCGAGAAAATCTGGTCGCTCGGCTTGAAGCGGATCGTCGTGCCGCGCTGCTCGCTCGTACCGACCATGGCCAGGGGTGCCATGGGATCACCGAGCCGGTATTCCTGCTCGTAGCGCTTGCCGTCGCGGTGGATGGTCAGGTGCAGGGTTTCGGACAACGCGTTGACGACCGATACGCCGACGCCGTGCAGACCACCGGAGACCTTGTAGGAGGAGTCGTCGAACTTCCCGCCGGCGTGCAGAACCGTGAGGATGACCTCGGCAGCTGAGCGCCCCTCCTCCGGATGGATATCCACAGGAATTCCACGGCCGTTGTCCTCGACGGTGACCGACTGGTCGGCGTGGATCGTGACGACGATGTCGGTGCAATGGCCTGCCAGGGCCTCGTCGATCGAGTTGTCCAACACCTCGAAAACCATGTGGTGGAGACCGGTGCCGTCGTCCGTGTCGCCAATGTACATGCCAGGGCGCTTGCGGACGGCATCAAGGCCTTTCAAGACTTTGATTTTGCTGGAGTCGTAGACGTCCGCAGAGCTCATGGGAAACCCGGCTTGAGGGAACGCGGAATTATAGCAGACGGGTGATTTTGCCGTGTTCCACGTGGAACCTGCGGGGGTCCGGTAGGCAGGTGAAGGCCTGGTTGGATGGGTCGAGCGCGGTCACGAACAACTGGCCCGGCAGCTCCACCAGGACCGCAATGAGGCGTTCCAGGTTCGCTTCGTCGAGCTCTGCGGCCGGGTCATCCACAAGCAGTGCCGCCGTCCGACTGCCGAGTTCGGCGTCGCACTTGAGCTGCCCGAGAAGCATCGCGGCCGCCGTCAGCTTCTGCTGACCGCGCGAGACACGATGACGTGCCAATTCGCCCCCGACCCGGATCGCGAGATCGGCGCGGTGGGGCCCTGCCTGGGTGCTGGCTCGCTCTCGATCGCGCGGCCAGGCGTGATCGAGAGCGTCGGCGAGATCCGCCCCCGCCGCCCAGCCGTCTGACAGCGACAGCTCCACGGGAGCTCCCAGCAGGCGCTCGCCCATCGCCCCCACGGAAGTTCGCAGACTCTCGAAGTATCGCCGACGCGATGCGGCCAACGTCCGCCCCGCCTCCAGGAGCTCCGGGTCCCAGGCGCGGACCACCGGCTCCGGGGCGGCTGCCCGCAGCGCGGCATTGCGTTGTTTCAAGGCTCGCTGGTATCGGCGCCAGCCGTCCACGAACGAAGGTTCCACGTGGAACACACCCCAGTCGAGGTAACGTCGGCGCTCCTGCGGGCCGTCTTCGACCAGCCGGTGAACCTCCGGGTCAATGGCCTGCACCGGCAACACCGTTGCAAGCTCCGCCAGACTCGAGACCCGCTGCCCGCCGACCCTCGCTTCGAAGCTGTCCCGTCCATAACGGACACCCACCGGGCGCAACCCGCCGTGGGCAGCCTCGAGCCGGCCGCTCAGCTGCAGGCCGGATGTGCCCCGGCGAATGAGGGTCTCATTCCGGGACGTTCGAAACGACCGCCCGCGACCGAGAAAGAACACGGCTTCGAGCAGACTGGTCTTTCCCGAGGCATTGGCTCCGCTGATCAGATTACAACGGCCGTCCCATTCGAGGTCGGCCGACGCGATGCAACGGAAGTCACGTATCTCGAGGCGGCGCAGGCTCAAGAGGCCGCCTTGGAGCGACGACCACCGGGTGATGGGCGATGTTCCACGTGGAACGTCACAGACGGGCAGTCATTGGACCCAAAATCAACCGCCCGGGCGGAGCGGTGGCTTGCGGCGCTTGCCAAAGGCTGCCCGGCTCCCATGTCCAAACCGATCCAATGGGCGGCAGACCTCGATCGATCTTCCGAGGTGGCCGATCTTACAGCCGCATCGGCATGACCACGTACCGGGCCGACCCATCCTGCGCCGCGCGAATCAGGCAACTGCTGTTGCCGTCGGTCAGCCCGACGTGCACCTCGGCACTGTCGACTGCCGCGAGCGCCTGGAGCAGATAGTCGACATTGAAGCCAATCTCGATCTCCTCGCCCTCGTAGGCGACTTCGACCTCTTCCTCGGCCTCTTCCTGCTCTGGATTGTGCGCCTGGATGACCAGCGCATTCGGCTTCAGCGCAAAACGGATGCCGCGATACTTTTCGTTGGCGAGGATCTTGGCTCGTTGCAGCGCACTGCTCAGGTCGTCACGAATCGAGGCGATGACGCGCGGCGGACTATTAGGGATCACGCGCCCATATTCCGGGAAACGACCGTCGATCAGCTTGGAAGTGAAGCGAATTTCGCCGATCTGAACCCGAAGGTGATTTGAGCCGATCGACACGGCGAGCTCCGTTGGCTCGTTGGCCAGGATGCGCTGCAATTCGAGCACGCCCTTGCGTGGCACGATAACCTGGTGGCCCGGTTTGCCGCCCCCGGGCAGTTCGATCTCGCACAATGCCAGACGATGGCCGTCAGTTGCCACAGCTTTGAGCGTTTTCGCCGACGTTTCCAACAAAAGACCATTGAGATAGTAGCGCACGTCCTGCTGCGCCATCGAAAAATGCGTCTTGTCGAGCAGCCGCTTGAAGTCCTGCTGCTGCACCTGGAGCGTCTGCTCGGCGTTGATTTCCTCGACCGTCGGAAACTCGGCGGCCGGCAGCGTCGACAACGTGAACCGGCTTTTCCTGGCCTGCACCTTCATGCGCTCGCCGTCGAGCGTCAACGTGATGTCGGTCCCTTCGGGCAACGCCCGGCAGATGTCGAGGAGCTTGCGGCCCGGCAACGTGATCTCGCCGGCGCGCTGCACGTCGACCTCCGACGTCGCGACGAGTTCGACCTCGAGGTCTGTTGCCGTGATCGAGAGCTTGCCGCCTTTGGCGGACAGCAGCACGTTCGCCAGGATGGGCATCGTCTGCTTGCGCTCCACGACACCGATCACGGCCTGCAACGGGCCCAGAATCGCTTCGCGCTTCGCGATGATCTTCATTTCCTAATCTCGGAGATCTTTATATGAGAATTCTGTTGTTATGACTTTTAGCACAGCCTCCGGCTGTGCAAAACCTCGATTTCCCCAGTGCCGGCGCGCCTTTGGCACACCGGTCAACGGGCCCGCAAAGGTCTTGGCCAGCTGTCCGGAGCCTGTGGACGAAATGTGGGTGAAGTCGTCCACACCGTCATCCACAGCTTGCTCGCCTCATCCCGCAAGCGTTCTCAACAGGTTCGAATAGTCTTCGTTGAGCCGCTGTTGCGAGCCGCGCAGCTCCTTCACGACGCGGCACGCGTGCAGCACCGTGGTGTGGTCGCGGCCACCGAACGCGTCGCCGATCTCCGGCAGGCTGTGATTGGTCAGCTCCTTCGCGAGTGCCATCGCCATTTGCCGCGGCCGCGTGATCGACCGGCTGCGTCGCCGCGAGAGCAGGTCGGACAGGCGGATCTTGTAGTACTCGGCGACAGTCTTCTGGATGTTCTCGATGGTGACCAGACGCTCCTGCAGCGCGAGCAGGTCCTTGAGTGCTTCCTTCGCGAAATCCAGCGTGATCGGGCGACCGGTGAACTGCGAATTGGCGATCACGCGCCGCAGCGCGCCTTCGAGCTCACGCACGTTCGAGCGGATGCGCTTGGCGACGAAGAACGCGACCTCTTCCGGCAGCTCGACGCTGCCCTGCGAGGCCTTGCTCATGAGGATCGCGACGCAGGTTTCCAGCTCCGGCGGCTCGATGGCAACGGTGAGACCCCAGCCGAAGCGCGACTTCAGGCGCTCCTCGAGACCTTCGACTTCCTTGGGATAGCGGTCGCAGGTCAGGATCACCTGCTGCTGCCCTTCCAGCAGCGTGTTGAACGTGTGGAAGAACTCTTCCTGCGAGCGTTCCTTGCCGGCGAAGAACTGGATGTCGTCGATCAGCAGTGCATCGAGCGTGCGGTAGGCCCGCTTGAACTCGTCGATCGTGTTGTGCTGCAGAGCGCGCACCATGTCGCTGACGAAGCGTTCCGAGTGCACGTAGGCGATGCGGGCGTCCCTGTTCTTCGCGCGGATCTGGTTGCCGATGGCGTGCATCAGGTGCGTCTTGCCGAGGCCGACGCCGCCGTAGATGAACAGCGGGTTGTAGGCGCGTCCCGGGTTTTCCGCGACCTGCATCGCCGCCGCGCGGGCCAACTGGTTGCTCTTGCCCTCGACGAAATTCGAGAACGTGAAGTCGGGGTTCAGGCGGCCGCCGAACTGCGGCAGCGGATCGATGGTGCGACGCGTGGCGGCGGACGTGCCGTCGAGCACGGCCGGAGCGGACGCCAGCGCCGCCGCCGCCGGTCGGGCGTGATGGGCGCGAGCCGGGGTAGGCACCGCGATGCCGTCCATGAGCCCCGGCGGGGCCGTCGCGCGTCGCGAGCCGATTTCGACGACGACCTGCGGCACCGGGGCGGGCACGAGTTCCTCGATCAGCTCGCCAATGCGTCCCGCCGCGTTCTGGTTCACCCAGTCGACGACGTAGCGATTGGGTGCGAGCAGGCGCAGGCGGCTGCCGTCCTCGACCGCCTGCAGCGGCAGGATCCAGGTGCTGAACGCCTGTTCGGGGAGTTCGGCCTCCAGCCGGCGGAGGCACTGTTGCCAGAGCGAAATCGCCACGACCGACGGACCTGCAGCAGGGGACGGGTGAGCTGAACGGACGGGAAGGGGCCGGGAGTGTATACCGCCCCCTCGCCTGTGGATATCTCGGCTTGCGGTTGACTGGACCCGGTGCGGTGCGTATCCTTTCGCGCCCTTTGAGACCAGTGCATGTCGTCGTTTCTGCGCCCCGCAGGGCCAGATCACGGCACGCCGGAGCCGCACGATGAAGCGCACTTATCAGCCGAGCAACCTGCACCGCAAGCGCGTCCATGGTTTTCGCGCCCGCATGGCCACGAAGGGCGGTCGCCTCGTGCTGAGCCGTCGCCGCGCCAAGGGCCGCAAGCGCCTCGCGGTCTGATCGCCGTTCCCACGAGTCCCACCGATCGTCCGTTGCACGGTTCGCGGCGCTTCCCGCGCGCGAGCCGCCTGACCGCCAAGCCGCAGTTCGATGCCACGCACCGCCAGGGCCGGCGCGCGTCCGACGCGCTGTTCCTGGTGATCACGCGTCCCAACGAGCTCGGCCACGCGCGACTCGGGCTCGCCGTCGGCGTGCGAGCCGCGGGCAACGCCGTGCAGCGCAATCGACTGAAGCGGCTCGTGCGCGAATCGTTCCGTCACCGCCAGCAGGACCTGCCGCCCGTGGACGTCGTGGTCAATGCGCGGGCCGCCGCCGGGCAGGCGGCCAACGGCGAGATCCGCGCCAGCCTCACACAGCACTGGGATAGGATCGTGCAACGATGCGCGCGCTCCTGATCGGACTCATCCAGATCTACCGGTGGTGCCTGAGCCCGCTGCTCGGGCCGAACTGCCGCTTTCACCCGACCTGTTCCTGCTACGCGCAGGAAGCGATCCGGCGCCACGGCGCCGTCCGCGGCTCGTGGCTCGCGGCGCGGCGCATCGGCCGCTGCCATCCATGGAATCCCGGCGGTTACGATCCGGTGCCCGAGGCGGATGCACGCGGTCCGTCGGCGTCCGCCACTCACCCCTGAAGACTGCTCACGTCATGGACAACCCGCGCATCTACCTGTGGATCGGCCTCGCGCTGCTCGTCTGGATGAACATCATCCAGTGGGAACGTGACTACGGTCAGCGCGCGGCCACGCCCGCGACGACGACCGCTGCCGCGACCGCGGCGCCGCCGGCCGGATCGGTCGCCGCACCGGCAGCGAGCACGCTGCCTTCGCTGCCCGCGGCGGGCCCCGCGGCACCGCCGGCAGCGGCGGCCAGCGCCGGATCTGCGGCACCGGGCGCTGCATCCGCCGCCGCCCCCAGTGCGCCGACGGTCCATGTCGTCACCGACGTGCTCGATCTGGACGTCAGTCTGCAGGGCGGCGACCTGCTGCGCGCCGATCTGCGCAGGTACCCGCAGGACAAGCGCCCGGGCAGTCCCGCCGTGCGCCTGTTGACGACCGACGAGGCGAGCTTCGGCATCGTGCGTGGCGGCCTGCGGGCCGCGGACGGCCGCGCCGAGCCCACGCACCTCGCGACCTACACGACACCGCGCACGGAATACCGGCTGGCGCAGGGCGAGACCGAACTGCGCGTGCCGCTCACGTGGACGGATGGGCAGGGGCTCACGGTCATGAAGACCTACGTCCTGCATCCGGGACGCTACGACATCGACGTGGTCTACGACGTGCAGAACGCCTCGGCAACGCCCTGGAAGGCCGCGTCGTACCTGCAGTTCGTGCGTCACGTGTACTCGCAGAAGCGCTCGATGTTCGACGTCGAGAGCTACGCGTTTCGCGGGCCGGCGATCTTCGACGGCAAGAAATACCGCAAGCTCGACGTCGACGACGAGGACGATGCGGCGCTGCGCAGCTCGTTCGCCAACGGCTGGATGGCGGAGATGCAGCACCATTTCGTCTCGGCCGCCGTGCCGCCGAAGGACGAGACGTACGACTTCACCGTGCAGAAGGAGGGGAGCCACGCGGTCATCAGCTACCGCGGCCCGCTCAGGCAGGTCGACGCCGGACAGAGCGCGCGCTTCACCGAAAAGCTGTTCGTCGGCCCGAAGCTGCAGGACCAGTTGCGCGAGGCGGGGCCGCGCCTGCAGCTCACGGTCGATTACGGCAAGCTGACGATCCTCGCCGACCCACTGTTCTGGCTGCTCCGCCAGGTGCACCGGTTCGTGCAGAACTGGGGCCTCGCGATCATCATCGTGACGGTCCTGCTCAAGCTGCTGTTCTACAAGCTCACCGAGACGAGCGGCCGCTCGATGGCCAAGATGCGTGCGCTCGCGCCGCGCATCAAGAGCATCCAGGACCGCTACAAGGACGACCGCGAGCAGCTCGCCAAGCAGATGATGGAGCTGTACAAGCGCGAGAAGATCAACCCGGTCGCGGGCTGCCTGCCGATCGTCGTGCAGATCCCGGTGTTTCTCGCCTTCTACTGGGTGCTGCTCGAAAGCGTCGAGATGCGCCAGGCGCCGTTCTTCGGCTGGATCCAGGACCTGTCGTCGAAGGATCCCTACTTCGTGCTGCCGCTGCTCATGGGCGTGGCGATGTTCGGCCAGTTCAAGCTGAATCCGGCGCCGCCCGACCCGATGCAGGCCAAGGTCTTCGCCTTCATGCCCGTGATCATGACGGTGATGATGGCGTGGTTCCCGGCCGGCCTCGTGCTGTACTGGCTCACCAACACGCTGCTGTCGATCGCGCAGCAGTGGAACATCAACCGCGTCGTCGAAGCCGAATCCCGCAAACGAACCTAGGGGTCAGACCCCACTTAAGAAAAACTTGACTGGGGTCTGACCCCACAGGTTGCAATTGCAGCATAGCGACGCATAATGTGCGCATGGAACGCGCTCAAGTCTCCAGCCCGCAACCGGGTCCGGTGCTCACGCGAGCCTTGGTGCGCGCCGGCAAGGAACTCGGCCTCACCCAGGCCGACCTCGGCGTCGTCGTCGGGCGCGACCGCACCGCGCTGAGCCGCGACGCCATCGAGCCCGGCACCAAGGCGGGCGAACTCGCCGTCCTGCTCATCCGCGCCTATCGGGCGCTGTATGTGCTGGTGGGTGGTGAGCCGCGGCAGATGAAGCACTGGATGAAGACGCCCAACCACCACGTCGGCGGTGTGCCGGCCGAGCTCGTCCGCACCGTGCCGGGGCTCATGCGCGTCGTCGAATATCTGGACGCCATCCGGGGCCGCGTGTGATCGACGTCTGGACTGCCGCGGGCGCCGCACACACGCCGCCGGTCCTGCTCGAAGGCACGGTCTACCGGTTGGTCGAAAGCCAGGAGCAGGTCGCCACCCACGCGCTGGTCGCGACCTTCGCCGAGCAGGCGCTGCTCGAAGACCTGATCGAGACGTCGAAGCCGCCCGCCACGCACGACGCGAGCCGCCTCCACTATCTGCTCTCGACGCCGTTCCGCTACCCGCCGCTGCCCTGGGGCTCGCGCTTCGGCACGCGCTTCGAGCCCGGCCTGTTCTACGGCGCGCGCCGCGCCGCCACGGCGCTGGCCGAAAGCGCCTATTACCGCTTCGTGTTCTGGTCCGGCATGGCCGTGCCACCGCCCGCGCCGCTCGATACGCGCCACACGCTGTACACGGCGGACATCCGCACGGCACGCGGGCTGCGGCTGCAGGAGCCACCCTTCGCGCAGTTCGAATCGACCCTGACCGACCGGCGCAGCTACACCGCCACGCAGACGCTGGGCCGCGCGATGCGCGAGGCCGGCATCGAGGCGTTCGAATACACGAGTGCGCGCGATGCGGCGCGCGGGCTCAACCTCGCGCTGTACACGCCGGCCGCATTCGCCGGTTCGCAACCGACGAGCCGCGACGAATGGCTCTGCAAGACGAGCGCCGAGCGCGTTTCGTACTACAGTCGCCACGGCGGCGGCATGCGCGAGTTCCCGCTCGAGACGTTTCTCGTCGACGGTGTGCTGCCGGCGCCGCCGTCGTGAGGAGCACCGAATGAGCACGCCGTCGAGCGGCGACACCATCGCTGCCGTCGCGACCGCCCCCGGCCGCGGCGGCATCGGCATCGTGCGCGCCTCGGGTCCCGCCTGCACGACGATCGCGAGCACCCTCCTCGGCGACGTGCCTGCACCGCGCACGGCCGCGCTGCGGCCGTTCCTCGACGCCGGCGGCTCGGCGCTCGACGTCGGCCTCGCGCTCTACTTTCCCGCGCCCCGTTCCTACACCGGCGAGGACGTGCTCGAACTGCACGGACACGGTGGCGCCGTGGTCATGGACCTGCTGCTCCGTCGCGTGCTCGAGCTCGGCGCGCGTCTGGCGGAGCCCGGCGAGTTCACCCAGCGTGCCTTCCTGAACGGCAAGATCGACCTCGCGCAGGCTGAGGCCGTCGCCGACCTGATCGAAAGCGGCTCCTCCGAGGCGGCCCGCGCCGCGCTGCGCTCGCTCACCGGCGAGTTCTCGTCGCAGGTGCACGAGCTCGCCGAAGCCGTGCTCGAACTGCGCATGTGGGTCGAGGCCGCGATCGACTTCCCGGAGGAAGAGGTCGACTTCCTCGGCGACCGCGCGCTCGCCGCGCGGCTGGAGTTCATCCGCGGGCGCTTCGCCGAACTCGCCGAAACCGCGCGCCAGGGCGCGCTGCTGCGGGACGGACTCACCCTTGTGATCGCCGGGCGCCCGAACGCCGGCAAGTCGAGCCTGCTGAACCGGCTCGCGGGCTACGACGCCGCCATCGTCACGCCGGTGCCCGGCACCACACGCGACGTGCTGCGCGAGCGCATCGAGATCGACGGCCTGCCGCTGCACGTGCTCGACACCGCGGGCCTGCGCGAAGCGCCGGACGAGGTGGAGGCGGAGGGCGTGCGGCGGGCGCATCGGGAGATCGCGCGGGCCGACCGCGTGCTCTACGTCGTCGATGCCGGCGATCCAGCCGCCGTGGCCGCGCTCGCCGATGACCTTGCCGCGCTGCCGACCGAGGCGCCGCGCACCGTGGTCATGAACAAGGCCGACGCGACCGGCCGCGCGCCCGGCATCGAGCCGGGCGAGATCCCGCGCGTCCACCTGAGCGCCCGGACGGGCGCGGGGCTCGATCTGCTGCGCAGCCACCTCAAGGACTGCGTCGGCTTCCATCCGGCCGGCGGCGGGGCGCTGTCCGCGCGTGCCCGGCATCTCGATGCGCTGCGTCGCGCGCGCGCGCATGCCGAGGAAGCGCAGCGGCTGCTCACGGAGCGGCATGCCGGCGAGCTGGTGGCGCAGGAGCTCACGGATGCGCAGAAGCAGCTCGGGGAGATCACCGGCGAAGTGACGAGCGAGGAGCTGCTCGGGCGGATCTTCGGGAGTTTTTGCATCGGAAAGTAGCCCGGCTAGCGCCGACAACCGCCCGCATCCGACCCAAGGGACGAATCAACCGGACACGCGGGCAGGACATTGACCAACCATGCCCGTGTTGGCAAACCGGCGGGCACCGAAACACGCGCGTGCTGCTGATTGGCCCACCAGCAACGCATTGGCTAAGGCGAATCGCTTGCTTTGTCAGCGACCATCTGCAACCCGGCGCTGTCCGAAGGGCGCTCATGTGAACGTACGATGCGTGCGCGAAAATAGGCAGCCGTCTCCGGATCGGTACAGTAGACGTAGCAGCCCTTCATTCCGCGGGTCATCAGTGTTCGGTATGTGTTACGGATGATGGCGTCCACCTTGGCGCGTGCGCCGGCAGGGTCACTCGCCATGGCCTTCTTGTACCCTTTGATCGATTGATCCTGCCTCGAACGCCTCTCGGGGTGAGTGTGAGCCACGCCATCACGCACGACCAGATCCGGCCCGATGATCACGCCGATGTAATCCACCTCGAGGCCCTGGCAGGTGTGGATGCAACCGATCTGCTTGACCGACTCTGGCGCGGTGATCCACAGTCCCTCGTCGGAAGCAAGATTCCACTGCATTCCAAAGCCGTGCTGCGGAATCACCACGTCCAACGCACCGGGATTCTTCCTGCTCCTCCAGTCCCAGCAGTAACCGGCAACCATGCGTGCCCTGTTGTTCTGCAGGTTCCTGGCTTCGATGAGCGCCCGGACCTCATTGGGTGTTTCAAGTACCCGGAAGTCATACTCACTCGGGTCCAGCAGGGGATTCGCGGTGCTGCGGATCCCAAGGGCGTCATCGAGCCAGGCAAGATAGCCATCCGAGCCGCTGCAGCGGAACTGCGATTCCAGACGCAGATGCGTGACCTGGGCGCCGACGCCGGGTCTGCGCGCCCGCGCTGCGATGTCGTCGCCCCGGCCGACGTCCTTCCACGTCACGCGCTGATCTTCGTCGATGAAGAAGATCGCGCAACGCGCTGCGTTGATGATCTCGGACACCTGATGATCGCCTTGATTGCCGTACAGGCCCGACTTGGCGTTGAGGCGATGGGCTTCATCCACGACCAGTACATCAAACTCATTGGCGCGTGCGCCCACGAAGGAGCCTGATCCGCCGAACAGATTCGTGATGACGCTCCGACGCAAACTCCCGGCAAGAGTGTGCTCGATCACTTGTCTGGGGGCGCGGTTCTTCGACACGTATCGCACGGTGCGTGCCTGGCTGTTCAGTGCGGCGAGAAGGTTCACGGCCACCACAGATTTCCCAGTCCCAGGCCCGCCATCGACGATCACGACTTGCTTGGGGCCGGTTTGTGCGGCCTGTGCCCGATCCAGCGCCGTCTCGTAGACCAGCTTCTGCTCGTCGATCAGTACGAACTCGCGCTTTCCGGCCATCATCCCCTGCAGGGCATCGATCAGCCGGCGGGACGGGCGGATCCGCCCGTTCTCGATGCGATAGATCAGCTCGCCACGGTCGCCGTGTCGAACGTGGCGAGCGATGAAACTGCGCAGCTTCGTGCGTTCGTCATCTCCCGCCAGGTATACCGGCGCAAGCTCGATGTAACGAGCATAAAACGGGTCGAGCAGATCGCCGCCATTCGCGCAGTTGTGAAGGTAGGCGCAGGGCCAGAGAGGAACGCCATCCTGGTCCACCGTCTCGTTGAAACTGCGCAGCAACTCGGCATACGACCAGCTCTGGTAGGAAGGATGGTTGGTATCCTTCTCCCCCTGCGCATAGCGCGTTCGCACGACAGCATCCATGGTCGTTCGCCTGGCCGATTCCCACTGTTTGAGTTCGACAATCAGCAGATTATCGTTGCCGTCGGCATCACGTCCTGAAAGCAGCATGTCGATACGCTTGGAGGTTTGCGGAATGCCGTACTCGACCGCGACACCGCAGCTCGCCGGGATCACGTCGTCATGAAGTACCTTGGCCATCGCCAGCAGGGATTCCTTCCAGGACCGCACCTCCTGCTTCGACACGCGGTGGCCGACGCGTGCCTTGAATGCGTCCATGATCACGACTTCGATGTCGCGCTTGAACACCGCATCGAGAAATCCGGACTTGGTTGACTGATAGACGATCAACGGCGGGCCCCTGTTACAACTCCGTGTACTTGCGCGCCGATCCCCTCGCCTTGTCGGAGGGATACTTCAAGGCGTTCGCTGCAATCTTCTCCCTGGCAGCCTGCAGCAGGTCCACATCGAGCTTGTCTGCAAGGCGTATCAGATAGATCAGAACATCCGCCATCTCCATCCGCACGGCTTCGGCGTTTGCAGGTGGAAGCGTGCGACTCTGCTCCTCAGTGAGCCATTGGAATGGCTCCAGCAGCTCTGCTGCCTCTACGGCCAGGGCACAGGCCAGGTTTTTGGGCGAATGGAACTGGTCCCAGTCTCTCTCTGCCGCAAATGTTCGCAGTTGGTCCCGCAGCTCAGTGACTTCTGACATGCCTGTCATCCCGGTGTGGTCATGCTATTGGTGTACGAAGTGGTCGCCTCAGCTGCCCGTGTTGCCGGCACGCGGCGCTGTCGTCAGGCGCCTGGTTGGGGGTTCTCGCCTTGACACGTACTCTGCTTCTCACTCGGGCGCCGCTGCAGCCCCGCCCGCAGGCGCCGCCTCGTTGAACAGGGCGACATAGGGCGCATAGCGAAAGCGCCGGTTACGTGCGTAGCCGGTCATCTCGCTCAACACTCCCAGCTTCACTAACCGGGACACCAGGCTGTTGGCCGCGGCGTAGGTGGTGCCTGTCATTTTCTGCACGTCATTCACGGCGACGATGGGCCGGTCGAACAGCGATTCGAGCACCCTGTGGCCGTTGCCGGCCGCGCGGCCGAGTTGCGCGGTGATCGCGCTGCGGTGCTGCTCGCGCAGCTGCTGGATCCGTCTGGCCGTCTCCGCGGCCTCACCGGCCACCTCGATCACGCCGCGCAGGAAGAACGCGAGCCACGCTTCCCAGGCGCCCTGGTCGCGCACCGCCTGCAAGTGCTCGTAGTACGCCGGCCGGCGCTGCTTGAAGTAGTGCGACAGATACAGCACCGGCTTGTGCAGCACGCCGCGCTCGGTGAGCAGGAAGGTGATCAGCAGCCGCCCGACGCGCCCATTGCCGTCGAGGAACGGGTGAATCGTCTCGAACTGCACATGCGCGAGCGCGATCTTCACCAGCGGCGGCAGCTCGTCGGCCGCGTGCAGGAAGTTCTCCAGGTCTCCCAGCGCCGCCGGCACCGCGTGGTGTGGCGGTGGCACGAAGGTCGCGGTGTTCAGCGTGCCGCCGGCCGGGCCGATCCAGTTCTGGCTGGCGCGCAGTTCACCGGGCTGCAGCCGGCCGCCACGCACGCCGCGCATCAGCTCGGCATGGATCTCGCGGATCAGGCGCACTGAAACCGGCAGCTCGGCCAGCCGTGCCAGCCCATGGTTCATCGCGCGCACGTAGTTGATCACCTCGTCCACGTCGCGCGGCAAGGTCTGTTCGAAGAGCTGCGCCTCGGCGGCAAGCAGGTCCTGCAGCGAGCTTTGCGTGCCCTCGATCTGGCTGGAGAGCACTGCCTCCTTGCGCACGTACATGAAGACGAAGAGGTCCGGGTTCGGCAGGGTGAGCACCGAGCCGTCGAGCCGACCCAGCGCGCGGTCGGCGGCGGACAGCAGGCCCTGCAGCTCGCCGCCCAGTGCCAGTGCGGGCTGTGGCGGCAGGGGTGCCGGCATGAACGCCCGATAGCCCGTGGGCTGGGTGATGTAGCGTCCCGCTCGGGTCGGGGCTTCGCCGACAGTCGCCATCCAGATGGCTGCCCTTCGTATGGGGCCAGATTTGCTCCATATGATAGGTAGTCTTTAACAAGAACGGAAGTCGGGCACCTTGTTCTAGTTTGCGCAGGCTTCGAGGCCGGAGCCCGACAGTCGACGCCCGCGCGGAGAGGAGTCGGCGTGGATGAACTTCATTCACGCCGTGAATTGGCAAAGCGGGTGCGCTCGACATGGCGCCGGGTGCAGCACTCGGAGCGGTCGCCGGCTGGCGGAGCAGGCTCTACATGCTCCAGAGTCGCGCGAGCGGCACCGCGAGGTCACGCCCGCCGCCGAGCGGGAACGCACTGTCGCCCGCATGGAGCAGCACACCGCCCTGGTAGTCGGCGCCGCATTGCTCGGCGAGTCGTCGCAGGCCCGCCCCGTCCGCGGGCGTCGCCGTCACCGCCGACTTGACCTCGACCCCCCAGGTCTGCCGGCCGCGCGTGATGACGAGGTCGACCTCGACCTGGTCCTTGTCACGGTAGTGCCAGAAGCGCAGATCGGGATCGGTCCAGCCCGCCTGTGCCACGAGCTGCTGCACCACGAAGGACTCCAGCAGATGCCCGAAGCGTTCGCGCTGCGTGCTCCAGTCCGTCGCGGTGAGGCCGGTCAGCGTGGCCGCAAGACCGCTGTCGACGACGTGTACCTTCGGCGACTTGATCAGTCGGCTGGCCGGGTTGCGATGCCAGGGCAGCAGGCGGCGCACCAGGTACAAGCGCTCGCACACTGCGAGATAGTGCTCGACGGTCTCGCGCCGCAGGTCGAGATCGTTCCCGAGACTGGACACGTTCAGGAGCTGAGCCGTCCGCAGCGCCAGCAGTTCGAGCAGACGTCCCACTGCCGCCGTGTCGCGCACCCGCGCGACATCCTGCACATCGCGTTCCAGCAGAAGGCGCAGGTACTCGCGGTGCCAGACGCGAGCGCGGGCCGGCGAGCGCGCCACCGCTTCCGGAAAGCCGCCTGCGACGACGCGCCCAGCCAGGGCGAGCGGCGGCTCCGGCGCCGTTGCGGCGACGGCCGGCTTCAGATGCCCGCCGAGCAGCGCCGCGAGGAATCGACCCGGCGCTCGGGCCTGCTCGGCCGCGGTCAGCGGCTGTAGCTGGACGACCTCCATGCGTCCGGCCAGTGAATCGCCGAGCCCGGGCAGCAGCAGCAGGTTCGCTGACCCCGTGAGGACGAAGCGGCCGGGCCGCCGATCGCGGTCCACGGCGAGCTTCAGCGTGCGCAGGATCTCGGGCATGCGCTGGACCTCGTCGAGGATCGCGCGCCTGGGCAGCGCGGCCACGAAGCCGGTCGGGTCGGCCTGGGCGAAGGCCAGCGTCGCGGCGTCGTCGAAAGTGACGTACGCGTAGCGCGGCTCGAGCGTGCGCGCCAGCGTGGTCTTGCCGGACTGGCGCGGGCCGAGCAGGCACGCCACCGGCGTGTCGCGCAGCGCGGCCTTCAGCGCCGCTGCCAGCGGCCGGGCGTAGAGCTTCATGCGTGATCGTCCATTTGCCGATCAGCGTAGCGTCCATTTGCCTATTTCGCCATCGGCCGATTGCCGGCTGGCAGCCCGTCCGCGTGCCGCGCGAGGTACAACTCCGGCGCGAAACCTTTCTTGCAATTCTGGAGTGACGCTCCACGATTGCAGGGTACGGCCCACCAGACGATCGGCGGTTCCGGCGGCAGCGGCGCCGTGTGACCGACCGCCGTCGAGTACACGCATGAGTACACATTCGCAGCGACAAATCGGGAGAGGCTTGATTCACAAGGCTCCGCCGCGGTTCGGCTTGCCGGACCGCGCGGAACGCGGTGTCGTCGCCGAGATGAATGTACAGATGCCCGTGAAGCTCGTCGCCCACGAGTTCGGCGTGTCCGCGGCCGTTCATTTCATCGCCTTCGCAACTCCCGGCCCAGGTGAACTCGCTGCGGTGGCCGCACCAGCGCCCGGAAATGCTGCCCGAGCGTGTTGCGGTTGCCGCCATGGTCTAAGCGACTTCCGGCGGTCCCTTCGCAGCCCCCAGGTCCGCGACCAGCTCTTCCACGACGGTCTCCTCAGCCACGGCCAGCCCCCGCTCGCGCATCGCCGGGCCGAGTTCCGCGTCCCAGCTCGCGTCGACCGCCGCGGTATCCAGGACAGCGACGTGCCCACTGGAGCACTCCTCGACCACCCGCCGATAGTCGCCCGCCCCGTAGCGCCAGGGCAGGGCTCTCCAATGACGCATGACCACGTTGCCGATGCGGATGCCTGCCCAGTCGTAGTCGCCGTGGTAGTAAAGCCGCGCGCCGGCTGCGGTGAGCTGGTCGAGCAGCGTGCGCTGCGCGGCCGCAGGCATGCCGTCGGTGCAGACGAGCGGCGCACCGTGGACGCCGAGCCGGTCGGCGGCAATGGCAACGATGTTGGGATTCTCGCAAACGTAGACGTCGCGCCCGGCGACCTGCCACGACGGGGGTGAGCGCATCAGTTGCCGCAGCGACAGGAAGCCTGGTTCCCCGAATGCAGGTGCGACCGAAGCGCCCGTTGCGCAAGGCAGGTTCAGGACCAGCACAGGGCGCGCCAGTTCATTGACGAGCACGCCGGCACTCGCCCAGACGTCGCGCGGCCGCGCCTCGTCGTCGGTGGCTGATCGGTCGACCGTCTGGTGTCGCCATGTCGCGAGCACGATCGTGGCCACGGGTCGCCCCGCGTCCAGCGCGTGTGCGTCACCGAGCGTCTGCGCCGCGAGTTGCGAGCGCGTGAGGCCGGCGGCAGGCAGCCGACTCAGGACCGCTTCGGCGGTGGCGAGCAGGCGGGCTGCACGGTCGGGATCGCGAGCGAGACGCTTGAGCAGCTTCGACGCGGTGCGCGAGCCCAACCATGCGTGCAGCCGCGCATCGCGCTCCTCCGACATGAGCGCTGTCCAGCGAGCGAGGAGCGCCCGGCGCTGGCTGGCCTTCGCGACGATCGGACCGTCCAGCCGCTCGAGCGCGTCGCGCAAGGAATCGGCGAGCCCGCCTGATCGCAGGCGCCCATCGAGTTCCGCGACATCGAGAAGCATCGAGCGCGCCATGCCCGACGGCCGGCCCGCGAGTTGGCACAAGGCGGCGTGCGCGGCCGGATCGAGGTGGGTCAGCCGCAAGCGCGGCGGACTCGCACCGGGCTCGAGGCGTTCGAACTGACGACGCAATCGTCGACGCACGTCCGCCAGAGCCTCCGTGCCGAGCAGGCGCTGCAGACGCGAATCGGCGCTGTCCGTCATCGCGAGACGCCCGTCAGGCCGGCGGGAAACGCCGGTCCGGATCGTCGTCGACACGTCGGGCGCGGCCGTCCCAGGTCCAGCGCGATACGAACACGGCATCGACGCCCTCGCGCCGCTGCAACTGGCAGATCGCCACGCCCGGCAGCTCCGCGTAGCAGCCCCATTCGCGTTCGCTGGTGATGACGAAGTCGAGATCGAACTCGCGGATCAGCCCCATGCAGTGCGCGCGTGCCAGGTCATCGATGCCGGCGAAGGCCTCGTCGAGCAGCATCAGTCGCGGCGCGAGCGGACTGGCGCCATGGCCGTAGAAGCTGGCGATGGCGGCGAACAGCGGCACGGTCAGGCCCAGTGCGCGTTCGCCACTCGAGGCCGGGCCCGACAGCCTGCGCCACTGGCCATCCTGCTGGCGCTGCACGGCGAAGCGGTGCCAATAGCGATAATCGAGCGCGCGCGCGAGCTGTTCGGCGAGACTGCCACTGGTGGCATCGGCATCGCCGCGGGCGCGCTCGGTGGCGATCTGCTGCTGCAGCATGCTGCCCACGACGCGCCGGTCTTCGGCGGACCAGAGGTCGGCGCTGGTGTTCAGCAGGCGCTCGCGGGCCAGCTCGAGACCGGCCGGCGCGCCCTGCTCGGTCGACAGCGGCTCCCACTTCAGGCGGTAGCGCACGCCCGTGCTGGTCGGGCGCTTGCGCAGTTCTTCATTGATCGCGGCGACGCGATCGGCGGCGGCGCGCATCAGTCGCTGGATCTCGGAGGCGATTTCGGCCTGCAGGTGGTTTTCGAGCACCTCGCGCTCACGGGCCGACAGCAATTCGCTGCGCTGGGCCACGTCGTCGGCCAGCAACGCGGCCAGCGTCGCGGGGCGCTCGGTGCGGTTCTGGTACTGGACATGGATCAGCAGGCCCCAGTCGGTGGGTTCGGAAACCGCCTGGTGCCCGAGCGCGCCCAGCGCGCGCTGCAGTTCGGTGAGATCCTCCGCCAGCTGCTTCGGCACGCGCTCCCACGCTTTGTCGTCGTCGGCCACCTGACGCAGTTCCTGCTCGATGCGCCGCGCGAGGTTCAGTGCCGGATCGATGGTCCAGCTTTCCGGCAGCGGCAGCTCCGGCAGCGCGCTCGCCAGCAGTCCGCTGGATGCGAAGCGTTGCAGGCGTTCGGCGGCCCCGGTGCGTTCCGCAGAGCGTTCCTGCAGGGCCTGCTCTTTCTGACCGGCTTCGGTCTGCGCGACGGCGCGGTGCTCACCGACGACGCGTAGCCTGTGTTCCGCGGCGTTCGTGTCGGCTTCCGCGCGCTTTGATGCCTCTCTGGCTTCCCGCAGCGCGGCCTGCAACGCGTCCACCTTGATGCCGATGGACTGGCGCAGCGTCGCGAACCGTTCCGCCGCCTCGGCGGCTTCCTGTTCCGCACGTGACGCAGCCGCGCGCGCCCGCTCGTGCACCGTCTGCGCCTCGGCTTCGCGCTGCTGCTGTTCGAGGTGAGCTGGCCAATGGCGCTGCCACTCGTGCGTCCGCTGCACGAGCTGCATCTGCGCCTGGTCGAGCTCCCCGAGTGCCTGCGCGAACGCGGGCAGACCCGTCGCCTCCGCGGGCAGTCGCAGGTCGGTGGCGTCGTGCTCCACCTTTTCGCGAGACGTCTGCACCTCCTGTTCGGCGGCTCGCACACGCTCTTCCGCCTGAGCCACGCGCTGCCGTGCGTTCGTGGCCACCTGGCCGGCGATGCCGGCCGTTGCGATCGCCGATTTCAGCCGTTGGTCCGAAGGCGCGTCGCGGTGTTCCTGGTCCGCGTGCGCGCGCTCGGCTTCCAGGGCGCGAACCAGACGGTCGAGTTCGGCACCGGCGGCATCGAGCTCCGCGAGCGCGCCGGCGATCTCGTCCAGCCGCCGCTGGCGGGCATGCTCGCGCGCGGTGCGGCCGATGTAGCGGGCTTCGGGCTTGTGCCAGGCGCCGGCGAGCGTGCCGATGCGGAAGCGGCCGTCGGGCGACAGCCAGGCTTCCGCGTCGGCTCGATCCTCGGGGCCCCAGGCGACGCCGTGCAGCAGCGCGATGAGCGCGTCCTCGGCAATGGCACAGCCTGCCGGAAGGTCGGGCGCCAGCGCGTCGTTCAGACCCGCGCCGGCGACCGGCGTGCGCCGCAGCTAGTGCGTGTCCAGCAGCGGCTGACCCGATGCGTCGCTCAGCGCGCCGTCCGGCGCAACCCAGGCGTCGAGCAGGCCACTGGCCTCCAGCGCGGCTTCGAGTCCGGCCCGATCGCGCGCCGACAGGTGCGTGCGGAAATCCAGCAATCGCCACAGCGGTGCACCGGCGCGCTGCGCGCGCACGGCGGGAGCGCGTGTCGGCGGTTCGGGTGGAACCGCGTGTTCGCCCGCGGCCAGTCGCGTGCGCTCGTCCTCGAGCTCGGTCTGGCGCCGGTGCAGTTCCGCGCGGCGCGTCTCGAGTTCCGCCTGACGAGCCGCATAGCGGGGCATGGCCGCCTGCCACGCGGCGGACAGCGCGCCTCGAGCCGGATCGTCGCCTTGCGGACGGGCGACCCAATCCACGAGCAGGCGCAACGGCTCGGTGGCATCGAAGTGCAACTGCACCAGCCGCGCGACGTAGCCGGCCCATGCCTCGACCAGCGCTTCGCCTTCGCCCTCGGCCTGCCGATCCGCCCGCCGACGTTGCTCCAGCGCGGTTTCGAGATCCGCGCGCAGGCCGCGCAACTGCTCCTGTTCCCGCGTCGCGAGGGCCTGCCGCTTGTCGACTTCGGTGTGAAGGTGCTGCAGATGGTCGATGTCCCGTCGGCGGCGGAGCAACGTGGCACGCAAGCCTTCCGCGCCTGTTCGTGCCGGCGTGTCGGCCAGGGTTTCGACGGCCAGCGCCAGCAGCGGATTGGCGGCAATCTCGTCTTCGAGCCCGACCGGCACGGCTTTGTACTGCACGTCGGCACGCGCCGCTTCGAGTGCCGCACGCGCTTCGTCCGCCTGCCGCCGTCGCTGGCGTCCGCGCTCGAGTTCGCGCTCCAGGCTCGTGCCTGCCTCGTCGCGCTGCGTGCGTGCCGCCTCCGCGGCCGTACGACGTCGCTCCGCGTCACTCTTCGCCTGATCGAGCCGGTTCGCGTCCTGGTTGGCGGGATCGCTCTGCAGCGTCTCGAGTCGCTCGCGCGCCGTCGCCCAGGCACGACCGGCGACCTCGTGCGCAGAGACCGCGGCCGCTTCCGCCTCGTGCGCTCTTTCCAGCGCCGCCTGCGCTTCGTTGCGCGCTTCACTGGCGTTGTCGAAGCCGGTCTGTGCCTGCCGCAGTTCCCGCGCCTGGCGCCGCGCGAGCATGCCGGTGTAGATGCGATAACGCTGCTCGAACTGCGCCACGGCCTGCTGCAACTGTCGCGTTTCCTCGAGCTGGCGGCGATCCTCCTCCAGTTGATTGAGGGCCTCGGCGACGTCGCCGAGCAGTTCGGTCGGCAGCGGCGGCAAGGACTCGCTGAGCGCGTTGGACAGGCCGGCTTCGTCGGGCTTTTTCGACAGCTGCGGCTGGCGCAGTTGCACGAGCGTGTCCATCAGCGCGTCGTAGCGGCGCGCGCCCAGCCGGAACAGCCGCTCGTCGACGGCGCGGCGGTAGGCAGCGTGCGCGCCGTGAAAGACCTGCCCGCGACCGGCAATCGCTTCGCGCAGGCGTTCGCGCGTCAGCACCTGGCGATCGGCGGTGGTGAGCCACAGGTCCTGGCCGATGCGGGGGCCGGGCGTGCCGTCGTCCGCTTCGAGCAGGAAGAACCAGTTGTCGACCTCGGTGCGGCCTTCCACGGCCGACAACCCGGCGCCGAGCGTGAGGTAGCGCGCGCTGCCGTCGCGGTCGCGGCGACCGAACTCGATCCAGCTGTAGCCGATGCGACGCGCGTAGCTGCCCATCAGCAGGTTCCAGGCCATTTTCTTGCCGGCGTCGCCGTCGGGCTCCACGCGCGAAGGGCGCAGTTGCGCGTCGAGCAGCAGCGGCAGCGTCAGGGACAGCACCTTGGACTTGCCGGTGCCGTTGTTCCCGCGCAGCAGCAGGTGGCCGTCGTGGAACCAGAATTCCTCGCTGTCGTAATGGAACAGCTCGACCAGGCCGAGCCGCAGCGGCTGCCAGCGCTCGCGCCGTGGCTGCGGCAGCGGCGGGCCGGCCTCGGCGATCCGGGCCTCGGGGGCGGATGCGAGCCACTCGCTCACCACAGCGTGTCCTGCGTCGGCCGGGCGGCCGCTACGCCCGCGCTGCGAACCTCGGCCTCGCCCAGCGAGTAGCGCGCGATCGCCGGCAACGGCCGGACCTGGCCGGCTTCACGCGCGATCAGCCCGAGGCGCTGCAGCCGGTCGAGCGCGACGGCGGCCAGTTCGTGTTCCGCGCCCGGCACGCGCGCGGACTTGCGCCAGTAGCGGCCGTAGCGATCGACCGCGTCGCGCAGCAGGGCGGCGATCTCCTCGTCGGCGACACGCAGTGCCTGGCGGGTCTCACGAAGTTGTCGCGCCAGGTGTTCGGCGACGAGCAGCGTGGCGTGGGCATCGGTGCCTTCGGCCGGCATCGCCACGTCGGTGAGCTCGCCGCCCGCGTCGACGAGGGCGAGACCCTCGGCGCGCTGTTCGGCCACGAGCCCCGTCGCCTCGCACAGACGCGCGGCCATCGCGCCGCGCTGGTTGGTGAAATAGGCCTGAGCATCGGGCGCCAGCGTGTCCGTGTAGAGCACCGGGTCGTCGAGCAGGCGTCGCGTGAGCTGGTGGCGCAGCGCATCGCGTCGCCCCTGTTCGCTGTCGACCGTGTGCGCGGCGACGAGCGCAGCCAGCCGCGCGTCGGTGTCGCCCGGCGCCTCCGCTGCGGGCCAGGTCGAAGGACCCCGCGCCGCCGCCAGCAGCCCCGCGAGCAGCCGCCGCTGCACGTCGTAGAGCGCATCCGCGGCCTGGCCTTCGCCCTGCTGCACGAAGCTCTCCTCGTCGCCCGCGACGCGCTCGAGCACGCCGAGTTCGAGCAACGTGCGGCAGACGGTCACCAGTTCGCGCCGCTCGGCGGCGCCGCGCAGCGTGAACGCGTACCCGAGGCCCTGCAGTGCGGGATCGGCCGCCTCCTGCATGATGCGTTCCCCCAGCAGCCGCAGCGAAATCTGCGGATCGGCGCGCTCGAGCACCGCACAGGCCAGGCACAGCAGTACGTAGCGCCGCCGGTCGTAGCCGGACAGGCCGCGCGTGGCGTCGGCGAGGTCGCCGGGCCGCTTGTACAGGCGCGCGCCTTCGCGGTCGACGTGCAGCGGCCAGCCCGCTTCGCGCGCGAACCATTCGCGCAGGCGCTCGGCCTGCCGGCGCACGGCGGGAAAATCCGCATGCTGGGCCGACATCAGCGGGCACAGCAGCAGGCCGCGCAGGCCGCGACGGAACTCGTCGAGTTGCTGCGCGCGCTGCCACTCGCCGATGTGCCGGGCACTGGAGCGGAGATCGCGCGCGCTCAAGGCTCGCCCTGCAATGTGCTGACCGTCATGAGGTGATCGCGCCCGCAGAAGACGCCGGCCGTCGTGGCCAGGGTCGCCCGGCAGTCCGGAGGCAGCGGCTCGAAGCGGATGTGCAACAGGCCGTCGCCGGTGTGCCGCTCGATCGGCTCGTCCGGATTCGGCTGTTCGGCGAGCGCCTGCCCGAGCAGGTTCAGGAACAGGTCGAACGCATGCGGGTCGAGCTCGCCGAGTTCGGACAGGCGGACGGGACGGCCGCTGGCGAGGCGCCGACGCGCCGCCTCGACCTGAGCCGACTCTTCGGCGAGCTGTTGCGCCATGAGCTCGCGCTCGCGGCTGCGCTCGCGGATCCGCGGCAGCGGCCCGCGCGGCGCGGCCTCGCCATATTCGCGCAGGCGCGGGTTGATGGTGAGCGGTGGCGAATCCAGCCAGGAAGCGCTGGCCGGCACGTCCTCGCCGGCCTGCACGTCGAGCGAAAAATGACGCGCGGGATTCAAGGCGAAAGCCGCCCGGGCGAGCCGATGGGCGTCGTCGTCGCTGGTCGTCGCGGCGAACCAGCGCGCCAGCACGCGGAAGTCGGCCGAGCGGTCGCTGCGACCGCTGCGACGCTCGTTGACCGCGGCAATCGCGCCGAGCAGCTGGGGAATCGCCGCGCGCGCCCGCGCGCGCAGCAGCTCGGCTTGCGGTGGCTCGCCGCCGTCGCTGGCGAGGAACCAGCGGCACAGGCCTCGTCAGCGCTCGCGCCAGGCCTCGTGACGCCGGCGGGTTTCGTCCGCGCGTTCGTCCGCATCACCGGGCGCGGCATCGCGCGCCTCGCGTTCGGCGACCTGCTGCAGCACGGCGTCGATGGAGCCGGACGAATCGCGCAGCGTGCGCGCGATGGCGTCGGAGCGGCGAATCAGGTCGCCCATGAACCGCTCGAGGTACTCGATCAGGCGCCGCTTGTAGGCCACGACGGCGGTGGCATCGGCCTGCTGCAGCTCCAGGCTGCGCGCGACGCCCGCCATGAACGCCTGCGCGTTCGCCGCCAGGTCTTCGATCACGCGTACGAGGTCGCGCAGGATTTCGTGCGCCTTGGCCACGTCCGGCGCGCCGTCGTCGAGCAGGCGGCGCAAGGCCCGAAGACGGCTGTCGATGTCCTCGAGCGCCACGGTCTGCAGTTCGGCGCGGTGGCGCAGCGTCTGCTCGAACGCCGCGAGACCGGCCTCCGCTGCCTCGCCGCCGCGCGACAGCCGGTAGAGGAAGCGCGCGCGATAGTAGTCATTGAGCGTCGCGACGCGCGCCATGTCCGGCTGCGATTCGAGATTGCCCCACTCCGTGAGTTGGGCAAGCGCCAGGGCGAGCTCTTCGCGTGCCGGCGGCGCACCGTCCCACGAGGCTTCGGCCAGGACCTCGTCGGGCCGCAGCTGCAGGCGGTATTGGCGCTTGGCTGCGGCAAAGACATCCATGATCGCGCGGTACAGGGCCGCCTTGTCCGCGGTGACGTGGCGGAACAGGGTGCTGGCTTCGGCCGTGCTCATGCGGTGCCGCCCCGCGGGCACGCTCGTTCGGCGGCCGCGGGCCGCACGATCAGCAGGAGGCCGATCCGGCGGGCGTCACGGGGAAATGGAGGGATCGTGTCGAACGGCACGGGGGCGAGCGCTGCCTCGATCGGTTGGCTGTACGGGCTCGAACTCGCCGTCGAGGGAACGACCGAGCTGCGCGTCAGTCCGGCGCGACGAACCCGTCGCGATCACAGTCGCAATCTTACGTTCAAGGCGTGACGCAAATCCACGCGCGGCCAGGGCGACCGACCCGCCATCGCCGCAGGTTGCCGGCAACAGGCGGTGCGTGAAGCTCCCGGAGCGCGACGCCGGAACCGGGCGTCCGCGAGGCCCGCGAGGCCCGAAACCATGAGCCAGCCCGACGCCGGGAGCGGCACCGGAGCGACGCCCGTGCAGGCGAGTGTTGTGGTCGCGGAAAGGGTCCCGTAGTTGCCCGTCGCATCGAGCCTCAGCGGCTGCAGGCCCGCCTCCGCAGCGACCGCGAACTGGCACGATTGCACCGATGCGAAAAGATACAACGGCGCGAAGTTACATGGCTGCCCGATCAATGAGATTTCCGGGCAGCCAAATCGGTGGAACAGATGAGCACAATTTCAGGATCAGGCGAGAAAACCCGCGTTTCAGCTGAAACGTCAATTCTTCCTGAACAATCGTCGTCGACCGACTTACCTGGTCTCGGCGTCGAAGCGGCGGGCGATCCGCCCACCGCGCCCCGCCGTCCGGCCCGCGACCGGCCCGCCGTCGCATGCTACGGTTGAACCCGGCGAACCTCGTTCGACTCTCGCTCCCCGGTCCCGTAAACCCGAGCCGAAAACCCGTGCAGCACAAGCGCTACTTCGAAGACCTCGCCCTCGACGAACTCTTCGTCAGCCAGGGCCGCACCCTCACCGAGGCTGACAACGTGATGTGGTCGATGGTCACGGCCGACTGGACGCCGCTGCACGTCGACGAAGAGTTCGCGCGCACGACGCCGTTCGGCACGCGCATCCCGCCGGGGCTCATGAGCCAGGCCATCACGCACGGGCTGCTGAGCCGGCTCGACGGGCCGCAACGCATCGCGTCGATCGCCTTCCTGACGCTGACGGTGCGCTACCAGGGCGCGGTACGCATCGGCGACACGCTGCACGCCGAGCTGCGCATCAAGGGCAAGCGCCTGACCTCGAAGGGCGACAAGGGCATCGTCCAGTACGAATGCCTGACGCTCAACCAGCGCAATGAAGTCGTGCAGCGCGGCGAATGGGAGCTGCTGGTGGCGTGCCGGCCGGCCGCAAGGCCCACCGGCGGCGACCGGCCCGCAGCGCACGGTCACGGCACAGAATGAATACCCTGGGTTACCGATCCAGACGAAACGCCATGCGTTTCACGCGAAGCGTCAAGTTGCACTGAACAATTTCACACGACGGCGGCCGCCCGCAGGGCCTGAATCCCCGAGGGGTCGTACCCCAGTTCACGCAGGATCTCTTCGGTGTGTTCACCGAGCTGCGGCGGCTGGCGCTCGACGGTGCGGTCGAACTCGCTCAACTGCGCCGGAAAGACGAAGTGCCGGAAAGACTGCCCCTCGGGTCCGGTGCCCGTGGCCACCATGCCGCGCGCCTGCGTCAGCGGATGTTCGAGCACCTCGTCGAGCCTGAGCACGGGCGTCGCGCAGCCGTCGACGTTGTCGAGCAGGGCCTGCCAGTCGGCGAGCGTGCGGCTGCGCACCAGCGTCGCGATGGCTTCCTTGGCGGCCGCCGCCTCGGGGCCCATCACCCAGCCCTGCGGGATCAGGTCCGGCCGGCCGGCCGCCTTGCAGAACGCCTGCCAGAACGGCGGCTCGATGGCGCCGAGCGCGAGGCTGCGGCCGTCGCGCGTCTCGTAGACGCCGTAGCAGGGCAGGCGACCGGTCGTGTAGTCGTCGCCGCGCGGCATCGGCCGGCCGCCACCGTAGGTGTCCATCGCGGCCAGCGGCATGACCAGGCAGGCGAGCGCGGCGTCGGTCATGGACACGTCGATGCAACGGCCGCGGCCGCTGCGCTGCGCATCGACCAGCGCGGCGAGCACGGCCATGGCGGCCGTGAGCGCGCCGCCGGCGATGTCGGCGGCCTGGAAGGCCGGTGGCACCGGCGGCCCGCCGGCCGTGCCGTTCTGGTCGAGTGCGCCGCACATGGCCTGGTAGTTGAGGTCGTGGCCGCCGAACTGGGCCCAGGGCCCGTCCTGGCCGTAGCCCGAGATCGAGCAGTACACGAGCCGCGGGTTGATGGCGTGCAGCGCCTCGTAGCCGAGCCCCAGCCGCGCCATGACGCCGGGCCGGAAGCCCTCGATCAGCACGTCGGCGGCCGCGACGAGACGATGCACGATCTCGACGGCCGGCGGCTGGCGCAGGTCGAGCGTCAGCGAGCGCTTGTTGCGGTTCAGCAGCAGGAACATCCGCGTCGTGCCGCCGCCCGGCTGCGGGCGCGCGTAGTCGCCGCCCTGGCGGTTTTCGATCTTGATCACGTCGGCGCCGAGGTCGCCGAAGTGCTGGGTGGCCATGGGCCCCGGCAGATACTGTGAAAAGTCGAGCACGCGGATGCCGGCGAGTGGTTTGCGGGAGTGGGTCATGGTGGTCTCGTTCGAGGTGGCCGCGCCCTGGCACAGAGTGGGCGCTGCGGGTGGAGCGTCTTGTCTGGCCGGGCGGGTCCGCGCCTCAGGTGAAGCGCGCCGGCAGGAATGTGTTGCGGCCGCCCGCGCTGCGCACCGTGCCGGCGGCTCCGAGCGGCTCGTCTTCCATGAGCCACTGCAGGATGTCCGGCCGGTCGCCGGGCGTGTTGGCAACGAAGCGGGCGTCGTCCGCGTCCAGGCGGCCGACGATCACGCCGCGCGCCGGGACGCCCTTGTCGCAGAGCACGGTACAGGTCTCGATGCGCGCCGCCCCCTGCGGGGCGAGTTCGATGCGCGGCGCCGGCACGGCGTCGAGCGCCGCCTGCGCGGCCGATATCGACTCGCGCTGCCACGGGCCGGTGCCCGGAAGCGTGGAGTAGATGCCGACCGACTGCTTCGACAGCAGTCCGCCGTTGCCGGTCACGAGCCCGTAGCGGCCCCGGCCGTGACGCAGCCAGTCGACGGTCTCGGCGATCGAATGCAGCACGTAGGCGTTGCCGGGTCCGCCGAAGAAGCTCAGGCCGCCCGTGACCGTGAGCGGCCGCGGGTCGTCCTCGGCGAGCCCGAGCGCGTCGCAGGCGATTTCGACGGCCGAGGGAAAACAGCTGTAGAGGTCGAAGAAGTCCACCTCGCCGAGCGTGAGGCCCGCCTGCGCCAGCGCGGTGCGGGCGCACAGCGCGAGCGCCGGCGAACTGTACAGGTCGACGTGCTCGACGGTCTTCAGCCGGTCGTGGGCGTCACCGCAGCCGCGCAGGTAGATCCAGCGCGACGGGTCGATGCCGAGCGCACGCGCGGTGCCGGCCGAGGTCAGGATGACGGCCGCGGCCTGGTCGACGCGCTCGTTGGCGTTCAGCAGACGCGTGTACGGAAAGCCGATCATGCGGTTGTCGGGCGTCGCCGTCACGAGTTCGTCGGCCGACTTCGGGCTCGCCGCCGCGGCCAGCGGATTGCCGCGGGCGATCTCGTTGCAGCGCGCCCAGAGCCGGCCGAGTGCCTGCCGGTGCTCGGCGACGTGCCGGCCGCGGTGGCCGCGCAGGGCGTTCTCGAACAGCGCATAGGAGCAGGTCGGCATGCCAACCCCGTGCGCGAGTTCGAAGTCGCCGACCAGTTCCCCACCGGGCCCCAGGTCGACGACGGTGCCGGGCGGGTCTTCGCTCCAGTCGAGCTCGAGGCCCGCGCGCACGGCGGCCGCGGCAGTGCGCAACGCCTCGCCGCCGGCCAGCAGCACGGCGCGCGCTTCGCCCCGCGCGACGGCCTCGGCGCAGTCGTTGACCATGCGTTGCGGCTGGTTGCCGCCGATTTCGGAGTAGACCGCGTGCGCCGGGTCGAGACCGAGCCGTTGTGCGAGCGAGCGCGGCGGCTTCGTCGACCTGCCCTGCGGTGAGGGCCCGAAGCCCGTGTCGGCAAAGAGCCTGAAGAACACCACCGTATCGAGCGCCGCGGCGAGCGCCTCGGGGCGGCCGGAGTCGGCGAGCGCGAGGCGCGCCGCCGCCGCCGCGAGATCGACGGGACCGCCGGCGTTGCTCAGGTCGGGGTCCTTCGGGCAATGCTGCCCGACGCCGACGATCACGGGCGTTGCATCGGGCACGGCGCGGCTCGCTGCGGCGTCGTCGAGTGGACGCGACATCGCGGCGACTCAGCCGAAGCCCATCTGCCGGGCCGCGAAATCGAGCAGGACCTCTTCGGAGCCGCCGCCGATGGCGTGGGCCCGCACGTCGCGGTAGATGCGCTCGACCTTGCTGCCGCGGACGAACGAGGCCCCGCCGAGGATCTGGGCGCACTCGCGTGCGACGTACTCCAGCGTGCGCGTTGCCTGCACCTTGGCGAGCGCCAGGAGTGCGACGTCGAGCTTGTCGTGCATCATCGCCCAGACCATCTGGTCGGCCAGCGCCTGCGAGGCGCAGATCTGCCGCATCATCTCCGCGAACTTGTGGCGGATGACCTGGTTCCGGATCAGCGGCTTGCCGAAGGTCTCGCGCTGGCAGGCCCACTCGTAGGCCTCCTCCAGCGCGCAGCGCGCGAACGAGCAGGCGCCGCCCGCGAGGCCCGCGCGTTCGTTGTTGAGGTTGGCGACGGTCGCGAGAAAGCCCCGGTTCTCGGGGCCGAGCAGGTGTTCGGCCGGAAGTTCGACGTCCTGGAAGTACAGCGTCGCGGTGTCGGAGCAGTGCCAGCCCATCTTCTTCAGGCGGGTGGTGGTGAAGCCCGGCATGCCTTTCTCGACCAGGAACAGGCTCAGGCCGTCCGCGCCGGGGCCCCCGGTGCGCGCGACGATCGTCAGGTAATCGGCGCGCGTGCCGTTGCTGATGAAGGTCTTCGAGCCGTTCAGGATCCACCGGTCGCCGCGCCGCTCGGCCCGCGTCTTCACGGCCGCGAGGTCGGAGCCGCCGGAGGGTTCGGTCAGGCCGATCGCCATGGTCTTGCGGCCCGCGAGCACCTCGGTGGCGACGCGGCGCTTGAGCTCCTCGCCGGCGAACCGCAGCACCGGCACCAGCGCCACGCTGTGCATGAACAGCGACGCGATCAGGCCCGAGGCGCCCGTCTGGGCGAGCTCGTCGGCCGTGACGACGCCGTGGAAGGCATCGACGCCCTCGCTGATGCCGCCGTATTCCTCGGGGAAGCCGAGCCGCGTCAGGCCGACCTCGGCTGCCTTGACGTTGAGGGCCAGCGGGACCTCCTCGCGCTCCTCCCATTCGTCGATGAAAGGCGAGATCTCGGTCGCGACGAACCGGCGCACGGTCGTCGCCCAGGTGTCGTGGCTCTCGCCGTAGTACGGCGAGCGGGCGCGCCACTGGTCGAACAGATGCAATGCCATGGCTACCTCGGCGTGATGCGCCCGATCCTGGGCGGGGCTGCGCGCCCCACCCCGAAAGGTACCGGAATCGGGGACTTCGGCCGGGACCGTGGCGATGGCGCGCGCCGCATGGTACCCGGCCGGGCACCGGCTATGATGGACGACCCGGCGTCGCGGGCGCACGGACCAGGGATGAACAGAGGCGGGCGACCATGCAACAGCTTTCCGGCGCGGATTCCGGGTTTCTGCAGTTCGAGCGCGGCAACAACCACATGCACATCGGCGCGCTCGCGATCTACGACCCCTCCACGCACCCCGACGGCAGCGTGCGCTTCAAGGACGTGCTGCGCTATTTCGCCGCGCGCGCGGCGCAGTTCCCGCAGTTCCGCCGACGCCTGGTCACGCTGCCCATGTCGCTCGACCGCCCGTGGTGGGTCGAGGCGCCGGACATCGACGTCGAGTTCCACGTGCGGCACATCGCGCTGCCGGAGCCGGGCGACTGGCGCCAGCTCTGCATCCAGGTGGCGCGGCTGCATTCGCGGCCGCTCGACCGCACCAAGCCGTTGTGGGAAGCCTATGTGATCGAGGGCCTCGACAACGTCACCGGCCTGCCGCCCGGCAGCTTCGCCGTGTACACCAAGCTGCACCACGCGATGGTCGACGGCGAGGCGGCCAACCAGCTCATGAAGGCGCTGCACACGCTGACGCCCGAGCCGTTGGATCTCGATGCCGTCGAGGCGCAGTCGGCCGCCGCGGCCTATCCGGCCGACGCCGAACCGTCGATGGCCGAGCTCTATACGCACGCGCTGCTGCACAACGCGCGCCAGCTGCCGTCGTTCGCCCGCGTTTCGTACGAGACCGCGCGCAGCGTGATCGCGCTGGGCAGCGACGCGCTGAAGACCTACCGTCGCGTGGGCGAGAGTGGTGCCCTGTCGAACGTCCGCGCCCTCCTGTCGGGCGATCTCGATGCGCTGTGGCCGAGTCTGCCGCCCAAGACCCGTTTCTGCGGTGACGTCTCGACGCACCGCGTGTTCGAGGCGGTCTCGATCCCGCTCGCCGACTTCCGCGACGTCAAGCGCCAGGTGCCACTCGCGACCGTCAACGACCAGTTCCTGTGCATCGTCGGCGGCGCATTGCGCTCGTACCTGTCGCAGAAGGGCGAACTGCCCGAGACCACGATGGTCGCCTCCGTGCCGATGACGCTGCGCGGCAAGGCCAAGGGCGATCAGGGCAACCAGGTCGGCGTGACGATGATGTCCGTGCACACCGACATCGAGGATCCGCTCGAGCGCCTGCGCGCGATCGTCGACTCGGCCGGAACCTCGAAGCGGCTCGCCGACGCCTTCGGCAAGGAAACCATGCGCGACCTGCTCGAGGCCATGCCGGCGCCGCTCACCGCCGCGCTCGCGCGCAGCGTGAAGCTGCCGGGCCTCGGGCTCGTCGTCTCGAACGTGCGCGGCCCTGACGTGCCGCTGTACCTGGCCGGCGCCCGGCTCGTGAGCTACATCCCGATCAGCATCGCCATGGACGGCATGGGCCTGAACGTCACCGGGTTCAGTTATGCCGGGCAGTTGTGGATCTGCGCCGTGTCCTGCCGCAGCATGCTGCCCGACCCGGCGTTTTTCGCCGAATGCCTGCGCAATGCGTTCGCGCAGCTGCACGAGGCCGCGCTGCGCGAAGCGGCCTTCACGGTGGCCGACACGGCGCCGGTCGCGGTCCGCGCCAGCGGCACTGGCCGGGCTTCAGGCGCGAAACGCAAGCGCAAGACCAGCGGGGCCAAGCGCGCCCGGACCCGGTCGCGCGATGCGGACGCGTGAGGCCCTGCCCGCCGAGTGGCGGCGGGCTCTGGAGGACATCTTTGGCGACACCGTCGACGCCGTGGTGTTGCACGAGCACTCGCTGTTCGCGTGGCTGCACGGCCGCGCGCGTGCGACGACGCGTCGCAACACCATCTACCTGCGCGGTTCGCTGGCCGAGTTCGTGGCCGACCCCGAGCTGATGCTGCATGAGTACTTCCACGTGCTGCGTCAGTGGAACCGGGGCCGCATGAACCTCTGGGACTACCTCGTCGAATGGCGTCGCCGCGGCTACTGGGACAACCGCTACGAGCGCCAGGCGCGGCGTTTCGTGCGGCTGCGGGCCGGTGCCTTCCGGCAAGCGCTGGTAGCATCCACGCACCGCTTCGGTGGGGTCTCTTCGGTGGGGTCTGACCCCAGTTAAGGCTGGGTTGACAATGCACGGGTCAGGGACATTCGACGTCATCGTGGTCGGCGGCGGTCACGCCGGAACCGAAGCGGCGCTCGCCGCGGCCCGCATGGGCTGTCGCACGCTGCTGGTGACGCAGGCCATCGAGGCGCTGGGGCAGATGAGCTGCAACCCGGCGATCGGCGGCATCGGCAAGGGCCACCTCGTCAGGGAGATCGACGCGCTCGGCGGCGCGATGGCACGGGCGACCGACCGGGCGGGCATCCAGTTCCGTACGCTCAACGCGAGCAAGGGCCCGGCGGTGCGTGCCACGCGCGCGCAGGCCGACCGCGCGCTGTATCGCCAGGCGATCCGCTCGATGCTCGAGCAGCAGGCGAACCTGTCGCTGTTCCAGGCGGAAGTGGCCGACCTGCGGATCGCGCACGGCCGCGTCGCGGGCATCGTCACCGCGGTCGGGCTCGAGTTCACCGCCCGCGCGGTCGTGCTCACGGTCGGCACGTTCCTCGGCGGCCGCATCCACGTCGGGCTCGAGCAGGCGCCGGGCGGTCGCGCCGGCGATCCGCCGTCGAACCGGCTCGCGGCCCGGCTGCGCGAGCTGCCGCTGCGTGTCGGGCGTCTCAAGACCGGCACGCCGCCGCGCATCGACGGCCGCACGATCGACTACACCGGTCTGCAGGTGCAGCCCGGCGACGAGCCGGCGCCGGTGTTCTCGTTCCTCGGTTGGCGGCGCGAGCACCCACGCCAGCTGCCCTGTCACATCACGCACACCAACGAGCGCACGCACGAGCTGATCCGCGCGGGCTGCGACCGTTCGCCGCTCTACACCGGCGTCATCGAGGGCGTCGGCCCGCGCTACTGCCCGTCGGTCGAGGACAAGGTCGTGCGTTTTGCCGACAAGACCTCGCACCAGGTGTTCATCGAGCCCGAGGGCCTCGACACGCACGAGGTGTATCCCAACGGCATTTCGACCAGCCTGCCGTTCGACGTGCAGCAGGCGTTCGTGCGCAGCATCCGCGGCTTCGAACGTGCCCACATCACGCGGCCCGGTTATGCGATCGAATACGACTTCTTCGATCCGCGTGATCTGCAGCCCACGCTCGAGACGCGCGCGATTCCCGGCCTGTATTTCGCGGGGCAGATCAACGGCACGACCGGCTACGAGGAGGCCGCCGCGCAGGGGTTGCTCGCCGGCATCAACGCGGGTCTGCGCGTGCGCGAGCGCGAGCCCTGGTGGCCGCGCCGCGGCGATGCCTACCTCGGCGTGCTCGTCGACGACCTGATCACGCGCGGCGCGCCCGAGCCCTACCGCATGTTCACGAGTCGCGCCGAATACCGGCTCACGCTGCGTGAGGACAATGCGGACCGGCGGCTGACGCCGGTCGGCCGCGAACTCGGGCTCGTCGACGACGAGCGCTGGACGTTCTTCGAGCGCAAACGCATGGCCGTCGCCGGCGAGCTCGAGCGGCTGCAGGCTGCGTGGGTGCGCCCGGGCACGCCGACGGCCGCCCGGCTCGAGTGCGAGCTCGGCACGCCGCTCATGCGCGAGCAGCGTGCGTTCGAACTGCTGCGCCGGCCGGAGGTGCCGTATGCCACGCTCGAGGCGGCACTCGGTGGCGGCGCCGGTCCTCCAGCCGGTGACGGTGACGACGCCTGGCCCGGCGACCTGCCCAGCGACTGGCGCGACGACGAGCGCCTCGCCGCGCAGGTGCCGCTCGCGGTCGACGTGCAGGCGAAGTACACCGGCTACATCGACCGGCAGCACGAGGAAATCGAGCGCCAGCGCCGCAACGAGCAGACGCGGCTGCCGGCCGCGATCGACTATGCCAGCGTACGCGGGTTGTCGAACGAGGTGCGGCAGAAACTCGAGCAGCACCGCCCGGTCACGCTCGGTCAGGCGGCGCGCATTCCGGGGCTCACGCCGGCGGCGATTTCGATCCTGCTGATCCACCTGAAGCGCCATCCGGACGCGGCATCGTCCACACCCACATCCACACCCATCGCCACCGATCGGGCCGGGTAAGATCGCGGCCGGCGGTGCTCGAGGCTCGCGGAGGCTGTTGTTGTCGTTGCGACGATCCCTGCGGAAGAGGTTCCATCCGGCGACGCGCCCCCGGGCGCGGCTCGCGTCGCCGCTGGCGTCGCTGCTGGCCTGCACGTTCGCGCTGGCCGCGTGCGGGGGCGGCGATCCGGGCGGCGTGGGATCGGACGCCAGGGCCGGGGCGGGGTCTGACCCCGGGACGTCGACTGTCGGGTCGCCGGACCCGACGACGCTCCGCCGCGGCAACGGTCCGGAGCCCGACACGCTCGATCCGCAGCTCGCGCGCACCGATGCGGCGTTCAACATCCTGCGCGACCTGTTCGAGGGCCTGACGGCGATCGCGCCCGACGGGTCCGCCGTGCCGGCGGCCGCCGAGTCGTGGACCGTCTCGACCGACGGCCGCGAGTACACGTTCCGTCTGCGCGAAGGCCTGCGCTGGTCCAACGGTGACCCGCTCACGGCGCGCGACTACGTCGCCGGCATGCGCCGCCTCGTCGATCCGCGTACCGCCTCGCCCTATGCGCAGTTCATCGACCCGGTGCTCAACGCGGCCGCCATCACACGCGGTGCGATGCCGCCGGAGCAACTCGGCGTCGCGGCGCCGGATGACCGCACGCTGACGGTCAGACTCGCGGCGCCGGCGCCTTACCTGCTCGGCCTGCTCGCGCAGCCGCCGACCTTCCCGCTGCACGCAGCCGCGCTGGCGCGCAACGGGGCCGAATACGCGCGGCCCGGCAAGCTGCTGTCGAACGGCGCGTTCGTGCTTGCCGACTGGGTCATCGGCTCGCACGTCGAGGCGCGCCGCAACCGTCAGTATCACGACGACGCCGCCACCCGCCTCGAGCGTGTGCGTTACGTGCACGTCGCCGACTCCGGGGCGGAGCTGCGCCAGTACCGTGCCGGGGACCTCGACGTCACCTATGTCGTGCCGCCGCCGCAGTTCCCGTGGATCCGCCAGCACCTCGGCGGCGAACTGCACGTCGGGCCGCAGCTCAGCGTCTACTACTACGGCTTCAACCTGACGCGGCCGCCGTTCGCGGGGCAGCCCGGTTTGCGCCGCGCGCTGTCGCTGGTGATCGACCGCGAGAAGCTGACGACGGCCGTCACCGGCGTCGGCGAGACGCCGGCCTACGGCTGGGTGCCGCACGGCGTCTGGAACTACACGCCGCAGCAGTTCGACTATGCCGCGAAACCCCAGGCGGCGCGGGTTGCGGAGGCACGCAAGCTGTACGCGCAGGCCGGCTATTCGGCGGCCCGGCCGCTGCAGGTCGAGCTGCGCTACAACACCGGCGACCAGCACAACCGGCTGGCGGTGGCAGTCGCGGCGATGTGGAAGGAAGCGCTCGGGGTCGAGACCACGCTGTATGCGGAGGAGTTCAAGGCGCTGCTGGAGAGCGTCAGGTCAGGCCGGGAAACGCAGGTGTTCCGCTCGAGCTGGGTGGGCGACTTCAACGACGCGTACTCGTTCGCGCAGTTGCTGCAGAGCGGCTTTGGCATCAACCAGACGCGCTATTCGAACCCGCGTTATGACGCCTTGCTCGCCGCCGCCGTGGCGGAAGCCGACGTCGCGAAGCGGCGCGCCCTGCTCGAGGAAGCCGAGCGCGTGATGCTGGCCGATCACCCCGTCCTGCCACTGTATTTCTACGTCAACAAGCACCTCGTGAAGCCGTGGGTGCGCGGCTGGACGGACAACGTCATGAACGTGGTGTACAGCAAGGACCTGGGGCTCGCGGCGGACGGTTGAGGGTCGCGTCACAGTTCTGGTGGATGAGTCCGACCGCACAGTTGAGCGCCGTGGCCCGGTGACAGACGATTCGCACACTCAGCTGCAACGATTCGTCCGCGCCCCATGACCTGGTTCGTCATCTTCGCCGTCTCGGTGTTCGCGCTCTGGTTCTGGCGCGACTACCGCATCCAGCAACGCCACCTCGAGAGCGCCTCGTCCCCGCATCGCACCGGCGAGCGGTTCATTGGCCAGGTCGTGACCCTGCCCCAGGGCATCGTCAACGGCACGGGCCGCATCACGCTCGGCCAGCAGCAGTGGTCGCTCAAGGGTCCGGAGCTGCCGGCGGGCGGGCGCGTGCGCATCACCGGCGTCGACGGCCGCGTGCTGATCGTCGATCGCGTGCCGGGCAAGTGACACCATCAATATTTTCTTGATTGGGGTCAGACCCCATCTGTCTGAAGTTCCCACTGCGCGCTGACGGTCGCGGTGAACTGCATCTCGCCGATCTCGTAGCTCTCGGCCGCCGCGTCCTCTGCCGGCGCCGCCATCGCCGACCGCATCATCGCCTTCTGGTACTGGATCGGTGGCCCTTCGGACGTCGAGCTCAGGCTGTAGACGGGGCCGAGTTTCACGCCCGCCGCCCGGGCGAGCACTTCGGCGTCCTGCCGCGCATCCGCGACCGCGGCATTCAGCGCCTCCCGCTCGAGCTCCTTGCGCTTCGACGAGTCGAGCTGCGCGCCGCCGACCTGGTTCGCACCGGCCGACACGGCCCGCTCCAGCAGGGTGCCGAGCTGCTCGAGGTCGTGCAGTTCGACGTGCACCTGCCGGCTCACGTAATAGCCGAGCAGCACCCGCTGACGGTCCTTCTCGTTCCAGCGGTACTCCGGCTGGACCTGCAACTGGCTCGAGTCGACGCGCTTCGGGTCGATCTGGAGCTGCCGCGTAAGTGCCAGCAGCCGCTCGACCGTGGCCGCGACTTCGCTGCGTGCCTCGGCGAGCGTCGGCTTGCGCGCCTCGACGCCGAGCGTCACGTACGCGATGTCCGGCAGCGCCTTCACTTCGCCCTGACCCGTCACGCTGGCGAGCCGCGGCAACGCCGCGGGCTCCGCCGTCGCGACGCCACTGGCGACGGCCGCCATCGCCACTCCCGCCAGGGCCGCGTGCCGGGCCGTCGTCGTCCGCGTCTTCTGCTGCGCCATGTTCGACATTCCTTCGGAGTGTGGGAAAACCGGGCACATCCACCCCTCTTCGGGAAACAGGTGAATGTCCCCGGTTTCTTTATTACCATGCCCGATCCCTCGTCCGCTCGACCGGGCGCGGTACATAACGACGATCCGCAGGAGTTCCGCATGACCCGGAAATCGGTCTGGCTCGGCCTGAGCCTGTCGTTTGCGATGCTCGCCCCCGGCCTTTCGCAGGCGGCGGACCCGGTCCGCGGCGCCAGGCTGGCCTATACCTGCCACGGCTGCCACGGCATCCCGAACTACAAGAACGCCTTTCCCGTCTACAGCGTGCCGAAGCTGGGCGGACAGCATGCCGCCTACCTGGTCGCCGCGCTCAAGGAATACCAGGACGGCAGCCGGGCGCACGCCACGATGTATGCTCAGGCCATCACGCTGAAGCCGCAGGATCTCGCCGACGTCGCGGCCGCCCTGGCCGGCGGTGAACTGCCGGCATCGGGCCGTCCGGTCGGTACGGCGCCCAAGGCCGGCCAGACCTGCGTCGCCTGTCATGGCAACGACGGCATCGGCATCATGCCCGAGTATCCGAACCTCGCCGGTCAGCACGAGGACTACATCGCCACCTCGCTGCGCGGCTACAAGACCGGCCAGCGCAAGAACGCGATCATGTCCGGCATGGCGGCGCCGCTGTCCGAGCAGGACATCCGCGACCTGGCGAAGTACTACTCGTCGCAGCGGCCCGCGCTCTGCGCGACCGACGAGATCCGCAAGCAGGGCAAGTGCAAGGGCCTGTGACGGGCGACGCGACGCAGCCAACGTCCACGCCCCGCTTCGCCCGGCCGCAAGGCGACGGGCTGTACCTCATCGACACGGACTACCTGCGGCCGGGGCTCGCGGCGAGCCACCTGCTCGTCGACAGCGGCCGCGCCGCATTCATCGACACCGGGCCCGCCCCCGCCGCGCCGAAGCTGCTGGCGGCACTGGGCGAGGTCGGTGTCGCGCCCGAGGACGTCGACTACCTGTTCCTGACCCACGTCCACCTCGACCACGCGGGGGGCGCCGGCCAGATGATCCGGGCCCTGCCGAACGCGCGGGCCGTGCTGCATCCGCGCGGCGCCCCTCACCTCGTCGACCCGACCAAACTGATCGCCGGGTCGATCGCCGTGTACGGCGAGGACCTCTATCACCGGCTGTATGGCGAGCTGTTGCCGCTGCCGGCCGAGCGGGTGCTCACGACCGAAGACGGCACGCGCCTGACGCTGGGCCGCCGCACGTTCGAGTTCATCGACGCCCCTGGCCATGCGAAGCACCACCACTGCCCGGTCGATCTCGATTTCCGCGACGTCTATGCCGGTGACAACTTCGGCATCTGCTATCGCGAGTTCGACACCGCGGCCGGGCCGTTCATGCTGCCGACGACCACGCCCGTCCATTTCGAGCCCGACGTGCTGCACCGGACCATCGACCGCCTGATGGGGTACCGGCCGCGCCGCATCGTGCAGACGCACTTCGGCCCGGTCACCGACCTCGAGCGACTCGCGCGCGACCTGCACGCCGGCATCGACGCGCTGGTGCGCATCGCGCGCACGCACGCCGCCGCGTCCGACCGTACGCGCCGCATCGGCAAGGACATGTTCGCCTGGATCAGCGCGCGTCTGGACGCGCACGGCTATGCCGACGACGGCGTGACGCGCCAGACGCTGCTCGCCGAGGACGTCAACCTCAACACCCAGGGCCTCGAAGTCTGGCTCGACCGGCAATAGCGGGCATGCCGCTGTGTTCGTGAGGGCTGCCGTCGGCGACGAGGCGGTGGGCCGGAAACCGCTGAACGCACCTCATGTCACATTCTTACCGGTCTAGTCCGAATGGTTCTGGCCAGTGGCGATGACTTGACGGAGACTCGCCGGTTCATGAACGAGTTCACCGCGTACCGTATCCACAGGCTCGACAGCCGGATCGTCGCGCGCTTCGACCGCATCACGCTCGACGACCTGACACTGGGCGACGTGGTCGTGCGCGTGTCCCACTCCACGATCAACTTCAAGGACGCGCTCGCGGCGACCGGCACGTCGCCGATCCTGCGCAAATACCCGCTGGCCGGCGGCATCGACCTCGCTGGCGAAGTCGTCAGCTCTTCGGACCTGCGCTTCCAGCCGGGCCAGAAGGTGCTCGTGACCGGCTGCGGCCTCAGCGAGACGCAGGATGGCGGTTACTCGGAATATGCGCGGCTGCAGGGCGACTGGGTGATCCCGATCCCCAACGGCATGACCGAGCGCGACGCGATGAAGATCGGCACCGCGGGCTTCACGGCGGCGCTCGCCATCCACCGCATGGAGCAGAACGGGCAGCGGCCCGCGAAGGGTCCGGTCGTCGTCACCGGCGCGACCGGCGGCGTCGGCAGTCTCGCGATCGACATGCTCGCCGGCCGCGGCTACGAAGTCGTCGCCGTCAGCGGCAAGCCCGACGCCGGCCGCTACCTCGCGGACATCGGCGCGGCGAAGGTGTTGCGCCGCCAGGACGTCGACCTCGGCGCGAGGCCGCTCGAGGCCGCGCAGTGGGCGGGCGCGATCGACAACGTCGGCGGCGAGCTGCTCACCTGGCTCACGCGCACCGTGGACTTCTGGGGCAACATCGCGAGCGTCGGTCTCGCCGGTGGCCACGAGCTGAAGACCACGGTGATGCCGTTCATCCTGCGCGGCGTGAACCTGCTCGGCATCAACTCCGTCGCCACGCCGCGCGACGTGCGCCTCGAAGTGTGGCGGCGCATCGCCACCGACCTGCGTCCGGCACGGCTCGACCGCATTGCCGGCCGGCTCGTCGATTTCGAGGACCTGCCGGCGCAGTTCGCCGACCACCTCAAAGGCCAAGTCACGGGCCGTACCGTCGTGAAGATCTCCAAGCAGACCCCATGACCACAGACACCGCATCCCCGCCGCCGTCGCTTGCGGAAGCCGCCCGCCACAAGCCGCTCGTTACGCCCGAGCGCCTGACCCACATCCAGCGGCTCGAGGCCGAGAGCATCCAGATCATGCGCGAGGTGGTCGCCGAGTGCGACAAGCCCGTGATGCTGTACTCGATCGGCAAGGACAGCGCGGCCATGCTGCACGTCGCACTGAAGGCGTTCTACCCGGCACCGCTGCCGTTCCCGCTGCTGCACGTGGACACGCAGTGGAAGTTCCAGGCGATGTACGAGCTGCGCAGCCAGATCACGCGCAAGTACAACCTGGACCTGATCATCTACACCAACCCCGACGGCATCGAGCAGGGCATCAACCCGTTCACGCACGGCTCGGCGATCCACACCGACGTCATGAAGACACAGGGGCTCAAGCAGGCGCTCGACAAGTACGGCTTCAACGCGGCCTTCGGTGGCGGCCGGCGCGACGAGGAAAAGAGCCGCGCCAAGGAACGCGTGTTCTCGTTCCGCAGCGCGCAGCACCGCTGGGACCCGAAGAACCAGCGCCCCGAGCTCTGGTCGCTCTACAACACGCGCATGCACAACGGCGAGAGCCTGCGCGTGTTCCCGATGTCGAACTGGACCGAGCTCGACATCTGGCAGTACATCTACCTGCACGACCTGCCGATCGTGCCGCTGTACTTCGCGGCCGAGCGGCCGGTGGTCGAGCGCGGCGGCACGCTGATCATGGTCGACGACGACCGCATGCCGCTCTACCCGGGCGAGAAGCCGATGATGAAGAAGGTGCGCTTTCGCACGCTCGGCTGCTACCCGCTCACGGGCGCGATCGAGTCGAACGCCGACACGCTCCCCAGGATCATCCAGGAGATGCTGCTCACCACGACCTCGGAGCGGCAGGGACGGCTGATCGACACCGACCAGTCGGCGTCCATGGAAAAGAAGAAGCAGGAAGGGTATTTCTGATGGCACACGTCTCCGACCTGATCGCCAAGGACATCGAGGCGTATCTCCACCAGCACGAGCACAAGAGCCTGCTCAGGTTCATCACCTGCGGCAGCGTCGACGACGGCAAATCGACGCTGATCGGCCGGCTGCTGTACGACTCGAAGATGATCTTCGAAGACCAGCTCGAGGCGCTCGAAGCCGACTCGAAAAAGGTCGGTACGCAGGGCGGCGAGCTCGACTTCGCGCTGCTCGTCGACGGCCTCGCGGCCGAGCGCGAGCAGGGCATCACGATCGACGTCGCCTACCGCTTCTTCTCGACCGACAAGCGCAAGTTCATCGTCGCCGACACGCCGGGGCACGAGCAGTACACGCGCAACATGGTCACCGGCGCGTCGACCGCGGACCTGGCCGTGATCCTGATCGACGCGCGCAAGGGCGTGCTCACCCAGACGCGCCGTCACAGCTACCTGGTCTCGCTGATCGGCATCCGCAAGATCGTGCTGGCCATCAACAAGATGGACCTCGTCGGCTATTCGCAGGAGACGTTCGACACGATCATCGAGGAGTACGGCGACTTCGCGAAGCAGATCGGCCTCGAGGAATTCGTGGCGATCCCGGTGTCGGGCCTCAGGGGCGACAACATCACGGCGCCGTCGGAACACACGCCGTGGTATCACGGGCCGACATTGATGGGTTATCTCGAGACGGTCGAGATCGAGGACCTCGCGAAGCAGCGGCCGCTGCGCCTGCCGGTGCAGTGGGTCAACCGCCCCAATCTCGACTTCCGCGGTTTTGCGGGCACGATCGCGAGCGGCACCGTCGCCCCGGGCGACCGCGTGCGCGTGCTGCCCTCGGGCCGGGAGAGCACGGTCACGCGCATCGTGACCATGGACGGCGACCTCGCGGGCGCCATTGCCGGCCAGTCGGTCACGCTCACGCTCGCCGACGAGATCGACATCAGTCGCGGCGACATCATCGCCAAGCCGGAGAACCTGCCGGGCGTGGCCGACCAGTTCGAGGCCGTCGTCGTGTGGATGTCGGACGAGGCAATGCTGCCGGGCCGCCCCTACTGGCTCAAGATCGGCACCAAGCAGGTGACGGCGACCATCACGGAGCCGAAGTACAAGGTCAACGTCAATACGCTCGAGCACCTCGCCGCGAAGAAGCTCGAGCTGAACGAGATCGGCGTCTGCAACCTGTCGCTGAGCCAGTCGATCGCCTTCGATCCGTATGCGGAATGCCGCGAGACGGGCTCGTTCATCCTGATCGACCGGCTGTCGAACGCGACGGTCGGCGCGGGCATGATCCACTTCGCGCTGCGCCGCTCGCAGAACATCCACTGGCAGGCGCTCGACGTGAATCGCAACTCGCGCGCGGCGATCAAGGGCCAGCGGCCGGCGGTGCTGTGGCTCACGGGTCTCTCCGGTGCGGGCAAGTCGACGATCGCCAACCTCGTCGAGAAGAAGCTGCATGCGCTCGGCAAGCACACCTACCTGCTCGACGGCGACAACGTGCGTCACGGGTTGAACCGCGACCTCGGCTTCACCGATGCCGACCGCGTCGAGAACATCCGCCGCGTCGCGGAGGTGTCGAAGCTCATGGTCGACGCGGGCCTGATCGTGCTCGTCTCGTTCATCTCGCCGTTCCGCGCGGAGCGGCGCATGGCGCGCTCGCTGTTCGGGCCGGGCGAGTTCCACGAGGTGCACGTCGACACGCCGCTCAACGTGGCCGAGACGCGCGACCCGAAGGGCCTCTACAAGAAGGCGCGGCGCGGCGAACTCAAGAACTTCACCGGCATCGACTCGCCCTACGAGGCGCCCGAGACGCCGGAGATCTACCTCGACACGCAGAAGAACACGTCCGAGCAGTCGGCCGAGGCGATCGTGGAGTACCTCGAGCGCGGCGGGTGGCTGTCGGCGGCGTCGTAGGGAAAGACGCGGCGCCCCCTCAGATCGGTTGCTTGTTGCAGGGTCCGCGCCGGACGGCACGGTGCGTGGTCGCATCGACGTCTATGTGGCACGTCAAAGGCGTGGCAGCGCGAGCCAGCCGCTGCGCTTGGCCCACCAACCCGCAAACGGCACAAATCCCCTTTTGGGGGAACAGCCCAAAAAGGGTACGATCACACCCAATATGGGATTTCACCGTAGTACGCGGCCGTCGCCCGGGCTGCCCTCCACCTCACTCGCGGATGCGCTTTTCACCGCAACGCAACAACGTGTGCTGGGTGCCCTGTTCGGTCAACCGCATCGCAGCTTCTATGCGAATGAACTGATCGCATTGGCATGTGGTGGAACCGGCGCTGTCCAGCGAGAGCTCGCTCGTCTCGTCGCCAGCGGACTCGTCACCGTTCGTGCCATCGGCAACCAGAAGCACTATCAGGCGAATCGGGACGCACCGATTTTCGACGAGCTCTGCGCCATTGCACAGAAGACGTTATCGATCTGATGATCATCACCAACTCGCTCCGGTACGCGGATGTCTATTCCACGCTCGAGGACGCGCGTTCCCGCCTGGTGCGTCCGTTGAACGTCACGGTTCTGGATTCCGCGGAATTCAAATCGCGGCGAACTCGCGAGGATTCGTTTTTGACACGCGTGCTCGGGCAGCCAAAGATCTGGCTCGTTGGCAGCGAAGATGTCCTCACCATTTGAAAAGCTGTGTGGCCCGCAGGGCATTTTGCACGCTGAACCGGCGGACGCCGAGGAGATTGCGGCGCTGTTGCGCTCAGGGCTCGCACGGTTGCAGGACCCGGGCAAAGCCTCGCTCGCGCTCCAGAGCCGTTTCGATCTTGCGTACGGCGCAGCACACGCACTCAGCCTCGCTGCCTTGCGGCGTGCAGGCTACCGTGCCCGTCAGCGATATGTCGTCTTCCAGCGGTTGCCATATACCACCAGCCTTGGGCCCGAGGTCTGGCGAGTGCTCGATGAGGCTCATCGGCTCCGCAATCTGGCCGAGTACGAGGGCGATTTGCGCATCACGGACGGATTCGTCATCGACCTGATCGCGGCAACGCGTAAAGTTGCGGATGCGATTTCCGCCTGAATGTTTACCTTGACCGATACGTCATCCATCTCTGCCGCCCGCCCCGCTCCCGACCGCCTGCTGGTCGAGCTCGCCTCCTACGCCGCCAACTACGACGCCGCGAGCGCCCTCGCCAGGGAAACCGCCTGTCACTGCCTGCTCGACTCGCTCGCCTGCGCACTGCAGGCGCTGAAGTTCACGGCTTGCACGAAGCTGCTCGGCCCCGTCGTGCCCGGTGCCACGATGCCACGCGGCGCACGCGTGCCGGGCACGTCCTATGAGCTCGACCCGGTGCAGGCCGCGTTCAACTTCGGCACCATGATCCGCTGGCTCGACTTCAACGACACCTGGCTCGCCGCCGAATGGGGCCATCCGTCCGACAACCTGGGCGCGATCCTGCCTGTCGCCGATTACCTCTCGCGCCGTGCGCTCGCCGAGGCGCGCCCGCCGCCCACGGTGCGCGACGTGCTGCGCCGCCTGATCCAGGCTTACGAAATCCAGGGTGTGCTCGCGCTCGACCACGCGTTCAACCGCGTGGGTCTCGATCATGTGCTGTTGGTACGCGTCGCTTCGACGGCGGTTGTCACGGCGATGCTCGGCGGCACGCAGGCGCAGATCGTCGATGCGCTGTCGAACGCCTGGCTCGACGGCGGCGCGCTGCGCGCGTACCGGCACGCGCCCAACGCTGGCTCGCGCAAGAGCTGGGCCGCCGGTGATGCGGCCAGCCGCGCGGTGCGGCTCGCGTTCATGACCATGGCCGGCGAGATGGGTTATCCCTCGGCGCTCACCGCGCCCGTCTGGGGGTTCCAGGACGTGCTGTTCAAAGGCCGGCCGATCACGCTCGCGCAGCCGCTCGGCTGCCACGTCACGGAGAACGTGCTGTTCAAGCTCGCGCATCCGGCCGAATTCCATGCGCAGACCGCGGTCGAGGCCGCGTTGCAGTTGCACCCTGTCGTGCAGGAGCGGCTCGACGAGGTCGAACGCATCGTGATCGAGACGCAGGAAGCCGGCGTGCGCATCCTCGACAAGGCGGGCCCACTCGCGAACCCGGCCGACCGCGATCACTGCCTGCAGTACGTCGTGGCTGTGGCGCTGATCTTCGGGCGGCTGAACGCTGGCGACTACGAAGACAGCATCGCATCCGACCCGCGCATCGACGCCTTGCGCGCGAAAATGCTGGTGGCCGGAAACCCCGCCTTCACGGCCAGCACGGCTGATCCGGCGCAGCGGGGCATCCCGAACGCCGTGCAGGTGTTCTTCCGCGACGGCAGCGCGACCGAACGCGTGCAGGTCGACTGTCCGGTCGGGCATCCCCGTCGGCGCTCGGAAGGGTTGCCGCTGCTCGTGCGCAAGTTCGAGGCGAGCGTCACGGCGCATTTCCCGCGCGTCCAGGCGGCGAAGATCAAGACGCTGTTTGCCGATCGCGCGCGTCTCGAGGCGCTGCCCGTGAACCAGATGGTGTCGCTGCTGGTGCGCAATTGAGCGGGGAGCCCTGTCGCGCATGGCGTTCGCTGCGGCGTGCCGGCCAGCCGGTATCCTAGCGCGATGACCGACCTCCTCGACGGCGCGCGTGCGCTCGGCCTCGACCTCGACGACACTCAGCTCGCGCAGCTGACGCGTCACCTCGACCTCATGGACGAGTGGGGCGAACGCATGAACCTCACGGCGATCCGCGAGCGTTCGCAGCAGCTGACCAGGCACGTGCTCGACAGCCTGTCCGTCGCGCCGTGGCTGCGCGGGCGGCGCGTGGCCGACGTCGGCAGCGGCGCGGGCTTCCCCGGCATTCCGCTCGCGATCGCCCGCCCCGACCTGCAGTTCGCGCTGATCGAGTCGACGGGCAAGAAATGCCGCTTCCTCGAGCACGTGCGCGACACGCTCGGGCTCGCCAACGTCGAGGTCGTCCAGTCGCGGGCTGAAGCCCATGCCACGCGGGAGCGCTTCGACACGGTGCTGGCGCGGGCCGTCGGGCCCCTGGCGGACCTCGTGCGCTACGCCGGGGCGCTGGTCGCCGGCGGCGGCCGGCTGCTCGCCATGAAGGGCCGCTACCCCGGCGACGAACTGGCCAAAAAACTGAACGGCTGGAAGGTCGTCGGCGTGCATCCGCTGCGCGTGCCGGGGCTCGACGAGGAACGCCACCTCGTCGAGCTCGCGCGCTCGCACGAAAAATAGGGCCCGGTTCACCCGTTTCCGGCCGCCAACGCCGCCGGCCGTCGGCCGCTCGCCGGAAACAGGTACCGTGCCGGAAACAGGTGCCCGGTACCCATTTCCCGTATTCTTGACGGCCCATGAAGCGCGTCATCGCCGTCGCCAACCAGAAAGGCGGGGTCGGCAAGACCACCACCGCCGTGAACCTCGCCGCATCGCTCGCCGCGACGCAGCGCAAGGTGCTGCTGCTCGACTGCGACCCGCAGGGCAACGCGACGATGGGTTGCGGCATCGACAAGCGCAACCTGCCACGCTCGATGACCGACGTGCTGCTCGGCGAATGCGAGCTGGCGGCCGCCATGGTGCCGGTCGACCCGGGCGAGTTCACGCTCGTGCCCGGCAACCAGGACCTCGTCGCGGCCGAAGTGCAGCTGATGACGATGATCGGGCGCGAGGTCCGCCTGCGCAACGCGCTCAAGCCGGTGCGCAACCTCTACGACGTCGTGATCATCGACTGCCCGCCGGCGCTCAACCTGCTGACGCTCAACGCGCTCGTCGCGGCCGACAGCGTGCTCGTGCCCATGCAGTGCGAGTACTACGCGCTCGAAGGCTTGTCCGCCCTCATGAACACGGTCGAGCAGATCCGCGCGAGCGTCAACCCCGACCTCGCGCTCGAGGGCATCCTGCGCACGATGTACGACCCGCGCAACAACCTGTCGAACGAGGTGTCGGGGCAGTTGCTCATGCACTTCGGCGACCAGGTGTTCCGCACCGTCATCCCGCGCAACGTGCGGCTCGCCGAGGCGCCGAGCTTCGGCAAGGCGGCGCTGTACCACGACAAGGATTCGCGCGGTGCGCTCGCCTACCTGGCGCTCGCGGGCGAGATGATCCGCCGCGAGGAAGAACAGGCTGCGCCGCCGGTGACGCAGGAGCCGTAGGCTCGCCCGACGCAGCCGTCCGTCGTCCTCAAGGGGCGAGCGCCAGCCGCACCGTCAGCAGGATCGCCTCGGTGCCGTTGTTGGGATGCGAGAGCCCGCCGTTCGACACGTGCAGGCCGGCGAGGCCGACCCGCGCGCCCGCACCCAGCTCGCGCGAAAACATGATGCCCGTCTGGAACTCGAGGTGGTCGCGTGGCCCGATCACGTCGCCGTTGGTGAAATAGCCCGTCGCGAGGCTGGGCGTGAAGTACCAGCGGTGCGCCAGGGCGAAATCGCGGCGCACGTCGACATACACGAACGCGATGCCGTCGGGGCCGAACGCGCCGCCGAGGCCTGGCGCGACGCGCCACTTCGACAGTGGCCGGGCGCTGTACTGGGCGCCGACGCTGTAGGGGTAGTCGAACGCCGCGACGAGCGCGAACACGCCGGCCGAGAACAGCATCGACGGCTCGTCGGGCGCGGGCGAGGTGAGCGTCGCACGGAGCCGGCGGGTCACCGTCGCATCATCATGTGCGCCGTCGGTGGCGATGGTCGTGGCCGGGTCCACGGGCGGGCCGGGCGGCGGGTCGGCCCGCGCAGCGCGTTCGGGCGCGACACCAGCCACGAGGGCAACGAGGCCGACGACAAAGACGAGTTGCCGCATGGTGCTCCGGTCAGGATGGTCGTGCCGCGGTCCAGCGCCTGCGCGACGTGGGCGGCATAATAGTCCGCTATGGCAACCAAGCGACCCTCCCTCGGCCGCGGCCTCGAAGCCCTGCTCGGCGCCGTGACGCCGTCGCCCGCGCCGGCAACGGTCTCGATCGACGCCACGCCGTCGGCGCCGGCCGCCGCGGCCGCCGCGGTCGCCAACCCGCCGCCCACCGGTCCGCGCGACCAGGATCTGACACACCTGCCCGTGGACCTGTTGCAGCGCGGCCGTTATCAGCCGCGCCTCGACATGCGTCCCGAGAGCCTGCAGGAGCTGGCGGACTCCATCAAGGCGCAGGGTGTGGTGCAGCCAATCGTCGTGCGGCCGCTCACCGCGCAACGCAGCGGCGAGCCGACGCGTTACGAGATCATCGCCGGCGAGCGTCGCTGGCGGGCCGCGCAGATGGCGGGCCTGCACGACATCCCGGCCGTCGTGCGCCTCGTGCCCGATGAAGCCGCCGTCGCGATGTCGCTGATCGAGAACATCCAGCGCGAGAACCTGAACCCGCTCGAGGAAGCGCGTGCGCTCGACCGCCTGATCCGCGAGTTCGAGGTCACGCATCAGCAGGCGGCCGACGCCGTCGGCCGTTCGCGCGCGGCGGTCTCCAACCTGCTGCGGCTGCTCGAGCTGGCCGACGACGTGAAGCAGCTCGTCGAGCAGCGCCAGCTCGAGATGGGCCACGCGCGTGCCCTGCTCGGCCTGACCCAGCCGCGGCAGCAGTCGGAGGTCGCGGCGCTCGTCGCGAAGAAGGGCTTGTCGGTCCGCGAGACCGAGGCGCTGGTCAAGCGGATGCTGGCGCATGGCACGCAGGCCGCGGGCCGCGAGCCGCCGCGCCCCGACCCGAACATCACGAAGCTGGAGCACGACCTGGCCGACAAGCTCGGCGCGAAGGTGCGGCTGCAGCACGCGGCGAGCGGCAAGGGCAGGCTGGTCATCGACTACCACAGCCTCGACGAGCTGGACGGCATCCTCGCGCACATACAGTGAAGCAGGGCTGAACAATCGCGGCATCAATGTGGAAAATGCCGCGCGAATCCTTGGCTTTACCAATAAGACCTTGTCAAATTGCCAGTCAAGGCACGCCTTGGGGGCGTCTGGGGGGCGTCTTGGGGTCTGGTCTCGTCTTGGGGTCTGACCCCACAGATGCCGCTTGGGGTCTGACCCCACAACCGTAATGTGGGGTCAGACCCCAAGACGAGACCAGACCCCAAGACGCCCCAGACCCCAAGACGCCCCCCGTGCCGGTGTGGTTTCACCGGATTTGAAGCACTGCAAAAACGTCCCTATACTGCCGCGCCTTTCCGGAGGCCGCGCCTTGGCGTGAGCCAGCCCGGGTAACGGATCCTGACGCCACCCGAGGCCGGGGCAACGCCGGCATGCAGTGGCTTTTTTGTTGCCCGGAATCGGGTGGGGCCTTGAGCAACCCTGAGGTGCAGAAGGGCCGGCGCCAGGCGCTGGTCGTCGTGCTGGGTCAGGTGGCGCTCGGGGCGCTCGTGGCGATCGCCTGCTACGCGATCGAAGGTGCCCGTGCCGGCGCGTCGGCGCTGCTGGGCGCCGGGATCGGCGTCGCGGCGACGTCGTTGATGGCCTTCGCGATGCTGCGGCATGGCGCAGGCGTCTCGGCAGCGAGGGCCGCCATCGGTTTTGTCACCGGCTGGCTGGTCAAGGTGGGGTTCACCGTCGCGCTGCTGGTGACGGCGTTCAGGTCGCCGAGGGTCGAGGCGGTGCCGCTGCTCGCAGCGTACGCCGCGACGTTCCTCGGCTACTGGTTCGGGGCGGCCCGCGGCGGTGGGCAGGCCACGGCCCGGCAAGAACAGTGAACAGAGTCGGAGTGGGAAAGAGACATGTCTGCCGCTGAGCACGCCACGACGGGACCCGCGAACGGCACCGAATACATCAACCACCACCTGACGCACTACTCGGTCGGCGAAGGCTTCTGGTCCTTCCACGTCGACACGATCGTCATGTCGGTGCTGCTCGGCCTGCTCACGCTCGCGCTGTTCCATTCCGCCGCGCGCAAGGCCACGGCCGGCGTGCCGGGCAAGTGGCAGGCGTTCGTCGAGATGGTCGTCGAGTTCATCGACACCACCGTCAAGGAAGTCTTCCACCTCGACCGCTCGTTCCTGGCTCCGCTCGCCCTCACCATCTTCGTGTGGGTGTTCCTGATGAACGCGATGGACCTGCTGCCGCTCGACATGGCGGGCAAGATCGCGGGCGTCTTCGGCATCCACTACTGGCGCGTCGTGCCCACGGCCGACGCCAACACGACGTTCGCGATGTCGCTGACGGTGCTCGCGGTCGTCCTCTTCTACAGCTTCAAGGCCAAGGGCGCCGGCGGCTACGTCCACGAGCTGTTCACGGCGCCGTTCGGCGGGCACCCCCTGCTGTGGGTGCCGAACTTCGTGCTGAACCTCGTCGAGCTGCTGTCCAAGCCCGTGTCGCTCGCGATGCGGTTGTTCGGCAACATGTACGCGGGCGAGCTGGTGTTCATGCTGATCGCGCTGCTCGGCGCGAGCGTGTTCACGTGGACCGTCGGCAGCACCGTGAGCTTCTTCGGACAGCTCCTGGCGGGCGCCGGCTGGGCGATCTTCCACATCCTGATCATCACGCTGCAAGCCTACATCTTCATGGTGCTCACGGTCGTCTATGCCGCCATGGCCACCGAGCACCACTGACCGCTACCCGACACGGACCGTCGCCGGCCTCATCGAGCCCTTCGTTTACTACTGCAACCGCACTGACTGGAGATTGAGATGGAAAACCTCGCGTTCATCGCACAGGTCCAGGGTTACACCGCGATCGCCCTCGGCCTGATCATCGGCCTCGGCGCCATCGGCGCGTGCATCGGCATCGGCATCATGGGCTCGAAGTTCCTCGAGTCGGCCGCGCGCCAGCCCGAGCTGATCCCGACGCTGCAGGGCCGCATGTTCCTGCTCGCCGGCCTGATCGACGCGGCGTTCCTGATCGGCGTGGCGCTCGCGATGTTCTTCGCGTTCGCGAACCCGCTGCTCGCGCGTTTCGGTTGATTCCGGGCTAAGCGAGGACGTCGCCATGGACATCAACGCGACCCTCCTGGGCCAGGCGATCGTCTTCGGCATCCTGATCTGGTTCTCCTGGAAGTTCATCTGGCCGCCGCTCGTGCAGGCGGTCGAGGACCGGCAGAAGAAGATCGCCGAAGGTCTCGCGGCCGCCGAACGCGGCCAGACCGCGCTGCAGAGCGCGCACGGCGAGGCGCAGTCGATCGTCGGCGCGGCCCGCGAGCAGGCCAAGAAGATCGTCGACCAGGCGCACAAGCGCGAGGTCGAGATCGTCGAGGAAGCCCGCACGACCGCGGTCGAGGAAGGCAAGCGCATCATCGAGGGCTCGCGCGCCGACGCGCAGCAGGAGAAGGCGCGCGCCCGCGACGAGCTGCGCAAGGACGTCGCCACGCTGGCGGTGGCCGGCGCATCACGCCTGCTGCAGCGCGAGATCGACGCCAGGGCGCACGCCGACCTGATCGAGCAGCTTGCCCGCGAGATCGAAGGCGTCCGGGCCTGACGGCCCGCGGCACCCCGATCGACGGCATCCGGGAGTAACGAGGCATGGCCGAGAGAGCCACCGTAGCGAGACCCTATGCGAAGGCGGCGTTCGCCTGGGCACGGGAACAGGGCAGGCTCGACCCGTGGTCGGGCTGGCTCCGCACCGCGCGCGCGATCGTGCTGAGCGACGAGTACCGTGCGTACCAGAGCAGCCCGGGTGTCGGCACGCGCCAGCTCGCGGAGCTGGTGCTCGGCGTCTGCGGTGATGCGCTCGACGCCAACGCCCGCGCGTTCGTCGACCTGCTCGCCGAGAACGGCCGCCTCGACTACCTGCCGGAGATCGCCGAGCGCTTCGAGGAGCTGAAGGCCGAGGACCAGAACGTCGCCGACGTCGAGGTCACCTCGGCCGTCGAGCTGGACGGCCCGCAGCGCGAGCGTCTCGCGGCCGCCCTGCGCACACGACTGCGCCGCGACGTGCGGTTGCATTGCACAGTCGATCCCGCGCTGATCGGCGGCGCGGTGGTGCGTTCGGGTGACATGCTGATCGACGGCTCGCTCGCGACCCGGCTCGAGCGCCTCGGCACCGAACTGACGACTGGCTGACGACAAGTATTCAACGGCCGGTGCCGCGCGTCGCGGCAGGCCCGCAGAGGATTGCCCACATGTCCATCAAGGCTTCCGAGATCAGCGAACTGATCAAGGCCCGCATCCAGAACTTCACGGCGGCGACCGAGGCGCGCAGCGTCGGCACCGTGGTCACCGTGACCGACGGCATCTGCCGCATCCACGGCCTGCAGGACGTCATGCAGGGCGAAATGCTCGAGTTCCCGAAGAACACCTACGGCCTGGCGCTGAACCTCGAACGCGACTCGGTCGGCGCGGTCATCCTCGGCGAGTACGAGCACATCTCGGAAGGCGACACGGTCAAGTGCACCGGCCGCATCCTCGAGGTGCCGGTGGGCCCGGCGCTGATCGGCCGCGTCGTCAACTCGCTCGGCCAGCCGATCGACGGCAAGGGCCCGGTCGACGCGAAGGAATTCGACGTCATCGAGAAGGTCGCGCCGGGCGTCATCGCGCGCAAGTCGGTGGCGCAGCCCGTGCAGACGGGCCTCAAGTCGATCGACTCGATGGTGCCGATCGGCCGCGGCCAGCGCGAGCTGATCATCGGCGACCGCCAGACCGGCAAGACGGCCGTCGCGATCGACACGATCATCAACCAGAAGGGCAAGGACCTCATCTGCATCTACGTGGCGGTCGGCCAGAAGGCCTCGACCATCGCCAACGTGGTGCGCAAGCTCGAGGAAACCGGCGCGATGGCCTACACCATCGTCGTCGCCGCTTCGGCGTCGGAATCGGCGGCGATGCAGTACATCGCGCCGTACTCGGGCTGCACCATGGGCGAGTACTTCCGCGACCGCGGTCAGGACGCGCTGATCATCTACGACGACCTCACCAAGCAGGCCTGGGCCTACCGCCAGGTGTCGCTGCTGCTGCGCCGTCCGCCGGGCCGCGAAGCCTATCCGGGCGACGTGTTCTATCTGCACAGCCGTCTGCTCGAGCGCGCCGCGCGCGTCAACGAGGCATACGTCGAGAAGTTCACCAATGGCGCCGTCAAGGGCAAGACCGGCTCGCTCACGGCGCTGCCGATCATCGAGACCCAGGCGGGCGACGTCTCGGCGTTCGTGCCCACCAACGTGATCTCGATCACCGACGGCCAGATCTTCCTCGAAACCGACCTGTTCAACGCCGGCATCCGTCCGGCCATCAACGCCGGCATCTCGGTGTCGCGCGTCGGCGGCGCCGCGCAGACCAAGGTCATCAAGAAGCTCGGCGGCGGCGTGCGTCTCGCGCTCGCGCAGTACCGCGAGCTCGCCGCGTTCGCGCAGTTCGCCTCCGACCTCGACGACGCGACGCGCAAGCAGCTCGACCGCGGCCGCATGGTCACCGAGCTCATGAAGCAGCCGCAGTACTCGCCGCTGTCGGTGGCCGAACAGGCCATCACGCTGTTCGCCGTCAACCGCGGCTCGTTCGACGACGTCGAGGTCAGTCGCGCGCTGGCGTTCGAGGCGGGGCTGCGCAGCCACGTGAAGAGCAAGTACAAGGAGCTCTTCGACCGCATCGAGACGACGAAGGACCTCGGCGCCGACGACGAGAAGGCGCTCGGCGCCGCGATCGAGGACTTCAAGAAGAACGGCGCGTACTGAGGTAGCCCAGCATGGCCGGAACCAAGGAAATCCGCCTCAAGATCAAGAGCGTGCAGAACACGCGCAAGATCACCAAGGCGATGGAGATGGTCGCAGCCTCGAAGATGAAGAAGGCCCAGGAGCGCATGCGTCATGGCCGTCCGTACGCGCAGCGCATCCTCAACATCACGATGCACGCGGCACGCGCGAACGCCGAGTACCGTCACCCGCTGCTGACGCGCCGCGCCGCCGTCAAGCGCGTCGGCGTCGTCGTCATCACGACCGACAAGGGTCTCTGCGGCGGCCTCAACACCAACCTGCTGCGCCTGCTGCTGACGCAGCACAAGGCCTGGCTGGAGCAGGGTGTCGAGGTCGAGTACTGCACGATCGGCAACAAGGGCCTCGGCTTCGTCAACCGCATGGGCGGCCGGATCGTGTCGCAGGTCGTCAACTACGGCGACCACCCGTCGCTCGAGCGGCTGATCGGCCCGGTCAAGATGCTGATCGACGGCTACCTCGAGGGGCGTCTCGACGAAGTCCACATGTTCTCGACGCGCTTCGTCAACACGATGAAGCAGGACCCGGTGCACGCCACGCTGATCCCGATTCCGCAGGAATGGGTGCTGCCGGGCGGCCAGGTCATGAAGGACGAGAAGGTCGGCGTCGGCAACTGGGACTACCTCTACGAGCCGGACCCGAAGACCGTGCTCGACGAGCTGCTGGTGCGCTACATCGAGACGGCCGTCTACCAGGCCGCCGCCGACAACATCGCCTCCGAGCAGTCGGCCCGCATGGTCGCCATGAAGGCCGCCTCGGACAACGCGAAGAACATCATCGGTGAGCTGCAGCTCGTCTACAACAAGAGCCGCCAGGCCGCGATCACCAAGGAACTCTCCGAGATCGTCGGCGGCGCCGCCGCCGTGTAGCCGGGCGTCACCGCGCCAGCCGAACACCGAACACCAGACAGACACACACACTTCTTCTGCAGGTCCCTTCCATGTCTACCACTGCAACCGGCACCATCGTCCAGACCATCGGCGCGGTCATCGACATCGAGTTTCCGCGCGACGCGATGCCGCGCGTCTACGACGCGCTGGTGCTCGCCGACAGCGCCAACACGCTGGTCGAGAAGGGCCTCACCTTCGAAGTCGAGCAGCAGCTCGGCGACGGCGTCGTGCGCACCATCGCGCTCGGCTCGTCCGACGGCCTGCAGCGCGGCATGAAGGTGCTCAACACCGGCGCGCCGATTTCCGTGCCCGTGGGCCCCGGCGTGCTCGGCCGCGTCATGGACGTGCTCGGCCGCCCGATCGACGAGCGCGGCCCGGTCGCCGGCACGGAAAAGCGCTCGATCCACCAGCCCGCGCCGAAGTTCGACGAGCTGTCGCCTTCGACCGAGCTGCTCGAGACCGGCATCAAGGTCATCGACCTGATCTGCCCGTTTGCCAAGGGCGGCAAGATCGGCCTGTTCGGCGGCGCCGGCGTGGGCAAGACCGTCAACATGCTCGAGCTGATCAACAACATCGCCAAGGAGCATTCGGGCCTGTCGGTGTTCGCGGGTGTCGGCGAGCGCACGCGCGAGGGCAACGACTTCTACCACGAGATGTCGGACGCCAAGGTCATCGTGCAGGAAGACCTCGGCCAGTCGAAGGTGGCGATGGTGTTCGGCCAGATGAACGAGCCGCCGGGCAACCGTCTGCGCGTGGCACTCACGGGCCTGACGATGGCCGAGCGCTTCCGCGACGAAGGCCGCGACATCCTGTTCTTCGTCGACAACATCTACCGCTTCACGCTCGCCGGCACGGAAGTGTCGGCGCTGCTCGGCCGCATGCCGTCGGCGGTCGGTTACCAGCCGACGCTCGCCGAGGAAATGGGCCGGCTGCAGGAGCGCATCACCTCGACCAAGACCGGCTCCATCACCTCGATCCAGGCCGTGTACGTGCCGGCCGACGACCTCACCGACCCGTCGCCGGCCACGACCTTCGGCCACCTCGACGCCACGCTGGTGCTCTCGCGCGACATCGCCGCGCTGGGCATCTATCCGGCCGTCGACCCGCTCGACTCGACCTCGCGCCAGGTCGACCCGAACGTCATCGGCGAGGAGCACTACGCGACGACGCGCGCCGTGCAGGCGGTGCTGCAGCGCTACAAGGAACTGCGCGACATCATCGCGATCCTCGGCATGGACGAGCTGTCGCCCGAGGACAAGCTGGCCGTGTCCCGCGCACGCAAGATCCAGCGTTTCCTGTCGCAGCCGTTCCACGTCGCCGAGGTGTTCACCGGCTCGCCCGGCAAGTACGTGCCGCTCAAGGACACCATCCGCGGTTTCAAGGCGATCGTGAACGGCGAGTACGACCACCTGCCGGAGCAGGCGTTCTACATGATCGGCGCGATCGAAGAAGCGGTCGAGAAGGCGAAGAGCCTGCAGTAAGGAGCGCGCCTCCATGGCGACCATGCACATCGACGTCGTCAGTGCCGAAGAGGCCATCTACTCGGGTGAAGCCGAGTTCGTGGTGCTGCCCGGCATCATGGGCGAACTCGGCATCTATCCGCGCCACGCCCCGCTGATCACGCAGATCAGGGCGGGCACGGTGCGCATCAAGGTGCCCGGCAAGACGGACGAGGAAGTGGTGTACGTGCAGGGCGGCTTCCTCGAAGTGCAGCCCGACCACATCAACGTGCTGTCCGACACCGCCATCCGCGCCGCGGACCTCGACGAGGCCAAGGTGCTCGAGGCCAAGCGCCTCGCCGAAGAAGCGCTGCGCGCCCGCAGCGAGAAGCAGGACATCGCGAGCGTCGAAGCCGAGCTCTCCGCGCTGGCGGCGCAGCTGCAGACCATCCAGAAGCTGCGCAAGATGCGCGGCTGATTCGCGCGCCGCGCCGCTCCCGCCCGGCGCCGGAGCATCGGTACCGGGTACCGATACTCCGGTGCCTGGTGCCGATTATTTCAGCATCAGTTCCTGGATCATGTCGTCGCCCATGACGGTGCGCAGCTTGCCGCGTTCCACGTACGCCTGGTTCTGCGCCGCCAGACTGCCCTGCAGCTTTTCGTAGATCGGATCGAGCTTGGCCTGCAGCCCGTCGAGCGCCGCATGGTTCTTGTACGTCGTGACGAGGTAGAGGTCGGGCTCGTTCGCGCCGACGACCGTGCGCGAGTAGATGCGATAGGCGACGATCAAACCCGCCGCCTTCTGCGCCTCCATGGCCTGCTTCCACGGCCCGGCCAGCCAGGCCATGTAGTCGTCCCACATGCCCGGCTCGGTACGGATGCCGGTCACGACCGAGACCGGTCCTTCCGTATAAGGCCGGTCGGCCGCCAAGGCGGCGCCGGAGAGGGCAACGAACGCAAATACGCCTGCAAGTGCGCCCAGCGCACGGTTCCTGGTGTTCATCCGTGATTTTCCTTCTTTCCTTGTTGGTGGACCGGCGCTTCCGTCTGTGCCGGACTGCACGGGGCGTGATCCCGCGTGCGGGGCAATGTACGCCTCGCTGCCCCGCCTCGTCATGCGGCGGTGCGTCATGGCGGAAACAGGCGAATGTCGCCCGTTTCCCCGGGTCCGCAGCCAGACCATGGCGTTCGGTAGAATGCCCGGCCAGACGTCGCCACCCCGGTAGGAACATGCCTCTGTCTGTCGTCATCCTGGCCGCCGGCCAGGGCAAGCGCATGAAGTCCGACCTGCCCAAGGTCCTGCAGCCGCTGGCCGGTCGACCTCTGTTGCAGCACGTCATCGACACGGCACAGGAGCTGGGCGCCGACGACATCCACGTCGTCTACGGCCATGGCGGCGAGCGTGTACGCGAGAGGCTGGCGCGCGAGCGCGTCACCTGGGCGCGGCAGGCCGAGCAGCACGGCACGGGCCACGCGGTGCAGCAGGCCATGCCCGGCGTGCCGGACGACCACCTCGTGCTGGTGCTCTACGGCGACGTGCCGCTGGTGCAGGCGGCGACGCTGCGCCGGCTCATCGATGCGTCGGCCGGCGGGGAGGCACTGGCACTGCTCAGCGTGCGCATGCGGGATCCGGCCGGCTACGGCCGCATCGTGCGCGATCGCGCCGGCAACGTCGCACGCATCGTCGAGCACAAGGACGCCAACCAGAAAGAGCGCGCGATCGACGAAGTGAACACCGGCCTGATGGCCGCCTCGGCGCGGCGCCTGCGCGAATGGCTCGGGCAACTGCGCAACGACAACGCGCAGGGCGAGTTCTACCTGACCGACGTCGTGGTCATGGCGGCGCGCGCCGGGCTGAAGGTGAACGCGATCCTCGCCGAGCGCGAGGACGAGGTGCTGGGCGTCAACGACAAGCGGCAGCTCGCGGAGGTCGAGGCCGTCCATCGCCGGCGTCGTGCGCAGGAGCTGATGCTGCAGGGTGTGACGATCGTCGATCCGCTGCGCTTCGACGCACGCGGGCCGGTCACGGCGGGCCGCGACGTGTTCGTCGACGTCAACGTCGTCTTCGAAGGCACGGTGCAGCTCGGCGACCGCGTGCGCATCGGGCCGAACGTGCTGATCCGCGACTGCGAGATCGGCGACGACGTCGAGATCCTGCCCAACTGCGTCTGCGACCGCGCGCGCATCGGCGCGCGCGCGATCGTGGGCCCCTACGCCCGGCTGCGGCCGGAGGCGGTGCTGCACGAGGACGTGCACGTCGGCAACTTCGTCGAGGTGAAGAAGTCGGAGCTCAAGCGGGGCGCCAAGGCCAATCACCTGACCTACCTCGGCGACGCGACGGTCGGCGAGCAGGTCAACGTCGGCGCCGGCACCATCACCTGCAACTACGACGGCGTGAACAAGTGGCGCACCGAGATCGGCGCCGGCGCCTTCATCGGCAGCGGCACCATGCTGGTCGCGCCCGTGCAGGTCGGTGCCGGAGCGACCATCGGCGCGGGTTCGACCATCACGCGCGACGCGCCGGAGGGCCAGCTCACGCTCGAGCGCAGCAAGCAGCTCTCGCTGCCGGCATGGAAGCGCCCGGTGAAGCAGTCACCGAAGTCCGGCTGACCGGCGATGCTCGAAATCCGTCGTGGCACGGACCGGGGTCCGCAGCGGCAGTCGGCGGTGGCGGGCGGCGACTGGCTGCACGTGGTCGCACCGACACCCGCCGACCTCGAGGCCGTGCGCGCGTTCGGCGTGCCGGCCTCGCTGCTCGACCAGGTGCGCGACCCCGACGAGCGGCCGCGCGTCGAGACGGCCGGCGACGCGGTGCTGGTCGTGCTGCTGTTTCCATCGCCGACCGGCAGGGCTGAAGGGCCCCCCTGGCGGACGCTGCCGATCAACGTGCTGCTGACGCCGCGCGGCATCGCGACGGTCGCGCTCGAGACGCCGCCGTTCCTCGAACGGCTCGTCGCCGGCGAGCAGGGCCTCGCCGATCCCAGGCAGCCCGCGGAATTCGTGCTGCGCCTGTGCTGGTACATCGCCGACGCCTACCTCGCGGCGCTCAGGCTCATCAACGCGCGGGTCGACCAGCTCGAAGACGAATTGCGTCGCTCGCTGCGCAACGAGGAGGTGCTCGGCCTGCTGCAGCAGCAGAAGAGCCTGACGTTCTTTGCCACGGGACTGCAGTCGAACGAGCTGATGCTCGAGCGGTTCGAGGCGCTCGCGCAGCAGGGACTGCGGGAGCCGGACCACGCGCTGCTCGCCGAAGTGCGCATCGAAATGCGCCAGGCCATCGAGATGGTCGGCATCGCCGCGAGCGTGCTGAGCGACATGATGGATGCCTTCGCGTCGATCGTCTCGAACAACCTGAATTCCGTCATGAAGGTGCTGACCTCCGTGACCATCCTGCTCGCCGTGCCGGCGCTGATCGCGAGCCTCTATGGCATGAACGTCGCGCTGCCCGGCGCGCACAGCCCGTGGGCGTTCGCCGGCGTTTTCGGCGGCAGCGCGCTGGCCTGCGTCGGGCTGCTGCTGTTGTTCCGTCGCCGCGGCTGGCTCTGACGCGCGCTGCCGGGGGTGGTTTGGCCCGTGCGCCATTCAGGGATGTGCCGACGCGGCGTGCCGGCCCGCGCCGCTGGTCCTGGTTGAACGCGCATCACGCATGCGATACCTTCCCGGAACAAGTCGACAAAAACGAGTCCGGATCGCATGAAGCACGACAACAACCCGGGTGGCAGGTCGTCTGCCGCCGGCCGCGGTCGCTTGCGCCTGGCACGCGGTGGTGACGGGACGCTCTCGCCTCTGACGGCGGCCATCCTCGCGGTGCTGTATCCGGTGTCGGCCACCCTGGCGCAAGGCACGGCTCCGGAATCGGCCCAGCTCGAGGAGATCATCGTCAGCGCCACGCGGCGCGACCTGAACCTGCAGAACGTCGCCCAGAGCGTGGCGGCCTTCAGCACGGCCGACATCGAAAAGCTCGCGATGCAGGGCACGGCCGACGTCATCTCGGCGCTGCCCAGCGTCAACCTCGTGGCCGCCATGCCGGGCCGCAATGCGATCGTCATGCGCGGTGTCTCGACCGGCTCGTCCGAGTACCGCACGGACAGCCAGGTGTCGGTGTACCTCGACGACCAGCCGATGACGTCGAACTCGACACAGGTCGACGTCCGCACGATCGACCTTGCACGCATCGAGGTGATGCCGGGCCCGCAGGGCACGCTGTTCGGCTCGAGCTCGCAGTCCGGCACCGTCCGCTACATCAGCAACAAGCCCGACTCGAAGAAGTTCTCGTCCCGGCTCGACGCCGAGGTCGGCACGACGAAAGGCGGCGAGGAAAGCTACGACCTCAGCGGGCACCTCAACCTGCCGCTGTCCGACAACGTGGCCGTGCGCGCCGTCGGGTTCTACTCGGTGGAGGGTGGCTACGTCGACAACGTCCTCGGCCCGACGCTCATGGGCGACCGCGACAACGCCGACGTCGTCGAGAAGGACTGGAACGACTACAAGACCTGGGGCGGCCGCATCGCCGCGCGGTGGCAGATCAACCCCGACTGGGAAACGACGCTGAGCCTCATTTCCCAGTACAGCGAAGCCGACGGCGCCTGGGAATCCGACCCGGCGCTCGGCGACTACAAGATCACGCGGTTCTTCGACGAATACCGCGACGACGACTGGTACCAGGCTTCGCTCAACGCCAAGGGCGACCTCGGTTTCGCCGAGCTCTCGGTCACGGCCACGTACTTCGACCGCAGCATCAAGTACGAGTGGGACAACGCCAACTACAGCCAGTGGCGCAGCGCCTATTACGGCGGCTTCGATCCCGACTACGGCACCGGCAGCTACAACGTCTACAACACCGGCGTGCTGATCGGCACGACGTTCAACGACCAGACGCAGAAGCGCTCGGCCTACGAAGTCCGGCTCACGTCGCAGGGCGAAAGCCGCTTCGCGTGGATGGCCGGCGCGTTCTTCGAGGACGTCGAGGACGCGTGGCATTACGGCGCGAAGCTGCCGGGGCTCACGGACACGACGGCGTGGGAGGCGGCCAACTACTACGCCTGCACCGCGCAGGGGCTCGGCTACGACGTCGCCTGTCCGCTGCCCGAAACCGACATCTACTATTCGGACCGCTACCGCAAGAAAATCCAGCAGACGGCGCTGTTCGGCGAGATCACGTATTCGCTGACCGACCGCTGGTCGGTCACGGGCGGCGCACGCTGGTTCGAGTACGACCGCGACCAGCGCGACGTCTACAACCAGCCGCTCGGGCTGCCGATCACGAACGACTTCGAAGGCGGCGGCGTCAACGCCAGCAAGGGCACGGAATCCGACACCGTCTTCAAGTTCGGCACCGACTTCAGGATCGACGACGACCGGATGGTCTACCTGCTCTACAGCGAGGGCTACCGTCTCGGCGGCAGCAACAGCGAGCGGGCTGCCGAGGGCGGCCTGCTGCCGCTGCATTACAAGCCCGACAAGCTCAGCAACTACGAGGCCGGCATCAAGAGCCAGTGGCTCGACGACTCGCTGACCATCAACGCCTCGCTGTTCTTCATGGAGTGGGACGACATCCAGCTGAACGCGTCGGGCAGCACGGCCGACAACCCGTTCTGGCTGCGCGGCACCTTCAACGGTGGCAAGGCCGAGCAGAAGGGCATCGAGATCAACGGCTCGTGGCAGGCCACGCAGAATCTCGTGTTTTCGGCGAGCGCGTTCCTCGCCGACCCGGAATTCTCGGAAGCCATGATCTACCCCGACGGCGACACCGCCATCCCGGCCGGCACCGTCATGCCCATCTCGCCCAAGGAGAAGTACTGGGCCTCGGTGGAGTACACGCTGCCGAACTTCATGGGGCTGGGTGGCGATGCGTGGACGCGGTTCTCCTGGAGCTATCAGTCCGAGGTGTGGAAGAGCACCGGCGCCATCGCCGACTTCGTCGAGGCAGAGACGCCCGAAGAGCGTGCCGATGCCCGCGACCTGCTGCTGCCCTCGTACTCGACATCGACGTTGCAGCTCGGATTCACGGCCACGGCCGGTTGGGAAGCCGCGCTGATCGTGCGCAACCTGTTCGACGAGACGGGGTACAACTACATCAGCGCCTCCAACTACGGCGATTCGCCGGACATCGGCTGGAGCGACGAGCGCTACCGCTACATCCGCAGCCTGCAGCGGCCGCGTTCGATCAGCCTGTCGTTCACCAGGAAATGGTGAACCGTCGCACCGTCCCCTGAAGCGGTCGTCGGCGCGGTACGGCGCGACCCGGCCGGTGGGCCGGTCGGTCGGCGGTCGATCGATCCGCAGCGTCGGCGTGTGACTTGAAGCTCGTCACCACATCGGTCGTCAGGGGCAGCCACCAGGGCGAAAGCCACGGTGGCGTGTACCTGATCGACCTCGAAAACCGGGCCGTCACGCAGGCGCTCGACTGGAACACCGTGGCGATCGACTGGCAGGGCCGCGGCTGGGACCGCGGGCTGCGCGGCATCGCCTTCGACGGCGAAACGGTCTACCTGGCGGCGAGCGACGAGCTCTTCGCCTATCGCCCGGACTTCAGCCTGATCGGCTCCTGGCGCAATCCCTACCTGCGACACTGCCACGAGATCGCGGTGCACGAGCGGCGCCTGTTCCTCGCGTCCACGGCGTTCGACAGCGTGCTCGGCTTCGACCTCGACGCCCGGGAATTCAACTGGGCACTGCACGTCGCCACACACCAGTTCCAGTTCAAGCCCGACGTGTTCGATCCGCGACGCCCGGACGGCCCGTTGCCGCTCAACAAGCTGCACCTGAACAACGTGCACTGCACGCGCGGTGGCCTGTACGTCACCGGGCTCAAGTCCGGCGGCATGCTGCTCTACAACGGCGAGCGCATCCAGATGGCGGTGGAGCTGCCGCCCGGCACGCACAACGCGCAGCCGTTCCGCGACGGCGTGCTGTTCAACGACACCGAAGCCGACGCGTTGCGCTACACGGGCCGCGGCGAAGGACGTGAGGATCGCGCGCTCCAGGTTCCGCGCTACGCCGCGGCCGAGTTGCTGAACACGAACCTCGACCGGGAAGGCGTCGCGCGGCAGGGTTTCGCCCGCGGCCTGTGCGTGCTTTCGGGCACCGTCGTCGCCGGGGGGTCGTCGCCCTCGACGGTGTCCGTGTACGACCTCAAAGCCAACATGCGCCTGCTGTCCGTCAATCTGACCATGGACGTGCGCAACGCCATCCACGGGCTGGCCGTCTGGCCGTACGGCTAGGGCAGCCCTGCGTCGCGCACGCTGGCTGGCAGTTCTTCCAGGATGTCGGCGAAGTCCTTCTGCCACAGCCCGAGGTGCGACTCGAACCGCCGCCAGTACCCGAGCGCGTCGGTGTAGATCGGCCGACGCACCTGTTCGGAGCTCGCGGTCTTCACGGCGCGGGGGTTCTCGTGGAAGCGCAGGCACGCCTCCTCGAACGGCAGGCCGCAATGATCGAGGATGCGGCGGACCTGCGTCTCGAGGTCGGTCACCGTATCCTCGTAGTGCACGTCGAGCACCTTGCCCGGCAGCACGGCGTGCCAGTGCTTCATCGTCTGGTGATACTGGCGGTAGTAGGCCGAGAGGTCGGCCATGTCGTACGTGAAGTTCTGGCCCTTGCCGAAGAGCTGCTTGTAGCCACCGAGGCAGCTGTCGAACGGGTGCCGTCGGGCGTTGATGACCTTCGCATTGGGCAGGATCAGGTGCATCAGGCCCACGTGCGAAAAGTTGTTCGGCAGCTTGTCGGTGAAGTGCGGCAGCGGCGTCGAGCGCATGGCGCGGCTCTCGTCGAGGTACTGGCGCCCGTAGGCCTTGAAGTCCTTGCTGCGCAGGTCGACGACGGATTCGGGGTAGGCCTTCTGGTCGGGCCGGTAGCGGCCGATCGAATACGCCAGCCGCATCAGCACCGGCAGCTCGGCCGTGCCCTCGACCTGACTGTGGCTCGCGAGGATCTGCTCCACCAGCGTGGAACCCGAGCGCGGCAGGCCGACGATGAAGATCGGCGCCGCCGAATCGTGGCCGCTGCCGGCGTGGCGCTCGAACAGCTCGCGCGTGAACACCGCCGCGATCTGCTCGTGACGCAGCTCCATCGCGACGGGATCGTGGAACACCCGGCCGCGCTGGCGCTCGTTGCCGGTCTGGTAGTAGTGCCACGCGCGATCGTATTCACCGCGGTCTTCACAGGCCTTGGCGAGGGCGAACCGGAAGTGGATGTCGGCGCTCTCGCTCAGGTCGCCGCGCGCGAGCTGCGCCTCCATCGCCTCGATCTCCGCGGGCTCGAAGCGGAACACCTTCAGGTTGGCCATGCTCCAGTAGACTTCGCCGAAGTCCGGGCGCGCCGCGATCGCCGCACGGTAGGCACGCAGGGCCGCCTGCTGGTCGCCGCGGGTCTTGAGGATGTGCCCATAGCTCAGCTGCACGTTCGGCGCGTTCGGCGCGAGCTGCAGCGATCGCTCGAACGCAGCCGTGCTCTGTCCGACGTTGCCGACGTGGGCATAGCCGTTGCCGAGCCCGGCCCAGGCCATGGGGTTTTCCGGCGCGGCGCGCGTCGCGGCCAGATAACAGTCGATCGACTCGCCGTGGCGGTCTGCCTCCTGCAGCATCGCTCCGAGCATGAGCCAGGCCGCCGTGTACGTCGGCGCCACCGCCGTCGCACGCCGCAGCAACGCCTCGGCGTCTCCCTGCTTCTTGTCTTCCCGCCAGTAGACCTCCGCCAGGAACCGCATGGCGTCGACGTTGCTCGCGTCCTCGCGCAGCGCGTCGCGCAGCGCGTCGACCGCCTCCTGCCGGCGCCCTGCACGAAGATGGTCGAGTGCCAGTGCCACGCGGCCGCGCCGGGAATCGAGGTCGAAATAGTCTTCGAACGCCGCGTCGGCGTCCTGGCCGCGGCCCAGCGCGGCGAGCGCCTGGCCCAGCTTCTTGTGCGCCAGCGGCAGGCGCGGTTCGAGCTGGATCGCGCGCTGGAAGCACGGCACGGCTTCCTCGAACCGCTGTTGCAGGGCCAGCACGCTGCCGAGGTCTTCGTGCAGATGCGGGATGTCCGGCTGCAGGCCGAGCGCGAGGCGCAGGGTCTGTTCGGCTTCGGCGTGACGCCCCTGCTTCAGCAGCGCGTTGCCGAGCAGGCGCAGGTGCTCGACGCATCCGGGGCTGTGCTCGAGCCAGGCACGGCAGGTGGCTTCGGCGCGCGACGGCTGGCCGGTCTGCAGCGCCTGGAGCGCGGACTCCAGGCTCGCGACCTTCGGATGCGGCGTTCGGGATGGGGATTTCAAGCCTGTAATGTACGATGGCGCGCGGGTCGATCCAAGTTCCCGCGGCCCCCGGCTCCTTGCACCAGGCCGGTGTTGCACGGGCGTTTGCGTGCGCCGGGCACGTTCAGTACGTTAGCGCCATGGACGTGGCAGCGTCGGACAAGGGCGGCCGGGCAACGGCCGCGGCGCGGCGGTCATTCACGGTCTCGGCGCGCGGCAAGCTCGCGGCCATGCCGATCCAGATGTTCATCAAGCAGCACTTCGGCGACGTGCCGGTCGCGCAGATCGACAGCTTCTTCGGGTTCACCACCGACAGGAGCACGCTCTACGGCGGGCGCATCTACGCGCGCACCGAGATCAGCGACTACGACCTGCGCGTCATGTACGGCATGGGCATCGGCCTGCGCCTGCCGATGACCAACCACGAGGCGTCGCCCGAGGAATACGCGGCCAACGTGCCGCTGTTCGAGAAGCATCACCGGCGCGGCAACTCGGTCATCGTCACCAACGACAACCTCGCGCGCTGGCTGCGGCGCGATTTCCCCGAGTACCGGATCGAGGCCAGCGTCATCAAGAACATCGACACCCTCGCGAAGATCGACAAGGCGGCCCGGCTCTACGACAGCATCATCCTGCCGATGAGCTCGAACGAGGACGAGGCGTTCCTGGCCGCGATCGGCAACAAGGACCAGATCACGCTGTTTGCCAATGCCGGCTGCGCGCTGACCTGCCCGTCGAAGATCTGCTATCCGAGCATCTCGAAGGCCAACAAGACCGGCGACCCGACGCTGTTCCGCTGCTCGCAGCAGCTGAAGTACCGCGAGCTGCTCGGCATGCAGGATTTCGACCTCGACCGCCTCGAGAGCCTGGGCTTTCACCGGTTCAAGCTGCTGCGCGCCCGCGAAGGCAACATCACCGGGGTGTGAGCCGCGCGCGTGAGCCTGGTGGCCTGATCCGCAGCGAAGAATGGTAGGCTCCGCACTTCGTCGACAAAGGACCCAGCATGTGCGGAATCGTCGGTGCCGTTGCGCAGCGTGACGTCGTCCCCGTCCTGATCGAGGGCCTGCGCCGCCTCGAATACCGCGGCTACGACTCGGCGGGCGTCGCCGTGCTGAACGGCTCGGGCCGCATGAAGCGCCTGCGCACGGTCGGCAAGGTGCGCAAGCTCCAGGACGCGATCGACGCCGACCCGACGGGCGGCCCGCTCGGCATCGCGCACACCCGCTGGGCCACGCACGGCGTGCCCAGCGAACGCAATGCGCACCCGCACGTCTCGCGCGACGGCATCGCCATCGTGCACAACGGCATCATCGAAAACCACGACGAGCTGCGCGAGGAACTCGAGCGGGCCGGCTACGAGTTCACCTCCGAGACCGACACCGAGGTCATCGCGCACCGCGTCCACTTCCACCTGCAGCAGTCGCAGGATCTGTTCAAGGCCGTGCGTGCCACGGTCGCCGAGCTCGAGGGTGCCTACGCGCTCGCCGTGATCTCGCAGGCCGACCCCGACCGCCTCGTGCTGGCGCGCGCCGGTTGCCCCGTCGTCATCGGCGTGGGCCAGGGCGAGAACTTCGTCGCCTCCGACGTCGCCGCGCTGCTGCCCGTGACGCGCCGGTTTGCGATCCTCGAGGAAGGCGACGTCGCCGACGTGCACCGCGAGAGCTTCCGCGTGCTCGACCGCGACGGCAATCTCGCCGAGCGCAAGGTCTATGAGAGCGAGCTCTCGGCGGACGCGGCCGAGAAGGGCGAGTATCCGCACTACATGCTCAAGGAGATCCACGAGCAGCCGCGCGCCGTGGCGCAGACGCTCGCCGAGCGCGTCGCCGGCGGCAGGCTGCTCGAGGCCGCGTTCGGGCCCGCCGCGCAGGCCGTGTTCGCGAAGACCCAGGCGGTGCGCATCGTCGCCTGCGGCACGAGCTTCCACGCCGGTGTGGTCGCGAAGTACTTCATCGAGCAGATCTGCCGCCTGCCGTGCTGGGTGGAGATCGCGAGCGAATACCGCTACCGCAATCCGGTGGTGCCCAGGAACACGCTGTTCGTGAGCGTCTCGCAGTCGGGCGAGACGGCCGACACGCTCGCGGCGCTGCGGCTCGCGAAGCAGGCGGGCTATCTGTCGCAGCTCGCCATCTGCAACGTGCCCGAGAGCTCGCTGGTGCGCG
>WBZL01000014.1_pt1 | contig 176957 bp, 141 predicted proteins | sample 5204291 | NCBI WGS metagenome assembly WBZL01 (sample SAMN12344345, study PRJNA552823) | activated sludge metagenome | biome: Activated sludge suspended growth; feature: Nitrification reactor; material: Wastewater; isolation source: activated sludge from nitrification reactor of wastewater...
GGAGTTGAAATTCACGTAGCCAAAGCGAGCAATTTTAGGCAATTAGGATGCAGCGGGCGACTTTTCTTTGCCAAGCTTTCTTTTGGTCGTTCAAAAGAAAGCGGAATAACTTCTTGCAGTCCATTTTGTTAAACATTTCACCTAAAGAATTTCGAACGTTTTGAACAAATGTGGAGGATTAGAAGTACTTGAAGTTTTAATTGAGAATCTCAAAACTTATGAAATATTTGTTCCATTCGGCAACAAAAAAGGGGAGCATGCTCCCCTTAATTTTTAATTCTTTGATAAGCAGATTACATTGCAGAGTATCTCTTTTCAAGCGAGTCAAGCTCGGCTGAAAGTTCAGCAGGCAGATTGTCACCGAACTTTTTATAATACTCTCTCATTTCGTTTACTTCAGCTATGCCTTCTTCTTTTGAGATCTTGAACAACTTACTGAATGTCTCTTCTGAAATATCAAGTCCGCTTAAGTCTAAAGCTCCTTCGGCAGGAACTCTTCCATAAGGCATTTCAACGAAATCTCCTTTTCCGTCAAGTCTCTCGAAGACCCACTTAAGAACTCTGATATTGTCACCGTATCCCGGCCAGATGAACTTTCCGTTCTCATCTTTTCTGAACCAGTTAACGAAAAATATTTTCGGAAGCTTATCAGCATCAGCTTTCTTTCCGGTTTCTATCCAGTGCCTGAAATAATCTCCCATATGATATCCGCAGAATGGCAGCATAGCAAAAGGATCATGTCTGACCTGACCAATAGTTCCGGCTGCAGCAGCAGTCATCTCTGAAGATGTTGCCGAACCAAGGAATGTTCCGTGTTGCCAGCTGAATGATTCATTAACAAGAGGAACTGTTGATGCTCTTCTTCCGCCGAAAAGAATTGCAGAGATTGGAACGCCCTTTGGATTTTCCCAGTCAGGATCTATCACAGGACATTGAGATGCAGGAGCCGTGAATCTTGAATTGGGATGTGATGAAGGAGTAGATGAATCAGGTGTCCAGTCTTTGCCGTGCCAGTCAATCAGATGAGCAGGTTTTTCATCCGTCATTCCTTCCCACCATACATCGCCGTCATCTGTCAGAGCTACATTGGTAAATATTGCGTTCTCTTTCATCGAAGCCATTGCATTTGCATTGGTCTTTTCTGAAGTTCCGGGAGCAACACCAAAGAATCCGTATTCGGGATTTATGGCATACAATCTTCCGTCATCTCCGAATTTCATCCAGGCAATATCATCACCTACTGTTTCAACTTTCCAACCGGGAAGAGTCGGTGAAAGCATTGCCAGATTTGTCTTTCCGCAAGCGCTTGGAAAAGCTGCAGCAATATACTTCTTAACTCCTTCAGGAGAAGTAATTCCTACTATAAGCATATGCTCAGCAAGCCATCCCTGATCTCTTGCCATTACTGATGCAATTCTGAGAGCAAAACACTTTTTCCCCAGAAGTGCATTCCCGCCGTATCCGCTGCCGTATGACCAGATGCTTCTTTCTTCGGGAAAATGAACTATATACTTTGTTTCATTGCAGGGCCAGGTTACATCTTGCTTGCCATCCGTCAAAGGATAACCGACGGAATGTAAGCATGGAACAAATTCACCGTCGCCGAGAACATCCAAAACCTTTTCTCCGATTCTTGTCATGATGGCCATATTCAATACAACATAAGGAGAGTCCGTTACTTCAATTCCGATATGTGCAATGTTTGAACCAAGCGGTCCCATGCTGAAAGGAATTACATACATTGTTCTTCCCTTCATGCATCCGTCAAAAAGTTCATCAAGCTTCTTGTGCATTTCAGCAGGTTCCATCCAGTTGTTGGTTGGACCCGCATCTTCCTTTTTCACCGAGCATATGAATGTTCTGTCCTCAACTCTTGCTACATCATTCGGGTCTGACTTTGCATAATAGCTGTTAGGTCTTTTGGAGTCATTCAGTTTCTTGAAGGTACCTTTCTTAATGAGTTCATTGGCGAGTTCGTCAAGCTGTTGTTTCGATCCGTCACACCATACTACATTGTCCGGTTTACAAAGCTTTTCACAGTCGTCAACCCATTCCTGAAGTTTCTTACTGATTTTCATTTTGATCTGTCCCAGGTTTAGTTTGAATAGATTAGATATGTTCCAAAATTACTCTTTATTTATCTTTTATTGAAGTTAAATTGTAACTCATCATGATTCCCCACGGGCGAGTTGCCGGGAAACTCATAAGAATGATCTTTAGTATGCTCATGATCGGAACAGAGAGTATCATTCCCGTAATGCCCCACAAATATCCGAAGAACACCAAAGAAAGCAAAAGCAGGAGCGGACTCAGATCAAGCCTGTTGCCAAGTATTCTCGGTTCAAGTACATTGCCCTTAAGGTTCTGTATAACAATTAACAAAACAGTTACAAGCACAGGTGTCAAAAGACTGTCAAACTGCAGAAACATGACAATGGCAACAAGTACTGTTGCCACAAGTGAACCTATGTTCGGAATGAAGTCCGTGAAGAAAAAGAGTATTGCCCAGATCACATAGAAATCAACACCGAATGCCCAAAGCAGTATTCCGATTATAACAGACTGAATTGCCGCCAATAATGTCTTGCCGGAGATGTAATCCTTAACGTTGTCAATGATCTGGCTGAATGTATGTTCGATTTTATCAGCATTGTCTTTGCTGAAGGCAATGTGCGCTCTTTCCTTTATGCTGGAAGATTCTGACAGAAGAAATATTAGGTAGAATATGATGAAGATGAAATTGCCCATTATGCCTGTAACGCCGGATAGAACTTCAGTAATTGCAGAAGTCAGTTTACCCTGCATGAACAATGATTTGATGTCAAGGTTTTTTGAAATATTCTCAACTTCAGACCTGTCGAGATTCAAAGCAGAGATCAAGTGTCCTATTTTCTCTCCAAGCTTAACTTCATATTTTGGAAATTCCTGAGTAAATGAATTAATGCTTGCGATTAGAAAAACACTCAAAGTGTTTGACAGCACAAGTACAATCAGCAATATCAGTATTATTGATATTGCCGAGGGAATCTTCTTGCTGTTGAGAAAATTATAAACCGGCAGAAACACAAAGAATAGTATTAGGGCTATGAAGAAAGGCAGGAGTATTGACTGAAGCTCCTTCAACCAATAGAGCATGAAACCGAGAAGGAATATGGCAGCTGCTATGTTCAGAAACTTCAGCGGGTTTTTTTCAATCGTCATAGTATTTTTGTTTTCAGATTCGCTGATTCATTTTTCCGGATTCAGGAAAGAAGCAAATCACTGACATGGAAATAACATCAACTTCAATAGTCCGGTTTTTTCTTGTAAGGAATTTTGTCTTCCAATCCCGCTTGCCTGAACCCTCTCAATCTTAGTGCGCAACTGTCGCATTCACCGCAGGCCTTTACTGATGATTTGTAACATGACCAAGTCAGCTCGATCGGAACATTCATCTTGTTTGACTTCATTACTATCTGTTTCTTTGACATCCTGATCAATGGAGTAATAATCCTGATCCTCTTTCCCGGCTTTGTTCCTTTTGAGATCATGTCTTCAAATGAATCAAAAAAGATTCTGCGGCAATCAGGATATCCGCTTGAGTCTTCTTCAACTGCTCCAATGTATATCTTCTTAGCACCTTCTGCTTCTGCCCAGCTGACGGCTGCCGCTAGAAGGTTTGCATTTCTGAAAGGCACATAGCTCGATGGAATTTTCTTTGAACGGAGATCCGCCTTCTCAACTCTTATGTGTTTATCTGTCAGAGAAGATGCTCCGATCTTCTTAAGATGTGTCAATTCAATCTCAAGAGTCTTGACTGCTTTGAAATGTCTTGCAAGATCCCAAAATGCCTTAAGTTCCCTCGCCTGAGTTCTCTGACCGTAATTTGCGTGAAGAAACAACAGCTGATGTCTCTCCGAAGCAATAGCGGCGGTAAGAGCACTGTCCATACCGCCGCTTACTAATACTAATGCCTTTTGTGTTTTGATATTTTTCAAAAAGAAAGCGTTGAACTTTTCAGAAAAAACTAACGAATGTACTTCACTTCCTTTGCATACCTTTCAAGTTCATCTCTGAAATTTGGATGAGCAATCTTAATAAGACTTCTGACACGCTCGCTTACCGGTTTTCCGTAAAGATCTGCAACTCCGTATTCTGTCACAACATAATGTACATCTCCTCTGCTTGTAGTAACACCTGCGCCTTGTTTAAGAAATGGAACTATTCTTGACAGAGTGCCGCTCTTCGCTGTAGATGTAAAAGCAATTATTGGTTTACCGCCTTCACTCCGGGAAGCACCTCTTATGAAATCAACCTGTCCTCCAAAGCCCGAATAATTTCTTGGCCCGATAGAGTCAGCACAAACCTGACCGGTCAGGTCAACTTCAAGCGCTGAATTGATGGAAATCATTTTGTCGTTTCTTGCAATAGTGAAAGGATCATTCACAAACATTGTGGTTCGGAATTCAAATACAGGATTGTCATCCATATAATCAAACACTTTCTGGGAACCAAGAATGAATGAAGCAACAACTTTGCCTGGCAGAAGCGTTTTCTTTTCTCCGTTTACAACGCCTGCATCTATAAGATCTATCAGATTGTCCGAAAACATTTCAGTATGAATGCCGAGATTTTTTTTGTCGTGGAGGAATTTTAGAACTGTATCAGGAATCAATCCGATTCCCATCTGAAGCGTGGAACCGTCTTCTATCATATCAGCAATGTATTGTCCAATTCTCTCGTATATGTGAATGTCTTCTCCGGCATCATTTGTAGATACAAATTCCGGAATCGGCTCATTTATCTCTACTGCATAATCAATTTTGTCAATGTGTATGAAGTTGTCTCCCAGAACCCTTGGCATTCTTGGATTAATCTGAGCTATAATTGTTTTGCTGTTTTCTGCTGATGTCTTTGAGCATTCATTACTGATTCCATATGAGCAATAACCGTGCTCATCCGGTGGTGATACGTGTAAAAGAGTTACATCAACAGGCAGCTTCTTCCTTTGTATCAACCAGGGGATCTCAGAAAGAAAAACCGGTACGAAATCGGCTCTTCCTTCATTTACTGCCTTACGGATATTTGGTCCTGTGAATAGTGATACGAGATGAAAATGTCCTTCCATTTCCGGCTGAACAAATGGGGCATTAAGGAATGACATTAGTTGTAATATCTTAACGTCTTTGAGTTCCTTGTATCTTTTGCACATTGCATCGATAAGCGTCTTCGGAAACGAGCAGTTCGCATGAACATATATACTGTCGCCTGATTTTATTACTTTTGCAGCTTCATCGGATGTCACAAATTTTGTTTTCGATTTCTTCGTCTTCATATATGATGTTGAGTTTTTTATGTTTCAGATAATTCAATTTACTTTTAACATGTAAGAATTTAAAGGCAAAATTAAGTTCTTTGCACTTTATGCGAGAAATAGTCCAATGTAATTTCAGACATGAATTGTTAAGTTTGCCGGATTAAACTTTCCGAATATTACTAATTTAATTTGAATGAAAGAGTTGTTTGAAAAAGATGTGCCGTTGGCAAAATATACCAGCATTGGACTTGGCGGTCCTGCCAAATACTTCTTCCGTGCATCATCATTGGAAGAATTAGTTGATGCTGTTCGCCTCTCACGTGAGATGAAGATCCGGCACCTCATTATTGGCGGCGGTACAAATATTGTTTTTTCCGATGATGGATTTGACGGACTGGTAATCAGAAATGAATTTACGGGCATTACGATTGATGAATCAAAAGATCATATTGTTGTCTCAGCCAATTCCGGTGAGAATTGGGATGAACTTGTAAAGAAATCCGTAAGCATGAAACTCACCGGCATAGAGTGTCTCTCGGGAATACCCGGGACTACAGGTGCAACCCCGGTACAGAATGTCGGAGCTTACGGGCAGGAGGTAAGTGATACTATTGTCACGGTTCATGCCGTGGATCTTAAGTCTTATGAATTAGTTATGATAAATAATCGCAACTGCAAGTTCTCATACAGATTCAGCAGATTTAAAGGAAGAGATAAAGGAAAATATTTCATTTACAAAATTGATTACAAGCTAAGCAAGAAAGATGAATCAATCATTAAATATGAAGAACTGAACAATGCATTAACTGTTGAGTTTACGGGCTTTGAGGATTTGAGCAGAGCAGATAAGTTAAAGGCAATCAGAAAAAAAGTTGTTGAGATAAGAAAAAGGAAGTCAATGGTTATTGATAAAAAAGATCCTGATTCAAAATCCTGCGGGTCATTCTTTACAAATCCTGTTGTAACTCTGAGGCAGTTTGAAAAGCTGAGAGAAGAAAACTATCCCGAACTTAACGAAGCTCGTTACCACCAGGATGGAACAATGGTCAAGATTCCGGCTGCCTGGCTGGTAGAAAATGCAGGTTTCAGGAAAGGTTATGAGATAAGAGGAGCTGCAATTTCATCAAAACATACACTTGCGCTTGTGAATAAAGGAACAACCAGCAAGGATTTGATAAATTTGTCAGAAGAAATAATCTCCTCCGTAAAGGAAAAGTTCGGAATCTTGCTTCAGCGGGAACCGGATTTCATAGGAAAGTGAAGATTTAGTTGAGTTGATGATTTTTTTTTGATTTGCCGTCAGATTGCGCTTGAATTTCTTAATCTTAAAATTTATGTTGCCTAACCAATATTAATTAAAAGGAGTAAAAAAGGAATGAAAAAAACAAAAGCTACTTTCTTTGGAATGCTTGTAGTTGTACTTGGTATCGCCCTTGGTTTTTCGACCATGAAGGATGAACCCAAGAAAGGCAATCCTACCGATTCAAGAAAAAATGAATCAATCAACCCAATTCAGCAAGACGGGCCTATCGCCCCAATCGGCGGTTATGATACAGACGGAACACCTTATTACACCGACAATTTTGATGGCGCTAACGATACAACAGCGCTGAAAACAAGAGGTTATTTCGTTTGGTACAGAGGCACGGGTCCACAAGGACTTACTGCAACATGGTATCAAGGCAGTGATGCTGTATTCAGTGCATTTAATGGTCCTTCTACTGGTTATGTAGCAGCAAATTACAATGTAGTAACAAGTGTTAACGACATTGACAGCTGGCTCATTACACCTGCAAACAACGTAACATCAGGAGATTCCATAGTATTTTATTGCCGTTCAGTAACAGCAAATCCTTTCCCGGATTCAGTTAGGGTAATGTACTCATCAGCAGGTTCAACAACCCCTGAAGGCTCATGGGTTGAGCTTGGAAGATTCCTTGCCAAAGATGACGGTACATGGGAAAGAAAGGCATTTGGAGCTCCTTCTTCATCAGCAACAGGAAGATTTGCGATAAGATACAATGTTGTTGATGGCGGTCCGTCAGGTGACAACAGTAATTACATTGGAGTTGACGCTCTTACAATCGAAGGTGCTGCAATTGCAAACGATATGGCTGCTTCAGCAAACGTTGCTCCTACAGGTAGTGTTGTACTTCCTTCGGCAACAATTGCTCCAAAAGCAACGTTCACAAATATCGGCGCAGCAAATCAAACCAACATTCCGGTGAGTTACAGCATTACAGGTCCGGTAAACTATTCAAGCAACAAGACAATCACTTCACTTACAGCAGGTTCTGGCACAACCGTTACATTCGACAGTACATTCAATCCTACTCCGGGTACCTATAATGTAACTATCATTGTAAGTCTTGCAACAGATGGTAACAGAGCTAACGATACACTCAGAACTTCTTTCACTGCAATCAATCCGAATTACGGTACAAGCGGAACATATTCATACGCTAACTCTATAACCGGTACGGGAGCTCCATCATCACCGGATTATTGCTGGAAAGATACTTCAGGAAGCACGAGTCTTGTAGTCAACAGCACAAATGCAAGCACAGGTAATTTCGCCGGATCACTTGATGACGGTCACTGGAAATTCAGACTGCCTGCCGGTAAGAGAGTGAAAATGGGTGGTGTTGAGTATGATTCAGTTTTTGTTGCAACAAACGGATTCATCAGTTTTGCTACACACTCACTGCTTAACTCATTCAGCCCGGCTCTTAATTCACTTAACAGGCCGACATTCTATGCAATGTGGATGGATCTGAATTATACAACTCTTTCAGTTGGTTCAGCAACAAACAGACTTAGCTACAAAGTCAACGGTTATCAGTTGATAGTGACTTATGACAGAGTACCTGCATTTGGTGGCGACACATCAGAATATGTTTCCATGCAGGCAGTAATAGATCTCGTTGAACCGGGATTCGCGGCTAATTCAGACATGGTAGTTCAGTTTGCCGATGGTACAAATGGAAATACGGGAGCTGACTTCCTTACATATTACAACACAGATTTTCTGAATGCTCACCTGGTTGGTTTGCAGATTGCAGACGGAACAACCAATGCATACTACAGAGCAGCTTATCCTGCAAATCCTCCGGGACCATTGTTCGGAGCATCGCCGATCGCAATTGAATTCGGTACTGATGCAAACAGCCTTAACTCTTCTTGCGATGCAGCAACTTTGAACCTTGGTGCATCTATCGAAGCTATTACTCCTAATAGCTCTGCTGATACAATTACCGTATTGCTTAGGTCTGCAACATCGCCTTATGAAATCGTAGATGCAGCTAAGGGTGTTCTTTCAGCTTCAGGTACTGCTTCGCTCAGCTTCACAAAGGCAAATCTCGGAACCGGTTATTACATCGTTGTAAAGCACAGAAATACAATTGAAACCTGGAGTGCTGCACCGGTGAATTTCACGGCTGTTACAAGTTATAACTTCAAAACAGGTGTGGGACAAGCTTTTGGAAGCAACATGGTAGTCATTAGCGGAAATGCTTCATTCTACAGCGGTGACGCAAATCAGGACGGAACAGTTGACGGTTCTGACGGAAGTCTCGTTGACAATGATGCCTTCAACTTTAATGGCGGTTATATTCCTACTGACATTAACAACGACGGTTTTGTTGACGCTTCTGATGCATCATACGTTGAAAACAATGCAAATAATTTCATCGGCATAATCAGGCCGTAAGAAGCTTCACAGATTCATTTCAAGATCCGCCATTTGTAGAAAGTGGCGGATCTTTTTTTTAAGAATTTGAAATTTAGAGTTTCAAAATATGCTTTGATTTAATAACTTGCACTGAATCACAAAAGACAATTTCAAAAAATTACCCCGGAATAACTTCGATTTCTCTTTTACAGGTCTGCTAATTTCAATTTAATTATCATAGAATGACTAAGGATTCTGTATCAGGATTCGGCCTGATCCAATGGCTGCTATTGCCATTTGTATTTGGGTCAGTACTTTTTGGATATCTGCCCTCCGATAACCCGACAGATTCAAGAAGAGGGGAATCAGCACTTGAAGATTTCATTCCGGAAGAACAGATAATTTTATCCGAAAGTGATTCTGTTAACGGTCAGCCAAGCATATTGCTGTACTCGGATAGCTTCAACGGGGCTAATGATACTACTTCTCTGAAGAGCAGGGGATATAAAGTCTATTACAGGGGCACAGGTCCTCAGGGACTAACTGCTGCATGGTTTCAGGGTAGTTCAATTGTCTTCCCGGCTTTGAACGGACCTACTACCGGCTATGTTGCCGCAAATTTCAACGCAGTAACTTCTCAGAATAATATTGACAACTGGCTTGTTCTTCCTTCAAAAAGTACTGTCGTAGGAGACAGCTTATATTTCTATTCCAGGTCAATTCTTAATTCGAGATTTCCTGATTCGATCAGAGTAATGTTCTCTCAATCCGGTGATTCGGTGCCTGAAGCTGTATGGACAGAAGCCGGCCGATTCAAAGTCAGTACAAACGGTGCTTGGGAGAGAAAGGGATTCAGAGCTCCCGCAACAGGAGGAAAATCGCGATTCGCAATAAGGTATAGTGTTGTAAACGGCGGGCCTTCCGGAGTGAACAGCGATTATATTGGAATTGACAGTCTTACTCTTGAAAGGCCTGTAATCTTTCCTAATAATGTTCAGGCAGTCTCGATAATTTCACCTGTGGGAATGGTCCCCGCCGACGGAGTTGCTAAGGCTCCATCTGCAAAGTTCAAAAACATCGGCTCAAATTCACTTTCAAATTTTAATGTAAGTTTCAGGATCACAGGCCCGGTTAATTACATCAGTACCAAGATGATTACTTCTTTAAATCCGGGAGACTCAGTCATTGTGAAGTTTGACAGCACATTCATTCCTGTCATCGGCAGTTACATGGCAGAAGCGTATTCTTCACTTGCAAATGATACAAACAGGTTCAATGATACAGTGAGTTCAGCATTCACTTCGGTGCAAACTAACTATGGTTCAGGTGCAGGTTATTCCTTTTCAAATTCAGTTGGGACCGGTGCGCCGTCAAAACCGGAATTTTGTTTCCGGGATACTTCAGGCAGCGTCAGCTTAATTGTGAACGGACAGAATGTGAGACCGGACATTTTTACCGGAACAACTGATAACGGATATTTCAGACTCGGAAATTTTCTTCAGACAGGCAGAAAGATCAACTTCGGAGATTCCTACGATTCACTTTTCATAGGTACAAACGGACTAATTGGTTTTACACAACAAAATGTGGATCTTAAAGTAAGCAATCCTGATACAATAAATTTCCCTCACCCGGCTTTTTTTCCTATGTGGGCTGATTTTGATTTCTCGAGTCTTTCGATGACACTTAACAGACTGAGTGTAAAGTTCATCGGCAATTCATTTGTAATGATAAATTATGACCGCGCGTTCCTCAAGAATGGAAGCGGGGAAGATTACGTGACTTTCCAGGTGCTTATAGATATCCTTGATGAATCCACGACAGAAAACAGCAGGATACTTGTTCAATACAGCGATACAACTTCTCAAAGGACAGGAGCTACTTTCATGTCAAAATATTTCGGGAATGCACTTCCAAAACACTTAGTGGGTTTGGCTTTATCTCCAATTGAAAAACTGTTTTACAGATACGGTGGAAACGGATTCACATCTGTTGCAGGACCGTTATTGTCTTCAGCTCCGGTATCGGTGCAGTTTGGTCCGGATGCCACAAGGCTGTTTTACTCTTGTTCACCGGCGAGTTTGCAACTGATGGCATCATTGGAAGCTATTACTCCTGACCTGCCACCGTCGTCAAATTCCGGTGATACTGTCTTGATTCAATTGAGAGAACAGTCTGCTCCGTTTGAGCCTGTTGATGTTGCAAAATCTCTATTGAACAATTCAGGAAGTGCAGTAATGAACTTTACAAACATTAAGCCGGGTAGATCATATTACATAATTGCCTTCCATAGAAACAGCGTTGAAACCTGGAGTTCACTTCCTGTACTGATTCCAAGTGCCGGATCTAACATCAGCTATAATTTTACTACCGGATTAGATAAGGCTTTCGGTAACAATATGGTTATTGTACAAGGCAAGGCCAGTATCTTTTGCGGAGATGTAAACAGAGATTATTCTGTTGACGGTACTGATTTGAGTCAGGTAGATAACGATGTCGCTGCCTTCACATCCGGGTACGTTCCTACCGATGTAAATAATGATGACATAGTTGACGGCACAGACGCACAATACACAGATAATAATGCGGCAAATTTTGTAGGCATGCTTAGGCCTTAAGCTTTGCCTTACCAATACCGGTAGACTTATCTGGATCTTGCTGATTTGATTGTGATTAGCTTTGTTGTTAGATTTTTGTTAGAAAAGGCATTATATTAATGTATACAATAAAGATGCGAAAGGAGTGCGCAGTATTGGATTCCTAATATTCATTCTTAAGTTTAGCGGTTGATCCTTGAAAATGAATATTGGAAGCGCAGGTAAATGTAATTCAAAAACCGCTGTTCTTATAAAACTCTTATCCATTAAAAAATTAAAAAACCCAAAAACATGAGGAAAGGAATTTTCTTTTTAGTATTTGCAACCTTGCTTTGCTTGAGCATCAGTGCAAATTCACAGGTCAAGAATTACAACTTCTCACAATCGTCAGGGACATACACGCCTATTACAGGCGGAACTGTAGTTGCAACTGCTACAGGTTCATCCGGTGCAGCATCGCTTGATGATGTGATTTACAATCTCCCTTCCGGAACAATTCCGTTTACTTTTACATATGACGGAACCGGATACACTGGTTTGGACATCAGCACAAATGGCTTCATCACTCTTGGAGCTACAGCTCCTAGTGCAACCAATTACACTCCGATAAGCAATGCGGCAACCTATTCCGGAGCAATTGCAGCTTTCGGAGGTGACTTGAATTCACTTTTCAATATCCTCGGCAATACCGGAGAGATCAGATATGAAACTGTCGGTTCATCACCAAACAGAGAGTTTGTGATTCAGTATTCTAACTTCAGACCTTTCAGCACTTCTACTTCAACTACGCTTTTCTGGAGATGGAATTTTCAGATCAGGTTACATGAAAACAATTCAATCAACATAGTGTATGATGCAAACTTTGTTGGAGCCCCTGCTTCAACAACAAGACAGGTTGGATTAAGAGGACCGACAAATGCATTTGCAACAAATGTTGATAACAGACTCATTACTACAGGCACGCATACCTGGAGCACTTCAGTTGAAGGTACAGCGAATACATCTACATGCGGTGCAAGCACTACAAATATTCCGGTATCGGGACAGACTTTTACCTGGTCACCTCCGGTTGTCGTTGCAAATGACGTCGGCGTAAGTGCAGCTGTTGTTGGAACTTCCCCGGTCCAAATCATTTCAGTTGGCAAAGGCTATGACATTGTTGCTACTGTAAAGAACTTTGGTACAGCAACGCAAAATGCAATACCTGTTTATTATACTGTGAACGGCGGTTCACCGGTTGGTCCTGTTAATACTGTCGGCCCAATTGTTCAGAACGGAACCGAGAATGTTACATTCAACGGCGGCAACGCATTCACACCTATTACTCCCGGATTAAACACCTTGAAGATCTATACATTATTGGGTGGTGATGGAGTTGGTGTAAATGATACATTAACATTGAATCTAAACGTACAGCAGAAGATTGCCTCTTATCCTTATCTTCAAACTTTCACGACCCCTATAGACTGGACGATCGTAATTGAAAATCCTGTTGGCACGACAGCAATATGGGGACTTGGAATCTGCGTTAATCCTGACGGAAAAGTCGGGGATACTGCAGCTACCGCAAATTTCTATAATGCGTCCAACCTGAGAAGAGAAGTCCTCAGAAGCCCGGAAATGGATTTTACTGGATTGACAAATCCTGTGCTGAGTTTCTACACGGCTTACAGAACATATACAGGTGGTGAAGATGATTCACTTGAAGTTGTTGTTTCAACAGACGGCGGTGTGAACTTCTTCAGTCCTACCACTGTCTATAATAAAGGTGATGCCTCATTGCCTTCACTTGCTACAAGACCGGGTCAATCTGCAGCATACTTCCCTGATTCTTCAGGTCAATGGAGACATGAGACAGTACAACTGACCAATGTTGCAAATGCATCAAACGTTGTTATTGGATTCAGAGGAAAGAGTGATTTCGGAAACAGACTCTGGATTGACAATGTGATCGTATCGGATCCCAGCAGGACATGCTTCAATGTTGTTCCTGCACCGGGATTGTTCTCATGTGATTCATTAGTCGGTCTTAATTTCAATACACTCCCGCTTCCTCCAAAAGGCCACAACTTCATTGCTGATGGACCGGCAATTAAGCAAAAAGCCGAAGAATACAACGTAGGCAACATTCCTGCTGTTGACGGAAATATCAGTATTGTATCAGCTTCAAATACAGATAACCCCGGTGGCGGAGATGCTTTTGTTTCAACATATCTGAACAACGATCCTGGTCAGAGCATTGAAACCAATACAACTGCAACAACCCAGTCAGGCGCAATTTTTACACCGTCAAATGCTTATCATGACTATTGGTTCAGAGTAACCTACACAGGAAATGACAAAACAGGTTTTGCTAATTACGATCTGTTTGTTTATCTGGATGGATTAGTATTCCTGGATCCGACCAACTTGTACATCATGAAACGTACTGACCCGACTGGTAAATGGGTATGTTTGAATACAACTTTGTCAGGTAATTACCTTGTTGCAACAGGTCTCAATGATTTCTGTGACTTTGCAATCGGCGGAAGCGAACCGCTTCCTGTTGAGCTTTCTTCATTCGTTTCCGTAATCAACGGAAACAATGTAACACTCAACTGGTCAACATCCACCGAAACCAACAATGCAGGATTTGATATCGAAAGATCTGCAATCAATGGTTCATGGGCAAAGATCGGAACAGTCAGCGGTAACGGAACAAGCACTACTCCGCACAGCTATTCCTTCACAGACAGAGCAGTTGCATCAGGAAAGTATAATTACAGACTGAAGCAAACAGACTTCAACGGAAACTTTGAATATCATAACCTCGGTAGCGAAGTTATTATCGGAATTCCAATGAAGTATGATCTGTCACAAAACTATCCTAATCCTTTCAATCCGTCAACAAAGATCAATTATGACCTGCCAGCAGATGGTAAGGTTGCAATCAAATTGTTTGACATGTCAGGTAAGGAAGTTGCATTGCTTGTAAATGAAGTCAAGACTGCCGGTTATCATACAGTTGACTTCAACGCATCAAATCTGTCAAGTGGTGTTTACTTATACAGAATCACAGTAGAAGCAAACGGCAACAATTTCACTGCCACCAGGAAGATGATGCTCGTAAAGTAACTTAACCATCAATTCCTCTTTGAGAGGTTAATTATAAGTGCCGTGAGGGGTCAATCTTCACGGCACTTTTTTATTATCGGAGCGAGTATACAGCAACTTGATTTGGAATTTCAAATTACTAAAGCTAATTTTGCATACACCATTCCACTAACTAAAAATCAATCTCATGAAAAAATTCTTCTTACTGTTCATCTTGTTCGCTTTAACAAGCCAGTCAAAATCACAGATATTTTCCGAAGATTTTCCTTACGGATTAGGTGTTCCTATTACATCCACAGGCAACTGGTTTGCCGCAAGCGCCGGCGGGACAAATCCGATCGCCACTACTCCGGGTCTTACATACCCCGGTTACATCGGCAGTGGAATCGGCGATGCTGTCAGATTCACCACAACGGGTGAAGATGATTCATCATCAATTGTTTCAAGGCCAACTTCGGGTACGGTTTACGCTTCATTCATGGTAAATCTCAGCATCGCGCAGGCAGCAGGAGATTACTTTTTTGCAATGAGTACATCCGGCAACGCCTTTGACGGCAGAGTCTATGCAAGGTCAAGCGGAGCCGGCTTTCAGTTTGGGATTACCAAAGCAAACGAAGCTCTTGTTAATTACACTTCAGGTGTCTACAATTTCTTCGAGACCTACCTTGTTGTTGTAAAGTATCAGTTCAATGGTGGAGCTAATGATGATCAGGTCAGCCTGTTTGTATTTGACACACTGTCGCCGCCGCCGATGATTGAGCCGGCCCCCACAGTCGGACCGATTACTGCTACATCCGCAGACGCCATCAATCTCAGCAGAGTTTTGATCAGGCAGGGAAGTGCTTCGAATGCCCCGGCAGGAGTTCTTGACGGTATTTATGTTGACGTTTCATGGAACAACAATGTATTGCCTGTTGAGCTTACCTCGTTTGTTTCAGTAATAAACGGAAACAGTGTGACCCTCAATTGGTCAACCAATACGGAAACCAACAACGCAGGATTTGATATCGAAAGATCTGGTATCAATGGTTCATGGACAAAGATCGGAACAGTCAGCGGTAACGGAACAAGCACTACGCCGCACAGCTATTCCTTCACAGACAGAGCAATTGCATCAGGAAAGTATAATTACAGACTGAAGCAAACAGACTTCAACGGAAACTTTGAATATCATAACCTCGGTAACGAAGTTATTATCGGAATTCCAATGAAGTATGATCTGTCACAAAACTATCCTAATCCTTTCAATCCGTCAACAAAGATCAATTATGACCTTCCAGCAGACGGAAAGGTCGCAATCAGATTGTTTGACATGTCAGGCAAGGAAGTTGCAGTGCTTGTAAATGAAGTCAAGACTGCAGGTTATCATACAATAGACTTCAATGCATCAAACTTGTCAAGTGGAGTCTATTTGTACAGGATCAGTGTAGAAGGAAATGGAAATAACTTTGTGGATACAAAGAAGTTGATGCTGGTGAAGTAAAAGAGGAGAGTCTGACTTGGCTTGACTCTGAAGAATTATTGAGAGCCGTGAGGAGAAAATCTTCACGGCTCTTTTTATTGTCAGGCCTTAGAGATATCAAGCTGCGAATAAACAAGTTATGTCAGAAAAATGATTTTGATTCGGGAATTTAGTTTCCCTAATTTTGTATACAGAACAAATAAGAATATTCTAAGAGCTTTCACTGATCATCAACCCCAAATAAAATGGTCAAGTAAGTGAGAGACAAACATTTCAGACTCTTCTCTAGTTCAGGCTTTTCTCTAGAAAGAGTAAACAAAGGAGGTATCTTCAAAAACTTGCTTGCATCCTTCAAAAAACTCACTGGAATTTTTGGGATTCCGTCAATCTGCTCTAAGGCAAATTTTTCAGCAACACTGCATCAGCAATCGTGTTCATCATTCATTCAAAAAATCCAAATCATGAAAAAGTTAATTTACAGCTTTGCGGCTTTTGTGATTCTATGTATGTTCTCACAAAGCTATGCTCAGTTGAATCAGTATTCATTTCAGCAATACGGAAGCACATACAATGAAATTACAAGTGGTACCGTTGTTGGAAGTGCAACTGCAACAACCGGAAACGGTGCATCGCTTGATGACACAATATTTACTTCGCAACCGCTTCCTTTTACATTCAATTTCAATGGTGTTGACTTCAACACATATACTATAAGCTCCAACGGATTCATCACCTTTGGTGCTGTGAATCCTGCAGCTAATCTGTTTACTCCAATTTCATCTAATGCCGGTTATGATGGGGCCATTTCAATACTTGGAAGGGATATTCAAGGAGTGTTTGCAACAAACGGTTCCAGGTCGTCAGGAAGTCCTGTTATTTCTAACGTATCGAACTTCAGCGGAATTTTAACTGGTAAGGCAATTACCGGAAACGGAATTCCTGCAGGAACAACAGTAGTATCATTCGACAATTCAGCAGGAACTGTAACCATGTCAGCCAATGCAACATCATCAAGCGGCAACTTTACGTTCACTGTTGCTTCCGGTGAGATCATGACAGAAACATTTGGCCCTGTTGGTCAGAGGTTGCTCGTTATTCAATTCAAGAATTTCAGAAAATTCAATGCATTGAATGACAATTTCAATTTCCAGATAAATCTTTTTGAGAACTTAGAAACTCCGGATCAGATTATCTTTTCATACGGAAGTTTTGTCTGCAACAATACTAATGCCTCTGCACAAGTTGGTTTAAGAGGAGCTAACAACACGCAGTTCAATTCAAGATCCGGAAATAACTGGGCGTCATCAGTAAATGCCATTGCAAATAATTCATCTATGACTCTTGTTGGCACCTTCGTCCCGCAATTAGGACAAGCATATTCCTGGACTACACCTTTTGCTGACGATATGGGTGCAATTTCGTCAAACCTAATCAACGGTCGTGTATTCTCACCGGGGAAAGGATATGACTTCAACGTGGTCGTGAGAAATTTTGGAACGAATGTTCAGAATTCTGTTCCGGTTTATTTTTCTGTCAATGGAGGTGCGCCCGTTGGGCCGATTAATACAGTTGGTCCGATTTTGCCTTTGGAAACAGAGGAAGTTACTTTTAGCGGCGGAAATGCTTTTACACCAACTACATCAGGAATTAATATAGTAAAAATCTTTACTGCTCTCACAGGAGACGGTAAAGGAACTAATGATACTGTGACCCTGAATGTCTTGGTAAATGAAAAGATATCTTCATTCCCATATCTTGAAACTTTTTCCAATTCAGAGGGCTGGTCTGTAAGAATCGAGCGAAACGGTCCGGCAAATTCCACTCCGCTTTGGATTCAGGGAATTTGCACAAACCCGGCAGGAGTTACAGGCGATACGGCTGCAAGATGTAACTTCTTTGGACCTATCAACAACAATGGCAGACGTGAGATACTTCGCTCACCTGAGTTTGACCTTTCAGGATTGACAAATCCTGTACTTAATTTTTATGTTGCATACAGAACTTATCAGACTGCAAACGATACACTTGAAGTTCTTGTTTCAACTGATGCCGGGCTCACATTCTTCAGCGCAAGCACAGTTTATAACAAGTCAAACAATTCAACTCCGTCACTTGCCACCAGAGGTCCTTCAAATACAAACTTCTTCCCAGACTCAGCAAACAAGTGGAGAAGTGAAACGATCAGCCTGGCAAATGTTGCCGGTTCTGAAAATGTGATCATCGGATTCAGAGGCAAGAGCAACTACGGAAACAATGCCTGGATAGATAACTTCGTTGTATCTGAAGCAAGCAGCATTTGTCTTGATGAGGTTACACAGCCGGGAATCTTCTACAGATGCAATAACCTCTTGCAGCTCGTATTTTTTGATGTCGGACTTACACCGCCATGGGAGAGCAATGATCCTCCGGGCAGCGAAGAAAAGGTCCAGGGTGAAGTTGCAAGTTCAGGTTCATTTCCGGATGTTCAAGCAGACATGAATGTGAAAGTAGTATCCGGAACTGAAACGGATAATCCGGATGGCGGCACGGCAACAGTAATTCAGCATACAAACGTTGTCCCTCCATCTGTTGGCGGTGTTCAGATTGCTCCGAATACGACCGCTGCGACAAACGACGGATCAATATTTACTCCGGCAATTGTGTATAAGAAACTCTGGTTCACGGTTACATATAACGGGAATGACAGGTTAGGATATGCAACTTATGACGTCTTCTTTGACATTAACAGCATGTCACTACCTAATCCTGACAGAGTATATATTGTAAAGAGAGCAGATATGACCGATTCATGGGAATGTCTAAACACAGCGAACAGCGGTGGCGTACTTGCGGCATTCGGCCTGACAACTTTCTGTGACTTTGCCGTGGCAGGAAATGATCAGCCGCTACCTGTTGAACTTGCTTCGTTTGTCTCAGTCATAAACGGAAATAATGTAACTTTGAAATGGACAACATCATCCGAAACAAATAATGCAGGATTTGATATTGAGAGATCCGCAAACAACGGCCAATGGTCAAAGGTCGGCACAGTTAGCGGCAACGGAACAAGCACAACGCCGAACAGTTATTCTTATACTGACAGAGCAGTTGCATCAGGAAAGTATAACTACAGACTCAAGCAAACTGACTTCAACGGAAACTTTGAATATCATAACCTTGGAAATGAAGTCATCATCGGAATTCCAACTAAGTATGATCTTTCTCAGAACTATCCGAATCCTTTCAATCCTTCAACTAAGATCAATTATGACTTGCCATCTGACGGTTTGGTTAGCATTAAGCTGTTTGATATGGCAGGAAAGGAAGTTGCCGTGCTTGTAAATGAGGCCAGGACTGCAGGATATCATACCGTTGATTTCAATGCATCAAATCTGTCGAGTGGAGTTTACATTTACAGAATTACTGTTGATTCAGATGGAAATAAATTCTCGGCAGTAAAGAAGATGATGCTGGTCAAGTAATGTAAACATATTTGCCTCATCTGTATTTACCAAATTCATTGCCGTGGGATTAATAATCTCACGGCATTATTTTATCATGTCATTCCAATTTTAGTTTGGATTTGTAACAGATAATTTCTAACTTGCAACAATCCCAATCTCAACACATGTAAACCTCAAACCGATGCAAACAAGTGAATGTAAGGTGCATCAAGTTTTTCTTCTTATGGTTAAATGACTAATTGATTTTTTTGAGAAATGTGAAATCAGAATTTTCAAAACAGGAAAGGCAAAACCCTTTGAATAATCCAAGCGAGTTTTTCATAAATTAAACAAAAACAAAATGAACAGGAAAATTACAGCCGTTCTTTTTTTCTTAGCATTCGGATCATCAATGCTGAATGCACAGATAAACTTCTATCCGTATTATCAATCCGGAAACGGTCCGGGAGGCTGGACCGCAGTGCAGACAATTCCAATTTGGAATTTTGCATTAGCATCTGTAGGACCTTCCGGAAAGTTAAATGATACGGCTATTGTCTGCAACAATTTTGCTTATGTTTCCGGAACGTCGGGAACTTTGGTGTCTCCGAGTTTCAATTTTACTTCGCTTGTCAAACCGGTAGTTCACTTTTATGTAGCACACAGATCTTACACATCTGCTGAGAATGATTCTCTGATCTTCCAGATTTCAACCAACGGCGGTGTGACTTTTGTTGATGCGCCGGTTCCATACAGAAAAGCCAGATCATCAAATCCGTCTCTTGCAACTATTTCACCATCAACCGTAAACTATAATCCTTCATCCGTCAACCACTGGAGACAGGAATCAATTGACCTGAGCGCTTATGGAGGATTCCCAAGTGTAATAATCACAATAAGAGGAGTGAGCGATTATGGAAACAATCTTTGGCTTGATGATTTTACGGTTAATGATGCGGCTTCAAACTGTACCGACATAGTTACTGCTTCAGGAAATTATGGCTGCAATCCCATGGTGGATGTTACCATGAATACAATTGGTAATCCCGGCGGTGGAAGGTTGAGCGTCGTTCAACAAATTTACACAGGATATGTACCAAGCTACTCATCTGTGAACATTGCACCAAATTCAACTGCAACTACCCATGACGGATCAATATTCACTCCAAACATTGTTTCTCCGGATGGTTGGTTCACAGTAGCTTACTCCGGAAATGACTACAACGGTTATGCGAACTATGATATTTCTATTGATCTGTCATCTTATCTGTTCCTGAATGACATCACAAAAGTTTACATTGTTAAGAGAGCAAGCATCGGCAGTCCATGGGTAGCACTCAATACAACGACTGACGGAATCTCAGTGAAGGCATCGGGAGTAACTTCCTTTTCTGACTTTGGAATAGCTGCAGACAGTGTAAACAATCCATTACCTGTTGAACTAAGTTCATTTGTAGCTGCAATCAATGGAAGAAATGTTGAGCTGAAATGGACTACTTCTTCAGAGATCAACAATGCTGGATTCGATGTCGAAAGAAGAACCATTGGTTCCGGAAGCTGGACAAAATTAGGTTTTGTAAACGGTAATGGTACGACAAATCAAGCAAGCAGTTATTCTTATTCTGATAAGAACTTACCTTCTGGTAAGTACAACTACAGACTGAAGCAGACAGATTTCAACGGAAATTTCACTTATTATGATCTCAGCAATGAAATCATTGCGGGTGTACCGGAGAAATTTGCATTGAGTCAGAATTATCCAAATCCATTCAACCCTTCAACATTGATAAATTATGATATTCCTTTTGACGGGAAAGTAAGTCTGAAGGTGTTTGACATGTCGGGCAAAGAAGTTGCTTCACTTGTAGATGAAGTAAAATCTGCAGGATTCTATTCCGTCAAATTCAATGCATCAGGAATCCCAAGCGGAGTTTACTTCTATAAGCTTACGGGAGAATCAAACGGAAACAATTTCAGTGCAGTCAAGAAAATGATGCTTGTAAAATAAATTCAGGAAGATTGATTATTTGAAGAATGGCCGGAGTATCAACTTCCGGCCATTTATGTATAGTAATGAACTTTGATCAAGGACCTGATGCAATAACATTTTGTTAGAATTTTGTTAGAATGTTTTTTTGATTGTAAAGGGTTTTATAAACTAAACTAAAAATTCCCATGAAAAGAATTCTTATTGCTCTTGTTCTGACACTTTTGCTGAACATAGGCGCAAATGCACAGCTGTTAACAGAGAGCTTTGATTATCCGGCCGGTGATTCACTCACTCAACATGGCTGGGTTTCGTTCAGTGGTACAGTTAATGGAATATTTGTAACTGCTCCCGGTCTTGATTTCCCTGGTTACCAGATGCCTGGAATAGGCTTCTCGGCAAAGCTCAGAAATACCGGACAGGATGTTTACAAATCACTTTCTTCAAATCAGAGTACCGGCAGCCTCTATGCTTTCTTCATCATGAATGTGGATACAGCGAGGATTGTTGCCGGAGGCGGTGATTATTTTGTTGGGCTTCTGCCTTCAACAAGTACTACAAACTATACCTGCCGGATATACGTTAGAAAATCAGTTACGAAGACTGATACTTTTGCATTCGGTATTACAAAGAACGCAATTTCCGGAGGAGCAGTAGTTTGGAGCGATTCAATTTACAGCACTCAGACAAACTATCTGGTAGGAGCTAAATACACGTTCAATACCGGTTCCACTAACGACGATGAAGTTAGTTTGTTTGTATTCGATTCAACTCCGCCGCTTACTGAGCCAGCACCTACAATTGGCCCAGTTACAGGAACGACCACAGATGTTGCGGATATTGGTAGATTTGCTTTACGTCAGGGACTTGCTACAACTGCGGTAACGGCCTTGATTGATGAGATCTGGGTTAGCACGGATTGGGGGACGGTTCTTCCCGTTGAGTTGTCTTCGTTTACATCTTCAGTATCCGGCAGAAATGTAACTCTCAATTGGTCAACTATTTCGGAAACGAACAATGCAGGATTTGCGGTGGAAAGATCTTCCTCTGATGAAGCCTGGGTGAATGCAGGCTTTGTGAACGGCAATGGAACAACAAGCACACTGCAAAATTATTCATTTACCGAGAGTTCATTAAATACAGGTGTATATAAATACAGACTGAAGCAGACTGACTTTAATGGAAATTTCGAATATCATAATCTCGCAGGAGAAATAGTTATAGGTGTGCCTTCAGAATTTTCATTGTCACAGAATTATCCTAATCCTTTCAATCCTTCAACAGTCATAAACTTTGATGTTCCTGTGGATGCAAATATGACGCTTTCACTTTACGATATGCAGGGAAAACTGGTAAGGGTTCTTTCCGAAGGATTCAGAACAGCGGGTTATTATTCACTTACTTTGAATGCAGCAGGTCTTCCGAGCGGTACTTATTTCTACAGGCTTTCTTCCGGAGATTTTGCGGCAACCAAACGGCTTATGCTGGTTAAGTGATTTTTGGCTATACATTGATTATCCCGAAGGGCCGGACCAACCGGCCCTTTTTGTTTGGTATTGTGTATTTGCTGATTTAAACCTCATTTTTTACACTTTGTTAATAAACTCACAATTGTAAATTCTAATAGATTCTGTTATTTTGCATACATCAAATCACATTTCCCAAACCAAAACAAATCATAATGAAAAAAGCGTTAGTACTTATCCTCTTCATAGGGTTCATGCACAATGCATTTGCTCAGAAGAAATTAGTCGAGAACTTCGATTATCCTGCCGGTGACTCACTTGGTGCTCACGGCTGGACATCATTCAGCGGAGGAGCTACAAACAGATTGTTGGTTACATCACCGGGTTTATCATATGCAGGATATCCGCAATCAGGCATTGGAAATGCAACAACTCTTACAACAACCGGACAGGATGCTTATGTGCCATTCAGTTCAAGTGTTGATACATCCAATGCAAGTGCAGTATATGCATTCTTTCTTGTGAATGTTTCTTCGGCACAAGTTGGTGAATATTTCGCTGCATTCCTGCCGTCATCTTCAACAACTTTTTACAGCTGTAGATTATTCGCAAGAGATAACGGGGGAAACCTGAATTTCGGTGTTGTAAAATCTTCACCACAAGATACAAACAACATCTCCATGTGGAGCACCAATAGTTATTCGTACAACACAACATATTTGGTTGTGCTTAAGTATTCATTCTTTTCCGGTCCGTCCAATGATGCTGTGAGCATGTTTGTATTCTCTTCAGGATTGCCGTCAACTGAACCGGCACCAACAGTTGGTCCGCTCGTTTTTACATCGGGTGATGCAAACAATATTGGCAGATTCGCAGTAAGACAAGGCGTAGCCACAAGAGCTCCGAATCTTGTTTTGGATGGAATCAGAGTATCAACAACATGGGACTATACGACAACCATTCTTAATGTAAAGTTGGCAGTGCAAGGTCTTCTTAACGAGACGACTGGAAAACATTCAATCAATGATACGGCAACAATCTATCTGAGAAACAATTCTACTCCCTATGCAATCGTTGATTCTGCATGGGCAGTTGTGGACTTGAACACACTGAGAGGCCAGTTCAAATTCAGTAATGTTGCCTCAGGAACATATTACATGGATGTCAGATACAGAAAGAGCCCTGTCTTCAGGAACGGAATCGAGACCTGGAGCAGATCAGGCGGTGAATCACTAATTCAGAACGACGGATTCAGTTATGACTTCACTGATTCAGATGCGAAAGCATTTGGGAACAATCTCTTGCTAAAAGGCGCTGTTTATACAATCTACAATGGTGATGTAAATCAGGATGGAATTGTAGATGGTGCTGACGGGTCTACGATTGATAATGACATCTCCAATTTTGCATCAGGTTATTTGAATACAGATCTCAACGGTGACGAGTTCATTGATGCGTCTGATGCGCAGGTTACAGACAACAATGCATTCAACTTTGTTGGCAAGGTAACTCCGTAATTCTTAATACACTAAATCGAACAAACAGAGGTGAGGGAGAGGATTCTTCACCTCTTCTTTTTTGGAAGCATATTTTGAGTCCGGAATTATCAAATTTTGAATTGGTAAAATTGGATTTTTTCCTTAATATGAATTAGCAGAAAGTTAAACTGAAACGAAAGGAGAATAAGTAAATGAAAGGATTTGTTACAACACTCGCTTTAATTATCGGGCTGTCATTTCATGTTGATTTCATTAATGCTCAGGTGCTGTATAATGAAAATTTTGATTATCCGGCAGGTGATTCGCTTGGAGCACACGGATGGGTATCATTCAGTGGAGGTGCAACAAATGTATTGTCGGTAACTTCACCCGGTTTGACATTCACAGGATATCCGGGATCAGGAATCGGAAATGCGGTTACGGTTAATCCAAACGGACAGGATGCATACACATCATTGTCTGCTATTGATAGTACAGCTTCCTTCTATGCCGCTGCTATGATCAATGTCACTTCGGCTCAGGCGGGGGATTACTTTATGGCGTTTCTGCCGTCAACATCTACAACTTTTTATTCCGGCAGGCTTCATGCGAGACTTAGCGGAGGAAACCTGAATTTTGGAATTACCAAAGGCGCTGCTACTGATACTACAACTGCAGGCATTTGGACAACCGCTAACTACTCACTGAATACAACTTATATTGTCGTTCTTAAGTACACATTCGTTGAGGGAACAAATAATGATCAGGTAAGTCTTTTTGTCTTTGAGTCGTCAATTCCATCAGTCGAGCCAACACCAACAGTTGGACCATTGACTTATCCTTCGGGTGATGCTTTCAATCTCGGAAGAATTGCTCTCAGACAAGGTACAGCTTCCAGAGCTCCCGTTCTGAAAGTTGACGGTATCAAAGTGACGCGCTCATGGAGTTCAATACTAACTTCAGTCTTGAATCAGACAAGCTTCTTACCGGATAACTTCAAACTTGAACAGAACTTTCCTAATCCATTTAATCCGACAACATCTATTTCATTCACACTTCCGGAGAACGGAAAAGCTGTGCTGAAAGTCTATGATTTTCTGGGAAGGGAAGTCAGTTCATTGATTAATGGTCAGCTTGCTGCAGGAACGTATGAGACAAGGTTCAATGGCAATGGATTGTCATCAGGTGCATATTTTTACAGACTAGATGTAGCCGGAGCTTCCGGTGCGAATTATTCCGACTCAAAAAAGTTCATACTCAACAAGTAAAATCTTTCGCAGGGAGAAATTGAAATGTTTAGCTCTTTTGGAACAAGTATTTTGAAAAAGAATTTCAGACTCATGTCAGTCTGCATTGTACTATTGATTTCCGGCTATGCAAATGCTTCTACTCATTATGTTAGTATTGGCAATTCATTTGTTTCCCCGAACTCCATAACAATTACAATTGGGGATACTGTTATATGGAGGAATTTGTCAAACTCCATTGCAGAGTTTCAGTGCGGATACGGTTATGCAGGAACATCTTCACCTGAAGGTGTTTCTCCAATTGCATTCAATCTGATACCCGGCGCAGATGAGGGCAGGAAGATCACGGTATCCGGAACTTACTACTACAAAGTGGTCATGAATAACTTTCAAATGTACGGGGATGTAATAGCAGTAGCGCCACTTCCCGTAGAACTCACGGACTTTGTTGCAACAACAATAAAGAATGAAGTTATTCTTGATTGGTCAACAAGCGGGGAGATCAACAATGAGAGATTTGAAATTCAAAGAGTAAGGGTTGACCGGAAAACTGAAGGAAGTTCAAGTTTGATTTTTGAGACTATTGGAACACTTCAGGGAATTGGAAATTCCAGCAATATTCATAATTACACATTCCTTGATAGGAACCTTGAATCAGGAATTTATCTTTACAGATTGAAACAATATGACTTCAACGGAAATTTTGTTTATCACTCGTTGGTTGATGAGATTGAAATTGGAGTCCCCGGAAAATTCAGAGTTTCAAACAACTATCCGAATCCATTCAATCCAGAAACCTCAATAGGATTGGATATACCTGAACAGGGTTCATTGAATGCTGTCATTTATGATGTTTCCGGAAAGGAGGTATCGGTTGTTTTTAACGGACAGGTTGATGCCGGATACAAGTTGATGCGAATAGACGGAAGCAAACTTAACAGCGGATATTATTTCTGTCGATTTGAGTACAACGGGAATTCAGGTACTGAGGTATTGACAAGAAAGATAATGCTGCTGAAGTAATTACGAACATATATAAATCAAAAAAGCCGCAGTTAGCGGCTTTTTTTTTGAGCGGAAGGGGAGAGATTCGAACTCTCGGTAGAGTTTGACCCCTACGACGGTTTAGCAAACCGTTGGTTTCAGCCACTCACCCACCCCTCCGTTGCTGAAATTTTTAACACTGCAAAATTAGCTAATTGCCTTCTTTCAATCAACTGTAAAGATTCTTTTGCTCTCAATCTTTGCAGCAACTGAAAAGACAAGCCAAACTTATTTTATGGATATAATGTCGTTATAGAGAACGAATATCATGAATGCTATCAAGAGTGCAAAGCCAACATTTTGCAGCACAATTTGTACTTTGTAAGGTACCGGCTTTCTTACAATTGCTTCATATACAAGAAGCATAAAATGACCTCCGTCAAGTGCCGGAAAGGGAAGTATGTTTATGACGGCAAGTGAAATTGAAAGCAACGCAAGGAAGCCAAGAAATGTATGAATTCCTCCTTCGGCTGATTGAGCTGAGGCTTGTGCAATCTTGACAGGGCCGCCAATTGCCTTCTTGAAAGGCACATCCCCGGCAATTATTTTTCCGATTGTTTTAAAGAACAGCTCAATTCCAAAATGATACATGTCATATCCTGCTTTTGGAATAGCGCTGATGACATTATATTTGATTTCATTAACAGGTCCAACGTATTTTGCAGAAAGCATTACACCAATTGTGGAATCCTCAGATGTTGGAGTAATTGTGCAGTTCATTTTCTCACTTCCTCTGTCCCATGTGATCTCCTTTGACTGACCTGCATTTTCACGAATCAGATCAGTAAGTTGCTGCGGATTCGAAATATTCTGTCCTGCAAAACTCGTTATCATGTCACCTTTGGTAAGTCCGCATCCTTCGGCCGGTTTGCCGCCTACAATGTCATTTACAATGGGAATGGTATTTCCCGGGAGAATTCCAAAATTTCTTTCGGTAAGGTCACCAACTTGTTCCTTAGGCAAGTCAATGATTTTGGTTTGACCGTTCCTCTCAACAACAAAATTCAGGGCTTCACCAAGATTTTCAAAATAAATTTGTGCCTGAATGTCTTCCCAGCTGTTGACAGCTTTGTTGTTTATGGAAAGAATTTTATCACCCGGCTTCAGATCACTTGTGGCAGCGGACGTATTCTTTGAGATATATCCTATAGTTGTAGTAGCGGTCAGAGTCTTACCCCTGGACAGAGTCAAGAAATAAAAAATCAGAAATGCCAAAAGAAAATTCATGATCACACCCGCAGTAATAACTATCATTCTCTGCCAGACAGGTTTGGCTCTGTATTCATAAGGCATTGGTTCTTTCTCCACAAAATCTTTGTCCATACTCTCATCAATCATTCCTGCAACCTTAACATATCCTCCAATTGGAAAGGCACAGATCCTGTAATCGGTCTTGTCGCCAAGATCAATGTCTTCGCTCAGTTTGCCAAATGTGAAACCGTTTATCTTATTATAGCCGAACAACCTGTGCCCGATGCCCAGTGCAAAAACCTCTGCCCTCATACCCGTAAGGCGTGCAGCTATGAAGTGACCGAATTCATGTATAAAAACAAGTATTCCGATAACTATCAGAAAGTAAAAAATTGTGCTCAGTAATTCCATGTTAGCTTATTACGTTGAATAGTTTAAAAAGTTGAATTTCAATTTTAAGAAAAGGACTCGCTTTCACGCGGTTTGCTTCAATATCTGAGAAGTGACTTTACGGTCCAGTTCAATAATCTGTTCTGCAGACTCAATTTCTTCCGGAATATGATTTTGCAATTGCTCTTCAATTATTTCGGGAATCTGCGTGAATCTTATCTTCCCCTCCAGAAACAGATTTACAGCTGCTTCATTTGAAGAGTTCATTACTGCCGGATAACTCTTTGCATTTTCCAATGCATCATAAGCAATCTTAAGACATCTGAATTTTTCAAGATCAGGTTCACTGAACTCAAGTTTGCCCAATTGCCTGAAATCAATCCTTGGATAATCAGACACAACTCTGTTCGGATAAGTCAGTGCAAATTGTATCGGGATCTTCATGTCGGGAACGCCTAATTGTGCCTTGACAGAACCATCCGTAAACTCTACAAACGAGTGGACAATGGATTGCGGATGAATAACCACTTCGATCTGCTTTACATTCAGATCATAAAGCCACCTTGCTTCTATCACTTCAAGGCCCTTATTCATCATAGTTGCAGAATCTATTGTAATTTTTTTCCCCATTTTCCAATTGGGGTGGTTGAGAGCTGATTCAATTGAAGTGTTCTCTATTTCACCCAGGCTCGAGTTTAAGAATGGACCTCCGGAAGCAGTAAGGATTACCTTTTGAATACTTTCTTTGTCCTCACCCATAATACACTGCAGAATTGCTGAATGTTCGCTGTCAATTGGATATATCCTGGAACCTCTCTCAGAAAGCATGCGTGCTACAAGATTACCGGCTGATACGAGGGTCTCTTTGTTTGCTAATGCAACATTCCTGCCTGCTAAGATAGCTGCAAGTGTCGGCTGCAATCCTGAAAATCCGGTAAGTGAACTTATTGCAAGATCGTAATCACCGGCAGAGGCAAGTTCGACAAGTTCTTCCTTGCCGCACAATACTTCGAGACCTTCAAAAGAATAGTCCGATCTGAATTCAAAATATGCACTTTCATTTTCGATTACTACGGTTTCGGGGGAATACTTCCTGACCTGATCAGCCAGGCAATGTATGTTCTTGCCGGCAGTCAGGTATCTAACGCTTAATTCTTTTCCATTCAGGTTTAGATTGTCAATAACGGAAAGTGTATTACTCCCGATAGAACCCGTTGAACCAAAAATGCAGATCTTATTCTCGCTTCTTTTCAATAAACTCAGATAATAAAAAACTCAAGAATTAAGCGAAATAATTCTTGAGTTTAAAGACAAATTGTGTGCTGAATCAGTTCAGATACTTGTTTATGCTCTTCAGGAAATCATCCTTTTTTCTTCCACCGACAATGACTTCTGCGATCTTTCCATTCTTGTCAATTATGAATGATGTCGGCACAGCATCAATGTTTGCTCCGTTTGACTCGCCAAATGCGTCGACAACTTCCTGATTCCCGTCAAGAATAGTATATGAAACAGGATTAGTCTTGAGAAAGTCTTCTACCTTTTTAGAACCCGGTTGCTGGAAGATATTTACGCCTATCATCCTGAACTTGTCAGCAGGCAGTTCTTCGGAGATCTTCGAAAGATCCGGCATTTCCTTTATGCATGGTCCGCACCAGGTTGCCCACATGTTAACAAATACTACTTTGCCCTTAAGATCCTCAATCGAAACTTGTTTGCCATCTTCAGTCCAGAAGAGATTTGGTGATTCCTTTTTGCCTGCAGCTTTGGCAACCTTTTCAACTTTATACAACTTAACATCATCACTTACCTTATTTGAAGCGGTTTTATTCTCACCGGTCTGTGTTTTTGTGATAGCTTCCTTCTTTTCGTTGTTCTTATCTGTTGCGGTCTGTTTCACTTCATCTTTATTGCATGCAACAAAGATTGATGTGGACAATATTAACAGCAGGATTGCTTTCAGTTTTTTCATTTAGTTAATTATTTTTATTCGTTCTTAAAGTTTGTTAAAGCTTGTGCAATTTCCTTTGAGTCCATATCGGCTACGGAAGAGCAGATCACCTCATCCCTGAACCAAATTACGGCAACAGCATTCTCATCTTTAAGGCATGCAAACCAATTAACTCCTTTGGTCACATTCTCCATGAAGTCAGGACAAAGAACAATTTTTGAGTTTTCATTCATCACATGACTCTTATTGCCCTGAAGTGTGTAAATGTATGTATTCCCTTTCTTATGAACAATATGCGCAAGCTTTTCGCCATTGATTTCATTGCATGTTCCACCGACAAGCTCGACATCCTTCACGTCTGGAATAAATACTTTGAAATCAAGATACTTATTCATTGAGTCTGCAAGTGTTCTTGCATTATTGCTCTTGATCTGCAGCGGAACTTGTCCTGAAACCAGTCCGTCAAAAACCTTTCTTGAAACCGAGACAAGATCGTTTGATGCAAGCAAGGGTTCTTTCTTCAAGAAAGACGAAATTCCAAAAGCAGTGATTATTAGCAATACAAACACTGCAGAGCCATAGAGAAAATATCTCTTCAGACTGTTCTTATGATCATCAAGATTTGGAATTGGCTGCTTATCCATAGCAGGAAGGGGGAGGCTGTTATCTCTGGTATTTGTTGATGCAAGCTTGATGTATTCATCAATCTTGCTTCCTATACTCTTTTGAAGATAAACAGGTACCTCAGTTTTTTTGTAAGCATCTTTTAGACGCTTCTTCACAAGCTTCTCAAAAACTAGCCTGTTTTGCAGATCCGGATCTCTTTTTAACCCTGCTTCTATTTCACTTATTTCCTCAGGGCTCTGAAGTTCATTATCAATATAAGCTGTAAGCATCTCATATTTGCGAACTTCTTGTTCTTCACCCTCTTGATTGTCGCGAGGGTTGCTGGTATTTGAATCAGACATCAGAAAGTGTGTAATTTTTTTACTATATCAGTTTATTTGATTACTTGATTAGGTTGTTCTCCACATCATATCCTCTCTCCTTTGCATAGCTGTAGAGCTTTTGCTGAAGCATCTTTCGTCCTCTATGCAACCTGCTTCTGACAGTTCCGACAGGACATTGGATGAACTCTGCAATTTCCTCGTAGCTCAAACCTTCTATATCACAAAGTATGACTACGGTCTTGAAATCATCCTGAAGAGAATTCAAAGCTCTGGTAACATCATCATCCAGAAGGTTTGAAAAAACTTTTTCCTGTAAATCAGTGCTGTCAAGCTTCTCGGAACGGATTGTATCAAAGTAGTTTTCAATCTCGTGGTAGTCAACTTTACCCGGCTCTCTTTGGTTCTTCCTGTACTTGTTTATGAACAAATTCTTCATTACACGGAACAGCCATGCCTTGCAATTGGTTCCTTTCTCAAACTTATCAAAGAATCTGAAAGCCCTAAGGAAAGTTTCCTGAACAAGATCGTCTGCATCAAGCTGATTGCCGGTGATCTTAAGCGCGTAGCCATAGAGTATGTTCATGTGAGGCATTGCCTCAGCATCAAAATCTATCTTCCTCTGAAGAAGCTTTTCTTCAGAAAGATTTTCTACTGTATCCGGAATCTCATCTCTGAATTCTTCAGGGACGTCAAGTTGCTCATCCCTAATCTCAACTTCTTCAGGTATTTTTGTCGGATCTGATGTCAAAATAGACTTTTTATTCTGAATTACTGAAAATGAAACTACATATTACTTGAATCTTATGCAAGGAAAGAAATGTATTCACACAGATGGTGTGTGACCTGACAAAACGACTTAGTTAACGATTCTGTAAGAAAGTTCTATATGGAATTTTTTGATGTGAGGGCGAGTAACGGGGCTCGAACCCGTGACATTCAGAGCCACAATCTGACGCTCTGCCAACTGAGCTATACCCGCCATTTCTGACTTAGATGAATAAGCAGACAATTATCCGCTTCAATTTTTTGATTGCTATTCAGGTTGAAACCTGCTCGACAGGTAGGACTCGAACCTACAACCCTTCGGTTAACAGCCGAATGCTCCACCATTGAGCTACTGTCGAATTTCTGCAAATATAAAGCTATTACATTTTTATAGCAATGTGAATCACCACTTTTTCAACAAATATCAATAAATAATTCACTCAACTGTCTTATAAAGTTGCCACCACGGAGTACGAGGGCTTGAATGATGTTCGTGATGATAACCGAAAAAGTAACATGTTATCAGCGCAATTAGATGATTTTTCTTCTGTGACCTAGCGTAATGAGGCGCTTTCAGACCTTCTTCAGGTCTCCTGTGGGGCAAATATGTACCGAAATAAAATAACTGCAATGAACTAATTACAGAAGGTATCAACCAAAAACTGATCACATTTGGTTCTCCAAAAGAGTGTGACAAAACGTTGAACAGAATAGCCATAATTGCTATTTGATACAAACTTGAATACCCGTAAATGAATCTTCCAAACCAAATGAAGAAATTCTGTGAACCCTGAGAAAAATCGGGATCAGTAATTCCGGTTGGGTCCGAATGATGCAAAAAATGGTTATTCCTGAGTTTTCTGTAAGAAAATCCCGCAAAAAGGAAACAGCAAAGCATGCCTATAACATAATCTACAATTTTATATCGGGAGACCGTTCCATGCATTGAGTCATGTGCCGTTATGAATAATCCTGTATAGAGAAATGTTATTAATAGAATTCTCAGGTAGAAAAAAGGACTTGATAGATCAACAATACCAAAACTTAAAGAATTGAACATCAGAGTTGACCAGCAAGATATTATTATGATTGAAATGATGATTCCCATGAATGTTGAAATTGACTTTTTAAAATACAATTTTCCCGCTAATTAACAATGAACATCATATAGAATGAATACGGACCCCATAACAGTTTCAGAACTTACCGGAAGAATCAAATCTGTTTTGGAAAGTGATTTCCATTATGTAAATGTAACAGGCGAGATTTCCAATTTTAAGCATCACACATCAGGACATTTTTACTTTGCTTTGAAGGATGAAAAAGCTCAGATAAGCGCACTCATGTGGAGCTCCAGAAACAGGCAGCTGGGCTTTAAGCCGGAAGACGGAATGAAAGTGAATGTTAAGGGGAAAGTGACCGTATATGAAGGAAGAGGAACCTATCAGATAGATGTGATTGAGATAAGCAAAGCAGGAATAGGCGACATTTACGTGGCAATTGAAAAGCTGAAGGCGAAATTGAAAGCGGAAGGGCTGTTTGATGAAGTGCATAAGAAGAAATTGCCAAAATTTCCGGAGAGGATCATATTAATTACATCTGAAACAGGTGCAGCACTTCAGGATTTTTACAGAGTTTCTTCAAGGAGATATCCTGTGATAAAGTTGATGTTGATAAATTCAAAGATGCAGGGAAATGAATCGGCAATAGAGATCGTCAGAGCATTGAGAAAGGCAAATGAGAAGAAATATAATGCTGACATAATTGTTCTGACACGGGGCGGTGGATCTATTGAAGACCTTTGGGTCTTCAATGATGAGAGTATTGCAAGAGCAATTTTTGATTCCGGAGTTCCAGTTGTGTCTGCCATAGGTCATGAGATAGACTTCACAATTGCTGATCTTACAGCCGATTTGAGAGCTCCGACTCCATCGGCAGCGGCTGAAATGATTCTTCCGGATATCAATGAACTCAGAAGGGGTGTTGATGAAATGGATGATAATCTCAAACGGGATGTTTTTGGCAAACTTGAGTTGCTTTCAAAGGCTCTCAACAGTATCGAACAAAGCTATTACTTCAGAAAGCCCGCTGAAAGAATCAGAGATCTGAAGTCAATCCTTGATACAATTAATCAGAGTCTTAAAAGTAATCTGATTTCAAGATTTGAAAGAACAAGAACTCACCTATCCAATATTGAGAAAAGCTATCACTTCAGAAAACCTGCAGACAACATTCGAAGCGCTAAATTAAAATTGGACGAATTATCGAAGTCATTGAAAGGCATACCTGAATCCAGAATTAGAGCCATGAGAACATCGCTCAATTCTTCGGATTCACTCTTGAAAAGCCTGAATCCTGAAAACGTTTTGAAACGCGGCTTCACATTGATCCTCAAAGAAGAGAAGATCATCCAAAAGAGCGTCCTTCTGGAGAAAGGTGATAAGGTTGATATCAAATTTTCGGACGGGTCAGTACCGGCATTTATTAACGACAAAACATAAGTGAATTGAAAACAAAGAAGAACAAAGAAGCTGAGAACGAAAGCTTTGAGAGTGCATTCAAAAAACTTGAATCAATAATGCATAAACTCGAGAACGAGATCCCGGAATATTCCATAGACAGGATACTTGAAGAGTATGAAGAGGGAGTCAGACTGCTTAAGATCTGCCGTGACAAACTTCGTGACGCAGAACTTCGAATAGAAAAAATTGGAACTGAAGATGAAGGTCAGAAATAGTATATTGCGCAAAGTTTAATTTTTCTATATGAGTGAATTTGATTTGAACCAGACAAAGTTTCTGAAGGATATCAATTATCCGGTGGATTTGCGAAAGCTAAATCTAATGGATCTTAGAGGATTGGCAGATGAAGTCCGAGAATACCTGATTGATACAATTTCCAAGATTGGCGGACATTTGGGAGCATCTTTAGGTGTTTGCGAATTAACTCTGGCAATGCATTATGTGTTCAATACTCCTGAAGATAAGATTGTCTGGGACGTAGGTCATCAGGGTTACATACACAAGATTCTTACGGGAAGAAAGGAAGCACTAAAGAACATAAGGCAGAAAGATGGCATAAGCGGATTTCTTAAGAGAAGTGAAAGCGAGTATGATGTGTTTGGAGCAGGACATGCTACAACATCAATTTCTGCAGCGCTTGGGATAGCAACAGCGAGGGATTTTCTCGGGAAAAAGAATAAGGTTATCGCAGTAATCGGCGATGGCTCAATGACCGGGGGAATGGCTTACGAAGCAATGAATAATATAGGACTCCTGAAGAAAGACATAATAGTGGTTCTTAATGATAACAAGATGTCAATCGCACCTAATGTGTGGTCAGTTCAGAATTATTTCAATGAACTGATGACAAATGACACTTATAACAAGTTCAGATCAAAGGTTTGGGAATTGACTGGTGTTCTCGATAAGAAATCAAGCGACAGACTAAGGAAAGTAGCTGCAAGAATTGAAGGAGGACTGAAAGGAGTGATTACTCCTGGTATGTTGTTTGAAGCGCTTGGCTTCAGATATTTCGGTCCGGTCAACGGTCACAATGTTGTGAATCTTGTTAAGATGTTTGAGGAATTGAATAAGATGACCGGTCCTTTGCTGCTGCACATAATTACTGAAAAGGGGAAAGGACCTTCATATGCAGTTGAGCATCCTCAGAAGATACATGCTCTGAATCCGTTCGATAAATCCACAGGTATTGAACATAAGAAATCTTCAATACCTACATACACAAAAGTCTTTGGAGAAGCTTTGGTTGAACTTGCAAAAGATGACAAAAAGATCGTTGCCGTGAATGCTGCCATGCCTGACGGCACTGGCTTGAATTATATGCAGAAGGAAATCCCGGACAGATACTTCGATGTAGGCATTGCCGAACAGCATGCAATAACTTTTTGCGCGGGACTTGCAACAGAGGGATTCACTCCGGTTGCTGCTATCTATTCAACATTTCTTCAAAGAGCATTTGATCAGATAATTCACGATGTTGCTTTGCAGAAATTGCCGGTTGTCTTTGTGCTTGACAGGGGAGGTCTGGTTGGCGCTGACGGTGCGACTCATCATGGGGTTTTCGATCTCACATATTTACGCCTTGTACCCGGAATGGTGCTCATGGCTCCTAAAGATGAAAGTGAACTGAGAGATATGCTGTATACGGCGACTCAATACAAGCGCGGTCCAATAGCAATAAGATATCCCCGCGGTAATGTTGAAGGTGTTCAGATCGGAAAATTTAACAGTATTGAGATCGGCAAGTCTGAAGTGGTAAGAGAAGGCAATGACATTGCCATACTTGCGGCAGGAAATATGGTAAACAATTCTCTGAAAGCTGCCGGCATTCTTGAGAAACAAAATATCAGTGCTCACGTTGTTAATGCAAGGTTCATCAAGCCGCTTGACAGGGAAATGTTGTTTGATGTATTTAACAGATTTGACAAGGTTCTCACTGTAGAAGATAACACAATAGTTGGAGGTTTCGGCAGTGCCGTCTGTGAGTTTGCCGCCCAGCATGGATTCAAGAATGACATCTTGATTCATGGGATACCGGACAGGTTCATTGATCACGGCAAGCCGGAAGAACTGCATCATGATCTCAGGATCGATGCTGAGGGAATTTCAGAGGTAGTGATGGAGTTTACAACGAAAAAAACTCAGCATGCCTAAAAGGTTTTATTTGTTGTTCACATTGGTCCTTTCATTGACAGTGCTTTCATGCGGAGATAGTTCAACTGAATCAGGATCTGCCCCTGAACTTTTGCTGAGTGCAGACGGACTAGTTGAGCACCTCGGCGGAGATTGTTCGGCGGTTCAGATAAGAACCAGAAGTCTCGGAAGCGCTGATCTTGCTCAGTTCAGTAAACTGAAGATTGAGATCAACGGGTCTTCGGATGCCGATCTGTCAAGCATTCAAATGTACTATGTTTCCAATGATGAGCAGATGTTCATTTTGGATCTTAGAAACAGAGATGAAATTAACAACACACAATCAATCGAAGTTACTTCTCCGGATCATGTCGGAGAATTGTTTACAAGAGTAACACTCAAATCATCTGTTTGCACCGGACAGATATATTACCTTACCCTAAGGGATGTAAGGGTTTACGGAATAAAATAAATCCTGCATTGCAATTAACTGACCTCATACTAAATAATTCAAATCAACCCCAGAGTCTGTCTGCTTATCAGAAAGCGGACAACGACAAGAAGGTTTATATAGAGACATTTGGTTGTCAAATGAATTTCTCTGATACTGAAATTGTGCTTGGGGTAATGAGCAGATTCGGATACAATGAGACTCAGACTGCCGAAGGCTCGGATGTGGTTCTTCTGAACACTTGCAGCATAAGGGAGAATGCCGAGAGGAAAATTTATAAACGGCTTGATGATCTTAAGTTTCTCAAAAGAAGAAATCCCAACATCATAATCGGAATCTTGGGGTGCATGGCTGAGAGGCTGAGAAAGGATCTTTTGGAAGACAGAAAATGCGTTGACATAATTGTTGGACCCGATGAATACAGAAGAATACCCGAGCTCATAGATAATGTTCTTGAAACGGGAGAAAAGGGAATTGCCGTAAAGCTTTCAAGGGTTGAAACATATGATGACATTGCGCCATTACGGAGAGAAGGAGTAACAGCATGGCTTTCAATAATGAGGGGATGCGATAAGTTTTGCACTTATTGTGTCGTGCCTTTCACACGCGGAAGGGAGAGAAGCAGAAGACTCGAGGGAATAGTTGATGAAGCAAAACGCTTGTCAGATGAAGGGGTTAAGGATATTTGGCTGTTGGGGCAGAATGTCAACTCATACAGATACGAGAATCATGATTTCCCTGATTTGCTTAGAGCCGTAGCTTCAGAATTGCCTCACGTCCGCATAAGATATACGACCTCTCATCCTTATGACCTTTCATTGAAGCTGCTTGAGACAATGGCTGAGTTTGAAAACATCTGCAAGTATATTCATCTTCCTGTCCAATCAGGATCAGACAGAATACTCACATTGATGAACCGTCTTTATACTGTTGAACAGTATATGCAAGTGATGAACACTGCAAAATATATGATGCCCGGAATAGGCCTGTCTACTGACATAATTTCATGCTTCCCGGGGGAGACAGAGGAAGAGCACAAAATGACTCTTGATGTGATAAGAGAAGTCCGATACGACGGAGCTTTTACTTTTTTATACTCACCAAGAGAAAATACGAAAGCATATTCGATGCCGGTTGACATTCCGGATGAAGTGCGCAAGAGAAGACTCGACGAGATCATCACTTTGCAAAGAGAGATCTCATTTGATATTAACAAGAGAATGATTGGTCAGACAAAGAGAGTACTGATAGAATCGTTCAGCAAAAAGTCTGATGAGTTTTTTATGGCAAGGACCGACTGCAATAAGTCTGTCATAATTCCTGCCGGCACCGAAATGACATACAACCATTCATCATCAGATGCATGTGCAATTTCAATTGGAGATTTTGCTGATGTCTTGATAACGAAGGCTAACTCCGCGACTCTGTTTGGTGACCCTGTGATCAATAATTTTACAACAAACTCTCAATACTGAATTGGCTGATATTCTGAGCGTATTGGCATTCGATTTCTTCGGTTTCTTGATGCGGCTTTTGCCGCTATCTCTTGTCAGAAGGATCGGTGTATTAATGGGTAAGTTTTTTTTTATCTTCTTCCGATAAGGAAAAAGGTAGCTCTCGATAATCTCCGAATCTGCTTTCCTGAAAAAGACTCCGATTGGAAACTTCGTATTGTCAAGAAATCATATATAAATCTCTCAATAGATCTTGTTGAATTCCTGTATCTGCCGAAATTTGATTCAAAAAGAATTCAAGAGAATGTGCATTATGATAACATCTCAGAACTTAGCAATTCTGTTAAAGAAGGCAATGGTGTTTTCTTTTTAAGCGGGCATTTTGCAAACTGGGAACTAATGGCCTTTTCTTTTCCGTCTCTTTCTGGTCATTCGCTCAACATAATCACAAAAAAACAGGCAAGCAAAAAACTCAATACTCTCATCAACAAATACCGTGCATTAAGCGGTAACAAGTTGATTGAAACCGGAATGACTCTAAAGGAAGCAATCAGGGTTGCTAAGAAAAAGGAACCTGTCTGCTTCCTTGTAGATCAGGCTGGGCATCCCGACTATTCCGTCTATACCCGGTTCTTCGGAAAGGATGTTGCATCTTTCGGGGGACCTGCAAAGCTTGCACTATCAGACAGGCCGGCTTTATTCTTCACTTATATTGTAAGAAGTCCGGATTTCATTTATACAGTTTATTCGCGCAGAATTAACTACGACCACATCCCTGACAGATCAAAGGAGAGTGTTGAAGAGTTATCTCAAATAATTCAGAGAGAATTGGAAAAAACCATTGTGGATTTTCCTGAACAGTGGCTTTGGTTTCACAAACGGTTCAAACACTCGCGCTAAGCCGTATTGAAAAGAATACTCATAATACAGACTGCATTTCTGGGTGATCTTATACTGACACTGCCGATGATTCAGGTAATCAAACAGAATCTTCCTGAAACAGAGATAGACATGCTGGTGATTCCTACAACATCTGAATTGCTCGCTAATAATCCGTTGTTAAGAAAAGTGATCGTATATGATAAAAAAAATTCAGGGACTGTAAAGCTGTTTAACATTGCCGGAGAACTCCGGAAAAACTCATATGATGTAGTTATCTCACCGCACCGCTCCGGCAGGTCTGCAATAATAAGCTTCTTGTCATTTCCTGATCTGAGCATTTCTTTCAATACTTCATCATTGAGTTTTCTGTATAAGAAAACTGTGAATTATGAAAAAGGAATTCATGAAATACAAAGAAATCTCAAACTGCTCGAACCTCTGGGTATATCCGATAATAATATTGTCAAACCTGACTTGTTTATTGGAAATAATGAGAGATATTCAGTTGATAAGATCTTGAATGGCTTAAATATGAAGGCAGTGGAAAAGTTTGTGACCATAGCACCGGGCTCAGTATGGTTCACAAAGAGATTTCCCGAGGCAAAGTTTATCAATATATGCAGGCTTCTTTCTGACGAAGGTATCAAGACTATCTTGTTAGGCGGCAATAATGATTTTGAAACCGGGGAAAGAATTTTGAACGGTTGCCGGAGTCCGCTGCTGAGAAACCTTGCCGGCAAGCTGTCCGTTCTGGAATCTGCAGAACTCATTCGCAGGTCTTCTTTGCTCATTACAAATGATTCCGCACCGCTTCATATCGGCAATGCCGTAGAGACTCCGGTTTATGCAATCTTTGGCTCTACCGTTCCGGACTTTGGATTCTATCCTTACGGTAAGCTCGACAAGATCTTTGAAATAAGCGGACTTTCATGCAGACCCTGTGGCATTCACGGCAGAACAAGCTGCCCTATAAATACACTTGATTGCATGAACAGGATCAGCGAATCGAATGTAGCGGAAAATGTTATTGCCCTAATCCGACAGACATAGTTTCAATTTCTCGGAGATCTCTTCTTCACCAAAAGCCTCGCCGCTCTCATTCATTCGCTTGATGAGATCATCAATAATTGCTCTTCCTTCTGATTTCATATCATCTCTGAGAAATCCTGAGAATACAGGTTCTCCAAGCAATGCATGATTGATCTCTGCTTCTTTGTTGTGTTCATCCAGTTCAGTAAAATAGACTACCCTGAATTTTTTGTTGAAATCTCCTTCGCGGTAGATCTCGAACATTGTCTTGTCAGATTGGAATATCATCTTATTTCAGTTTGTTTGTTTCGATAATTCGTTTTATGTACTTGCCGATCATGTCAAACTCGATGTTTACAGTGTCTCCCGGTTTTGCAGAGCCAAGTGTTGTTACTTCAAGCGTGTGGGGAATAATTGCAACCTTTATCAGCGTGACGGCCTTCCTGCTTTTTAGGATTTCTGCAACAGTAAGACTGATGCCGTCTATTGATATTGAACCAACATAGATCACACTGTCTGCCATTTTCGAAGGAAACTCAATGAAGATTTCCCAGCTTCCGTCTAACTTGTTTATCTTTTTGATCTTACCCGTTGTGTCAACATGACCCTGCACAAAATGCCCATCAAATCTTGCTCCTGCTGACATTGCCCTTTCAAGATTGACAAGGCTTCCATTCCTCAGCAATCCGAGGTTTGTCTTCTTTAATGACTCTGCCATTGTGTCGAATGAAAAACTGTTTGCATCCTTTGATGTGATAGTCATGCATGCGCCGTTGATAGCTATGCTGTCACCAATTTTTTGTTTCTTCAGATAACCTTTGGCATTGGGCTCAATTGACAACCGAATGCCGGATCCTTCTTTGGATTTTGATATTACTTTTCCTGTTGTTTCAACTATGCCTGTGAACATTGTCGTATTGAATTAAGATATCGTTACCGATTGATTTATGTTTTTTCAAAATGAGTTCTTCTGATGAACTCAAACTCTTGATAGAAAGGTTGTCAAATGCTGAGATTCCGTTTCCAATTATCTTGGGCGCAATAAAAAAATACAGATCATCATAAAGCCCTGACTTAATGAATTGCGAAAACAAAAATCTTCCGCCTTCTACGATCACGCTTGCAATGTTGAGTTCATACAAGGCAGTCAGAATGTTCTTCACTGGAAATGTTCCATTTGTCTGCTTGACCGGAACTGTCCTGACCGGAATGTTCTTCTTGCGCTTCGCTGCTTTTGGAGTCGCAAGAACAATTGTCTTGTCTTTCAAATCATCACTAAAGAGTGTAATACTTTGCGGCAGTCTAAGATCCGGATCAATTACTACTCTATACGGATTTCTGCCTTTTACCAATCTTGAATCAAGCCTTGGATTATCATGCATTGCCGTATTAGCTCCGATGAGAACTGCATCATATTGAGATCGCATGCTGTGTACAACTTTTCGCGATGCTTCCGAAGTTATATATTTCGATTCATTATTCTTAAGAGCGATGACTCCGTCAACACTCTGTGCAATCTTTAGTGTTACATAAGGACGCTTCTTAGTTACAAACGTTATGAAGAACTTGTTCAATTCCTCACATCTCTCCTTTAGTACATTCTCATAAACTCTTACACCTGCTTGCTTAAGAATCTTCAGTCCATTTCCGTTCACGCTTTCAAAAGGGTCTCTCATTCCAACATGGATAGATGCAGGAGATTCTTTGCTCAGCATAACTGCACACGGACCTGTCTTTCCATAATGTGCACAAGGTTCAAGATTCACATAGACTTCAGAACCTCTTATGTCAAAGCCCTTTCTCTTTGCATCCTGAACAGCAACAGCTTCCGCATGAGCTTCACCAAATCTCTTGTGATAACCTCTGCCAATTATCTTCCCGTCTTTGACTATCACACATCCTACAAGCGGATTTGGGGAAACATAACCTGCTCCTTTCATTGCAAGCTTTATGCATTCCTCCATATACCTCTCCTCCTGTGTCATTAAGATGTCCTGCGAAGACTTGAAGTAATGCTGTGCGGATTGTCTCTGTGGTAAATATATGTCGGGTGTTCAAATCTTTGAACAATGTGATCAGCGCTGACTCTCTTCACGAATTCTGAATCATGAGAATAGACGTTTTTGAATCCGCCTGTATTTACAAAGGCGGCTCTTTTCCCAAAAAGCGTACCGCCAATTATGCATTCGTTTATGTGGATCAGATTGTTCATGTCGTTTGCATCAGGTATCAGAAAATCATCATCATTGCCGCCGAGCAGCAAAGCAGGGGAGTGAAGCAAATCAATCTCCTTATTTTGTTCCATGTATTCAACCCTCAGTTCAATATGTTCCGGTGTGTATTCATCGTCCGCATCCAGAAAAGTTATGAACTCTCCCGAGGAATTTGTGATGCCTGCGTTAAGAGAAAGCGGGTGCTTCCTGTTGGAATGACGTATGTATTTGAAATTGTCATTCACAAGCAAATATGGAAAAAGAAATTCGAATGTCTTATCCGTGCTTCCGTCATCAACCAATATCAGTTCATAATCCTTAAATGTCTGATTCAAAACAGAACCGACGGATCTTGGCAGGAACTTAAGGCTGTTGAATGTTGCAATTATAATGGAAACTTGATATTGCTGCTGTCCAGTTACCATTGAACTTTCTTGGCGCTGCCCGGGATCTTCAGCCGGTAGCTTAGTTTGCCGGGATTAAAATCTTCTATCTTGTAACTGACCCAGATGTATTGCTTTTCCTTAGGACGGACCAGATTGATCTTCTTCGGAAAATATATTCCGTCACTTTCATAAAACTCGTCATAAGTTATATCAAGCATCATCTTTCCATTGCTGTCATAACTTTGGATCCTTGTTACATAAAAATACTCAGAGTTTATTCTGTAACGTATTGTTGATGAGCCGACTTTTTGCTCAAGCAGATAATGATCTTCAACTTCGGAGATGCTGTAGTTAGAAGTATCTTTGCTGGAAATTATGAAACTGCCGGAAAGTGCATTCACAAGATCATCAAACTCGACTTTCATCTTTAGTATGATGCCCAGGTTTCTCTGCGTCGAAGGGCCTCTTATCACTTTATTTTCAGAAGCATTGTAGTATGTGAATTCATTTCTTGTAACAAGCACATCCGCTATGTCTATTCCAAACGGACCTTCAATCTTTGTATAAAGGCTATCCGGCCTGTTTATGCTTACAGTCAATGAGCCGGTATTTGATAGTGTCGGAGTGTCAATTGATATTTCACCTTCTGCATTGAGTGATGAGAGTCTGCCTGCACTCTCGTTCACTCTTTTTGCAAGATCTGAAAAAGTGATCCGGCTTTTTCTTGTAAGCTCAGGTGCTGAACTGCATGATGCAACAGTTACAGCAATTGCAACCAACAATATCGTTCTCGAAAAACGAATTATACTGATACCCGGCATTCTGAAATGAATCGTTTAATGATGCTTGAAGAAAATGTGTCCGTCGGCTCCATTCTTTCCGGATGCCATTGAATTCCAAGAAGAAACGGTTTATCAAGCGGATCTTCATACTCAACTCCTTCAACAATTCCATCCGAAGCTCGGCAATTCGGAGTAAGACCGTTTCCAAGTCTGTCCACTGCCTGATGATGATAGCTGTTTACAGTCCCTGAATTTTCTCCTGTTATCTCATGCAACAGAGTCCTCTCAAATATTTTTATTTCATGAAACCTCGGAGAGCCGTCAGGAAATCTGGAATGATCTGTTCCTCTCTGATCCAGTATGTCATAGATAAGGCTTCCGCCAAAATAGACATTGATAAGCTGAACACCTCTGCAGATGCCAAGCACAGGTTTTTCGGCTGCAATTGCCATCTCAAGAATCTTGAGTTCAAATCCGTCGCGTTCAGGATTATATGTCCCTTTTGTTTCAGCAGTGTCCCAATCGCAATACAACTCCGGATAAATATCAACACCTCCGGTCAAAATCAGTCCGCTGCAGTTTTCAAAGTCTTTGTAACCGGCTTCACTCTGTCCATAATCCAGTAGTCTGTACTTCACTCCGAAATAGTCAAGCCAATCGAAGTAGTATTTCAGTTTTGTATCGGTCTTAGTTATACCTATCATATCCCTGCGATCCTGTCAATTTTGTTTGTAAATTTTTCAATATCTATTCCAAATTCAGGTTTGATTTTAAGATAAACAATATCTGCTTCATCAAAACTGTTTCTGAGTCTCTTTATCTTAATGAAGTCCTTTTGGGAAGTTACGAAGACTTCTTTCCCCGTAAACTTTCGCTTCAAAATATCCAGATCAGCATCGGTATAGTTGTGATGATCTTCAAATCCAATTTTGTCAGCAACATTTACATGTAACTCCATTACAGAAGAAAAGAATGATTCATTGTCGGCCAAACCCGAAAATAAGATTACATCTTCATTTATTGTTCTTAAAATAACGTTTTCCATATCTACAAAGTATTCAGATTTGTACCTCATCGTTAAATGCTCTTTTCCGGATTCTTCAATGAATTTGATGGACTGGTAATTGCTTCCTTTGTTGTTCTGAATGATCATACCTGCTCTATCTAAACAACTCATTTTTTCCCTCAAATTACCGGAAGGTATAGTCCATTTGTGAGAACAATCATCCTCATAATAATCTTCTGCATTGATCAGCACTATGTCCAGATCCCTCGCAACCCCTCTGTGCTGAAATGCATCATCAAGCACTACTATGTCAACATCAAACTGTTTGCAGGCAAAATCAATTGTCTCGCTTCTGTTGCTTCCGGCTGCAACGACAAAATTACCCCTGTGAATACTGAGTAGTTCCTCAGAGATCATTAGAAGTTCATCTCCGGATTGGCTGAGATCTGCAAGTATGCTGTTGCCGTCGCAAACGATTGCCGGATTTGCAGATTCTCTTCCATATCCTCTTGATATTACGGCAACGTTTCTACCCTTCTTTAGAAGGTATTCTGTGATCCAGATAGTTAAAGGCGTTTTGCCTGTGCCGCCCGTTGTAATATTGCCAATTGAAATTACGGGAACATTCTTTTTTGCAGAACTAAAGATTCCTTTGTCATAGAGATAGTTTCTAAAGGACATTGCTGCAGAATACAATAGTGACAAAGGTAATAATGTGATACATATGAATTTATTTTTTTTCATAGATCACATTTCATCTGATAGAGAATTCTTGAATTCATCAAGCTCAACACCTTTGAGCATTTTTGTGTAATGCCTTGGTTTCCCGAAAGTTATTGAACACTCGGCAAACGGATAGGGAACTTCAAATTTGTCCCAGCTCTTTTCCAGTATCTTCTTCGAGGAATATTCAACCCTTACGGGAACGATTGGTATTCCATTTTTATATGCTAACAGAAGAGCTCCGTTCTTTACATATCTTGCCGGACCGCGAGGTCCATCGGGAGTAATTACTGCGGAATTGCCTTTGCTGACAAAGTCTGAAAGTCTGTTCAATGCTTCTTTTCCGCCGGCGGAACTTGATCCGCGAAACAATTGATAATTCCAGCGACTCAGGAGTGTTGACAAAAGTTCACCGTCTTTACTCATTGAGACCAAAGCTCCGGGCTTAAGTTTTCTTAATGCCCACCATCCTCCAAGCATCTTACCGTGCCAGAATATGTAGATTGCATTTCCTGAGATTTCAGGTTCAGATACTGACTTTACTCTAATGCTCTTCATAAGCAGATCAACAAGCGGTGGAGCAAGCTTTCCGGCTGTCGGATTCATGCCGGTCTGCCAACGAGTGAGCAGATCTGCCTTGCCGCATTCAATGAAGCATCTTCATTTCCAAGAATATGTCTCAATGACTTGAACTCATTGCACTGTGTTCCTGAATATTGTTTGTCTTCTATAAGCCGTGATGCCTCTTCGTAAATATTTTCTGCAGTCATGTCATACTGCAGAAACTCCCTTACTGCCAGCTTGTTCAGAAGTATGTTTACAATTGAAATATACTTTATATCTACCAGTGTCTTGCCGATTGCATAATTTACGGGACCGGTCTTATAGACAACAAGGAATGGAGTTCCAATCAATGCGCATTCCAGGGTTGAAGTACCTGACTTTGTGATTACTACATCTGAATTCAGTATGGAGTTGTAGTTTGCATCAAGGTCATCGGGAGTGTAAATCAGTTTGCAGTTTTCAATGTCACTGAACTGCAGATAGAATTCCTTCTCTATGTGTGGATTGCACAAGATCCTGATCTCGCAATCAAATTTGTCAGTAAGCAACTTGGCGGAGTCAATCAAAGTGGGAAGAATTGACTCTACTTCTGACTTTCTGCTTCCGGGCAATAAGCTTATGATGATCCGGTCAGATTTTTTCTTCTGATGTCTCGAAAGAAATGAATCAATGCGCTTTATCAACGGGTGTCCCACATAAACTGATTCCATGCCTTCTTTTTTGAAGAACGGTACTTCGAACGGGAAAACAACGAGCAGGAGATCAATTATTTTCTTCATGCTTTTTATCCTGCTTTTGTGCCATGCCCAAACTTGCGGCGAAATATAATAGACAATTTTGCCGGAATAAAATTTCCTTATCTGTTCGGCAATTCTCAGATTGAACCCGGGAAAGTCAACCAGAATAACTGCCGCGGGATTTTGTTCCCTGATTGCCTCAACAGTTTTCTTCATTTTCTTCTTGATAGAAAAAGCATTCCTCATCACAGATGTAAAACCAATATAGTTGACATCGTTGATATCATAAATGGTTTTGACTCCTGCTTCACGCATTTCCTTGCCGCCAATCCCTGAGAAGCATGAATCCCGACAAGTGTTTTTGATTTCCTTCACAAGGCATGATGAATGAAGGTCACCGGATGCTTCGCCGGCAATTATGAAGAAGTCCGGCATGATAAAACTGCTCTATTTTTTGATTTGCTGAAATTAAACAAAGAAAGCTCAGATACTGAACTCATCCTATGATGCTTTCTGCTGCTTCTTCACCGGAATTGATAGCTCCCTCCATGAATCCCTGCCAGTCGGCAAGATGCTCTCCCGCAAAAAAAATGTTGCCGGTCTTTTCCTTGATCACCGGCATCACAGAAAACCACTGTCCCTTTCCGTAAAGTGCATAAGCGCCCTTTGAATATTCATCACTGCCCCAGTAATAGTTTACATTGTCCAGAACATATTTCGTAACATCTCCAACCGGAAGCTCAAGCGATGAGGCAACTGTGTTAATCCTCTGCTCCTTGTTCATCTTCGAGAACATGTCTGCCTTGTCGCCGATTGTATAAGAAATAAGCACTCCATTCTTTTCTTTCTGATTCTTTGTGGCATGATAGAAATAATGGGAGAATGTGTCTGAGAGAATGCTGTATCCTTCCTCATCCCAGAACCGCTCGCTGAATAATGTTGCGCATTTGTTGATCCTTGCATACTGAAGAGAATTGATCGCTTCTATTTTTTCCTTAGGCAAAGCAGGTTCCCAGTTTATCTTCATCAACGAGTATGTCGGTGCAGTGCAAACAAGATAATCACATTCGAGCGTTTCACCATTGTCGCATTTAACTGACACCATGCTGCCGCTGTTAACAGACAAGACCTTAACTCCGAGGCGGATGTTATCTTTGCCAAGATCATTTGCCATTGCTTCAATTATCGAAGAGTTGCCATTCTTTGCCTTGAAATCCATTTCATTGTTTACACTAGACTCTGCATATTCTGCAAGCGCCGCATAAGCGGAAACAAATCTTATTGACTCGCCAAAATCAGTACTGTCTGCATACTCTCTTATATCGAGATCACGGTCTGAAATTCCATTGTTCACAAGAAATCTCCACCAGTCCATTTTATCCAGCATCTTCTTGTCCTGTTCGCTCATTTTGCCATAATCCTCAATGATCCTGTCAAACTTTTCCTTCCACTCGGCGCTGTAACTCCATTCACCCGGTTTATAGAATTTGTTTTCGTAGATGAGTCTGTCGCGGAAAGTGTTGTCCTCTATCTCAATCCCGTATTTTTTGCAGAGGTCAATTACTCTTGGATGTGATGCTCCGATCCATTCTGCACCAAGCTCAATGACAAGATCCTGATTTGATTCAGGTCTGTAAGAGAATACCCTTCCTCCGGTTCTTTTTCGTGCTTCTATCACGGACACATCAATCCCGTTATTCTTCAGCATCAGAGCGCAAGACAGTCCCGCAAAACCCGCTCCAATTACCACAACTTTCTTCTTTTTTAAGATATTCAAACCGAAAGAATTTACCGGTAATGCAGATGCCGCAGCCAGTAAGGATGCCTGTTTGAGAAACTCTCGTCTGGTGGTCATAGATATTTTTTGTAGCAAAATAGTTAATTGAAGATACTTTATAAACACATTCAAGAAAGTTAAGATTTTTTATGTATAATCTTTACCAAATCAATTGTAGATTGACAACTAATTTAATCATCTGATTTGCCATCTGTAAAAAATGTTTCTTGCCTTTCTCTTGAGCACAAAGCGCCACAATCTGATCTCAAGCAACTAGCCGAAAGAACTTTTGCGGGTTCATTCAATGATCTTGACAGGCTTCTTGAGTCATTTGAGAATTCAAAAATAAATGAAAGAAATCTTTGCGTTCCAATAGAATATTTTGATTCCCACAAGTCTTTCAAGGAGAGAAACGAAGATTATGTGAGAATTGCAACTGAACTTACATCTCGATCTGTCAATGATTGCCTTGAAAGCAGCGGAATCATGAATAGTGAAGTTACTAATCTTATTTTTGTATCAAGCACAGGACTTTCAACGCCAAGTATAGATGCACTTGTAGTAAATGAGCTCAGATTAAATCCGAACATCACACGAATTCCAATATGGGGACTCGGTTGCGCAGGGGGAGTTGCGGGCGTTGCGCTCGCCTGTAAATTGGCCAAAGCAGATCCTGATGCAATTGTGGTTGTGGCAGCTACTGAGCTTTGTTCACTGACATTCATCAAAGGAGATATGTCAAAGAGCAATCTTATTGCTACGGGACTCTTTTCCGACGGCATTGCCGCAGTATTGGTTTGCGGTGATTCAGCTGCAGAAAGAATCAGTGGCAGGTTTGACCTGAGATATAAAGATTCAAGAAGCAGAATATACTATGATTCAAAGGATGTTATGGGCTGGGAAATTGCAGATGAAGGATTCAAGGTTGTATTCTCAAAGGATATCCCGAATATTGTATCCGTGAAAGTTAAGGATGATGTTCGCTCATTCATTGAATCGAACAAACTGTTGCTGACAGATATCAGTAATTTTATCATACATCCCGGAGGCGTGAAAGTAATAGATGCATACATAAGATCATTGGAGCTGGAGAATTCGAGTTTTGACAATACAAGAGCTGTTCTTGGCAAATTCGGTAACATGTCCAGCGCAACAGTTCTTTATGTACTTAATGAGTTTTGCCAGAATGGTTTTGCCAAAGGGAATAGTCTGATGGCCTCTTTAGGACCGGGTTTCACAAGTGAACAAATACTATTTGAGTCAGTCTAAGTGAAAATCAATTGCCATAGTTATTCCGAAAAGTATCTAAGTCCTGTGCAAATTCATCGGTCTCTGAAACTTCTCTTGCCAAACACTCAATATAAATAATTTTTACATGCAGCAGCCATTATGATTGTTTTTGCGTTGGTAATGTTTTTTCTGATCGTTCAGAGGTTGACAGAACTTTCCATTTCTTCACGCAATGTCAAAGCTATGATGAACGCAGGCGGAGTAGAATTCGGAAAGGAGCATTACAAATATATTGTGGTTATGCATTCTCTTTTCATACTATCTATGACCACTGAATATTTACTGAGAGAGCATTACGGCAAAATGAATGATATTAGTTATTTGTTTTTGGTATTTTTCATTTTTCTTCAGGTAATGAGAGTCTGGGTGATCACTTCACTCGGAAAATATTGGAGCACAAGAATAATCAGGATTCCCGGCAGTAAACTTGTCCGAAAGGGTCCTTACAGATTTATCAAGCATCCAAATTATCTTGTAGTATCTCTGGAGATTTTCTGTCTGCCAATGATTTTCGGACTCTATTATACTGCAGCAATATTCACAATATTGAACGCCTTGATCCTGTTCATTAGGATCAGGGAGGAAAACAAAGCATTAATGATTTAAGAATGAAAGTTCAACTGAAGGACATTTGTCACGGTCGCAGTGGCGACAAGGGTGATGCAGCAAACATCGGATTGATCGCATACATTGAGGAAGACTATAAACTCATTGAAAGCGAAGTAACCGCTGAAAGAGTGAAGAAATTTTTTGAGGGAATCTGCTTCGGAGAAGTCAAGAGGTATGAAATGCCGAACATTAAGGCGTTGAATTTTGTGCTCAATAATACTCTTGGAGGAGGGGGAACGGTGTCTCTAAAACTCGATGCGCAAGGCAAGACTCTCGCATCAGCTTTATTGAAAATGGAAATTGAAAAATAAATAAGAATAATGTTTGATCAGCAAAAGTACAGACTAAAGGATTGCAAAGAGAAAATCAGCTCTTTGAGGAGGTTTCTTTGAAATCGATAATAAGATCGAAAAAATAAAAGAGCTTGAAGCGTTGGCCGGAGCGGAGAATTTCTGGGACGACAACAAAGAAGCGCAAAACATATTGCAGCAAACTTCTTCACTTAAGAAGACTGTTGAAGAGTTTGATGTTATTGAAAGCAAGTTCAGTGATGTTACAGGATTGATAGAACTTGCAGAAGCTGAAAACGACGAGTCGCTTGAAGCTGAGATCACTCAGGAGACTGATAAGTTTCTGAAAGATCTTGATGAGGCCGAGTTCAAAGTAATGCTCGCTGATGAAGATGATAGAAGAGATGCAATCATTACCATAAACTCAGGTGCGGGCGGAACCGAATCGCAGGATTGGGCAGATATGCTGCTAAGAATGTATCTGCGGTATTGTGAAAAGAAGGGATTTGAAGCTGTTCTTGCAGACAGACTTGACGGAGACGGCGCAGGAATAAAGAGTGCGACCGTGGAAGTAAAAGGGGAATATGCTTACGGATATCTCAAAGCTGAAAACGGAGTCCACCGGCTTGTCAGAATCTCTCCGTTTGATTCAAACAAGAAAAGGCACACATCATTTGCCGCAGTTTATGTAAGTCCAATCATTGATGACAGCATTGACATACAGATAAATCCCGCGGAAATCAAGATAGATACTTTCCGCGCGGGAGGTGCAGGCGGACAGAATGTCAACAAAGTCGAGACTGCAATCAGAATCACTCACATACCTTCCGGCATAGTTGTTCAATGTCAGAATGAAAGATCTCAGATACAGAACAAGATGAGCGCTATGAAAATGCTCAAATCTAAACTGTATATGATAGAAAAGGAAAAAGAACTTGAAAGGATCAAATCTGTTGAAAGCAGTAAGAAGAAGATCGAGTGGGGAAGTCAGATCAGAAGTTATGTATTCCATCCTTACAATATGGTAAAGGATCACAGAACAGATTACGAAACAAGTGATACTCAAGGCGTCATGGACGGGGATCTGGAAGAGTTCATAAAAGCATTTCTGCTGGAAAAATAATATCGTTTGAATTACAGTCTCTTCATAGCATCCCGATACCTGTTTTCACGGAACAGTTCAGGGTTCATACATTTCATTACACTCATATCAATACTTGGAGTTACACTTGGTGTTTCTGCGCTCATAATTGCAACTTCTATTATGAATGGTTTTGAAAGAGAGATAAAAGAAAAAGTTTCAGGTCTTGTTGCACATGTTCAGGTATCCTCATTCAAGCCCGAAGGCCTTCCGGATTATGAAGAAGCAATTGCAAATTTCAAGGACAGCATCCCGGGCATTACAGGCATTTCTCCAATAGTTCAGAAAGAAGCTGTACTCAGAACAAAGGTTGGCGTAGAGGGTCTTGTACTCAAGGGAATTGTTCCTGAAACCGATGTATCAACTGCAAGATCCAAACTCCTGCTGGGTGAATTCAATATAAAACCAATTGATTCAACTTTTTCCAGACTGGTTGTCGGAAACAAACTCGCTGACAAGATGAAAATAGAGCTGGGCAGTAAGGTAATAGTCTTTGGACTTACCGGAATTCCTTCTCCCGTCAATACTCCGAAGATCAAGCAGTTCATCGTTAGCGGAATATATGAAAGCGGATTGAGGGAGTATGATGATATGATAGTTTATACGGATCTTAAAACTGCTCAAAAGACATTTGATCTTGAAAATAATGTTACGGGAATTGAGATAAAGCTGAATGATATTGACAGTGCGGAGATAGTTTCAAATGAGATAAAGAGAATTGCAGGATATCCCTATTATCCAAGATCTCTTTTCCGGCTTTACAAGCCGTTGTTTACCTGGGTTGAACTTCAAAAAGCCCCAACACCTATCATACTTGGACTCATAATCATTGTAGCTACGTTCAACATTGTCGGAACATTATTGATGCTTGTACTTGAGAAAACTCAGTCAATTGGAATTCTAAAGTCTTTGGGATCAAGTCGAGCTGGAGTCATGAAAGTTTTTCTGGCAAATGGCCTCATCATTGGCATAATAGGTATCGTTTTGGGAAACATACTCGGTTTGGGAATCTGCCTTGCAGAGCAAAAATTCAGATTCTTTTCATTGCCTGAAATTTACTACATGAAAAATGTTCCCATACTTATAGATCCTTTTCAGATAGTATTGATTTCGCTGCTTGCTCTGACATTGACTTTCCTTGCAACAATTGTTCCTGCTTATCTTGCGTCCAGACTGGATCCGGTCAGATCTTTAAGATTCAGTTAGAATGCCGGACAAATCACCTGAAAAGATCTCAGCTATGTTTGATGAGATAGCTCCTACTTATGATAAACTGAATCATACTTTTACGCTTAATCTCGACCAGGCATGGAGAAAGAATATCATAAAGGAAATTCAAAAGAGGAATGTCAGATGTTCTAGAATTCTCGACCTGGCAACCGGGACGGGTGATCTTGCATTGGAACTTACAGCTTTGAATCCTGAAGAGATAGTGGCGGCAGATTTTTCAAGTCAAATGCTTGAATATCAAAAGAGACACAAGAGCCATCCTTCTGTAAGGCTTGTTGAGGCAGATGCCTCGGATCTTCCTTTTGAGAGCGAATCTTTTGACATCGTCACAATTGGATTTGGAGTCAGAAATTTCTTCAACCTGAGTCAATGCTTAGATGAGATCTCAAGAGTTCTGAAACCCGGCGGGATGCTCATTATTCTGGAAATGTTCAGAGGAAGCGGAATGATGAACAGCATGTTCAATTTATACTTTGGAAAGATAATGCCGGCACTTGGAAACTGGATATCCGGAAGTCGGCATGCATACAGCTATCTGTTCAAGTCTGTAGAGAGCTTTCATACTCCTGATGAATTCACCGGAATCTGCTCAAATTCCGGATTTGAAGCCGAGCATAGAGTGAACAATTTTCTGAATGTAGTGCACACACTTTATTTCAGAAAAAACCGAGTCTGATATTGTTTTAGATCCTGCCGTGAAGAGTTACTTTTCCATTAAATTTTGTTGCATGATCTGAAATTTGCATTAAGGCATTCCAAATGCAAATCATAAACCTTATATTTGCCTAACCCAAAAAAATTCAAATAACATTTTCGTCTGATTCTTCCGAATTCAGATCTTATTTTATTGTGCGGAAATCACGAATCCTGCAAATTCCGCACAAAAAAACAAAAGCAGGAAAGAAGGGAATCAAGGAATGGTATTTAGAGTACAGCATCAGATCTTCAATTTCAACTTTGTGAAACACATCATGAAAGTTGATTCGAAAGACGGAAAGTTCTTCATCGGAGTATTTTCCACAATCAGGGATATGGAATATTATTTTGAGTATCCTACTCCGCAAAAGAGGAATGAAGATTGGGAAAGGATCTATGATGATTTGCACAAGATCCAGGACACATCTGTGAAAGTTGAAGAAATGGCTTAATTACTCTACAATTTCTTTTTATCAGAAGAAACAAGATTTGCCTTGCACATTGCTATTATGGGCAAGGCTTATTCTTTTCATTGAATACAATTGCATAAATCGTTAATTTGCTCGTCAAAATAATTTTACTACAATGAACATACCTGAAGGACTTAAGTTTACCAAAGAGCATGAGTGGGTTAAGGAAGACAATGGAATTTGCCTTGTTGGAATTACGGATTTTGCACAGGGAGAACTTGGAGACATCATCTATCTTGATGTGACTGCCGAGCCGGGTAAAGAAGTTAAGCTTGGTGAAACTGTCGGTTCTATTGAAGCCATAAAGACAGTATCGGAAATATTCAGCCCGGTTTCAGGAAAAATTGTGGAAGTAAACACCGCAATAAATGATAATCCGTCAGTTGTAAATACGGATCCTTACGGAGCCGGTTGGATGCTGAAAATTGAGCCCTCAAGCGCGGGTGAGTTCTCTGCACTCCTGGATACAGAATCATACAAGGCTCTAATAGGAGCATAAACGGATTTTATTCAGAGTTAACAGTTCTTTGAGAAATGGAAAAAATCAACATTGCAAATCTGACCGAAGGTCAGCATAAGTTTGAATTTATACCGGCGAAGGATGAGCTTGATCTTGGTGATTTGGAATGCAGGAATCTCAAGCTCGAAGTTGAAATCAGCAAGACCGGTTCACAGCTTGTACTGGATTGTGATATTACAGGAAGTTTTGTTCTCTCATGTGACAGATGTCTGGAGGTTTATGAGCAACCATTTGAGAATAGTTTTGAGATTGCCTATAAGTTTGACTTCACGGGAGAAAAGGAAAACACTGACGACAATATCAAATTCATTTCTCCAAAGACAGTCTTCATTGATATTTCAAATGAAGTAAGAGATTATATTTGTCTTTCAGTACCAATGAAAGCAGTTCCCCCTGAGAAAGACGGGATTTGTACGTTTTGCGGAAGGAACATTGAGAATTTTCTGAATCCGGAAAGAGAAAAAGAGATTAATCCCGTTTGGGAAAAACTTGTTAAACTAAAGACGAAAGAATAATAATGCCAAATCCTAAAAGAAGACACTCTAAGACACGAGGCAGAAAAAGAAGGACACATTATAAAGCCACTGCTCCTGCTTTGATGACCTGCCCAAACTGCAGTGAAATGAAGCAGGCACATAAGGTTTGCCCATCATGCGGTTTCTATGACGGCAAGTCCGTTGTGCTGCCAAGGAAATAATTGACCTGCATCAGCAGCCTGCTGTATATTAAGAGTTCTGTTCATCCGTGAACTTTTTCTCATACTAACTCAATGCAAAAAATAAGAATTGTTGTAGATGCCATGGGGGGCGATTTCGCTCCCTTGAACGATGTTTCAGGCGCTATCATCGCAGCCGAGGGCAATCCGGATTCATTGGAGATAATTCTTACAGGAAATGAGAAATTGATCAGAGATGAATTATCAAAGCACAAAGTTTCACCATCCAATATTCAAATTGTAAATGCAACGGAAGTTGTGAATATGGATGATTCTCCCACCGAATCTCTGAAAACCAAACCTGATTCATCTCTCAGCATTGGCATCAAGCTTGTCAGAGAAAGCAAGGCTGATGCATTTGTAAGTGCGGGAAATACTGGAGCGGTAATGGCTGCTGCCACTTTAAGACTCGGACGGCTCGAAGGCGTGGGCAGGCCAACAATTGGTTCTTTATTTCCCACGGATAAAGGTCGCACAATGGTGTTTGATGTTGGCGCATCAGTTGATTGTAAGGCACAGCATCTTGTTGAGTTTGCAATGATGGGAAGTATTTATGTCAGGAATATTTATGGCGTAGAAGAACCAAAGGTAGCTCTCTTGAGCGTAGGCGAGGAAAAGAGTAAGGGTAATAATGTAACTGTTGAAGCTCATGAATTGCTCGAGGCATCAAATCTGAACTTTGTTGGAAATGTTGAAGGAAGGGACATACTTAACGGAAAAGTGGATATCGTAGTCTGTGACGGCTATGTTGGAAATGTGATCCTGAAATTTGCTGAAAGTGTTTTGGAATTGCTGAAAAGCAAATTCAGAACATATGCATCAAAGGGCTTCTTCAAAAAGATTTGGGTGGGAATGATGTATGGCACACTTAAGAACGTCATACTCAAAGATTTTGATTATCAGGAATACGGAGGAGTTCCGTTGCTCGGAGTCAACGGTATTGTAATTATCGGGCATGGAAAATCTTCTCCCATAGCAATAAAGAACATGATATTGAAGGCTGAAGAGATGATAAGAAAAGATGTTAATGGAAAGATAAGGGCTGAGTTGTCAGGAAAGAGCAGTTGATAGCCTGCTTTATAGAGATGTTATTTTTTCAACAGTAATTTTTCAATGAGTTCATCCAGGCGAAAGTACATTCATTGACAGCAGGCCGTTCAATAGACTTTCTTTTTAGGGCTCACAAAAGTATATTTGCACAAATTAAATTGTAACAATCACTGTAAATGGCTAAACAACAAACATTTGCCGACAAGGCAAACAAGCTGGGCAAGAAATCTGATTTAGTGGTAATGTGCCCTGATACAAACCAGGAAACAAAAATAATCAGCGTTAGAATCGTTGATACTATCAAGACGGACAAGGGTACCTTCAAATTTCTTGACAGGAATATGAAAGTGTACGAGTCAACTTACAAACCATATAAACCGTAACAGCCGGACATGTCAAAAGTATGCAGAGTTACAGGCAAGAAACCGCTTTCAGGCAATAATGTTTCTCATGCCAATAACAAAACAAAGAGAAAACAGCTTCCTAATCTTCAGAAGAAACGTGTCTGGATTGAAGAAGAAAAGAAATGGGTTACTGTCAGAGTATCCGCAAGAGGAATTAAAACACTCGACAAGAAGGGAAGCAAAGTGCTTGTCAGCAGATGACGTTTCTTTTTGAAACAAAAAGTAAGTGTCATAATACCCACGCTTAATGAGGAAAAACTTGTTGAAAGATTGTTATTACAATTTGATGAAGACCTTAAGAAGAAGTATGATATTGAGCTCATTGTCAGTGACGGAGGAAGTGATGATAACACGCTTGCGATTTGTGACAAATATGCGGACAAAGTTGTAACGAAGGACAATAACAGAACGCAGAACATCTCCCAAGGCCGTAATGATGGAGCCAGGCAGTCTCAGGGAGATGTTCTTATTTTTTTAAATGCAGATGTTCTTCTTGATGATCCGGACCGACTGCTTAGTGAATCCCTTAAAGAGATAAGGGAAAATAACTGCTCGGCTATCGCATGCCGTGTTGAAGTTCATGAGTCGGAAAGGATTTGGAGTGACAAACTGTTTCACGGATTCTATAATTCCTATGTTAAAGTTCTCAATAAGACTTTCATCGGGATGGGCAGAGGAGAATGCCATATTATCAAGCGTGAGGCATTTGATGAGGCAGGCGGATATAATGAGAAGCTTGCGGCGGGTGAAGATTTCGACTTGTATAACAGACTTCGGAAAAAGGGAAGAGTCAAATTCAGAAACGATTTCCTGATTTATGAGTCACCAAGGAGATACCGAAAATATGGTTACGGGAGGATAATACTTGACTGGAACAAGAATGCTTATGCGGTGTACTTTCTGAACAGATCAATATCCAAAAGCTGGGACCCGGTAAGATGAATATTTTTTGCAGATGAACAATTTGGGAGAAAAAATTTTTTTCAGCGTTCTTTGTAATAGCAATGAAAAAGGTGTTAAGGCAAGAAGGGGAATTATTTCTACTGCTCACTCTTCTTTTGAAACTCCTGCGTTTATGCCGGTAGGAACGCTTGGAACCGTCAAAGCAATCGAGCAAAGGGAGTTGTATGAAGCAAGTGCAGGAATAATTCTCGGCAATACCTATCATCTGTTTCTTAGACCGGGGATGGAAGTAATGTCAAAGGCCGGAGGACTTCACAGATTCATGAACTGGAATAACAGTATACTCACTGATAGCGGAGGATTTCAAATTTTCAGTCTTGCAAAGTTTCGTAAGATCAGCAATGAAGGGGTTGAATTCTCATCTCACTTAAGCGGTGAAAAGTTCTTTCTCACTCCTGAAAAAGTGATTGACATACAAAGAATCATCGGTTCAGACATTATGATGCCGCTCGATGAATGTCTCCCGGGTAATGAAGACAAGAAAGTTTTCGAGAAATCTGTTCGGCTCACTACAGCATGGGAAAGCAGATGTCTTGAACATTTCAGGAATACTCATCCGGCATATGCTCACAAGCAGTTTCTGTTTTCTATATGTCAGGGAGGGATTCACAAAGACCTGAGAAGACAAAGCATAAGCGAACTTTCCTCTCTGGGTTTTGACGGAAATGCAATTGGCGGACTGGCAGTTGGTGAAAAATCAGAGTCAATGTATGAAACAGTTGATTTTTGCACAGACCTGCTTCCGGTTGACAAGCCTAGATATCTAATGGGAGTTGGGACGCCGATTGATCTGCTTGAATGCGTTGAAAAGGGAATTGACATGTTTGACTGTGTGCTGCCTACAAGAAATGCACGGCATGGAAAGCTGTACACTACGTTTGGAGAGCTGAACCTGAAGAGTGCAAAGTTCAAAGATTGTTTTGATTCACCGGACCCTGAAGTGAGATCTTATACTTCAGAAAATTTCACTCTTGCATATCTGAGGCATTTGTTCATTGCAAATGAAATACTCGGAATTCAGCTTGCAACGATACACAACATAGTCTTCTATCTGGATTTGATGAAGCGGATCAGAGATTCAATTTCTGACGGAAGATTTCTGGAATTCAGAAAGGATTTTGAAACAAAGTACTTTTCAGGAAACAGCATAAATAACTAAAAAACAAAAAAGTAAAATTATGAATAACATAAACTTTTCACCAATACTTTTGCAGCAAAGCGGCGGCTTTGAGCAAATGATCTCTTCTCTTGTTCCATTCATATTGATCATAGGGATATTCTACTTCCTGATCATAAGGCCACAGCAGAAGAAACAAAAGGAAAGACAGAAGCTGCTTGACTCCATAAAGAAAGGTGATAAAGTTGTTACTGCTGGTGGAATTCACGGAGTAGTCGAAGGCGTAGAAGATAATTCACTCTTGATCAAAGTGGCTGATAATGTGAAGTTGAAGTTTGAAAGATCTGCGGTTACAAATATCGCAGGCGTTACAGATGTCGAAACCCGTAAATAGATAATTCATTGATCAAGTCCAAGAAGAATAACAACTGCAAGCTCGACAGCATTGAAGATGCAGTTTCTGATTTCAGAAAAGGCAAGGTTGTTTTAGTTGTAGATGACGAAGACCGCGAGAATGAAGGAGACATGATCTACTCTGCGCAGAAGTCAACTCCTGAACTCGTTAATTTTCTCGCAAAGCATGGCAGGGGACTCATTTGTGTACCGATGGAAGACGACAGATTGAACAAGCTTGAGCTTGGGATGATGACAACAAACAATACTGCTCTTCATGAGACTGCGTTTACCGTGAGTGTTGATTATGTTCACGGTACTTCAACAGGCATATCGGCATCAGACAGGAACAAGACAATTCTTTCTCTGATCAACAGTAAAACAAAACCATCAGATCTTGGAAGACCCGGTCATATTTTTCCGCTAAGATCAGTTCCCGGCGGTGTTCTCAGAAGAGCCGGACATACTGAAGCGGCGGTTGATCTTGCAAAGCTCGCCGGACATTATCCGGCAGGCGTTTTATGTGAGGTTCTTAAAGAGAACGGTGAAATGGCAAGGCTGACAGATCTTTATGAAATTGCAGCAAGGTTTGATCTCAGGATCATTTCCATTCAAGACCTTATTCAGTACAGACTTCAAAGAGAGGTTCTGATTGAAAGGCTTGTAGATGCTAATTTGCCCAGTGAGTTTGGAAGCTTCAAGATTGTACTGTTCAGAAGCAAAGTTGATAACAAAGAACATGTTGCTCTTGTAAAAGGAACGATTGACAGTTCTAAACCTGTTCTTGTTCGCGTTCATTCAGAGTGTCTGACAGGTGATGTGTTTGGATCATTGCGGTGTGATTGCAGAGAACAGCTCCTGAAATCTCTTAGAATAATAGAGAGCAGCAAGAGCGGTATATTGCTTTACATGAGACAGGAAGGAAGAGGCATTGGTCTTCACAATAAGTTAAGAGCATATAAACTTCAGGAGAAAGGACGCGACACAGTTGAAGCTAATATTGAACTTGGTTTCAGTCCTGATCTCAGAGATTATGGCATAGGCGCGCAGATTTTGCGCGAATTGGGAGTAAGACAAATGAAGCTACTGACCAACAATCCCAAGAAAGTTGTAGGATTAAACGCATATGGACTGGAAATTGTCGAACGCGTTCCGATTGAAATAAAAGCAAACTCAATTAACAAGAGATACCTGACGGCAAAGCGTGATAAGCTCGGGCATTTGATAATGTCCGGCGGAAGTCTGGTATCTGATTCAAAAAAGAAAAGAAGTAATAAAAAAATCCACTGAAAATGAAAGTATCAGAAACAATCTATCTGACAAAGAGCAGACTCGTTGAAATCGAGAACCAACTTATTGAGCTGAAGACTGCCGGCAGAAAGAGCATAGCGGAAAAAATTGCAGAAGCTCGCGGGCATGGTGATCTCAGTGAGAATGCTGAATACGATGCAGCAAAAGAAGCACAAAGCCACCTTGAAATGAAGATTGGCAAACTTGAAACAATGCTTAGCAGGGTCAAAATAATTTCTCCCGAGGATATGCCCGGAGATGAAGTTTATATTCTCTCTGTTGTCAAACTGATTGATCTTGGATCAAAGGAAGAGATTTCATTTACTTTGGTATCACCTGAAGAAGCGGATATTGAACTTGATAAGATCTCTGTAACATCACCGATAGGCAATGCGCTTCTGGGAAAGAGGCTTAACGAAACAATTGAAATAGATGTACCTGCCGGCAGAATAAGATACAAAATACTATCAATCTCAAAATTGACCTGAGTTATGAAGGCTTCCACTTTGTCCGATTTTAAAGTAGGTATCTTTGTTTTCGTTGCAGTATTGATTTTGCTGCTTACTATCTTTTGGGCGAAAGGATGCACCGTCAGCATGGCGCTTAAGGAATATGTTGCATATTTCCCAAAAGTGAGCGGACTTAATGAAGGTGACGGCGTGAGTGTTAATGGTGTCAAGAAAGGCGAAATTGAATCCATAGAACTCGCAGGTGATTCTGTGAAGATCACATTCAGCCTCGATAAGAACGTGAACATAAGAAGAGACTATCAGATCTATGTAGCTGCAACTGAACTGACAGGTGGAAAAGTGCTTTACCTTGAGCCGGGAAAAGAACAGACGGTTCTCGGAGAGAATGAACCTCTCATCGGAAGGCCCGGTGCTGATTTTACTTCACTTATGAATTCTGTTGAAGGAATTACTACGGAAGTTAAAGATTTGGTGGGGGAGTTCAGGAAGTCAAATGAAAAACTAAGTACAGTTCTCACAAATGTTAATGACATTGTAGGGGATAACGGACTGAAAGCAAACATATCAGTTACAGTCAGCAATCTGCAGACTGCATCTAACAATCTCAATCAGCTGATCAACGAGAGCAGATCAGGCATTGGAGGACTTACAAATAAAGCAGGCGTGACAATGAATAATCTTGATATGGTAATTGGAGAGAATAGCACGGAACTCAAAAATACGCTCGCAGAAATTCAATATCTTACACTTTCAGTTGATACTCTTGTAGGAAATCTAAATACTGTGGTCACGGATATGAGAGATACAAGTACAAGTGTTGGTAAGATCATCTATGATGATAAGTTCTATAACAACATCAATAATACACTTACTGAAATAGAAAAACTCACAAAGAGCATCAGAAAAGGCGGAGTCAAGATAAATTTATTTTAGATCGAAACCGATGTCTATTCTGTGATTTGAACCTACGTTGCCAAGTGAATTGAATGAGTAATCCAAGGAATAATTCTCAATAAGTTTGAGTCCTATTCCTGCTGAAAATCCTGCAATACCCAATGAGCTGCCTGTCTTTAGATCTTGCCTTTGACCGTTATTGTAACCGACTCTGAGATCAACATTCTTGCTGATTTCAAACTCTCCGCCAATAGAGATATTCTTAAGGTTGCCAAAAAAATCTTCTTCGCCCGAAACCAAATTATCGAACTCAAAATATACTCTCAACGGTAAGTGTTCCAATCTTTTACTGACTCCTGCCCTAAGATCTATAGGAAGGTCTTCGGAAACTGAGCCATACTTAGACAATTGTGCTCCAACATTCAGAAGACTTAATCCAATATTCCACATTGATGCCGGAATTATATACTGAACTCCGAGATCGGCTGCCAAAGCTGACGAAGAGTATTCACCGATATTCGAGTAAATGAACTTCAGGCTTACACCATAATGAAAATTGTCAACATATGTGTTTGAATAGCCAACTGACAATGCCAGATCATTTGCTGAAAATGTGCCCAAAGAAACTGAGTTCTCATCAAACTCTTCAAAACTGCCATAATTCAAATATCTGATTCCGGCTCCAATGTATCCTGATTTTCCCAGCTTCTGATTATAAGCAGCCGTGCCGCCGTTTATGTCAAGCAGATACTTATGAAACCCTACCATACCCTGAGTTTTGGTGATAGTTGATATGGCGGCAGGATTATAGAACATGGAGTAAGAATCATCAGTCGATGTACTGAAACTGCCTCCCAATGCTGAAGCTCTTGCTCCAACATCGAGTTTAAGGAAATTATATGTTGAACTAACCTGTGATTTGCTTGTCTGCGGAAATGTAATGAGCGCTAATACACTCAGTATCAGAAATATTTGGCGGTTCAATGTTTATATTCGATTTGGTTAGCGAATCGTATCAACTATCAGCGGCTTGTTGTTATTTTTGGATTCAAGTATATCTTATTTAATCCTTTTTTTCAATTACATAAGTGTATTGATGTTCAGCATCTTGTATAGCCAATACTATCAACCACTCTTCTTTCAGGCAAACCAATGAAGTCATATCTAAATTCCAAACTTCTTTAATTTTGTATTCCACCTGCCCTGCCCGGCGTAAAGTCGGGGGCAACAAAGGAGCCAACATGGTGGGAATTTAACCCCAAAGTCCGCAAAGAATTCGCAATGTGCGCGGAGTGTAAAAAAGCACAATTGTAATTAGTGCCAGTTATACTTTTGAAACCGTCTGAAGCTCCCTGACATATAATCTCAATTTTCAAAATTGCATTCTGTTCACATCTCAACTCACAATATTCAATTTTCAATTTTCAACTTTCAATTTTCACTCATCCCATACTAAAAGCCCCGAACCCGTCACACTCTCCTTCATCATAGATCTTCACCTCTCTGACAATTGCTCTTGAAGGACCTGTTCTCAATTCATTGCAAAATGAATCAAGTGATTCCTGTTCTCCACATGCTTTGATGTAAACAGTGCCGTCATATTCATTTCTAACAAATCCTGTTATGCTGTTTTCATTGGCAGACCGGTATGCGAAATATCTGAATCCCACACCCTGCACATGTCCAAATACCCTAATCTTCAATAGTTTCATTTGCATATCTTAGTTTTAGCAAGCCGGCTGCTTCTGAAATCAAAAGGCCGGCAATGATCACAATTGCAGCAATGACCTGTGTCTGAGACATTACTTCGTGAAGAAGATAGTAAGAGAATATGGCGGCAAAGACAGCTTCTGTATTGTAAATTATTCCTGCCCTGAAAGGAGTTGTGGATGACTGGTACTTTGTCATTAAGACAAGACTCAGCAAAGTTGACAGCAATGCAAGTATCAGAAAGCTTGTAATTGTCATTGCATTCATTTCGAACTTCATCTCTCCAAATATTGGCGTATCCAAAAATAGAGTTGAAAGAATTGAGAGAACTGCCATTGCTGAGAACTGACCAAAAGCAAGCGGAAGGAAATCAGTTGTTTCGGAAAATTTGCTGAGCAGAACAATGTGAACAGCAAAACAGACTGCACAAAAGATTGTCAGTATATCGCCAATATTTGGGGGCCCCAGATGAGTTCCGGTAAAAATATATAAACCTGCCATGACTAAGATAGCTCCAATCACATTGAATATCCCGGGCTTTATGCGAAGCACCAAATACTGTATGAATGGAATGAAGATCAGATTAATGCCCGTAATAAATGCTGACTTTGAGGCAGTTGTATAGATGAGTCCCAAAGTCTGAAGAGTGTAACCGAGGAATAGCAGGACTCCCAGTATCAATCCCGTTTTCCAAAGATTGAAATCAGATATTTCAAAACTCCGGCCGTAAATAATTACAAAGAAAATCAGCGTGAGTGTAAATCTTGAAGCCACAAGCATGAACGGTGAAACATATTGAAGCAGTATTTTCAGAAGAGGAAAAGACAGCCCCCATGTCAGAGTTACAAACAAGAGCATCAGCTCCGCTTTGTAAGTAACGGTAATACTCTTCGGGTTATTGACTTTTGGAATCAATTGATCTCAGAATCCGAACCGTGATTTATAAATGATGAATGCACAGGCAATTAGCCATATCAGCGAGTTGATTATGATTGGTATGTCCTTTGTAACTATTTGTGTCGGGCTTTCTCCCAAATTCTTCTGATGAAGTAAATACAAATATCTGAATATGCCGTAGATGACAAAGGGTGTTGTATAAATTAGCTTGTCAGTGTGAAATGACTGGAGCGCTTTTTCGGAAACTGTATAAAGAGCATAAGAAATTATTGTCCCCGTAGCGGCAATCGTATTGAGCTGATCAGCAAAAAGTATATCATAATCGCTAAGGACCTTTCTTTGCTTTTCAAGATTCTCCTGATTTGGTCCGGAAAGTTCTGCGCGGCGTTTTGAGATGCCGAGGAAGAGTGAAATGAATATCGTAGTAATTATCATCCAGCTTGAGACGCTTACATCTATTGCAACTGCTCCGCCCACAACCCTGAGCATGAATCCGAAAGAAATGGAAAAGACATCAAGCAATACTATGTTCTTTATCCTGAATGAGTAAAGCAGATTGTTGAGAAAATATGCAAGGATGGTTATCACAAAAAGATAGTTCAGGTTCACTGCAATTATCATTGACAGCAATACCATTACAATAAACAGTATCTTTGCTTCTTTTTCCTGCACATATCCGGCCGCTATCGGCCGGTATCTCTTCTTCTTATGAATTCTGTCGGCTTCAACATCAACAATATCATTAAGTATGTAAACACTGCTTGAAATGCAGCAGAAAGACAGGAATGCCAGAATGTTTTGGAAAAGAAGAGGGAAGTCTAATAGTTTTCCGGCAAAGAGAATGGGAGCAAATACAAATAGATTCTTGATCCATTGTTTGGGTCGAAGAAGTTCGATAACCTTAAGCGCTTTCAAATACCGGCTATTTGAATTTTGTTTTATAGACCTTCATTTCTTCACCGCCGCAAATTGTATTGTCCTCAAGAACGGCAGAGGTAACAAACTCAAGTTCATCACTATGTCTTGCTAAGTACTCAGTAAACCAGTGATCGTAAATAATAATATAGCTAACATTATTTTTCTTTAATAGAGAATTTAATGAATCAAGGTTGTCATCCCAAGTGTATTCCCGGAATTTGAGAATCTCCGGTGTCACAAGCCCCGCCATGTCTATAACTCTGTTCTTGTTCAAATAAATTATCGCACCAATATCATTGACTGCAATAGTTTCATTTCTCCCGACGTTCTTACCCACCCATTCAGCTATTCTAACCTGCTGATCGTTGATGTTATCAGTGTTCTTGCCAAATGCAATTGCATAAACCACGAAGTAGATCAGTGAAATGGCAACTACGGTTGCATATCTCTTAGGTGACGCCGTAAGATAGTTCCTGATTCTAGAAAGTCTCGGCGACTGGATGAATACCGCCAAGAAATAAACGGCAGCAATATTCACAAAAGGAATTGCAGGAATCATATATCTGACATGATGCCGCCAGTTTGGAACAAGGAAGGATGATACGAGCGGAAGCAGATAGATCCATAAGAAAATTAATGCAATGTTACCGAACTCGCCTTTCAGCAACTTTTTCATGTTCAGCAACAGATACACAAATCCAGTAAGATAAAGCACGCCTGTTACTAAGTTATCCCTAAGAAAATAGATTGCGACAATTCTAAGGTAGTTCAACCCAGGAAAAATGTGAAGTCCTCCTCCCTGTCCCCGAAAAGTGTTCGGGAAGAAATGCCCGCTCACATTGTAACTGAATATGAAATAGGGAAGTGCAATAAGCAGAAAAAGAAAAGTGCTTATAATCAACTTTATTATATTTCCGCTTAATTCTTTATTTATATGGTAGTTGTATGCTCTAAATGAAACAAAAATCGAGAATAGTAAAAATCCCTCAGGCCTTGATACTGTACATAAAGCAAGTAATACAGATGTTGTATAGATTTCATATTTCTTACCATTGTTTGCAGTATAATTGTAAAACGCCCATATAGTAAAGAACGCAAACATAGTTGTTTCCATCCCTGAGACTCCTGCCCAGACAAATCTCCCGGAGAAAACAGTAAGAAGCGCTGCAAGCAATGAAGCATCAGTAGCATCTATGCCAAGTCCTTCAATCTTTACTTTGGATTCCTTTGCTGTGAATAAGATTTGTGCAAGTTTGAATATAAGTATGCATGAAAGAAGATGAAAAAGTGCTGAGATTAGGATTGAATTCAATATGAAGTTGCCGCTGACAAAAGATGCAGCCGCAAGAATAATAACATACAATGGGGATGTAGTACCTGCAGTAGGTTCACCTACATTGTACTCGTAGAAATTTCCTTTTGCAAAATTATCCGCAAACTGAAAGTGAATCCACGTGTCATCCAAAGGAACACCCATTTGCCCGTCCGTGTAATAGAACTGGAAAAGCAAATAGATCGCGTATGACAATAAGCACGAGGCAATTATTATGTATAAGTACTTTTTCTCTTTCAATTCTTGTAAACAAAAAAGGCGAATCAATCGCCTTATGAATTTTTGAGTGAATAGCTTTGGTTATGTTACACTGAGTTTCACAGAGACACACTGAGTTCCACGGAGGAATTCAAACTAATACTCAAATTTACTTTGAGGTTAGAGCAAAAAGGGAATTCGTTTTTTTACCCAAAATCAATACGCTTTGAACTATTAACTAACTGCCTTAGTAATTCATTTTCAGTGCAATTCATTGCAATGCCGCATATCTCAGCGGTTCTCTGTGTAACCTCAGAGGAACTCTGTGTAAATTAGAATTCCAAATGAAAAACAAATTTTAGAACACAGCCTGTTCTTCATAAACACCGAATACTTCCTTCAGTTCCGAACACATCTCTCCAAGCGTTACATAATTCCTGGCACAATCAAGAACTCTTGGCATAAGGTTCGTTCCGTCTGCGGCGGATTTGCGGAGTTCGGCAAGTGACCTTTTGACTTCATCATTGTTTCTCGATGCCTTCAATTCCTTCAATCGCTTTACTTGTTTCTCTTCAACTTCCTTTGAAATTGAGAGAATAGGAATTTCAATCTTCTCATTTTCTTCAACAAAGTCATTCACGCCCACAACAATCTTTTCTTTTCTGTCGAGTTCCTGCTGATATCTGTATGCAGCATCAGCAATCTCACGCTGGAAGAACCCGTTCTCAATGCATGCGATAACACCACCCTGTGAATCAATCATATCAAAATACTTTTCTGCCTCTGCTTCAATATCGTCCGTAAGTTTCTCAACGTAATAACTTCCGCCGAGAGGGTCAGCTACGTTTATTACACCGTGTTCGTATGCAATGATTTGCTGAGTTCTGAGCGCGATCTTTACTGCTTTATCTGAAGGCAGCGCAAGAGTTTCATCCATGGAATTTGTGTGAAGACTCTGAGTTCCGCCCAGTACTCCGGCCAGTGCTTCAATGGCAGTTCTTACAATATTGTTTTCCGGCTGCTGAGCAGTCAGTGAGCATCCCGCCGTCTGAGTATGGAATCTCAAGGTCCATGACTTTGGATTCTTAGCGCTGTACTTATTCCTCATTCTCTTGGCATAGATCCTTCTTGCCGCCCTGAACTTTGCAATCTCTTCGAAGAAGTCAAGATGAGAATTAAAGAAGTGAGAGATTCTCGGAGCGAAATCATCAACATCCATTCCTCTTTCAATGCAATGTTCAATATAAGTGAATCCGTCAGCAAGAGTGAATGCAAGTTCCTGAGCTGCGGTAGAACCAGCTTCCCTGATGTGGTAACCGCTAACGCTGACTGGATTGAACTGCGGAACTTCCTTTGCCGAATACTCTATCATGTCTGTTATGATCCTCATTGATTCCTTCGGAGGATAAATATACTCCTTCTGTGCAATGTATTCCTTTAAGATATCATTCTGCAATGTTCCTCGAAGCTTGCTGAATGGAACCCCTTGCTTCACCGCAACGGCAAGATAGAATGCATAAACCATAATGGCAGGCGAGTTGATTGTCATGGATGTCGAAACCTTGTCAAGAGGGATACCGTCGAAAAGGACTTCCATATCCTGAAGTGAGGAAACAGCCACTCCGCAAATTCCAACTTCACCTTCAGAAACAGGTGCGTCTGAATCCCACCCCATGAGAGTAGGAAGATCGAATGCAGTTGAAAGCCCGGTCTGTCCGTGCTCCAGAAGATATTTGAATCGTTGATTCGTATCCTCAGGAGTACCGAATCCCGCGAATTGTCTCATGGTCCAAATCTTCCCTCGGTACATGTTGTGATGAATTCCTCTCGTGTATGGATATTCACCCGGGTAACCGACTTCCTTATAATAATTAAGCTCCTTTGTGTCTTCTGGTGTATAGCAGATATCAAGTTCTCTTCCACTCAGGGAAGTGAATTTCATTCCGTTTGTTTTTGCTTTGGCAGCATCCTCAAGCCACTCGGCTTTTGATGTACTTTTCTTTGGTTCTGCGGAATTTTGCATATTGTAGTTGATTTAAAAATTGTAGCAAATATAGGTTAATCAGTCGGGAAAAAGAATCCAATTGAGAATTGTTCATCGGAATTGCCGGATCGATTAAACTGTTCGAAGATTTATTACTTTAAAGCATTTCCGCAATTTGTCATCATTGCGCCCGTCCATGCAGGGCAGGCATGCATAGGAGTGATAATCTTATGAGGGATTAGGGCTTCTGTAGCAAACTACCATTGTGACAACATAGCGTCCACCCATTTCAGACTACTCCATCACCGGTATGTAATAACAGAATATGACCATTAATTTTCCTATTTTTGCATTCATAACTTTTCATTCTAAATCATTCTGCTTTGGACGATAACAGAAATCGAAAATTAATATCATGGAGCCTTTGGATTTTTTCATTTGTGTTCACCCTAGCAATTGCTTACTACCAAAGGGTTACCGGTCCGACTTATCCCGTTAGCGGTAAAATCATAATCAACGAGCGTCTGCTCGAGTTCAAACTTCTAACTTCCAATGAGAGCCATATCCCTGCAGAGATTGTTGTTAAAGGAAACACGCAGGGTTTCAGCGGGAGAATTGATTACAGGAGATACAAGAGCAACGATGAATGGAAAAGTGCGTTCTTCAAATCCACTGATGGCAGTATCACAGCGTCAATGCCTCCGCAACCGCCCGCCGGCAAGCTTGAATACATAGTCATTCTTAACGATGGCATCAAAGAATATCTGCTTACCGAGAATCCTGTAGTGATCCGGTTCAAGGGTGCAGTGCCTTTGTACATACTGATCCCTCATGTTATATGTATGTTTGGCGCAATGTTGTTATCCACAAGAACAGGACTTGAAGCTTTAACAAAAGGAACCGGCACTCTGAAGATGTCAATGATAACTTTAGTACTTCTTGGAATTGGAGGTTTGATTCTCGGACCTGTTGTGCAAAAGTTTGCTTTTGGTGAATACTGGACCGGGTGGCCGTTCGGACAGGATCTTACGGACAACAAAACTCTTGTTGCCTTTGTCGGATGGTTGGCGGCATTTCTGAGGCTGAGAAAAGACAGTTCAAACCGAGGATGGGCAATTGTCGCATCAATTGTACTTCTTGCAATTTTTCTCATCCCACATAGTATGTTCGGTTCAGAGTTAGATCATACTACCGGAAAGATTGAGACAGGGAAATAATTTCATTTCTTGGTTTGCGGTAAGTAGAAGAACTGTTTGCTCAATTGTAAGGACAGTTTATTTAGATGGAAGAACGCAGGTTTCATCTGTAAGAACTTAATGTTCTTGTTTAAGGAATCTTCACGTATTTCCATTACGTCTATTTACAACACTGAGAATACCGATTTGAGGCAACTCTCACCTCTCAACTCTCACTTCTCAACTCACGGCTGTATTATTCCAACAAAATTCGAAGCATTGTTATCTGCAAAAAGCAAATCGGTAGCATCAACTGAATTGTCGCAATTAAGGTCTGTGACCACATAACCTGTTGTAAAGTTTGATGCGTCGTTGTCAATTAACAATGCATCCACGCCGTCAACTACACCGTCATTGTTCACATCACCTGTGTAGAATGAATACTTGCTTCCAACCAGTTTCATATTGCTGCCGTATGCTTGTGAAGCAGAATTGGTGAAGTCATAATTTAAAATGCCTGAAGTGAAAGCCTCACCGCCTGCCTTACTCCATGTTTCAATTGAATTTCTATGCTTAACAACGATGTAGTAATTCACGCCATTAACAGCATTTAAGAAATTCAACGAAACAGTTCCAGTGGGACTGAGATATCCTGTTGCAGAATCAACCTTCGCATAAGGATTTAAAGCATTCCGCAGGTAAACTCTAATTGTATCCTGATTAGGTGAACATGCCTCAAGATTCACACTCAGGTTGAGCTCAGGTATATCAAATGCAATTGCCTCATCTGCGCCAATATAAGGGAACATATTATTGCGATACTCATTGTCATAATCTGTCGGGAAACCCGCAATAGGAATTCCTGCCAAGTTCAAATCGCCTACAGATGCACCCGCAAGATGCAAATCTGCGGTTGCAGTATCCTGGAAATAGACAGGAAATGACTTTGCATGAGATTCTCTTGGGGCAACTCTTAGCTTATACTCTTCGATTGTCTGATCGCTGTTAGTGTTATCATAGAAGATCAGTTTATTTACTGAGGGAGTGCCGACATAGAATAGATTATAATCTGATGATAACCCAAAATTGTCGAGATACAACACGCTTCTCCTATAGGCTGCACAAATTCCTGACACTGTTCCCGGAGTTGAAAGATTAATGATAATGTTGTTTTTCAGGTCGAGCAAGGATGTTGTGCTAACAAAACTTGAAGCAATCATCAAACCGGTTGAGCCGAAGGTAAATGCTCCGGATGTGTTGAGATAAACAGTATTGTAATAAATGTATGCAAAACTGTTGATTAGCGGATTCGTCATGCTAATGCCGGTGACAGCGTTTGATGAGTACGAGTTTGGTGCTTCGATGTCTGAAACGAAATTATTGAAAATACTGATGACGCTTCCGGCGGTAACGTAAATGCCAAAAGTAGTTCCAAGTGTACCGAAATTGGAAATGCTGTAGATTCTGTTTCTGTGTATTTTCGTATCTGTACCGGAAGTACTTAAGATACCAAAAGCGCCGCCTGGAAAAAATGTGCCTGATATCGAACTGATATTATATATAAGATTTTCGTAAAAGGATTTGATTGCAATAGGATTCACAAGAGAACGAATGCCGGAGACGTGATTTGATGCTGATGTTCCGGTTCCGCCTATTGAGAGGTTGTAGATTGTATTGTTGTGTACACTTTCAACCATGGGAGATGCGTTATTAAAGTACCCGTATAATATGCTGACAACGGTTCCTGAAGTGGAAGGTATAGAGTTGTCATGAATCAGATTTGAATCACATTCAACAAAACCGTTTGCAGCTGAAATGCATGTCATAGTTCCGCTCGTCCCGGTCTTTTGGTTATTATATATCTGATTTGACCTGATGAGCAGCATTTTGATAGTGCCCGAACTTCCAAGAATAGTTGCATTGCCTGTTCCCGGATGTGTATTGTTACGAACAACATTATCGTTGATATATGCAGCACTAGTTGTATCTGTTGGATCATGTATAATTCCGAAGAAGTTGGAAGCAGTATGGAGATTGGTGCAGTTCTGTACCGTATTGTTATGAATGCGAACAGTATCTCCAGTTGCCAAGGCTCTAATGCCGTAAGTTGCACTTGTGGATGCGCCGGCTTCCACGGAGACTTCATTGTAACTGATTTCATAGCTCGAAGCCAATCCTGAAACTCCAAAAAGATCTGCGATAATTCCATTTACGGCATTTGTTGTACCTGTTCCTCCGCTAACCTTATTGTTTCGGATTTTAATATTGATCTGGCCTTCACATCTTATGCCATCACTTGATACATTTCCTCCTCCCCAGTTTGTAATACTGTTGGCAGTTTCATCAGGCACACCTATTTCATTATCAATGTCTCTGTGTGTTGAAGTAGATATGACTACTATACCTTTGTAAGCACCCGTGATATTGTTGCCGTAAAATTTATTGTAATTGTTTTGTGCTGAAGGATTTGCTGCAGTAATCTCATTACCCTCCTTGTCTCGGTTTGTAACATATATTCCAATAGAAGCTGTATTGACCTTCTGAAGTTTGATGCCGCAATTTCTTATCACAACATTTCTGCAGCCGTCATTTGTAGATGCTCTCATAAGAGCAAAACCCCATTCCATCAACTGATTGCCTAAGCTTGTGTTTGGATCATTCAGATTAATTCCGTCAAAGGTTATATAATCTGTGCCTGATAATTTTATGATTCCGTCAAATGAAGGTGAAGTTCCCGGATTAGCAAATATTGTTGGATTTACACCGCTTCCAACTTTCTGAAAAGTTATTGGATTTGCAGAAGTTGGCTGATTTGATGAAATGGAAATTAAGATGTTCGAAGAATTTTCCGTATGACCTGCCATTACGTTAAAGACAATACCGCCGTTTCCTACGCCCTGAGTATTCAGAGCAGCAATTGCAGAAGCAATAGTCGGGTAATCAACCGGTATTACTTTTGTTCCTGACATCTGCGAATATGCAAGTGCGCTGAACAGTATACTAAACAGTAACAGGCAAACAGAAAAAAGATTTTTCATTTGTTCTTCTCTAAAATGATTTGTGAGAATATGCTGACTGATTTGGAAGTGCAAATTATCTTAATGCCGTGATTATTTCAATTGTTAATGATTGAGAGGAAATATTAAGTGATCTGTACGAGTGGAGTCCTCAGCAATATCTGGTCAGCAATAGGAACCATGCAAAAAAGATCAGGCCACTGCCAAATAATCCGGAAATTGCTGACAGGATAATCAGACTCGATTTACTTTTTTTAATATAAAGATAGGGGATAAGAATTGATATTATTACCATGGGTATAGGAAAGCCGATGAATATTATGGAGAAGAGCCAGTCAGGCGGACTGCTCATGCACCCGAATACAAGCAGTGAAACCATGAAGATTGACAAAGCAGACGCTGCCGCCGTTATTATGAGAAGACCTATTCCAATCAGAAAGCCAATAGCCCTTCTGCTTGTGTCGGTTGATTCGTTTTGTTCCAAAAGTTAATTTTTCGGAACATATCATACATATAAATTCCAAGAAAGACACAAAATGTGAGCATAGGAGAAAATAGATTGATTCAAATCAAATGATACTTAGCAAAATGCGGAATCGCATAGGCACAAAGTTATCGCAAAGGTCGAAGAGTTCGAGACGTTGTTTGATCTGAATTCTCATTAAGGTCCTCAGGACTCTGTGCCTTCTCTTTGATCTCTGTGTGAAAACAATTTCCTGATTCTGCGATATAAGATGAATATCTAACCGCAGAGGGCACAAAGTTATCGCAAAGGTCGCAGAGTTTGATAAGTAGTTTGATCTGAATTCTCATTAAGTTCCTCCGTGCACTCTGTGCCTTTTGTGTGAATTCTCTGTGTTAAAACAATTTCCTGATTCTGTGATATGAGGTGAAGAGCTAACCTCTGTCTATCTTAAATATTAACTAGCTGGATAGAACGAACTGAAGAGATATGAAACGGAGTTTCATGTGCAATTGCGTTCACAAAAAAAAGGACAGCCTGTCCGAAAACAAAAAAAGTTTGTCATTCCCGCGTGCTCTTAACGGGAATCTGCACCGAAATTTGCCCATATCAAATGTGTCCCCGATAGAATCACTCGGGGACGACATGTTTTCGGACAGACTGGGAGTTTGTGAACGAGCGGAAGCGGGCATGTACTTCATTAGTAGAGATTTGGAAGTAGCGGAAAAATCTATTCATGGGCAACAACTTACTCCATACTTATTTAATTCGCATTAATTTAATTTGTGTCAAACTTAAATTATGCTAAAAGATTCATCCGGTATATTTACATTTCTATTCACAGATATAGAAGGAAGCACACTTCTTGCACAAAAATATCCTAAGTCATTGTCCTTTGCTCTTGAAGTACATAACAATGTTCTACGGGAGTCAGTCGAATCAAACAATGGACACATCTTTGATACAAACGGAGATGCTTTCTGTTGTGCTTTTGATGAAGCGGTTGACGCCGTCAAGGCTTCTGTAGCTATTCAAAGAGACCTTGCATCGTATCAGTGGAAAGATGCTGTGATAAAGGTAAGGATAGGCATACATTGCGGTAAGGCAGAATGGAACGGAAAGAATTTTATGGGATACATTACACTTGCCCGGACAGCAAGAATAATGTCAGCGGCTAATGGAGAACAGATACTGATCTCTGAGGAAACAGTAAGATTCATGAATGAAAAGCACGTCCACGATGCAACCTTTCGCGATCTGGGTGAGCGCAGACTCAAAGACCTCATTCAGCCGATAAGACTTTTTCAAGTATTAGCCCAGGAACTTCGAACTGATTTTCCGCCTCTCAAAACACTTGATGCAAGACCAAATAATCTTCCGGTTCAGCTTACAAGCTTTATCGGAAAGCAACAGGAAATGATATTCGTAAGAGATCTTCTCGCACAAACTCACTTACTCACACTTACAGGAACAGGCGGAGCAGGAAAGACGCGACTTGCAATGCAGCTTGGGGCTGATGTGATTGATGAATTCGCTGATGGTGTCTGGATAGTTGAACTTGCATCATTGCTTGAACCGGAACTTCTTCCTGATGTCGTAACTCAGTCTCTGAGAATTTCACAACAGACGTCAGAGAATGTAATGCACACGCTTATAGAATATCTTAGAGACAAGGAGTTGCTTCTGATACTTGATAACTGTGAACACCTGATTCATGCTGCTGCAGAGTTTGCGCAGAATCTGCTGGAGAAAATCCCTAAACTGAAGATTATTGCAACCAGCCGCGAAGCGCTCCGGATAGACGGTGAACAATGTCACCGAATTCTGTCGCTTGGAATTCCAAACCCTGACCATAGAGATACGCCTGAACAGCTTACGCAGTATGAATCAGTTAGGTTGTTTATAGAAAGGGCATTGGCCGTCAATCAAAACTTCAGAGTGAACAACATTAACGCACCGGCTCTTGCACAGATATGTTATCAGCTTGACGGAATTCCTCTAGCAATTGAGCTTGCAGCAGCACGAACGAAAGCACTGTCTGTAGAGCAGATCAGCGAGAGATTGAGCAATCGTTTTCATCTTCTTACAGGCGGAAGACGAACTTCTCTTCCAAGGCAACAAACTCTCAGAGCATTGATTGACTGGAGTTATGATCTTCTTTCTGATATTGAGAAAACTTTATGGAACAGACTTAGCATATTCTCGGGAGGGTGGACACTCGATTCTGCAGAAGAAATATGTTCCGATGAGAAGATCGAAAGTTGTGAAGTAATTGACTTGATGACGCTTCTCGTTGAGAAGTCCATTGTCATCTTCAACGAAGAGAAGAGAAGATTCAGAATGCTTGAAACGATCAAACAATATGGTGATGAGAAACTAAGAGAATCGGGTGAGCATATTATATTCGCTGATAAACATCTGAAATACTTTGCCGAATTTGCAGTTGCTGCAAGTAAAGAATTGCGCGGAAGCAGGCACGCTCAAACTATTGCCCTTCTCGAGAGCGAAAGCGGAAATGTTGAGAAATGTCTTCTTTGGGCAGTTGAATCTTCTAATATGAGTGAAGCTCACAAACTTACCGGAGCAATGGGATATTATTGGCAGCTGCGCGGACATTATTCGGAAGCTCTTCGATGGCTTACAGTAGTCACGCAAACCAGGCCTGCGATAATAGACCCTGTCTATTGCAAAGTATTGTCTCACAAGGGAAATTTTCACAGACTGAAGAGTAGTTTCGAGAATGCGAAGAAATATTTATTGGAGAGTCTGGAACTGAGTCGTGAGATAGGTGATGAAGCGGGAGTAACCGACACTTTTAACCGGCTGGGAATAAATGAGTATGATCAGGGCAGGTTTGAAAGTGCAATTAAATATTACGAAGAGAATCTTGCTGTTTTCATGAAGAACGGAGACAAGCACGGAATATCAAAGACACTTAATAATCTCGGGAATACTTCCAGCAATCTAGGAGATGATGATAAGGCTATGCGCTACTATGAGGAGTGTCTGGTATTGAGGAGAGAACTTAACGATACTCTAGGCATTGGGATCACTTTGAATAATGTGGCAATACTTGCATTTGAACATGGGGAGTTTGACAAAGCAATTGATCTGCTAAAGGAAAGCCTTCAGGTAAGGAAAGATATGAGTGATATGGAAGGCACCGTAATATGTTTGCTGAACCTTGGACATACGTTTTATAACAGGGGAGATTTTGACGAGGCAAAGGAATATTATGATGAATCTTTGCGTATGTATGAAGACATGGGAGAAAGATCAGGATTTTCTGAATCATACTATAATATTGGGAAAGTCGCATTTGCTAAGAATCAAACAGATATTGCCGAAGAGCATTTTAAGAAGGGGTTTCAGTTAGCCACTTAATTGAAATCTGATTCTCTCATTGCAATAAACTTGTTTGGTTTGGGAAAAACATCATCTCGTAAAGGAAACATAGATGAAGCCAATCAATATTATCATGACAGCTTGAAACTCTATCGTGATATGGGAAACAGAAAAGATATTGACTTAAATCTTATAAGGATGTCAGAATTGCTTTGCACGATTGGAAATTATTCCGATGCCGCACGACTGCTTGGATTCGTAAAAGAAGAGTTTCTTGAACGCAAGAAGATAGTCATCCCGAAAGCCGAACAGACTGCTTATTTTGATACACTGAAGAATCTTAAAGAAAAAATGAATGAAGATGAATTTACGAAATACCTTGAACAGGGAAAAGGGCTGGGTTTTGAGAAGGCAATAGAACTTGCGTTGAGTATTATTGTTTGAAGTATTGAAGAGCTAATTTACTTTTCTCACCGCTTTAATTCAGCGAGATTAATTTCGATTCTCTCAGTTTTCAATTCTTTATTCACCTTGTCCTCGCAGAGTCGCTCAGTGCTTTTCTGAGGACTATGCGATAGAGAGTTTCAGCCTGCCCGGTAAAGACGGGTTGAAGAGTGTTGGTTTCGGAAATTGAGTAAGTTATCAAATCGTCATGCTTCGACAGGCTCAGCATGACTACTTTGCGTTCTAGCAGAGTCACTCTGCGTCTTTCTGAGGACTCTGCGACAAAGAGTTTCAGCCTGCCCGGTAAACACGGGTTGAAGTGTGTTGGTTTCGGAAATTGAGTAAGTTATCAAATCGTCATGCTTCGACAAGCTAAGCATGACTACTTTAAGTTCTCGCAGAGTCACTCAGCGTCTTTCTGAGGGCTCTGTGAAAGAGAGTTTCAGCCTGCGAAAGAGTTCCGATATAACGGCGGAGATTCCAGCAAGTAACTTGCTGACGCGGACTAAGAATGTTCAATTTTCAATTTTAAATTTTCAATTCATATTTACTCTTAGGGACGAATCACGCTCACAAAGTTAGCCGCACTGTTATCCGAGATCGCAAAGTCAGTTCCGTCAACAAAATTATCTCCGGTAAGATCCGTTACGACATATCCTCCAACAAAATTCGCGGCATCGTTGTCAATAGTGCTTACATCAGTTGCATCAACGGTTCCGTCCTGATTGATGTCTCCGCCGTACATAGCGAATTTCACCGGGGATGCATCAACCTGTATCAAGTTATCACCAAATGCCTGAGTGGCAGAAGTTGTGAAATCAAAAGTCAATGAGTTGCCCGCAAATGTCTGCGGCGTCTTGCTCCATGTTTCAATTGAATTACGATGTTTGAGTTGAATGAAATAGCTCACACCATTGACTGCATTTGCAAAACTGAATGTTGCGTTACCGGAAGTGTTTAATAGGGCACGTGTTGAATCAGTTATTGCATAAGGCGCTGAGTTGTTTCGCAATAATACTTCAACAGTGTCGCTAACTTGAACATTCGTTCCTGAATTGTAAAATCCCTGAATCAGTGTTGTAAGATTTAGCTGCAGAGAAGCCATCCCATTCCATGGCCTGAAGTTTCCCAATGGAGAGGGGACATAGTTGTTGTAGTATTTCCAGGGTCCGAATTTCTGATACGGATTATTAGAGAGACTATACTGAACTCTGGCTCTCCATTTGTATTCTTTGGATGAAACCAGACCCGAGATATCCTTATTAAGTTCAATACCGGTTGCAGTTGTTCCCATATCAGTCAAAGATCCTGAACCGGATGATGAAGTGCTGTTTGTGATTGTACTTCCGCTGAAAGGAGCTCCGCTTTCTTTGTGTTCGTAAACTATTTTTCCGTCAGCTCTTCCGTATGGACTCTTTCCAAATGTATTTAGTCTGACCTGACCATTGGTTCCTGTTAAACTTCCTGATGATACCACATTGCTTGAACCCGGCTTGTATTGCTGAACAGTAGCTCTCAATCCATCTCCATTGTTGCCGTAAAAAACCAGAGCAGCACCTTCATTCGCAGTACCGGAAGTAAATTGAGTAGAGCCGATTATTACATCAGAATACCCGTCTCCGTTCACATCTCCTGCTGAAGAAACACTTACTCCCAGGTATGCTGAAAGCTGATTGCTTTCCGCTGACCAGTTTGTTGTTGGAGACAATCCAGATGAAGAGCCCAAGTACAGGAAAGCCGCTCCTTCATCAAGCAATCCGTTATCAAAAGTACTTGCGCCAATGATTGCATCCGAGTAACCGTCTCCGTTCACGTCGCCGGCCAATGAAACACTTGTTCCAAACATCGCTGATACCTGATCGCTTTGGGCTGACCAGCCAACGGTGTATTCTAAACCGGTTGATGATCCGTAAAATGCATATACAAGTCCTTCGTCAGTTTGTCCGTAATCATAATCCGGAACCCCAATCAAGACGTCTGAATATCCGTCACCGTTCACATCACCGGCTGTTGAAATGCTTGAACCTAAATGAGCGCCGGTCTGATTACTTTCAACTGCAGAGTAATCAGGAATTGCAGGCAAGCCCGATGAAGTTCCGTAATAAGCAAAGAATTTACCTTCATCAACTTCTCCGTTGTCATAAGCCGGTGCACCAATTATTATGTCAGAATATCCATCGCCGTTTACATCACCGGCACTTGATACACTCTTGCCAAAGTCTGCACTTGCCTGATTGCCTTCTGATGTCCAGTCAGCATTCAACGGAGTACCATTCAATCCCGGCCCTGATGCAGAACCTAACCATGCGAATGCACTGCCTTCATTCGTTTGTCCGTTGTCATATCTGTTTGCTCCGATAATTATGTCAGAGTAGCCGTCACCGTTGACATCACCTGCCGTTGCAACGCTGTTTGCAAAGAGTGCTCCAGCCTGATTGCTCTGAGCCGACCAGCCAACGCCATATTCGAGTCCTGTTGCCGAGCCGTAAATGAGATAGACAAGTCCTTCATCGTTTTGACCAAGATCAAAAAATGGAACGCCGATCAGTACATCAGAGTAACCGTCTCCGTTTACATCACCGGCTGTTGAGACGCTTGATCCCAATTGAGCTCCTGCCTGGTTGCCCTCAATTACAGAGTAGTCTGCAATTGCAGGCAAACCTGAGGAAGAGCCGTAATACGCAAAAAATTCTTCCTTCATCAACGTCTCCGTTGTCATAAGCAGGCGCGCCGATGATTACGTCAGAATATCCGTCACCGTTTACATCACCTGCTGAGGCAACCGATAAACCGAATAATGAATTTGTCTGTCCGCTTGCCGCAGTCCAGTCAGTTGATGCAGACAATCCCGAAGATGAACCGTTATAAACAAAGGCACTCCCTTCGTCTGTTTCTCCGTTGTCATACGACTTCGCTCCAATTATTACATCACTGAATCCATCTCCGTTAATATCACCTGCAGTGAAAACACTGTTACCGTAATTTGTCGAAGCCTGATTGCTTTCATTGATCCAATTGGGAGTAGCAGATAAACCGTTTGATGAACCCTGAAACAACAGTGCTCTGCCTTCAGTGTTTTCACCGTTTGCATATTGCGGGCAACCCACAACTACATCACTGAATCCGTCACCATTCACATCACCTGCTGTTGAAACACATGACCCTGACTGTTCACCCATATTACTAACATCTTCGAATGTCCAATCAGGAACCGGTGATATTCCGGAAGATGAACCAAAGAACAGAGATGCTTTTCCCGTCAATAGAAGATTATCCGGGGCTCCTGCAATTATGTCGGAGTATCCGTCACCGTTTACATCGCCGGCAGTTGAAACAGATGATCCGAATTTTGAATTTGCCTGATTGCTTTCGTTTGTCCAGTAAGGTGATGAAATTATTCCGGATACTGAACCTCGATAAACAAAGGCTGCTCCTTCATTTGTCTGACCATTGTCAAAATCTGATGAGCCGGCAACAATGTCTGAATATCCGTCACCGTCAACGTCACCGGCTGCAGAAATACTGATGCCGAAGAGTGCACCTGCCTGACTTCCCTCCAGTGTAGTATTCGGTGTCGTCTGTGAGACGGAAGATGAGCCATGGTAAACCGATATTGTACCCGTTCCTGAATTTGTATTTGGTGAACCGATTATTACATCGCTGTATCCGTCGCCGTTAATGTCACCGGCAGTTGAGACAACATTGTTAATTGTGCTTGTTCCTGTACCGCCTTTAAGTGTTTTGTCAGGAGTTGCTGACAGGCCTGACGCAGAGCCGTGATAGACATTGGCAAGTCTGATTGTTCCGGGTGCTGATGAATTATAAGTGTATAGTATTCCTCCACTGCCAACAACGCATCCTGAATCCGGAGCTGAAAAATAAACACTTCTGAGATCTCCGCTGATTCCTGTATTTACGGATGTCCAGCTTGAACCGCCGTTTGTTGTCTTGAGTACGGTGTTTCCAAATCCAACGGTCCATCCAACCGTTGGTGAAACGAAGTGACAGGCATACAGATCCTGAAAAGCTCCTATTGCACTTGAAAACCAGGTCGCACCACCATCGGTTGTCTTTGCAAATGTTCCGCCATGACCGAATGCCATGCCAATCAGTGATGAAGAGAAATAGACTGCTCGCAGAACTTGAGTAGTCCCTGAAGTCTGAATGACCCAGTTAGTTCCGCCGTTTGTAGTCTTAAGGATTCTTCCGTTTCCCCCAACGATCCAACCCGTTGATGCAGAAGTGAACACAATGTCTCTCAGCTCTGTAGTTACACCTGAAGTTTGTGCAAACCAATTTAATCCTGCGTTGGTAGTTTTTCTAACAAGACCTGTTCCTCCAAGCACCCAACCTTCCTGTGAAGTTCTGAAATAAACACACGTCAGATTAGTTGTTGTCCCTGATGCCTGCGTTACCCAGTTAGCTCCACCATTGGCAGTAATTTTGATCGTTCCTCCTATTCCAACTGCCCAACCTGAATCAGGAGTTGTAAACCAGTTGCTCCTGAAGTCATTCGTTGTTCCGGAAGTCTGCGCGCTCCAGTTGCTCCCTCCGTCAGTAGTATTTACAATAACGCCGCTTGCTCCAACAGCCCAACCGTCTGAAGCAGAAGTGAAATATACATCCTGCAGATTTTGGGCCGTGCCGGATGCCTGTGATACCCATGGAAGATTTCTATCTCTTGCGCCGATGATTGCATCACTGTAACCGTCACCATTTACGTCACCTGCTGTAGAAACACTGTAGCCAGTATTCACCAAGTCTGAACTTCCTTCTTTTGTCCAGTTAGGTGATGCTGAGAGTCCGGTAGCCGAACCATGAAATACATAAGTCTTGCCGGCACCTGTTTGCCCGTTGTCAAAATACGGAGCACCAACTATCACGTCAGAATATCCGTCACCATTAACATCACCTGCAGTCGAAACAGAAAATCCAAACTGAGCTCCCGCCTGATTACTCTCTGCAGACCAGCTCGGTGATGTAGATAGGGGATCGATCGTGATTGGATAATCAGCATCATCATCATTGACCACGATGCTAAATGAATTAGGAATTAAGAATTTAGAATTAGGAATTGTTTGATGCATGTTCATAGCACAATGTTCATCCTCATTCCTTAATTCATAATTTTTAACTCCGGAATCTAAGTTCCGTTCAAAGTATGCTCTCAACTGTTTGCCGTTTGCATCCCACACTTTGAGCGCTGAATACTTCATCTTTTCCTCACCGTTTTCATTCTTAAACATCAATGCATCTGCACCGACTATCATTTTCAGATTTGTTCTGGCAGACAAATCTAGCCGCAATTTGCTGTCATTTACCGGTTTCTTTTTTATGATAAAATCCTGTCTCATACCCTCAACTGTATTGGTGTAATCAATACGCATCAGATCATTTTCTATCCATGCTTTTTTACCTGCCGTTTGGAGTTCACTTCTATCATCTCTCAACTCACAACTCTCAACTCTCAACTCAACATTCCATTCTTCTGCAATTTCATAATGCTTATCTTCTTCAGCTACTGTATTGTCATTCACATCAAGCAGAGCAATCTTGTTGTCACGCATCTTAGCCGTGAACCCATCTTTGTGATAGATGAATCTTAAGTTGTTTGCCCTGTTGGGTGATTGGTACAAGCCAAGTGCCTCATCATAAGAAATCTTATACTCATCCTGTCGAATGTTCTTCATTGCATTACCGTACCAATCCTGATCAACATTGTTTTCATTTACCTCTGACTTCGACTTCTCATTATTGTTTGTGATTGTCTCTTCAAAGGATAGTGGACCAGGGCATTCAAGCAATCGTGAATTATTGCCGGAATCGTTACTGTATTGAGGCTGATTCAATTCCTGAACACTGAAACCAAGAATCATTGCAGCAGACAAAGTAAGGATGAAGGTTTTCATTTTTGCGTTGTTAAGATTTTCAATAACTCATTCAAAAAAATTATTTACAAAGCGCCTTTGCTTGCAAATCATGCAGTGACAAAAGCATCAATAATAACCCGGCATACCGGTGATACCTTTATGAATAATTGCATGCATGCAAAGATTCGGGTTATTATTGAGATGTTTGAATTGGAATGCGGAAGAACTTGCAGACAAAATATTCTTACCGTGTGTTTCCTCCAACTAATTATTTGCCCGTGTTTCACATTGATAAAACTTAAATATTGCTCTGATAACTGCTATATTGACCCAAATTGAGTACATCTGCAAACTAAAACTTCACGCTGACGGCAATGCTTAAGAGCTCTGTTCTGGAAATGTTAAGATCATTTGATAGGGATGAACTAATGCTTTTTGAGGACTTCCTGAAATCACCTTATCATAACAAGAATAATAACGTCATCAAACTTTTCAATTCGATCAAGAAATACTGTCCCGATTTTGATAACGAGAATCTTGACAAAGAGATTGTGTGGAAGAACCTGTATCCGGAGAAGAAGTATAATTATGGAGTCATGAAGAATCTGATACACGAGCTAAGTAAACTTGGGATGAAATTCATTGTGATAGAAGAGTTTGAAGGCAACCGTTTGGAGAAAGATACTATCCTTCTCAACGGATTGAACAACAGAAATATCAAAAAGCTGTTCAATGTGAAGATGAAAGAGATTGAGCGAAACTATAACAAAGATACGTTCAATAAAGAATACTTCTTTGTAAATGATTTTTACTCCGAATACTCAAAAATGAAGTGGATAAAGATCTATCATTGCCGGGCAAACAATATTGATGCTGTGACTGAAAATGATGTGATCAGCAGCTCGGCTATGTTTATTTACAGCTTTCTTATTTATCTGTTCAAGTATTATAACAATGTGCTGAGCGACTCTAATGATAAGAATATTCCATTGGATAAGAATGTGCTCGCCGTATTCTTAAAGGAAATTTCTCCGGAAATAATTGACAGACTGCTGGAAGTTGTGAAGCAGCATTCTGAAAGAGATTACAAAGTGCTTACTGTTTACAGGAATATGTCCTTGTCTCAACTAAACAAGAAGAGCATTGAACACTATCTTGAATTCAAAAAATCGCTTAACAAGAACATCGGCGTGTTCTCAAAATGGGATGTAAAAGATCTCTCTATTTGCCTCAGCAATTCACTGAACAATCTTGATGCATCTGCAATAGATCTTGAAAAAGAATATTTTGAAATCTCAGATACGTTGCTTTCCAGCAATGGGATTTTCAACAGAGACGGAACGATGACCGCTGCAGATTTCAACCTCTACATCTGGAGAGCATTCAATGCAAACAGGTTTGAAGCAATTGAAACTTTCGCAAACAAATTCATTGCAAAGATTCCCGCTGAAATGAGGGATTACAGTTCGAGCATTGCAGAAGCTTATGTCAGTTTCGGAGAGAAGAATTTTCGCAAGACACTTGAAATCATTTCAAGGTCAGAGCATCCAACTTTCATCTCAAAGGTAAGATTCAAACAGCTTAAGGCAAAATGCCTTTATGAACTTGACGAATTTGAACTCTTCGAAAATGAATACAAGACAATATATCATTTTCTCAGGAACAACAAATCGCTTAGTTCTAAATTCAAGGATGACACAAAGATGATCTTTGATCTGATAAGGAAATTATTCAGGCTAAGGCAAAAGTACACCCAATATGAATATGCAAATCTTAAGAAAGAAATCTCAAGATCATTTCTCAATAAATCTAATTGGTTTGCAATAAAATTGAATAAACTTGTCACTTCTAAAAGAGTTTCGTAGAACCTATTAAAACTGCACAGCAACTCCATCTTAACGTAGGCAGAAATATTCAACTGATCTTGTACACTTTCAAGCTTGTCGCCAAACCCGTTTGGAAACGAGCGGATTACACAAATAACTCATTCCAGAGTATTGACTTCATCAGAATGTACAATTGATCTTTTCCATTCGTGCATTCGTGGCAAATGCTTTTGGGCGGGATGCATATTTTTGTGAAAGGAATTTCACAAAGTGGGGATTAGAATGCTCAAAATACCTTGATTACTCAGGAGTCATTGAAATTACACGTTAGTTAAAGTTGAATCTGAAAAGATGCTAATTTCAACACTCCTACTTTTTCTTTCCCACAATAAGCGTTATGTCATCATACTGCGAGGTTCCTGTTGAAAATTCTATTACACTGTCCGCAATTTTCTTCATAAGATCACCCGAAGACAAATTGAGATTATCTTTGCAAACTTTCTCCAGACGATCCTCTCCGAATTCCTCTTCATTAATATTCTGTGCCTCTGTAACTCCGTCTGTATAAAGAACAAGAGTATCGCCGGTGAGAAGTCTGACCTCGCCTACTTCATATTCTATTCCTGTGTCAAGTATTCCGATCATGAATCCTCCTTTGTCAAGTTTGTGCACGCCATCCTGCTTGAACACGAGCGGAGGATTATGCCCGGCATTTATGTAGCGAAGTACATTCTCTTTACAATCAAGAATGCCCCAGAAAAAAGTTATGAATTTCTCGGGCATTGTATTTTCATATATGACTTCATTTATCTTCTCCGTAACTGATGCAAGATCAAATGACTCGTCATCATACATTTTCAAATAAGAGTGCACTGCAGACTGTATAGTTGCCATCAGAAGGGAAGCCGGTGTTCCTTTACCCGAAACATCTGCAATAATTACTGCGGTCTTGCATTCTGTTAAACTGATTATGTCAAAGTAATCACCGCCTACATGTTTTGCAGGCATATTCATTCCCGCAAAATCATAACCCTTGATTTCCGGAATACTGCCGGGCAATAAAGCAATTTGTATCTCACGTGCTATCTTAAGTTCATTTTCCATAACCTGCTTTTCAAGAAACTCCTTAAAAAGCATTGAGTTCTGTATGGATATCAGTGAAAGGTTTACTATGGATTCAAGAAATTCAATATCAGATTCTGAATAGGGAAGTTTGTTGAGCTTTCCGCCAAGGCAAATGATATTCTCGACTTCATTGTTGATGACTGCGGGGATTACAAGCTCAAATCCGGATTGACTTAACAGGTTGAAAAATGAAGTTCCTGAATAATCATTTACGCGAATTGTCTTCTTCATTTCCGCAGAAGTTTCCTGCAAAGGAAAAATTTCATCCGGGTTTATTTCCTCCGCGCTGATCTTTCTGCTGTCCTTGATGAGCATGAACTTATTATCCTTGCCTCTTGAGAAAATAATGAAGTCCTTAATGCCGAAATTTCCAAGAAGAGTGTAGCTAAGTACTTTGATGATGCTGTCCTTGTCAATTATGCTTGAATTGAATTCCTTGCTGAGTTCAAACAGTGAACGAAGCTGTCTAACCCTGTTGTTCAGATCTTCATTCAGAAACTTTACCTGATTGTAACGGATGGTGTTCTCAATTGCGGATGCCGAAATATTCAGCATGGTTTCAATTGAAATGATTTCGTTGTTTGAAAGCGGTGAGTTGTTCAGTTTCTTGCCCAAACAAAGCACGCCAAGAAGTTTGTTCTGAAAATAAACCTTGAAGAAGTGATGAAGTCCTAATTCTATAAGCATTGAGTTTTCAGCATCAATCTCTTCAGCATCAAATACCGCCAGTTTAGGAAGGACTGCCCGTACTTCTTTTCCGGCAAGATGCTGATCCAGTCCTTTCAGCGATTCAATTACGAAAAGATCATCATCTTTTCCGGAATAAGTCTTGATAAGCATCAGTCCCTTTGAGATGAGCATCTTGCCCATTGTACTCAGAAGGATATTGTTGAGAATATACTTGAGATCCAGCTTGCTGCTGATGAGTTGCGAAAACTCTATTAGAGAATTAAGCTCGAGTTGTTTTCTTGCGGGGTCATTTTTTTCCATCTACGGATTATGGCATCAGCCGTGAATGATCTTTATCAGTGTAAGGAGATTTGTATCCGAATTCTTTGTGTCAAACTCAATTTTACTCATGAACTTTTTCATTATTGGCACACCGAGTCCGCCGACTTTGAAGCTTGAAAAATATTCCTTCATATTTGGATTGCTGATGCCGTTTGGATCAAAAGCCTTGCCTTTATATTTAAGGATTATCTTGAATTCACCTTTCTCAAATGATGTTTCTACTTCGATTGATTCTTTCTCATCATACTTGTGGGCATGTTTAATGATATTTGTGCAAGCCTCATCTACTGAAAGAATTATCTGATTGATCGTGCTGTCATCAAATCCTGATTCAGCAGCCTGCTCGCCGACAAAGTCCCTTACCTTTGCAAGGTTCTTTGTAGAACTTGAAAGCGTTATTTTATGTGATTTTCCCATATTGAGAAATCTCAGGCGAATTTTTCCAATGCAGTATCCTCTTCCTTGTAAATCTCAAACAGGATCGGAAATCCCAGCATATCAAATATGTTGTAAATCTTGTCACTCATTCCGCAAAGCTTTATGTCGCCGGCATTGTTGCGCGCATTCTCAATGAAAGCCATAAATACTCCCAGCCCCGCACTACTTATATACGAAAGTTTTTGAAAGTTGACTACAATTTTGTTACTGCTCTGGGCCAGCAGCTCTTCAAAAGTCTTCTCAAGCTCAACGGAAGTATGCGCATCGAGGAATCCGTTCAGGTCAAGCAAAACGATGTCGTCATGTTTTCTGGTGTTAATAGAAAATTCTTCCATTATGATTTGTTTATTTTTGTCGCCAAAATCCAAAAAAATAATATCAATTAAAATAGTAATACAATTGACAGTTTAAAGTGGCAAGTTCAAAGTTTAAAGTTCAAAGTGGCAAGTTTAAAGTTCAAAGTGGCAAGTTTAAAGTTCAAAGTGGCAAGTTCAAAGTTTAAAGTTGAAAGTTCAAAGTTGAAAGTTCAAAGTTGCCTGCCCTATGCAGACGGGAAAGATAGATACTGCCAAACATTTGTCTAACTTATCTGCAATTCGTAAAGGACAAAACATCAAATTGTTGCTTCTGCAGATTCAGATGTTAGCTAAACTTTCAACTTTTCCCGAAGGGACGGCATCGCCGCAACTTTTAACTTTTAAACTTTTAACTTTTAACTTGACTAGCATTGTCATAGAATGTTTTTCGTAATAAAGCTATATTTGTTGCAAAATGAATGGATTCCTTGAGTTATTGAAGAAGAAGGAAAGAACTGTAATTGGGATCCTTTCCGGTACTTCAGTAGATGCAATTGATGCGGTATTGGTTAGAATCAAAGGTTCCGGGCTTGAATCCGTTGTTGATGTTCTTGATTTCAGGTCATTTCCCATAAAAATTGAACTGAAGAAAAAGATTCTTGAGGTATCTGGAAAAGATACAGGACGGGTTGACGATATATGCAGGCTGAATGTGTTCCTTGGAATACTCTACGGGAAATGTATCAACAAGTTTATTAAATCAAACAACCTTTCTCCGGAGAAAATAGACATTATAGGTTCTCACGGGCAAACAGTTCACCATTTACCATTAAAGGAAGATGTTTTCGGAGTAAGATCAGGTTCAACACTGCAGGTTGGCGACCCGTCAGTCATTGCAAATGTTACCGGTATCACTACGGTAGGGGATTTCAGAGTTGCTGATGTTGCTGCAGGAGGCAGCGGGGCACCCCTTGTACCATATTTGGATCAGATCCTTTTCCGGAGTTCAAAAGCTGACCGGCTGCTTGTGAACATTGGCGGCATCTCAAATGTTACATATCTGCCCAAAAGAAATTCCGGACATGAGTTGATTGCCTTCGATACCGGCCCCGGAAATATGATCATTGATTATATGATGATGAAATTGGCAGGCAAGAAATTTGACAGGAACGGTTCAATGGCTGCAAAAGGAAAAGTAAATCGGCAGCTGTTTGAATCTATTCTTAAATCCGATCCATACTTTAGAGCAAGACCACCGAAATCTACCGGCAGAGAGCATTACGGAAAAGAGTTTTCTGAGAGGTTGTTAAGATTTGGAAAGAAAATATCTGCGGAGGACTTAATCTCAACAGTAACGGAGTTCACTGCCTTTGCAATCTATGAAAATGTTAAACACTTGAACATAGATGAATTGATCGTTAGCGGAGGCGGATCAAAGAATCAATCCATAATCAATTCTCTCCGCTCTTACTTCGTCAGGAGTGAAGTTAAGTGTCTCGATGAGAATGGAATAAACTCAGAGAATAAGGAAGCAGTATTGTTTGCGCTGCTTGCCAATGAAATCATTTCAGGAAAAAAGTCAAACATAATGTCAGTTACCGGTGCAAAGAAAAATGTTTATCTTGGAAAAATATGTCCGGCATGAATGAAAAAGTAGCAATTGTTACCGGAGGAACCGGAGCGCTGGGCAGGCATGTAGTTGAAAATCTGGCATCCGCGGGATTCAAAGTGTATGTTCCTACTCTTACTATGGATGATTTTACTTCAGTATTTGACCGCTCTTCTGAAGATGACATTGAGATTGGTGTTCGCAAAATATTTGCATTTGATTGTAATGCGCTTGAAGAGAATTCAGTTATTGAATTTGTAAGAAAAGTAGCAGTTCAGGAAAAGGGGAATCTTGGCTACCTTGTAAATACAGTTGGAGGGATTGATGCAAGTGCTGTTATCGGAGACTTGACATCCGGTTCTCTCGAAAAAATGTATTCCCTGAATTTCTTATCTGCATTTTATTTCACCTCAGAAGCATTGAAGGTAATGAAACAAAACTCTTTTGGAAGAATAGTGTCCATTGGTGCTTTGGCAGGACTTGAAACATCTCCCGGCCGTTTTGCATATTCATTGTCCAAACAGGCCGTAATAAATTTCATGAACACGGTATCTGAAGAGTGCAAAGATATAGACATCAGATGCAATACAGTTGTTCCCGGAATCATTGATACTCCTGCAAACAGGGAATGGGGCTCGGATGAAGACATTAAGAAGTGGGTTAAGCCGCAAGATGTTGCCGGCATCATTCTTACGTTGCTTTCTGAAGAATGGAAACAGACAAGAGGAAGTGTTGTAAAAATATTAGGAGCACTTTAAAGTATTTTGTAACTAAAATGAAAATGAAGAAAAAATGAAAATAGTTGTAACTGGCGGTGCCGGTTTTCTGGGATATCACATAGCTCAGAAAATTAACAGGATAACAAATTTCAGCGATACGGTTTTCTTTGATATCGCTAAGTTTGAAGAAGATGAATACGACAAGGAAATCAAGTGTATTTATGGTGATGTCAGAGACAAGAAACAAATGGATGAAATGATGAAAGGCGTTGATGTGGTTATCCATTGCGCAGCGGCCTTGCCTCTCTGGAAGAAGCAGGATATTTACGAGACCAATATAGACGGAACAAGAAATGTACTCGAAAGTTCGTTGAAGAATAATGTGAACAGAGTTGTTCATATCTCATCAACTGCAGTGTACGGTGTCCCTGATGTTCATCCGCTTTTTGAGGACCATCCCCGCCACGGAGTTGGACCTTATGGAGAAAGCAAAGTCAAAGCAGAAGAAGTTTGTGAAGAATACAGAAAGAAAGGTCTTCCCGTTTGCATTCTAAGACCAAAGAGTTTCATTGGAACTGCAAGACTTGGGGTATTTCAGATTCTTTATGATTGGGTTGAATCCGGAGTGAAGATACCGATAATCGGAAATGGCAAGAACAGGTATCAGCTGTTTGAAGTGGAAGACCTTGTGGATGCAATTCTGCTGGCAAGTACGCTTCCGCTCGACAAAGTTAATGATACGTTCAATGTTGGCGCAAAGGATTTCAGAACTGTAAACGAGGATGTTGGAGCAATGTGTGAGTATGCCGGAACAGGTTCTAAAGTAATGCCAACTCCTGCAGGACTGGTTAAACCGGTGCTAAGATTCTTTGAGATATTGAATCTGTCTCCTCTTTACAAATGGATTTACGGAACAGCTGACACGGATTCGTTTGTGTCAATTGATAAAGCAATGAATCAGCTCGGTTGGGTTCCAAAGTATTCAAACTCAGATGCACTCATCAGATCATATCAATGGTATCTGGACAATAAGCACAAGATTCAGCAAGGTACAGGTGTAACTCACAGAATTGCCTGGAAGCAAGGCATTCTTTCATTATTCAAAAAAGTATTATAAGACTACTATGAGAAAATTTATTTTAGACATCAATCCTGCTACAGGTGAGTTAATTGAAAAGATAAAGTGTTCATCACCCGGTGAAGTGGCATCCGGTGTTAAGCTTGCAAGAAAAGCTTCAAAGACATGGCATCTCACTCCGATGAAGAAAAGGATCCACCTCTTCAAGAATATTGCAAAGGATCTTGTAAAGGAGAAAAAGAAAATCGGAGAACTGATCACTCTTGAAATGGGAAAGCTCTACAAGTCGGCAATGGGTGAAGTTGAAGGAACAGCTTATGCAATTGAGGAAAACATCATTCTTGCAGAGAAAGCTGCTGCGGTTGAGACATTTAAGGAAGGTAAGCTTGTGACTGAATTGCACAGACATCCGCTTGGCGTGGTTGCAGTGATTACTCCATGGAATTTTCCGGTTGGAATGCCGGAGTCACTGCTGAGTCCCGCTATTCTCATGGGAAACACAGCCGTTTTCAAACCTTCAGAGAATACGCCGCTAACAGGCAAGGCATTGTATGATGTATTCAACAAACATCTTCCTAAAGGTGTGATCAATCTCGTGCAGGGAGCTGAAGAGGTAGGTGAAGCATTACTGAAGTCAGATATTGACATGGTTGCTTTTGTCGGCTCTCAGGCTGTTGGAAAGAAGATAATGGAAGCTTGTTCAAAGAATCTTACACGACTGGTTCTTGAGCTTGGCGGTAAGGATCCAATGATCGTTCTAAAAGATGCTGATCTCACGAAGGCGGTTCCGTATGCTGTTCACGGCTCACTTAGAAACGCCGGCCAGGTATGTGTGTCAGTTGAAAGAATTTATGTCGAGGATAAGATTGCCGGCAAGTTTGAAAAAATGGTTCTTGATGAAGTGAAGCAATATACTGTTGGATCAGGATTTGATGATGTAAGCATGGGACCTATGGTAAGTGAAGTTCAGAGAAACCATGTCCTTAATCAGATCGAAGATGCAAGAAAGAAGGGCGCAAAAGTAATTTACGGTGGTAATAAGATTGAAGGTGACGGATTCTTCATTGAACCTACAGTGATAACGAACGTGAGCGAGAGGCACGACATAATGACAACGGAAACATTCGGTCCGGTAATTTGCATTCAGAAAGTTAAGAATGCTGAAGAGGCAATAGAGAAATCCAATCGTTCAAGCTTCGGACTTGGAGCTACAGTATGGACCGGAAGTGTCAGTAAGGGAAAACAGATAGCTGAAAAGATTGAGTCCGGCATGATTGGAGTTAATCAGGGAATAGGCGGTGTTTCAGGCACTCCATGGGTCGGCATAAAGCAGAGCGGCTTTGGTTATCTGGGCTCAATTGATGGAGTTAGACAATTTACAGTTCCCAAGAAAATATCATATAAAGTAAGCTGATAATTGGGGCATGAAATTAACTTCATGCCCCGATTTGATTCACTGAACTTTGGTAATAAAATCAACCTGAACATCAGTTTCTCCCACATTCGGATTTCCGGGTGCGGGTGCCTTGCTTCCCGGCTGATGTTTCAATACAACTAAGATGTTTCCGTTGCTTGCCGCTCCATCTCTCCATATTGTTTGAAGTCCAATCGGGTTTCCGTTTATGTCTGCATCTGCATAAGAAATTACCGTACTCACATCTGTCGTAGTAAAAAAGAATTGATGTTCATCACCTTCTTCAAGTACTTCATTAGAAATCGTATCAACTGGCGTAGCACTCTTGTTGAGCAAAATTATCTGAGCAAAATATGTTCTGTTTGCTCCTATGACTATTGTGTCAAATCGGGTAGGAGGATTACCGCCTTCACCATCCGGATCATCAAACTGGAATGAGGTTTGAGCCAGTGTAACGGAATCTGTGAGATTTATGATCAGAGTTGTAATAAGCTCCTGCTCATTTGGATCCGGGGGATTCACTACATCATCTGAACCGCAGCCACTCAATGAAACGGCAGCCGATACAATTGCAAAAAAAGATAAAACGACAATTACTTTTCTGATGTTTTTCATTTTATTGATTTTGATTTAGTGGAAATATTATTTTTAGTGAGATGTTTCTTCCCATATCATCGGTGTAATATCTAAAGCGGTTCATATAATCACGGTAACTTGTGTTGAGCAAATTAGTACCTGTAAGCTGAATATTAACAGGAGTCCCCATCAGGTTGAATTGAGAGCTAAAGTCTGCATTTAGCAGACTGTAACCATCTGGAGGTGGAACATAATCTCCGCTCTTTGGAACACGTGTTTGCTTGGTAACCGATATGATTTTAAAGCCAAATTGAATATCTCTCAAGAATCCAAAATTGCCCGCCAGATAATTCGCTCCGTTTTCGAATCTGTCGGGAGGTATCAGCGGCAAGTAGTCGTTGAGTGAATTGTTAAATGCCCTGATTATTGTTGTTTTGGAAATGAGATTAAGATTTGGAATTGGAGAATAGATCAAATCAACATCAAGCCCGTTTAAGTAGACATTTCCTTGAGTATAATAATATGTCGGAAAAGCGCCTCTGATAGTGAGAGTCGCAGGCAATCTTGGCTCCAGGTAAATGTAGTTATTTATCTGATTTGTGTATATCGAAACTTCAGCTGAAAGGTTCTTACGGTTGTCATAGTCAAGCGATGCAGTTACATTAAGAGCATTTTCAGTACCAAGACTTGGATCACCGATTTCAATTGAAGCAGAACCATGGTGCAGCCCATTGCTGTATAACTCATTGATTCCTGGCGGTCTCCATGCGGTACCGGCAGACAAGGTAGCGGACAGGTTGTTACTTTGTCTGTAAATTACAGCAAACTTCCCGGAGACATTACTGTATTGAGATGAAGGAGAAATTACAACTCCATTTTCATACTTGTATATTCTCTGCCACTCATAATCGTACCTTATTCCTGCCTCGAAAACGAATCTGTCAACATTTAGACTCTGTATATAGAATGCTCCGGCTCCATAGTTTTCAAAATTTGGAATGAAAGGTCTGCCCTTTCCAATATTAGTCTGAGTAATTCCACTGATACCGGAAGTGGATGATAAGTTCCTGGAAAATTCAGATTCGAGAATAACATTTGCAGTGTGGGTTGATATTGAAAAAAACAATTCCGGTTCTTCAAGATTCGAGCCGGTTGTGTGACTATCGAATTCTGATCTTTCGTTTTTCTGATAAGCATAATCCGCCCTGATAATATTTTTACGACCGGGTATATAGAATCCGTTAGTCTTAAACAGTATATGAGAAATATCCTGATATGGTCTACCAATATTGTAAGAAAACGAGCCGGTATCATAAGGCACTTGATTCTTGAATGCATTTTCAAGGTCCGACAAGTTGCCAATATGCGATCCGGAAAAAATGCCTACCTTTGAATTGAAGCTGCTGAAAAATCCTTCGACTCCATAATTATTCTTTCGATAACCCGCAGTCAGGGAGTAATTAGCTTCTTCATAACCTGTGTTTTTTAAAGTATAATCCGGAGTACTCATATTTCCTGCTTTCTTCAGAGTCCCCTGAACCCTGAACGAAAGGGAAGGAATTTGTTGAAAACCTGTTTCAACAATCCCTGATAAAACACCCTCAAGCCCGTTTGAAAATCCGACTACATCCATTTCACCTTGTAATCTTTTTCCATAAGGAAGAGTCTCCGGTTCTATCATTATTACACCGGCAATAGCATCTGGACCATATCTGATAGTAGATGCTCCCTTTATTACTACAAGTCTTCTACCTATCAATGGATCAACTTCCGGAGCATGTTCAGATCCCCATTGCTGTCCTTCCTGCCTTACTCCATTATTTAGAATGAGTATTCTGTTCCCGTACAATCCATGGATTACGGGCTTAGATATAGAGGAACCTGTATTCAGTGCCGATACTCCCGTCACATCCTTAAGAGATTCACCAAGTGACTCTCCAATCGTCATTGTGAATTCCTTACCCTCAATCAAGTCAACAGGAACGGGGCTGGAATACTCAGGTCTTGATGACTCAACTTCTATCCTCTCTGTTGTATAGGACAACTGTGTGAGTTTGATTTCCTTGGTCGTATTACTTGTAATAAGAATTTGAAGAGTGTCAGGCTGATATCCGTTGCACAAAAAAACAACACTGTGAACCCCTTTGCATACTCCTGTAAACTCAAACCTTCCGTCGTTACCGGTTATAAACTGTTTTGAGTATTCTATTATGCTCACTGATGCACCACTTAGAGGAGTATCATTTTGAGAATCTGATACATTTCCGCTTAGCACAAAATTGCAGGAATCTGACTTTGCAAGCAAACTTCCTGAAAAAGCACTATTGACAGAGATTGAGATCAGAGAAACAAAGATCAGATTTAGCAGAGCATATAGCATTGATGATTTTGTGTGTTTGTCAAAAGCAAATCACTTGCAGCAAGATTTGGCAGAAACTTGCTTCGAATACTTTCTGTTCAAAAAATGGCCTGTGCCTATCAGAATTGCACCGATAGGTGAAATGACATACTCGGGACTAAAACTCCCGCCATGTGAGCTTTCATGAAAGAATGAATGAGAGAGAATAATTATCAAAAGACCTGTAAGGAAAATGCCAATAGGCACCAGACTTCTATGGTGATTTCTATAGCCGTGTGAGAATGTAAAAAATCCAATCAGTACGCTGAATATAATCAGAGAATATTCAAGAAGGGGTCCCGCGACAAAGTTCATGCCATAGAATGTAAGTGCCAAAAGGAATAAAGGGAACAATGCGCAATGCACGGCACAAATCAATGAAGCAGTCAATCCTATTGAATCAAGATTCAGAGCTAACTTATGGCTGTTTGAACTCATTTTATTATTTGCAATTCATTTGCAATATGGATAAATGAATTAACTATTTCAAGATATAGAAAATTCCACCGGTGATCTGAAATTCTTTTGAGTAAGTATTTCTTGCCAAAATGTTTAATCCGGATTCCTCCTGAATTGATTAAATGTACCTGTGATTACGGATAAATCAAGAGCTCATCATTGAGGGTTTATTGTTTCAAGTTGAAATACAATTTCATAAATTTGCTAAAGAAAATTATGGAAATTTTATTAAGTGTCATTGTAGGCATTAGTTTAAGTGCTGCAGCAGGTTTCAGGGTTTTTGTGCCCTTCCTGGTGTTGAGCATTTGCTCTTATGCCGGTTGGATTGATCTTGGAGAAAGTTCACAGTGGATGGGAAGTCTTCCCGCGTTAATTTCATTCGGAGTTGCTACGGCAGTAGAGATAGGCGGATATTATGTTCCATGGATCGATAACATGCTGGATTTGATATCACTGCCTGTTTCTTTGATCGCCGGAGCATTGCTTACAAGTTCTGTAATTGTCGAACTTGACCCATTGTTAAAATGGACTCTGGCAATTGTACTTGGAGGCGGAGCTGCCCTGAACACTCAAATGCTGACAATTAAGGCAAGGGCTTTGTCTTCTGTTTTTACTACCGGATTGGGGAATCCAATAGTTTCCACGATCGAGTCTGTAGCATCAACAATCATATCACTACTTGCAATATTCCTGCCTGTACTGGCGCTGTTTGCTTTGGCTATTTTTGTTTATGTTACTTATAGATTAATCAGAAAAGCAACAATTGCTTTGAAATCATAAAAAATCGCCAAAAACAGCATATTGATGAGCATAAGAGAATTGAATTTCTTGTGAAATAACAGTAAATTTGCCAACAAATTGCGGGAGTGGTGGAACTGGCAGACACACCATCTTGAGGGGGTGGCGCTCACAAGGCGTGCGGGTTCAAGTCCCGCCTCCCGCACAAGAAACATGTTTGCTCGTCATTCAAACGCTTATTTGTGTTGAAATAGACGACTTATAAGAGTATATTTGTAACTTTAATTTAAGAAGAAAATCTTGTCCAAGAAATTTTACGAGTCATACATTATCATTGACGGAAATCTTGATGATGGTGCAATTGAAGAGGCAATCTCAAAATACGATGCCGTATTCTCAAAGAACGAAATTGATGTGATCAATACCAATAAGATTGGAAGAAGAAGGATGGCATATCCGATAAAGAAGAAGCAAAATGGATTCTATGTATGTTTTGAAATCATGGTTCCACCCGGACTGATTGCCAAGCTGGAAAGAGCATACCAGCTTGATGAAAATGTACTGAGATATTTATCAATACATGTTTCGCAGAAAACCAAACAGGAAAAGGAAGAGCATTTCCAGAACAGAGCAAAGATTGAAGAGGCAAGACTTGCGGAGTTGCAGCAGAACCAGGCAAAGGAAGAACTCGAAAAGGCAATGGATTCTGTTTCTGAAACTGCTGAAAATTAATATTTAAAAAAGAAACCACCATAGGAGGAGAATCATGGCTGACTTTAAGATGCCCGAATTGAACTCAGTAATAATCGCCGGAAATCTGACAAAGGATCCGATATTCAGGCAAACAACTTCCGGTACACCGGTTGTTAATTTTTCAATTGCAAGCAACAGGAGATTCAAGGACAAGAACGAGGACTGGAAAGAAGACGTTTGTTATGTTGGAATCGTTGCATGGAACAGACTTGCTGACAGCTGCAGAGACAGGCTTAGAAAAGGACATGCAGTTCTTGTGGACGGTGAGCTTCAAAGCAGGACCTTTAAGACAGAAGATGGGGCAAACAGAACTATAGTTGAGATCAAAGCAAGAAGAATTCAGTTCCTGAACAAAAAGGGAGCAGGCGTTGAAACAGAAAGGGAAGACGATATATCATCTTTCACAGATGAATCATTTGACTCTTTGTTATCCCCCGAAGACTCGGACTTGCTCAAGGGAAGTGATACCAAATAAATCGCAAGCTAATTTTGCATTACGGGGTGGAGCTAATTGATCCACCCTTATTAATTTTCAAAAACAATAACAGATAATGAAAGTAATACTAAAGAAGGAGCATGAGCTTCTCGGAGACGAAGGTCAGGTTGTTGATGTGAAGAATGGCTATGCCAGAAATTATTTGATACCGAACGGCTATGCCGTGCAGGCAACGGAATCAAACATGAAGATTTTTGATGAAACGAAAAAACAAAGAAGAAGAAAAATTGAAAAACAGATTCAGGAATCAAGATCTGTTGCAGATAAGATAACTTCAGCATCACTAAGAATTGCGGTGAAGTCAGGTGAAGAAGGAAGAATATTTGGTTCTGTAACTTCGCAGATGATCCATGATGCAATGGTGGCTGAAGGCCTGGATATTGTTGACCGGAAAAAAATCATAATAAAGGAAGCCATTAAAACTTTGGGAGAGCATTTCATTGATATTAAGCTTCAGCATTCAGTAATTGCTCTGCTTAAGGTTATTGTGGTCAGTGAAGATGATTTGAATGAAGTAAAAGAAGAATTGGCAGAGGAAAAGACAACTGAAGAAACTGTGCAGGAATAAGACTCTGAAATATCACATTAATTGAGTAATGAATGCCCGGGTAATTTTGCCCGGGCTTTTTTTATGCTCTGTTAGAAGTTGTAGCCAAGTGAGATGTAGTATTTTGGCGCCGAGAATTTCTGCATGTTATAACTCCAGGCAACATCAAACATGAATGGAAAACCAAGAAGATTGATTCTTGCCCCGAGACCGGTACCTATTAGCAAGTCTTTTGTAACTTCTGTTCCGTTGGGTAAAGTTCTTGTTAGCTCAAGTTCATCTGACCATGCAGTGCCTGCATCGACAAAAGCAACACCTTCAACATTTGCAAATCCAAGCGGCAGTGCACCAAAAACCAAGTATCTCAAAAGAGGGAATCTCAGTTCGAGATTCATGATTGCATATTTTGACCCGGAAAGTCTGTCATAATTAAAACCTCTCAATGGCAATCCCGGAGAAGAGAATGCAAAATCCTGAATGTCCTCGATTGGAATAGTCGAGTTTTCATAATCATAGTTTATCCAGTTTGCCATTCCGCCAATGAAGAATCTTTGCGGGTTCGGACCAAAGCTTGCTCCTCCGGTGAGGCGAGTCACAAAAGTGTAACCATCACCGAGTTTCATATAGGTTCTCAGGTCACCAAGCAGAGAGCCAAATCCTATTCCATCAGCTCCCAATTTTGGTGAAGCCATAAGCGTAAAATTATATCGGGTTCCGCTGATTGGAGCAGTGTATCCATAAAGCGTATTGTCATGAATTAGACTCAGAGATGGGATGAACAGTGTTTTGCTTTGTGAAGGCTCAAGTGTAAAGTCGAGATTCTCCTGTGTTACATGTTCGCCGGTCAACTGCGCATCAATTCTCTTAAACCTGGAAATTGGATAGGATGCTGAAAGAGTACCACCGATTGTTCTGTATCTATAGAGAAAACTGGTAAACGGAGTTGCAGCATAACTGACAAATCTAGCTGTATGAAACAGATAAATGCCAAAATCTGTACGTTTCGGCAGATAATAATAACCAACGGCATAGTCACTGTTCTTGAGATCGATTACCATGGATGTTTGAATTACAATTCTGTGATCACCCAACAAATCACTCAAAGCAATCTGCGCCAGGCCCTGAAAGCCATAAAAAGAAGTGTATGCCGCATTGCCGTAAACAAGATCAGGAGTAAACTTAACTTTGTAGTTCTTCACTTTGAAAGATCCGTCCGGATTGACATTATCAGCCGGTGAGAAGTTTGGATTTTGCAAACTCCTGTTACCTGCAAGATTGTCCGGAGGTTTTAGTGTGGTTTGACCCAGATCAACTTTTACATCATCACCGTAAAATTTCTCATTCTCTTCGGATTTCTCTTTTGATGAGGGTATGACATCGCTTACTACAACATTGGCATCTCCGGAATCTATTATGCTTTGATTTGTTTCTGCTGTTAATGTCGAGTCATTCAGAATCTTGTCGCTGTTTTCTCCGTTGGGTAATGACGCAAATGAAGAACTGTCAATCTGTTTGCCAAACTTCAGGGCATACTCTTTCATGTCTTGAACAAACTCTGTTGGCTGAAGTTTTTCTATATCCAGTTTTCGCTCAAAGGGATTGTCAATAGAAAATATGTCATAGCCGCCTTTGTTCAGCGATACAAAGAGGAGTTTTTTTCCGTCCTTTGACATTGAAAGCTGATCTATAGGATTCAGCGAATTTGTAATTGGGCGGTCAGTGGTCTTTCCTGTCGAATCTCTTTCTCTCAGATAAATATTGCTTATGCCATTGAAATCAGAAACAAACAAGAGCTTCTTGCCATCAGGTGAAATCTGAACATATCCTTCTTTCGAATCTTTTGAACTGCTATATCTTGTCATTTCACGTGTTTGAACATCTATTCCATAATAATCACTTCCCGAATAATCATACTCCCACATTTTGAAATCATTTGGTATTTTATTCGGCTCTATGTAATCACCGCGGTCAGATGTAAAAAAAACAGTTTTTCCATCTAATGACCAGGTTGGATTCAAATCGGAAAAATAATCGTTGGTCAACGGTGTCAGCTTCTTCAAAGGTATGTCATAAAGGTATAGGTCAGACCTGTCTGCTTTTGCTCCAATGAAGGCTATCACATTTCCGCTTGGGGACCAGCTCATATAATTGATAGACTCAAATCTTACTGGAAGCTCAGTCCAATCTTCCTCATAAATATCAACTATATAAATTATGTCCTGTCCGTGAGATTTTGCGCTAAGAGCAAGCTTTCTGCCATCTTTAGACCATGCAAGACCGGGAGTAAGAATATGCAGTTCTTCAAAATCAGTTGAATTATTTCCTTCAATTACTTTCTTTATTATCTCCCCATTCTTTGTCTTGGCAATGTATATATCAAACAGGTCATCCTTGTTTGAAATGAATGCAAATTTTTCACCATCCGGAGAAATAGTAGGAGCAATGTTATAATTTCCACCATCCAACTCATGGTTGGTCAGCTGTTTTGCAAAGTCCCTTACATCTTCTCGGAATTTAAGATCCGGCCAATATGTCTTCTTCAGATACCGTTGCCACTTTTCATCAAGTTCGGCAGTTCCAATCTTGAATGTTTCTCTGAATCCCATTTCAACATCACCAAAGGTCTTCACGTTATTCATCAAGATCCCGAGCTTCTCTTCACCGTAAGTATCAGCCAGAAATGCGAAGAAACTCTGTCCGCCTCTATACGCAAAATATCCACCCATATAATCAAGTGGGGGAACATAATTATGAATAGTTGCGTCACGCATGAACATATCGGTTTGCTTATCCAAGCCAAACCTGCTCTGTACTTCAGCCATACCTTCACTAAACCACAACGGGAATGAGAGCGTAATATTCCTTGATATGATGTTCTGAATTGACCCGCCGTAATACATATCATTCATAAAGGCATGTAACAGTTCATGGTGAATTACATGTCTGAATTTCTCATATTCTCCTTCGAAGGGAATTACAACACGGTTCTTGAAGAGTTCTGTTACACCACCAACCCCTTCCGGGAGAAATTCATCTATTACATTATTTTGCTGGAACTCGTTATGAGAATTGAAAATGATCAGAGGAACTCTGTTTGAGATTTCGTAGTCTATATTCTCAGTTAAATTACTTAGAGCTTCTTCGGCTTCATGAGCTGCAAACTCTGCCAGATAATCACCACCCTGATGGAAATAAATGTCAAAGTGTTTTGTCTGTATAAACTGCCAGTTAAACTTCTTGTACTGAACTTTATTTTGTCCAAATTGGGCATTGGACACACCCGAAATGAGTATCGAAAGCACGATTATCATGCAAATTCGGCTGAGGATTCCGGACTTTGGCATAGACTTGTTTGTTTTAGGGTTCATTGCTACTTCAATTTAACACGGTTTGCAACATATTTGTTTCCTCAGTTTTCATTATGTGCCCAACTTATTTTACAATCATCATGGACTTAGTTGTCTTAACACCATTGCTTACAAGCGTATAATAGTATACGCCGCTGGAAAGATTTGTTGCATTGAAGATCACTTTGTACGTTCCGGCAGAATAATTGCTGTTTGCCAGAGTTTCAATTTTCTGACCAAGTGAATTATATATTGTCAGACTGATGTTCGAAGCTTCCGGTAAAGAGAATGTTATTGTGGTTACAGGGTTGAACGGGTTCGGGTAATTTTGTCCAAGAATAAAGTTATCTGGAATTTCAGATGAAATTTTCTCAATAGATATTGTTCCGCCACCCAAGGTAAATCTCTTTGCAAACTCCTGATAATATTGATTGGCAACAAGAGAGTCATATATCATGAGAATGTTCTCATCATTTCCTGTTGTTGCAGCATTGGAATAATTGTATGATCCGGTCTGAACTATGGGATTGCTTGAAGGCATATCTGCATCAATCAATATGTATTTGCTGTGCATCAGTCCGCTTTGTCCGTCAAGATAGACAGGAGCAGGTGGATTCCACGGTATTCCGCCTCCAATGCCTTTCATCTCCGGATACACACTTGACGGGTCAGTGCCGTTACCGTCATCGAACACTCCTCTTACCATCTTAGTTGGAGGTGCAAACTGAGTCTTCATTCTGTTTGCTATCTGAAATCTGGTGAAAGCAAATGCACAAAATTGAATAGACTTGTCTGTTTGTGTTCCAATCATATTTTCAATCACAGTGGAAACATTGTCAGATGGGGAGAAATAGCACTCAATCCTCTTTCCGTTTACAAAGAAAAGGTGCGGTGTATTGTCTGCCTTTGCAGCTCCAAATTTGGCATTAGATGGATTGTTGATTTCATTGTGCGATCCCCACATCTCTTCAAACTCACGCGTATATGTGTTGCAGAGCGCTTGGTCCTGAATGAATATCACATTCTGTGAATCATCATAGAACTGATCGTTAGTAATATTTGCTGAGCCAGTCCAAAGCCAGTCATCAGAGAATGATGTATTGTCCCTGGCATCAAATATGAAAAACTTATTGTGCATTATGTTGGACCCAGTTGGCCTTTGCTGAACTCTGATACCGGCATTGATAAGTTCCTGAACGAGTGCCTGAATATTTCCGTCTCTGTGATCATATACCATTCTGATCTTCACTCCTCTTATCAATGCATTTATCAACTTGTCCTTGATTTGTGTAATTTCATTGAAAGAATACATGGCGAAATCTATTGACTTCGTAGCTGAGTCAATCCGCTGACCTAATCTAACTTTAAGGTCAACATCACCGACAGCATTATTCCCGGGAATTGCAAATGAGTTATCAACTGACTTATTGAAGTAGATCTCATATTTACCGGTTGATGACGGATGGGAAGAAGTTGAAAAATATTTTGGAGTACTTACACTTGTCCCGGTTCCATTAGTAGAGTAGGCTAAGGCATAGTAGATCTTTCCGGGCTGCAGGTTATTTAATACCACTGAATGCGATGTTGACTGAGTTGCATCATACACGGAATCAGTAAATACAGCCGGTTGACCAAGTGAATCAGATCTGAAATATTTCAGTTTTGTATCTCCTGGTGATTGCGTGGTCCATGAAAGAGATACAGATGTTGATGTTATGTTTGTTTCCGCGGGTGATGTAAGAATTACGGGTCCGCCACCCTGTATTATATCCGTAGTGAACCTCGGAAGAAACTGATAGCCTGTACTGTATGGAGGTGAATTGTCAAACTGTGCAGCTGCAGCTATGCAGTCAAACGATCCCGTGGGAATCAATGTACCGACCAGATTCGTATTGTTATCTATTCTCAGCTGACCTGTTCCTGAAGCATCCGTCACAGAATAATTTGTATTCGCCTGAAAGTTTCCCGTGGCAGTTACAGATAATCCGTTGAATCTAACAAGTCTCCCTTCAAATTCCTCGTGTCCGTTCCACGCCTGTGAATTCAGCTGTTGCAAAGTGATTATGATTGCGCTGAATGATTTATTTGAGTCGATGATAGTGAATGAAGGCGTTCCGCCGAATGTAGAATACACCAATTCCGTAAGCCCGTTGAACTGCGAAAGTTTTGCTGTAACAATTACACTGTCACCAATTTCAACTGCAGCTGCAAAGTCATTATAAAATACTGCAATTCCGGCTTCATTATCCTGAATGTAAGCAGGGCCTCCGAATTGATTGGCAACTGTGACAATTCCGGTAACAGTCTTGAACTGCCCTGTATCTATGGGTATTCCGCTCGAATTGTTATTTGTTATTGATATTATAGGAACAACTTGCGCGTTCAGGTTTGCAAAAACAAACATGAGAATGATAAACGGGATTACTTTATTCATTGAGTTATCTTTTAGGTTTCGTATTTAATGAGTTTTGTATGGTGTTGATAATAGCACCACCAGGCTCTTCAGCAAGTTTCCTTTCAATTTCAGCTCTGACTCTTTCGGGATCATTCTTAAGGCCGTTTTCCAACACCTGCTTCTGATATCCGAAGTTGTAAGGCGTCACATATTTATACTCATACTTGTCTATTATCTCTTTAAACTTAGGCAAGTTTTTCAAGAATAAAAAGGACTTATCATCCCAAAAAACCAGCTTCCAATCATCGGGTTTTTTGCTGAAATAAGATATGATCGTTTGCTCCATTTCTGCAGGAGCTCTTACAAGATCCGGTGCCAGATACAATGAGTAATCAAAATCATATTGCCTTAGCTTGTTTTCAAATCCCGGACGCTTTGCAATAAGCGTATTGTATTCATTGAATATCTCATCATTCAGATTTCTGCTGTCAATGAAGTTCTTACTTTCCGGAAAATTCCAGACAAGAAAGCCTCCGCTTCCAAAATGATTCAAAGGTCTCTGTCCGATATCCAGGATCTTGTTGTCTCTCATGAAATCAAACATCTGGACGGGAATGAAATCAGAATTTATGCCAAAGCCGGTCACTCTGTAATATTGAAGATGCTCGAGGTAGAGCTTGTTGTTTGGAAGATTGATTATGAAAAATGTTATGACAGTCATGAGAACCAAGCTTGGAGCCGGATTGGTGCGAAGGAAAGAGTTCAATTTATCTTTGGAAATCTCCGAAACCAAATAGCTTACCGCAATCACGAAGAATACAAATATGATGACAATATAATCAACAGTAAATCTCACAGCCCTTACAGAGTAGATTGCAAAGCCAATATAAACAAGAGCAGGGAAGTAATCTTTCTTTTTAAGCGAATAGTAAATTATTACCAATCCACCGAAAAGAAAGAACTTATAGATATTTGTAACAAAGCTGGTTCCATAGACTGAATCAAACGGAGACCTCCACTCATTTATAGTCTCAAGCATTTTCATCTTAGTATGATCGTAAGCATACACATAAGTCTGTAGGAAGTTGGGATTGATCAAGGCAGTCAGGAGTGACAGGATGAACAAACCGCTTAATACCTGTAATTGCTTCTTGCTTAAGGGCAAGATTCCTTGCTTGTTTTTTCCAAAGTAATTAATGAACTCGGAGCTTAAATAAATGAAAAACAAGAAGAGTCCGGCCAGTATTCCCATGTGCATGTTTGCCCAGATCAGAAATACAAGAGGCAGGAAGTATATCAGCTTTCCGCTTCCTCTTCTGAAATAACGATAGTCAAAGAATATGTAAAGGATAACCGCGAAGAAGAGAAGAGAAATTGCATGAGGACGCGGAGTCAGCCTGTCCATAATCCCGAAAGAAAGGATTACAAAGAAAAGAACAGTAAGAAATGTACTGACCTTGAACTTCCTCAGTATCAAATAAAAGATCGCAAAGATCAATAAGAAGATTGCGGTTCGGAGAATTGACAGCGATGTATAACCTCCGATATTGTAAAGAGTGTAAGTAAGCACATCCCAACCCCATTCAAACGGCATCCACTCCTGTCCCTGAGTCACAAATCCAAATATGTCAACCGAGGGAATATGGCCTGTGCTAAGTATGTATCTTCCTGTTGCAAGGTGCCAGAATACATCATCATCACCGGTTATCTTGAATGTTGTGAATATGATCAGAAAGATACCGAAAAGGACAAGCAATCCGTATTCGATAAGCGGGTTAGCTTCTTTCTTCTGTTGTGAGGGCTGTTTTCGGTTGTCGGTTTTGCTTTTCTTTACGGACAATTAATTCAGGTCAGTTGAGAGTTTGTACCTTACAATCCTGTTGTTGCGAGTATCCGCAATATATAAAACTCTGTTAAAGTATGAGACGCCTTTAGGACCGTTCAGCTGATTCTCTCCTGAGCCGTTTCCTCCAAAGGACTCAGGCCTGAGTTCACCCGAAGCGTTGAATTTATAAAGTGAGTCACGCGAATCGTCAACTACAAAAATATTGTTGTTGGGATCAACTGTGATTCCTGCAGGAGTTCCGAGCTGAATATTGAGTATGTCAACATCAGTTCCGGCCGGAAACTTTGGTTCGTAAGTTCCTTTCAAATCATCAAACAAAAACCATTCAACTTTGAAACCGAAGTCTGTTGTATTTCTTATGATGATGAAATCCGTTTGATTATTCTCAAAAGCAGTAACTCCGGAAGTCTTTTCGATTGAATAGATACCGTTGCCTACCGGCTGAAAGCCGCTTAAAACAGTAACGTTGGTCACTGAACTTCTGCCCGAGATCTTGAGCAGTGCATTGTCAGGATCAATAACATTCGAATTGTCCGGTCCTTTTCTTGTTACTATCAGCTTGTTGTCAGGGAACACTGATACACCCGTAAATCTTCTTCGCCTGTTGCTTGTAGGGGTTGGATAGTCACTCGTAATAAATGTATTCCGAACTGCATTTGAAATGAAACCGCCTGTTTCCACAAGGTTCAATCTGTAGATCACATTAATAGTGTCGCTTCCGGTAATAGTATCAGCAATGATAAGAAGATCAAAGTTGTAATCCTGCGCTATGCCCACCGGATTCAGAACTGAAATACTTCCTAATTCTCCTCCGGAAAGATCCAATTGTACCACTCTGTTGTTCTTTGTATCAGCTACATAGACCAACGGTTCTTTACCTAAATAAACTGCCGCAGGATTATTGAACTGATTCCAAGTAGGTGATTGCTGCACATAAACGACTTCACCTACATTTGGATCAGAACCTCCGTTTGTGGGAAACTGCGAAAGGTCGGTCTTTTCTCCGCATGAACTGTAGATGAGCGCAAACAGTAAAAATGATATTGTTGAAATTGCCTTTTTCATCTTCTTAATAAGTGTCACTTTGTTGGAAATAAGACATTCAAAGAAAAGCGTTGTGCTAAGCCAAGGTCTCTGTAGTTTGCAATAGAATAATCAAAGTCAGCATTAGCAAATGAAATAGGGAACTTGAGCCCGACTCCTGCAGAGAAATTCTCCGCATCCACATTCATCTTATAACCGGCTCTGAACATCAGGAAATTCTTGTAAGCATATTCAACTCCAAAGGCAAGGTTCTCTGCATTGTCGGTAGGACTGTTCAGCTGAATCGAAGTTGTTACTCTGTTCTCTTTGTTCATGTATGGTTCAATTGCAAATCCCAACTGAAATGAAGTTGGGGGCGGAAATCTTTGAAAATCATTGGCAACCCTTCCTCCGACCAGATCAACTTCTCCTGAAGGTGCTATCTGTCCGCCGAAGTTTGAAATTACAATTGCAAATCGGGAAGTACCGAGTCCTGTCTTGTAATATGTAGCAAGGTCTCCCAATACTCCGCGCATTTTCAATACACCAAGCTCTTCCTCAACATATTTTATTGTAGCTCCAAAGGAAAATTGTTCAGTCATCATTCTTGCAAAAGAAAGTCCGATTGACAAATCGGAGAATCTGAAATATTCTCCGGTACCTCCGGGCTGAAACTCAGTTGTTACCTTCATGTCTTCGGTTTGAAGTGTAGTTACATTCAAACCGATTGCATTGTTTCCGCCGAAGTGATAGACGCCGCCAAAGTTTCCGAGGCGTGTATCAACAAACCACTGAGTATAAGAGAATGTCATTCCGTTGTCTTTGAACTGCACCAAACCGGCCGGATTCCAATACAGTGATGATATATCATCAGAAACTGCAACAAATGATTCCCCCATGCCTGTAGCTCTGGCGCTTGTTCCGATCTTGAGAAACTGAAGCGCAGCTGTGCCTGTCCGCTGTCCTCCAAGGTTTGGGAACAACTGAGCAAAAGCGGAATGAGGCATTATTGTAACAGTAGAAATTACTGTTGCCAATAAAACAAACTTCATGAAGTTGAACAGAAATATTTTTTGTATTCTCCTCAAAACTTTATTGACGCTCCGAATTTAATTTGTCTTGGAGTCAGATATCTTGAAGGATCATAAGGATATGGTGAAATTGGTGCCTGAAGATCCGGATACAAAGGATCGTTGTAGAAATTTGGTGTCGGATCTCCGTATTCATATGCTTTGCCGGTAACCGGATTTATGATAGTCGAATTCTTTGTATTCAGCAAGTTGGTTATGCTCAAGCTGATTGTAAACTGGAGATTGCTGAAATAAAAATACTTGTCAATGTCCAGATCAATCCAGAACCAGTTCTCAGCGATCTCTCCGTTTATGTTGTCAATATCGGCCTGATACTCAGGACGTCCGTTTTCGAGAGTTCCTGTTTGTATTTGTTGTGTATATCTCTTGCCAGACTGGAAAAACAGTCTTGACTTGAGACTTATATCATCAAGAATGTTCTTTCCAAAACCAAACAGGCCTTTCCCTTTTTCCACGTTGAAATAAAGATTAGCGCTTGCCTGCAAAGGTTTATCCCATGAAAGATAATATTCCGTAATCGTTTCTTCTGCATTTCTGGCAGCTACAAGGAATCCCTGATCGGCACTTGAGCTCTTGCCTGTTGCTACTGAATAAGTGAAGTTGAATTTACCGTTGAACCATGAACCGATTCTTTTTCTGTATTCAACTTCGACACCTCTTAGTCGTGCATAATCCTGATTGAAATAAGTAATGAACGATTTACCAATGTATCTTCCGCTGTTAAGAAGGATTGACCTTGTTGTTACATAGTCGTAAATATTCTTATAGTATGCAGTTATGGTAAATACATCATCATTGGTGAACTGATTTCTTATACCAAGTTCATAAGCTACGGTAGTTTCCGGATTCAGATTAGGATTTCCGAATTTCTGAAAAGTTGATTTTGCGCTCTGCGGATCGAGCTTGGCATAAACAAATTGCGGCTTAGGTCTCTTTGAAAAATGTCCGTAAGAAAAGAAAAGGGTCTGGTTGTTTGTAATCGGATGCGATATTCCAATTCTCGGAGATAGAGATAATTTTGCTCTTTGTCCGAAAATGTTGTAAGTATCATCTTCATAAGCACTCCTGGTCTGGTCAGGGATTGTAGCAACGCTGGTGTCTTTAACGGCATCATCAACATACTTTCCTGGAAACCAGTAATCGAGTCTCAAGCCGTAATTCAATATCATACCTTTGAACGTAAGACTTTGCTGAGCATAGAAATCACCGAATGCCGGATAAACAGAATAAATGTCATTGTTGAGTCCGAGTGGCTTGATCCATGGCTGATAAATATCAACAAGCTGCATTTGTTGGAAACTCATCTCAATACCTGCTTTGATCCTGTTCTTGGTGGATACGTTGTATGTGAAATCTCCTTTGGCGGAGAATTCATCCACGAAGTGATCATGCCATGTGAACTGATTTCCAACGTCATAGAATCCATCCCCGGGAATAAGTCCCGTTCTGTTGCTGTCAATATAGTAATACTGAAATGGCGGCTTGGTCAGATCAAGGGGTTCGTGGTATTGATCCCAGTTCTTGCCGTTGGCATCTACGCGAAGAGTAGTGAAGAATTTGTTGATCTTTATGTCATAGAATGTTTTGGGTCCAGTCGAATGTGACCAGTTAATAGTATGGAACATGCTATTCTGAGTATAGGTATTCGCACTGTCAAGGATCTGTTGAAAATCATATTGATATCCCGGACTCGGTTGGACATATTCCAGATTAGATTGAAGCGAACTGGAATTCTGATTGATCGATACTGACTGATTGAAAGAATATCCGAGTTTCATTGTGGGTGTCATTCTGTATGTGGCTTTTCCAAGCCAATACCAGTTATTGTCCTGACGCGGTGCAAATCTGGAACCGCCAAATGTGGAAGAGTAAACCTGATTGGATTTTGCACCTCCTTCGTTTGCATAGAATCCGTCAGAAAGTCCCATGAAAAAACTTCCAAACAATGTTATCTCTCCGGGAGTCTTGATGCCTATTGAAGGAAGCAAATATTTCGTTATGGGTTCAGGTCCGCTGAGATTCATTTCAAGGATATCCGTGTTGAAACTGCTTCCTGAATTCTTGTTGTCTCCTCCGAAATTATCTCGCTGATAGGATAAATAAAAATTAGCCTGATCGTATTTTCCCTCCTTGGTCCTTACATTTACAACTCCGCTTGTTGCTTGTCCGAATTCTGCATTGTATCCGCCGGTAATAACTTCAACTTCTTCGAGAGAATTCGCAGACAACTGAAGTCCGTAACCGGTTCCTGAAAGAGGATCCTGAACAGAGACACCGTCCACCAGGTAAGAGTTCTCATAATTTCTTCCGCCTCTGATGTGTATCTCATTATCCTGCTTCACAACCCCTGCCTGCATCGAAACAACATCCGTCACACTCGTGACAATTGATTTGGAAATATCATCGCTTGAAACAAAGTGTGAGCTGCTTGTTTGCTCAATATCCATAAGTGGTCTTTCGCCAATTACTTCAATTTCCTGATCAACAGTAAATGATGTTGATTTCAGAATGATGTTATACTCTTTCTTCTCATCGTACAGAATATTTATATCAGTATATTCAGTTGTTTTAAATCCTTCAGCAGTGATCTGCATCGTATAACTTCCCGGCGAAATGTCCTTAATACTGTATGAACCATCGTAATCAGAAACAGCACCGAGATAGGTACCCTTGAGTTTGATCACAACACCGTCAAGAGGGATTCCGGAAGAATCGGTTACCTTGCCATAAAGTGAACCCAGATTCTCCTGTGCACTTAAATCTGAAGATGCAAATAGAATAAGCAAAAGAAGAATACTTCCGAAAAGCTTTTGTTTTACCGACGTATTTAAAATTGATTTTTTCATAGTCAGTTGTATCCGAATTCGCCGATGAAAATTCTTTTGAACAATTCTTTTGAAGCAACAGGATCTCTGTTCAGAAAATATACCGGTAAAGTCATATAGACAATTCTTGGATTTACCGGGAAATCCTTAAAGCAAACATTGATTGGAGAAGTTGTGCAACCTTGTCCGTTGAAAAAAGTGTAGATTACTGTAGCAGGCGTATAAACTCCTTTGACTGCAGTGATCAGTGAGCTTGAACCGATTCTTGGATAAGAACTGTCAACAATAGTAAGATTCGAATCAGTGGTGTTTATAAATGGTATTGTACAACTTGTTACACTGTCAACGGGTGCGAAGTTAATGAGCTCTCCCTGACCCGTAGCACTGACACCCTGAAATCCTGAGCTGAAAAATACTCTCCCGCCGTTCAGCAGATAGAAGGGGAGTGATTGCTGAGCAAGTCCGAAGTTTGCTGCATTGAATACTGAACCAGTTCCTCCGACCCAAAAAACAATATCATAAAGTCCAAGAGTTTCAATCCACATCGGATTCACTATGTTTGGTATGAGTGAGCCGTTATTTGATTTTATATCTATCATATCATACTGAATCGTGTCAAATGCATTTTCAAAGTATGGTGTTGCGGTGGAAATATTTCCCGAAGGTATGTCTCTTACCATGAGAATTTTAGATGTAACATTCCTCACATACCATGAGCGGCTTGTATCAGGCATCCGGATAATCGGACTTAAGGCACCTGCATCATCTTCTGCACGCAGATAAAACACGTTGGTTGTGTTGACCAATATCCCGCTATCCCTTGTAAGAGTGATCAGATTAATGTTGCCCTCCACTCTTCTGAAATTCAATGTGTCATTTATTGACCAATAGTATGCAGAAACATTTTCATCTCCGTCAGGATCCGTGCCAACCCATTTGAAAGAAGCGACAGGAAAAGTAGTGTCGGGAAGTTCTGTCCCGGCTTCAAAGGTTACAGCAGGAGGTGAATTTACAACAGGGTAAAGATTAGTTGCCGGAGTCGGGTCTTCCAAACCAAGATCATCGACAGCAGATACAAAAAATCTGAATGTACTGTCGCTTCCGTTTATACTTAAAACAAAAGTGCTGTCGTTGTCAGTAGTATATCCCCAGTTTATAGAGTCAAATGAAACTCTGTAACCGGCTATGAATCCGTCCGGATCATCACCCCACCAACGTATTGTCTTAAGAGTTGATCCGGGTGCAATAACGCTGTCTGGAAAAATCGAGAGATAAGTTTGCGGAGGTTTGTTTTCGACTTTCCCGGAAATAGGATCATCACATGAGAATGACAATGGCAGGATCAGCAGAAGGGGCAATAGCCAAACCGTTCTGCTGATCACCATCTTTAAGTTCGTCATCATTCCGTGTTGATCAGACATCAATAGTTATTCTAGGGATTTATTTGATCAGAACCATTTTCTTTGTCTCAACAAATCTTCCTCCCTTAGTGTCATTTACAACAAGTGAATAGAAGTATGTTCCGCTTGCAAGACTGTAAGCATCGAATCTTGAAGAATATGTTCCTCCGTTCATAAATCCGTTGTACAAAGAATTAACCTGTCGTCCTGTAATGTCAAAGATCTTAAGTGAAACAAATCCTGATACCGGAAGACTGAACCTGATCGTTGTTGTCGGATTAAATGGATTCGGATAGTTCTGCATAAGCTGATATGATTCAGCAATCTCTGATATGTTTGTTATTCCAACAGGAGTAACTGAACCGAAATCAGGATTCTTTCTTGGAACAAGTTTATAATTGCCGAATGCAAAATACAGGACACCTTCAGTATAGGAAATTATGTCATTCTTTGTAAGCAATGTCAACCCCGGAAGATTGCCGTTGTTATCCCAGTTATTTGTGAATGAATGGTTACCGTCCTGAAGATCAATTCTTGCATCAATTCCGGACTCATCAGAAACCAATATCTCGCCATAATTTCTTCTAAATGCCGAATCCTGCAGCGGCTGTGATGAAGTACATGCAATTCCAAGTCCCGCATTTATACAATTGATGGTTATTGGATTGTTAAATCTGCACACTACACTCTCCCATTTCTCAATTGTTGTATCACCGTCGGGTTTATTATTTGCCAGCTGAGCTGTTGTAAGGATCTGCGGTGAAGGAATCGGATTTCCCTGAGAAAGCACAACTATGTTTGATGCAACATTGATTGTAAGTCTTGTGCAGCTGAAGTCTTCTTCTACAAATCCCTTTACACGAACCCTGTCTCCTTTCCTGAGTGCGTCTGTTGGATTTCCGTACAACCAGATTCCGCTGAAAGGACCGGTACCGTTCTGAATGTAAACCCTTCTCGGGGATGTTTGAGTACCACCGCTGCTGGAGAATGAAATACCGGGAATATCAGAAGTATCTGCAGTAACAATTCCTTCGATACCTCTTACATCATAACCTTCATAAGCAGATCTTCCTCCGTTGTTTGGACAGTACTGAATGTCTTGTACTGTCATTGAGTCGTTTTGACGTACAATGTAGAAAAGTTTGGACCTTAAAGTATCAGAAGGAAGAAGTTTCACTGCCGCCTGATTATCTTCGGCTCTAATGAAATATTCCACCAGCGTGCCAAGCGGAGCCGGCGGCATCTTAGCTGAGAATATATTTCCGGTTACAAGAGACATGTCTTTGTTTGAGAATGATCCTCCGTTAAACCGCCAAAACACTTTTACATTTGTCAGCGTAAGCAGGGAGAGACCCGGATCAGTAGCTGTAACATTTACCTGAACGCTGTCATTAGGTGTAGGCACACCCGGATTTCTCAACGGCGCTGAAAGTTGCGGCGGCGGATTTCCAAGACTCAGATCATTTGGATAGATAGGTATGATAGCGTATGGAAGCTGGTTGCCAAACACTCCTTCATTATTTGCAGAAATGATCACACCGCGGATGTAGTTTACAAATGTACCTATGGAAGGGTGAGTCCACGGCCTCAATGTATCTCCCGAAGGTGAAGTTGAAAAGAAATTCGAGAAATCGCGGAAATAAAGTTTGTTTCCGTTCTCATCAACAATGCTCCATGGTTGTCTGTTGCCAACACCTGCTGCCACCGTAACATTTCTGAATTCAACATACATTCCTTCATACTTTTCTCCCTGTACATAATTGATCGTTCCGCCGTTCGGATAGTCACCGTTTGCAAACTCGGGAATGGTAACAAGTTTCGGAGCCGGCCTCTTCGGTGAACTTCCGAGTATAGAAATTGTGTATCCGTCGGCTGTATCAAGAGCAAGCTGTGTAAGAGTATTTGCAAAGTTACTGCTGGATGTTGAGCCAAATTCCTGAATTACGCCTCTGACTTTTATCAAAGCTCCCGTATCAAGCAGATCAAGTCCGGTCTGATCACCCCTTGAACCCTGACGGATCACAATGCCGCCAAAGAGTCCGTTTGCTGTATCCTGCGCATAGCAAGTCCAGCTAGATGTACCGCGAAGCATGGTTCTGTTGTCTCCGTTTGCCGGAGAGACTCTCGGAGGAGCAACTACTCTGGCGATGAACTCAACCGAATCATTATTATATGGAGACTTGTCTCTGCCCAGCAAGAGTGAATCTGTCGGCACAGTCTGAATCTGCTGCAACGTAAGGAACTCAAAGCCGTTGCCGGAAATGCTGAATCCCAATGAATACAAAATGTATCCTGTTATCAGCAAAAATGGTATGAAGCCTGTCTTTTTCATATTTATGAAATTTGATTTGATTTTCATTTTACAATTACAAACTTTCCTTTTTTCACTTCACCGCTGTTGAGATCTTTCACGGTAAACATATACAGCCCCGAAGCAATTGCCTGATCATTTGCTGTGATCATATCCCATGCATGTTCTCCTCCGGCAAATTTCTGAGAGCCGTCGGAGTATGTTTTGAACCATTCAAGATCGCTTCCGCTGTAAGTTGATGCATCATGTTCAAACCGATCCACAAGATCTCCCGCCAAAGTCCAGATTGAGATCTCACAATTTGACGGCAGGTTATAAAAATAGATCTTCCTCAGGAGTTCCTTCTTGTTTCCTGTACCGTCCCACACAGCGCTTCCGTAGTATGGATTTGGATAAACCCCGACCTCTGCGTTTGCATCATTGTTTGCAGGAGTTCCAACAATTATTCTTTGTGAGTTTCCCAGAATGCTGCTTTCAAGTGATTCAAGATTCTGAGTTATATCTCCCTTGTCAAAAGCAGTAACAGAATAGATGTATTGAAATCCGTTAAGCTGATTCGGGAATTCAAAGCGATAAACATATGGAGTTGTATCGCCGTCAAAATACTTGGGAGAAGCAAGTTTGATGTAATTGAATCCCGTATTGTTACTGATGTTGTTATAAGCGCTGTCGAATTCGCCTACTATCCTCAATTGTGAGGTCAGATCTTCGCTCAGCGTTAGATCGGCTCCCGGATTTGTTCTGTAAACTTTGTATCCTTCGAAGTCAGTTAAATTGGATATCGGATCAACTGATCTCTCTGCATTTGCCGACCAGTAAAGCGTAACCATTTTATCTTCTATAACTGATTTGAGCTTTGGTGGATCAGGAGGTGACGGAAGCTTGTAACCATTATCATAAGCGCTTTGTGCCCAGCCCGCACCTGTGTATAAATTCTGCTTCTGAAAATCCGTATCAAGCGTCGCGGGATCGGTTCCGTTTTTCTTCGCACAGATCAATCCAAAAACAATATTGACCGTATCCTGAGCATGATTCAATCTGAATACTGAACCGTCTTCTCTTCTGTATGGTCCGTACGAAAGAAGCACTGATCTGTTATTTGGAGTCTGTCTCAAAACATTAATTTGATTTGTATCTATTCTCTGCCCATTCTCAAGATATCCGTTTAATCGAACATACTTCTTTTCATCTGTCTGCGGCGAGAGATAAACAGGGTCGGTATTATTCCTGAACTGCCAAATCGTAAAGTAAGTCCTGTCATCCGCAGTTTCATTCTGAGGCATGGGAGATGTGCCAAGCAACTTGAAACCTATGTAGCTGTTAGTGAATCCAGGATCACCATTATAGTCATATTCATATGCCATCCGCAATGTGTCAATATAACCGTCTGCGCCCTTATTATAAAAAGATGTTCCGCCGGGAATTGTGATATTTGTATTTCTCACAACTGCATCTGACCATAGTCCTATGAACAGGCTGTCTATGGGCTCTGTATTACCCTTATAACCGACATTGACGATCTTATAATTCAGGATTACCCAGTTGTTTGCAAAGTTGAAGTCATAGCAGTATGACTGAAGCAGAACTTTCACACCAAGCGGATTATGATTTTGAATCACTGTTCCGCTGACAGAAGTATTGGTGTCAAAAAATTCACATACAAAATCCTGATGTGAGATTGCATCCGGCCTGAAGTTGGGAGAATTTTGCAAAGTCGATCTTTCCAAAATGCCGGACCCGTCTGCATTTGTAAATTCAAAGCCCTCTGTCCTGTTTGCGCTGGACACATCAACTGCTGCAGTAGATACATTTATTTCTCCGTTCTTTGAACCGCCTATCCATATTCCGCCGACAAAGAGGTGCTCTATTCCGGATGATTTAGGATACTGACATGAAGGCTGATTTGGAAAATTCACAAAACCGTTTCCGATTGTTCCGTAGTTTGTAACTGTAAGCGTGATGTTTCCAACATTTGTAAACTTGTTGTTGACATCATCGTTAATGTCAGCAGGATAATACACACCTAATGTAACTAAAGAAACAGCTGACAGCAATATGCTGAAAAGGAATTTGTGGAACGAACTTTTTGATGTTGTAAAGGGGACTTCCTTATGCAAGTGTCAAAGATTTTTAAACTTTGGGATAGGCTCAAAATAGATTTTTCATAATACAAAATAAAGATAAAGAACAACTTTACGTTAACTTATTGAATTATTTCTCCGGCTTAGATCTTGATGCTTCATATAGTTGTACCTTTACTTTTTCAGGAATAAGGAAAAATGACTTTTCAGAGATTTCCCTGTATCCCAGAACAGCCATTTTCTCAGGCACTGAGTCATATGCTGCCTTGTCTAGCGAGCTGTAATCCAGTATGAACCAAAATCTTCTGAATTCGTTTGTCTTGGACAGTGAATCAAGCTGCATACGGATATCCCAACCAAGCACAGAAGGTTCAGGAAGCTTGTCCGAACTTTGTGTATTATGATAATTTACAGCCCATCCCATGAAATGAGGTTCCACAATTAGTTTGTCATCTTTGGATACTTGTGAGCTTATGTATGAAATTATCTTCCGGTAATCATTATTCTTGAAATTATTGCTGAAGTTTATGCTTACTCCAAGAGTGCTCACGGCAGTCAGCAAACCGCAAATTATGAATGCTGATCTTCGACTATAGAATCTGAATGAAAAGTAAACAAGCATGATGAAGAGGTAAGGTATCAATATGCTAAGATATCTTGACATAACAATGCTCTGTCTGAAAGAAACCATAATTGCCAGAACAAGCGGAATGAAAAAAAGCAGAATTGACAGATCGGCAGGATCCTTAAGAAAATTTCCCGAATTTAGAATCCTGATAATGCAAAGCAGAAGAAAAAGTATTATTAACAATCCAACCAAATGAGATATGTACATGATGGTCATGCTCTCATAGGAAAAATATACGCTAAGAAATGTGTCTTTGAAATAGTTGAACACTTCAGCTGAAACTTGTTGTATTGACTGTGATCTTCTCCAGGGCTGTCCTTTGAGAGCCTGACCCGCCATGATCGGAAGCCAGGGAATGAACATTGCAAAGGCAAATGCAGGATATTTTAAGAAAGGCCTTAAACTGTCCCTTAAGTTTGGCTTTGTAGAATACATGGCAGCAACGTAAACCATTTGCGCGATAAGTATGAACAAGGCAAAGTAATGTGTGTATAGTGAGAGTGCAGTGGCAATGCAATAGAATATTCCGTAAACGCCTTTTGGCTTGGACAGATATCTGATGAAGAAATAAACAGAAGTGAGAGTCAGCAGGAGATTGAAGTTCAGCATTCTCACTTCCTGGGAATAGTATATGTTCAGTGGGGATAAAGCGTACAAGAGTAGCACAAGAAAACTCTGCATTCTTGATTTCAGCAATTCCATGGAGATAGAGTACAGGACAATCATTGACAGCAGTGACAGAAAAACGCTCAGCAACCTCATGGAAATGATGCTATCTCCCGCCATGATATTCCATCCTTTGAGCAAGATATAAAATAAAGGGGGATGAATGTCGCCGGCGGTCTCCGATACTATCTTAACTATACTTCCGTTCGAGATCTTCCAAGAATAAATTTCATCGAACCACATGTTCTTTGAATCCAATTCGAAGATCCTCAATCCCGCTGCAAGAATGAAAAGCGCTACAAGCAATGCTTTCCACGATAAGAAATGCTTCATTCTCCTATGAACTGAATGGCTATCCTTCTGCTCCTTGGTCTTTCGTCAAAATCAATCAGAACAATCTGTTGCCAAGTTCCAAGCATCAGTTCTGCATCCTTGAACGGAACGCTGAATGATGTTCCGATTATTGCTGACCTTATATGCGAATGTCCGTTGTGATCTCCCCAGGTATCGTTGTGCTTGTATTTCCCGAATTCAGGCACAAGTTTATCCATGACTTTTGGAAAATCATAGAGCAATCCCTTTTCGTATTCAATTGTAGTTACAGAGGCAGTAGAGCCGATTGCAAACACGGTGCAGCTGCCTTCACGAAGTTTAGTGTCGTTGAGTGATTTAATAACAATGTCAGAAATATTAACAATCTGACATTTCCCTTCTGTGGGAACAACAGTTTCAACAGTAAATATTTTCATTGTGAAATGATGAGGTTGATTCCTTCCAATACAAGAGAATTGTCTCGCTTATCAATCTTATCAGTTTTGTTCATTATCATTGAAGAAAAACCGCCGGTGCATATTACAAATGTGTCACCATAAGTTTCCCTTATTTCTTCTATATACCTTTCTGTTGTATAGAGGCTTTGGAACAAGACTCCTCCGGCAATATTTTCAAGAGTCTTTCTGCTTACAGGGGATTTTGGGAATCTTAGTTTAGATTCCGGCAAAGTTGTTCTTGAGATCAATGCATTATATGACGTGCCAATCCCGGGCGAGATCATTCCGCCTATCAACTCCTTATTATGAACTACGGTGTATGTTGTCGCAGTGCCAAAATCAATTGTGAGAATTGTATCTGATTTCGTTTTGAAGTATGCAGAAGTCGAACTGCACAGCCTGTCAGAGCCAATGGTTTTCTCATAAAGCAAATCAAAAGGCAGTTTGGATTCCGGTCCAATAAAAATCGGACTAAACCCTAAATGCCTTTTTATGATCCTTTTTAATGGGAAGACCAGAGTTTTGTCTAAGACTGAAATTCCTGCTTGATCAATACCTTTGTTATCTCTATACTTCCTGACATGATCGTCAAATTCCTTCAACAGAGATTTCTTGTTGTACTCTATTCTTTCCATTCTTGCAATTAACATGGAGCCGTCATTTGCAATGGCCGATTTAATCGCGGAGTTACCTATGTCGATTAGAAGATTCTTCATAAAAAAAATGCGTAAAAGAAATTATCCTTTTACGCATCCAATTTGCAATCAAAAAAATTTATCAGTGAAATGGAAATTTCAGTCCCGCGGTAATGATGAAGCAGGGAATATTCCCGGTATTGCTTGCAATCAATTTGTACTTTCCGTCAACCATCAAATTGAATGATTTACTAAGGTTCTTGAATTCAAGTCCAACACCAGTGATCAAACTTGCTTTGGTAAAGCTCAAACTGTCATTATCGTAAAAATTCACACCCAAACCGAAGTCAACATAAGGTGCAACTGCCGTGCTGGTGAGATAAAACTGTGAGACTACACCAAGTTCAAAGTCTGTTTGCTTATCAGCATTCCAATAATTGATCTGCGGAATCAAGGAAACCTGTCCTGCTCTTAGTTCGGCAAAGGCTCCGAATGCAAAGCCTACCTGACCGTCAATGGATGCAACACCCGTATTGAATCCCGCACTTGGATGCAACTTGTTCTTGGATGATTTCTTATCTGAATTAAGATCTGCATTTCCTGACTTCAAATCTGAAATTTCAAAACCCTGGTTATTTGATGAAGAGTATTGTGCAATTGATTCTTTTCCGAATATCGATACAACCATTACCAGCATTACAAGAAAGTGTCTTTTCACTATGATTGATTTTGTTTAGTTAATAGATTCAGAAGTCAATTCAGATTTGAGATCTCAAGTTTTTTTATCTCATCGCGAATCTGCGCAGCCCTTTCATAATCTTCATTGGTCAGTGCTTCGTCAAGTTCGCTTTTCAACTGAAGCAGCTTCCTGTCTTTATTGGACAGGTCCTTAAATTCCTCTTCAGTTGACTCTTCATCTCCCTTATCAAGTGTTTCTGAAATCTCCTGGTTTTCTTGCTTTGGCAGAACCTGCTCTTCAAAATCAGGAACAAATCCTATTTCATCCATTATCTCTGTGCTGACATAAATAGGGGAAGAGAACTTCAATGCAAGTGCAATAGCATCAGAAGGGCGGGCATCAATTTCTTCAATACTTGATGAATCGAATTTTATCTTTGCGTAAAATGTAGAATCTTTGAGTTCACTTATCAGGACATGGCTGACCGAATAACCAAACGTCTCAATGATTTCTTTTAGCAGATCATGTGTAAGCGGCCTTGGTGGTTTGATTCCTTCAAGCTCCAAAGCAATTGATTGTGCCTCATACTGGCCAATGATTATCGGAAGCCTCCGTGTTCCTGCAATTTCCTTAAGTATAATTGCGTAACCTCCGCCACTCATTGAAGGCGTCAGCGAGAGTCCGAAAATATCAACCTGTATGTTATCGTTTGAGTAATCCATCAAATGTTAAATGCGCCACATTAGTGGCATTGATAAAATGTTGTAAGCTAATACTGCAAATTGTTATTGTGATACGACTCTCTTCATTTCATCTGTAAGAGCCGGAAGAATCTCAAAAACATCACCGACTATGCCGTAGTTTGCAATTTGAAATATCGGAGCATCTTTGTCTTTGTTGATTGCGACAATGCATTTCGAGGATGACATTCCCGCCAGGTGCTGTATTGCCCCGCTGATGCCACAGGCTATGTACAGACTTGGTGACACTGTCTTGCCGGTTTGCCCGACCTGCTCAGAATGTGGTCTCCAGCCTGCATCAACAACGGCTCTTGATGCACCTGTTGCCGCTCCTATCACATTTGCAAGATCTTCCACGAGATGGAAATGTTCCGGTCCCTTCAAGCCCCTGCCGCCGGACACTATTCTGTCAGCTTCGGCAACATCAAGCTTCTCTGAACTAACTACAATTTCCTTAACTACTGCAGAAAAATCAGCTGCTGTAATTGACAGATCATCGGGACTTAACCTTACCATTTCCACATTGCCTTCTTCTTTAAGTTCCGGCTTAAAGACATTTGGCCTGATTGTAATGACAATCTTGTCTGTATCAGAGGAGATTCTGATAATACTCTTGCCGGCAAATACCGGTCTTGCTGCACTTATCTTTCCATCCGCTGCACTTAACTCAATGCAGTCATTGAATACTGCTGAATCTGTCATTACTGCAACTCTGCCAGCAAGTTCTTTTCCTAATGCAGTGGCTGATAATACAATTGTATCAGCAGACTCCTTTCCGGCAACAGATGAAATTACCTTTGCCGTTGCAGTAGGGGAGTACCTGATATCAGAAACCGGACTCTTTGAGTTCAATTCATTGATACTCACTGATAAGAGCTTGCTTGCTCCATAAGCTGAAAGCACATTTGCTGTCGGCTGATCAATGTCTCCTATAGCAAGTACAACGAGTTCACATGAACATTCCTTTGCAAGTTTTGAAGCTTCCGAAACCACTTCAAATGCTGAATTCCTGAATTTGCCTTCCTTAAGTTCGGCAAAAGCCAATATTTTTTTCGACATACTTTTTTGATTTCCTTTTTTGGTTTAAATAACTTTGGCTTCTTCTCTGAGCAGTTTTACCAACTCTGAAACATCATCCTTGCCGTTTGTAAATATTTTGCCGCTTGATTTTGAGGGAGGCATCTTCATTTCTCCCACAGTTACCTTGTTGCCTGAATATGTTGCGCCGATTTCTTCAACAGGTTTTGATTTTGCAGCCATTATACTTTTCAGATTTGGATATCTTGGCTCGTTCAATCCTTTTTGAACACCTATGATAGCCGGCATTTGAAGCATCAGGATTTCTTTTCCGCCTTCAATTTCTCTTTCAGCCGATATTGCTTTATCGTTTATTTCCATCTTCACAACAACGCTTGTTGACGGCATGCCCGTCATTTCAGAGATCATTGAAGGAAGAAGCATTCCATCATAATCTATGGATTGCTTTCCAAGTATTACAAGATCCGGATTCTGATTCTTGATGTATTCAGAAAGATTCCTAGCAACTGTATATGAATCAAATTCCTGTTCAGTTGTTTTGATAAGAACTCCTTTGTCAATACCCATTTGAAATGCCTTCTTAATTGCCTCCTTGGCTTTGTCGCCTCCAAATGATACAGCGATTGTCTCTCCGCCGTTCTTCTCTTTCAGTTGAAGAGCTTCTTCAACAGCAAATTCATCATATGGATTAAGTACGAATGAAACTCCGCTTTCATCAATGGATTTTCCATTACTGTCAATCTTGACTTTCGTCGTGCTATCCGGAACTAATGATACACAAACAATTATCTTCATTTTGCAAGTTTTAGGAGTGAATTATTGTAATTTTTCTTAGATACAAATTTAGTTTCAGCGAATTCCAAAATCAATTTAGTATTTTGTGCAGAAATGCATTTGTCTTCGACAACAATTTAACTATATTTACACACATCGCGGGATGGAGCAGTTGGTAGCTCGTCGGGCTCATAACCCGAAGGTCGAAGGTTCAAGTCCTTCTCCCGCTACTTCGTGAAAGCCTTCCATTTCAGGAAGGCTTTTTTTTTATCCGATTAAACCTATCCCCCTCATTTTTGTCATATTATCGTAATCATCAACTAAAATGAAAAACAGAATTATGAAAATGAGAAACCTGACGCTGGGTATTATTGCCATGGTTATGATTGTCATTGGCCTTACAGCAATTGCTCCGGCTCAACAAGATCAGAAGTCAAACAAGACTCCCGAAGAAATAGCTACAAAGAAAGCTGACAGACTCAAATCTGCGCTTGCTCTTACAGATGAACAATACAAGCAAGTTCATTCCGTTTTCCTTGAAAATGCTAACCGAATGCTCTCAGAAAGAGAGAAAATGCAAAACATGGATAAGGAAACAAGAAAGGAAATAAAGAAGAAACATAAGGAAGAGACCCGTGTGAAGTTGCAGGGTATCCTTACAAAGGAACAAATGGACAAATTTGATCAGATGAAGAGCGGAAAGAAAAATAAATCAGGTAAAAACAAAAGGCCATAACATATTAGAAGAAGTTGCCCGGGGCATAGTCCGGGCTTCTTCAAATAGCCTTCCTGCCTGATTTTGATTTTTCTTGCTGCAATTTTTCCATGATCCACTCTTTGTTAAATGTATTCTTCGACTTTGCGAGTTTATCCTCAATATACATTAAGCTTACACTTCTGGATGATAGCTTATGTTGTATGAGCTTACTTACAAAGCTGATAAAATTATGGTGAAGAACTCTCTTGCTGTCTGAAACAAGCACGTTATTTTTAATAAAATGTTTGTAAGTATCAATAACAGACAAAGCAGAGTCATACTGTCCTAACTCATAATGGATTTTCAGAGAGAGGTTTTTCATGTCCAGCTTGTATATGAACTGATCAAACTTAATCTTGTTTAGCAGCTCAAGCGCTTCAATGAAATTTCCGCGTTCAAAATTCAACAAAGCATAACTGTAATTCTCGACATTCTTTATCTGGTTTGGATTTAGTTTGCTTGTGAATTTCGAAATAAAATCTTCCATCTGATCCAGTTTCTTCAAAGAAATGCAATTGAAGAGATAGTTTCTGTAAAGATCAAACGGTATATGGCTCGAAGATTCCGTCCTGTAATATCCTTTGTTTATTATCTCAGTCAAGATTTCAAATATTTCATTGTCAACATCGAAACTTGTAACAGCGCCGGTATTCTTTTTCAAAACGCAATAATCCATAAGTCTTGCAAAGAGAAAATGATTATCAAGCAATGAAAACTCATTTGATCTTTTGAGAAGGAGTTGCTTAAGTTCCTTGTAAACCTGATCATTTTCAAAATTAAGGAATGTAAGGAGCAACTTATAGTAAGCTTCGATTATCGGAATACTAAGGTCGGAGTTTGATCTTATGAATTTGACAATCCGGGAAATATCAAACAATTTCATGAATTCACTAACCGTCTTCAAGTTGCTTGAAATGTTATATGACCTTGAGTATTTGAGAAGATTGTCGTTGTGTCTGACCGATTCTATTACGAAATAACTCATTATAAAAATTATTCCGTTGATAAGTTTTTTGGATTCAACCTCAACAAATCCCTTCTTCAATACTTTTGCAGCCTGCAGATTCATGTAAAACTGATCTGTTTGCGTTCGAAATTTACCAAGAAAATATGAACTGTTTGTCTCTTTATTCAATTCAAGAATCTTGTCAGCATTCTGAATTTTTTCTGAGAAAACTCTGACCAGACCTCGCTGTGCAAGCTCATCAGTGAGAAAGAATGAAGAATCTATTTCGTTTCTGCGAAACGATTCAGTCTTCAGAAAAAGCAAGGCCATCTGCTGCAAATCTGACATCAGATTCCTGAATGTGGAATCATTAAATGCAGACTTTCCGTAAAGCCTCTTGTAAATATTTTGCTTTGTCAAATTCTTATTATCGAACTCCGGATAATTTGCCTTTAAGATCCCAAAAAGCTTGATAAGCATTGACCTGTTGTTGTAGTAAGGGGACTTGAGAAACTTTCCAAACCGCATAATTTCCTTATTTGAAAAGGTCTTGAGGATGTCAAAGAGAGAATGTGTATACATTTTTCTGATACTTTTGTTAATGTTTTTTGCGACGGCACAGTTATTGAACACAGCAAAAATACTTCAAAATTGGTGAAGAAACAATATTATTATGAAAGTTATCTCCAAAATGCCGAAAAAATCTGCGACAAATCGCAAAAAATTTCTTTGTATTACCGGCATAATGTATGTAATTTGCATTAAATCGAAAGGAGATAACAGTAATGACATCCATAACAAAGTCCATCTTAGTAGTTCTAATTTTTGTTGCAGCTTTACTTACAATTGGTAATGTTAGCTCAGCAAACGCAGCATCATCAAATGTTATTGAAACAGTTGAGAAAAGTGACTGGTTGATTTTTTCAAGGGTAGTTGAGCCGGATGGAGAAAGTTACATTTATGTTTTCACAGAAGGTGGTGTCTTCGTAACTAAGTATGAAGAACTTTGATACTGTTAACTTCTTAGAGAAGTGAGAGATCAAGAAACGCAGAACATAAAATAAAAAAGATACATCACTCGTTCTCCTTTCACCGTTCAAAATTTGGGGTTGAACGGTCTTGAGCGGTGTATCTTTTATTAAATTGGGCTTTTTGGGTTAACCGCTACAAATTTATGTAGAATTTTTGTTATTGTAAAGCTAATATTTACTGTAACAAAGTTTTATGTAATCAGTAATTCTGTCTTCAAATTGTTCTTTCCGGTAATGAATTCTCATCAAACTCTCCAGTTATCTGTTCGCCAGTGCTGAATTTTCCTTTTGATTTGTTCAGCGCTAAATCCATTTGTTGCTGTTTCCTCACATAGTGCTGGGAATTCTTCGTCTGAAGCAAACCTCAATGCAATGATCTGATTCATTCCTAATCGTTTGTCTATCTCCTTTCCGGTTAGAATGAAATGTCTGAGTGATTCTTCTGCTCTAATTGCCCTGTCCTGGGCTTTGAGAGCAAATATGCGGCTATAGAAGAATGACAATAATAAGTATATGCTTATCAGAAACAAGATCAAAGCAGTGCTTACTTGAGTATCTTCTTTGAATGAATTGTAGACAGAATAGCCGCTCAGAATAATAATAATGAGCAATATTGAGAATGCAACAAAATGATAACCCACTACATATTGCTTGTGGTTATCATAATTCTGTTCTTTCATTTTGTTTTTCTCCTTTTTGATTAAAAGAAACATCACATAAAACAAAACGACGCTATATTGCGTCGTTTTGTCTTATGTCAAGCTTTCCGACAAACCTATTTCGATGCTTTAAGGTTTTCGATTTTTGCTTTTTGATCCCGGTAGGATTTTTTGTCATAAATGGCAATTGACTTGTCAATACACTTTCCGGCCTTTTGAAAATCCTTGTTCTGTAAATAAAGGTCTGACATCATGTAATATGCACTTGCCTCATTAACAGTGCCTTCCACATACGGCAAACACTTTTCCAGAACAGATATTGCTTCTTTTCTTTGCGACTCGGTTGACTTCTCGTCCTTCATAACGCTGTATGCCTGAGTCAGAAGCAAATTTCCATATCCCTGCCTAAGATCAAAATCATTGCTTCCGAAATTCTTGAATGCCACTTCATACATATCTTCTGCCATTTTGAAATCAGGCTTTCCTGCATAGAAATTCGCCAGATTCATATAGCCGTCTTTTGCCTTGTTGCTTGTTGGATATTCCTTCAGTGCAGCACTCAATGCCTTCTCATCTTCATTGAGATAAGCTAAGAGAAATTTTGCATCATCAGTATAGCCGGAAGTATTTTCCGGATCAACTGTTATTGTCTTGCTCAAATAAGGCTTTGGATCTCCTTCAAGACCGTTTGAAACTATCTTGTCCGCAAAATTGTAATTTGCTGCAGGATCATCAGGATTTGTTTCAACTGAACTCTTCAAAGCTCCGTATGTATTGACTCCTGAATGATATTCCTTCATCTTTTGCAGGAACTGCTCTGCAGGAAGATATCCGTAAATCCTGTCAATCTCGACTCCATCAGGCTGCGTGAATACAATCGTTGGAAAGCCTTTAACTCCATATTTCTTTGCAAGTTCAGGTCCCTCTCCTTTCTCGGCATCAATTTTCCAGTTGATCTGATGTTCATTTGCATATGCGTACACATCAGAATTAGTGTAAACCTTTCTGTCTGTTTCAACACACCACTTGCACCAGTCTGTTATGAAATCGATCATTACAATTTTGTTTTCCTGCTTTGCCTTGTCAAGTATTTCCGCATAACTTCCATTGGCAAACTCAACATCAGCCAATGATACTCTAAAGGAAAAAAGGAACATTCCAATTATGAAGGAAAAGATCAATCTTCTCATGTTAAAATATTTTGATTGTTTGATTTTCTTTAAACATAAATATAGTACGACTTAACAACAATAGAATTTAATACGGCTCGTAAGCATCTTTGTTGTGTTATGCGACCATATATATGTTATTTCCCGAATTGCTCTTCTTCAGTTGAACCGGTTAAAGCAGTTGTAGCAGAATGACCGGAAGTTATAGCCAGCTGAACCTTGTCAAAATAGCCGGTACCAACAAATGACTGATGCTTGACTGCTTTGAATCCGAAATGTTTTTCAAGCTCAAATTCTTCTTCCTGCAGTTTTGTAAATGCTGTCATTCCAAAATCCCTGTAGCCGAGAGCAAGCTCGAACATACCAAGATTCAGTGAATGGAAACCTGCAAGAGTAATGAACTGGTACTTATAGCCCAAGTCAGCCAATTGATCCTGAAATCCGGCTATCTGCTCATCATTGAGATTTCGTTTCCAGTTGAATGATGGTGAGCAGTTGTATGCAAGCAATTTTCCTGAAAATTGTGAATGAATAGCATCAGCGAATTCCTTTGCTTCAGCTATGTCAGGATGCGAAGTTTCACACCAAATCAGATCTGCATAAGGAGCATAAGACAAGCCTCTTTCAATTGCTGATTCAAGTCCGCCCGTAATCTTATAGAAACCTTCTTCAGTTCTTTCCCCTGTCATGAATCTGTGATCTCTTTCATCTATGTCGCTTGTCAACAGGTGAGCGCTGTTTGCATCTGTTCTTGCAACCAGCACTGTCGGAACTCCCATCGTGTCGGCAGCAAGTCTTGCAGATACAAGTGTATTGATAAACTCTCTTGTTGACACAAGTACTTTTCCACCTAAATGACCGCACTTCTTTGCAGAGCTCAACTGGTCTTCAAAGTGGACGCCTGCAGCCCCTGCTTCTATCATTGCTTTCATCAGTTCAAATGCATTCAACGGTCCTCCGAATCCTGCTTCTGCATCAGCAACGATTGGCGCAAACCAATAAATGTCATCATGTCCGTCCATGTGTGCGATCTGATCTGCTCTCATCAAAGCATTGTTGATTCTTCTGACAACAGCCGGAACACTGTCTGCAGGATATAAGCTCTGATCAGGATAAGTATGTCTTGCATTATTTGCATCGGCAGCAACCTGCCATCCGCTAAGATATATGGATTTCAAACCTGCCTGAACCATCTGTACAGCTTGATTTCCTGTAAGCGCTCCGAGGGCACGTATGAGTCTTTCAGAATGAAGCAGACTCCAAAGCCTTTCTGCTCCTGCTCTTGCAAGTGAATGCTCTATTACAAGCGATCCTGCCAGAGAGTCCACATCCTTTGCTGTGTATGGCCTTCTTATTCCATTCCATCTTGGATCGCTTTTCCAGGACTCTTCAATTGATCTCAATCTTTCTTCTGTCATAATGTTTTTTCCCTTTTTTGATTATTTGATTTTTTCGTATGCAACCAGCGTTAAGAATTCGCCAAACTCATCACTTGTTGATAACTGATTTATAAGTTCAGCTGCCAATTCATATTTGCCTTTTGAAAATCTTTCTTCACCAACCATTGCTTTTATTTTTGAAAGCTCTTCTTTAACAATTGGGAAGTAAAACTCTTTGGTTATTTTTCTGCCGTCAGAGAGCACACCTTTTTCATTATGAATCCACTGCCAGATCTGAGCCCTCGAGATCTCTGCAGTAGCGGCATCTTCCATAAGATTATAGATCGGCACACAACCGTTACCGTTTAGCCATGACTCCATGTATTGTATTGATACGTCAATGTTGATTCTGAGACCCTCTTCCGTAATTGTACCTTCCGGTATCGCTAACAAATCGCTTGCATTCACTTTGACATCTTCTCTCTTGTTGTCAATCTGATTTTGGCCGGGCATCAATTCATCAAAGATCTCCTTTGCGGTTGAGATCAGTCCCGGGTGTGCTACCCAGGTTCCGTCATGTCCGTCTGAAGCTTCCCGCTGCTTGTCTGCTTTGACTTTCGAAATCGCTTCAGCATTTGCCTGTTCATTGTTCTTGATTGGTATTTGAGCAGCCATACCTCCCATGGCATGAATGCCGCGTTTATGGCATGTCTGAATAACCAATTGTGAATATGATCTGAGGAAGTGGGTTGTCATAGTTACTTTGCTTCTGTCGGGCAATACAAAATCTGAATAGTTCCGGAATTTCTTGATGAAGCTGAATATATAATCCCATCGTCCGCAATTCAATCCTGCTGAATGGTCTTTAAGTTCGTACAGAATTTCATTCATCTCAAACGCCGCAAGAATAGTCTCGATCAGTACAGTCGCGCGTATTGTTCCTCTTGGAATTCCAAGTAAATCCTGAGCCATATTGAAAACGTCATTCCACAATCTTGCTTCAAGATGATTCTCCAGTTTTGGCAAATAGAAGTAAGGACCGCTTCCTGAATCAATCAGCTTCTTTGCATTGTGATAAAAGAACATTGCAAAATCAAACAGAGAGCCGGAAACCCTATGGCCTCCAAGTGTAATGTTCTTCTCATCAAGATGCCAGCCACGCGGCCGAACCATGAGAACTGCCGGTTGGCTTCCGAGAGTATATGCTTTTCCTTCAGGACTTGTATAACTTATTGTTCTGTTAATTGCATCACGCAGGTTTATCTGGCCTTCAATGCAATTCTGCCAAGTTGGAGAATTTGAATCCTCGAAATCAGCCATGAACACATTTGCCCCGGAGTTAAGCGCATTTATAATCATCTTTCTGTCAACGGGTCCTGTGATCTCTACCCTGCGGTCTTTCAGGTCATCCGGTATATCCGCTACCGTCCATTCACTTTCTCGTATTGAACTTGTTTCAGGCAGAAAATCCGGCAGCTTGCCAGCATCAATATCTTTCTGAACCTGTACTCTTCTATTTAATAAAGCTTTTCTTCTTTCATTGAAAGAGGATTCAAGTGCGAGAAAAAACTCCAGCGCTTCCGGAGTAAGAATAGTCTCATACGAATCTTTTAATTCACCTGTGATCTTGAGTTGTTCGGACATTTGAGAACTGAGTTTTGATTTCTGTTTTGGGGAGAATGTTCTTCTAAATTGAGATGTATTGCTGTACTTTGTTATATGTCAATATACTCACAACAATAAGAAAATTCGAGGTCAATAAACGGGACTAAGATTAAGTTTTAGCAAATAACTCGAAATGAGTATTGCTATCTTTGCAAAAATTAAAAATTAACTTTTTGAGAGTCTTAATAACCGGCGGAAGCGGTTTGCTTGGACAGTATCTGAACATTGAATTGTCAAAGAAGAATGAGATACTTACGTTGTTCAACAGCAATCCAGGAAACTGCATTAACTTCAATTCGAAGAGAATCGATCTTACGGATTGGAAAGCTTTGAAAGAAGTTTTCAGAGAATCAGAACCTGATGTAGTTGTTCATACGGCGGCAATGTCCCGTCCTGAGATCTGTGATGAAATGCCGAAAGACATAGTGTTCAGGAACAATTCAGAAGTAACAGGAAATCTCTCCGGATTGTGTGCTGACAGTGAATCGCTATTGATATTCACATCAACGGACCTTGTTTACGACGGCAACTCAGGAGGTATGCTAACAGAAAATGATGCACCTAATCCTGAATCAAGATATGCCGAATCTAAATTAGTAGCAGAGGAAAATATCAGGATCTCAGGCTGCAGACATATAATTCTCCGGACCTCACTGCTTTATGGCTTTGGGCTCAATCATTCAACAAACAATTTTCATGCTGCATACAATAAATTCAAGAACGGTGAGAAAGCAGGATTGTTCTATGATCAGTTCAGAACGCCGCTTGCATTGCATGACGCCGCAAGACTGATAGGAAGCCTTACAGAGTGCAATCTTCAGTATGCTTTGTTAAATTTTGGAGGAAGAGAGAGAGTCTCACGTGTGGAAATTGGAGAAAGGTTGTGTGATGCTGCCGGATTCGACAAGAACCTGATCTCAAGAATATCTATGCATGATATAAAGGGAATCCACAAAGTTGCCGACGTTTCAATGAATACTGAAAAATTGAATTCGTTCGGATTGATTCAAAAGGACCTGGATGAATCAATCCGTGAAATCCTGACACAGGATAATGAGCTCTGAACTACTTTCAGGAATAGAATCAATTTACACTTGGATCATCAGGGAAAGTTGAGATCACTGCATACTTGTTTCCCATTTTTCGCAAAGCCTGACCCCACTGCTTTTCCGGTTCTTTTTGGAAAATGAAATCAGAGGTTGTTTTGCTCAGATACCATGAATCATGTTCAAATTCCCCCTGCAGTTGCCCCGGACCCCATCCGGTATAACCAAGTATGAATCTGAAATCATCCGGATCAGCAATGCCTGTATCAATGTTGAATTTTAGGTTGTCGAAGTTTCCTCCCCAAAAAATACCATCGCATATTTCAATGCCGCCAGAAAGATCCTTTGATTTATGAATGAAGTTGAGAGTGTCCTGCTGCACGGGTCCGCCAATATAAACGGGAGCCATGAACTCTGGAAAATCTTCAACAACTTCATGGAGCTTATACTCAGATGGTTTGTTAATGATGAAACCAACTGAACCTTCATCGCTATGCTCTGAGAGAAGGATCACAGACCTTTTGAAAATGTCGTTCAGAAAAGGGGCAGACAGAAGAATGACGCCCCGCTCGAGTTTTGTGGTTTTATCAATCATCTTCTTATTTTATCAGGATCATTTTTTTTGATTCAATAAAATTACCTGCTTCAAGTCTGTAAATGTATATTCCTGATGGAAGATTCCCGGCGTTGAATTTTATTGAATTATTTCCGCCGGTAATTTTTCCGCTTATCAATAGCGCTACTTCTTTTCCGCTGATATCAAATACTCTCAGAGTCACATTCTGAGACTTGGGAAGTGAGAAACGAATTGTTGTTGACGGATTGAACGGGTTCGGATAATTCTGATCCAGCATGTAATCCTCTGCTGATACTGATGGATCGCTTGCAGAAGTCAGGTCATTCGAACTGACTCTTGCATTCGTCTCAATTTCTGCAATTCCGGCAACAGGATTATTGAGAATATTTCCGGTGAAACTTTTTACTATCACTTTCGCACTGTCTGCTGTAACAATTGAACCTACCTGAACAGTAGCACCCTGAACACTCAGCGGACCGGTACTTGGGATATGTGCAACAGTCAAACCGTCTTCATAAAGAAATATCTCACAATCAGTTACATGAATATTGGTTCCGTTACCTGTATTCGGTGTGATGTCATATAAAACAAATCTTCTAATATCTATTGGAATATCCCATTTGAGTACAACATATTCATTGACACCTCCGTTCGAGATCCAGTTAACTCTCATATCACTGTTTCGTGCTTTGCGGTCAATTACATTCTTGCCAGAATAGCTGCTGCCTCCGCTGCTTAAGTAACTGCTTTCACGGACCTTTGCTGAAGTTGAAAGATTTGTAAATGAACCTTCAAACAAATTGAATGGAACAGTTATCATTGTATGGCCTGCATGACATCCGACACATTTTGTACCGGAGCCGTTATTGCCAAAATTCATTCCAAGTACATGTGAGAACTCTCCATCATTATGCCTGAGCAAATGCCCGCTGCTGTCAACTACCTGCTCAAACATTGATACATTTGCGGGAATGTCTCCCTGTGCGATCTTGCCGTCCCGATCAACAGGAATTTCCCTGAACAAAATAGGATTATCTTCGCCATTTTCATTCTGTCTCTGAAAGTTCAGGAAGAATCTGAACTTAGCATTTTTCTGAATCGGTGGGGCATCATCAATAGGAGCATCTACAGGTCCATTCGAATAAATATTCAAACAATCGAATCTGAATAGCCCACCCTGATAGAATGTAGCGGGATTTGTTGTAGGAGGAACCTTATTGGTATCGAACGCATCAAGATAATCAACAATAGGCGGAGTAGGCCTTGGAGCAAGGATCTCCGCATTAAGTTCAAGTGTGCCCGGCAAGTCAACTATTTGTGTCAAGCCACCGCCATTAATGGATCCGGCGTAGATTCCAAAATCAACATCAACAGCCGAAGTTGCATAAGAGAACATGATTCTTCCGTCAGGAAGCGGAACAGGATCTGTTGCATACGGCGGCTGCATGGTGCCGTAAGAAGGCGGATTCTGAACCAGTAAAGCCGTAGCTGAATCAACACCAAAGATCTTCTTTGCTTCTGCAAAACCCTTGTCATAGATCCTTATTCCCGGACTACCGGAAGTAGTTGTCATGGAGTTCAAGGGAATGTAAACGCTTACCAGCTTGCCGTCGGGCATCACTCTTGGCCTATATGAGAAAAGACTTTTTCTTGTCCGCGCATCCGTTGCATATTGCTTGAGCATGTCACCGTCAGGGTTTACAATATTTACCTGCCAGATGTTTGCGATGTCATTTGTCAGTGCCAAAGAATCTATTCGTGTAAAGCCTGTTCCTGACAGATCGCTTGGACGATCAATGTTAACCCACCAGCGCGAATACAAAATTCTGCCTGAAACAGGATCAATGGCAGGTTTCTCTCCTCCGTTCCTTTCAGTTGTTACACGCAATGCCTGACTGCCAAGGGTATCCGTAATGAAAAGGTTTGTTGTCGGGAATCCCCGGTATATTGACAGAGTTGGATATCTGGTTGAAGCAAAGATGATCTTTCCGTCCGGCAGATAAACCGGATCAAGATCATCATACTTCATGAACTTATATGCAGCATTCCCGAATTGCGACAGGTCAATGTTTCTGTCGGTTTGGGTCACTTTGAACAAGCGCGTGAAATTATTCCTTAGCTCATATATTCTCCAACTGCTGTCTCTATGCTCAATGCCGGCAAATACAATCTTCTCTCCGTTCCAGTGAACACAAGGCTGTTGTACGTCAATCAAAGTAGTGTTTCCAAACTGAATAGTGCTGTCAATCAGAGTTGTAATGTTACCGGTTGCATCTCTCAACAGAAGTCTACCACCTACAACAGTGCTTCTGGAAAACGGACCCATGCCCGGAAGCAAGCCTGCCTGCGGATAAAATATGTTTCCGTTGTGTACAAGATTTCTTGATGCAAATACTATAGGTACATTTATGCTTTGAGAATTTGAATATGAAATTTGAAGAGTCAGAATGAGTATCAGGCACAAAAGTACCAAAATCGGTCTTCGAGGATTCATGTATCTATCTTTTTTTTAAACTTAGTTATTTTCAGAATGTAATAAAATTGGATTTTACGGTAGCGCACAGTCCAACGAATCCATTTTTATCGGAAAACTGGGTATTATGCATTATGAGGTTGATAATGCTTCGCGGTTTTTTTAAGTTTCACAAATTTTCTCCAATCTAATTTAATGCACTAAATGAAAAGATCCCTAAGGCTTATTGCCGCGACAATATCCATTTTTGTTCTGGCAATAACTTCAGTATTTGCCGACGGCTTCAACAGCGTTCACACTGCAGACGGAAACTTTGTAATTGCAGCAGGCAATGACGGCAGGATATTCAGATCAGTAAACGGCGGAAACACCTGGGCGGCATATACGGAGCCGAGTACCGTGTTCAAATCAGTATTTGTTTTTGGAAACAATGTATGGCTTACATCTTCAGCAGGAAAGGTTTACAAGTCAAGTACCACATCAACAACACTTACCGGATACAGCACCGGCAACAGTGTTTCCATTAATTCTGTCTGCTTCATAAATGATCTTACAGGATTTGTCTGCGGTGATAACAGCTCCGTATTCAAGTCAGTTGACGGGGGTATTACATGGACTCCATCAGCATCCGGAATTACCGGAGTTGATTTGAGTTCAATAAGTTTCAAAGATGCTCAGAACGGAATGGTTGGAGGAAAGAACGGAAAAGTTTACATAACAGTCAACGGTGGAACTACATGGACGGCTGAAACAATAAATACAACCAGAAACATCACAGATGTGAAGATGTTCAATGACGGAGCCGTTGTAGCCGGTGAGTGGGGAGTCTTGTTTACAAAGAGCGGTTCAGGACCATGGATACAGGCTAAGACAAATATCAGAACCGACATTACGGCAATTGCCGGTTCATCAATTTCAGATGTTCATGTTTGCGGCGGCGGCGGTTTCATCAGAAACAATACAAACGGAAATTCACTCTTCAGAAATTTCGAGATGAATCCAATGCTTGCGAATCTTGTGGATATTGTCTATGCAGGAAATAAAGGATTTGCAGTAAGCAGTCTGAATAATGCAATAATAAGAACCACCAATGCTGGTGCTCAGTGGGAATTGCCTTCAGGCACAAATGTCTCTTACAACTGGGCTCTGAAGCCCGGAGCAAGCGGAAACTTCCTTGGCAACAATCTTTCGCTTCATCCTACAGACAGGAATTCGGTGTTCATCGTATTTGGAACACAGGTTTATAAGAGCAATGATAAAGGTGAAGATTGGGCACCTGTTGGCAATCCGGTTACCGCAGGCAATACGCCTCATTCATTCTTTGTCAGTCCGAGAGACACAAACATCTGGCTGGTCGCAATGGCAGGCAGCTCACCTGATAAAATATACAGAACTACAAACTACGGTCAAACCTGGACTGAGATCATTGCGAGGAATTTCAGCAATTACGGACAGCCGCTGGAAATGGATCAGAATGATCCGAGCACATTCTATTTTGCGCCTGATAACGGAGGCTTCTACAAATCTACGGATGATGGTGCAACTTTCACCGAGATCAGCAACAATTTTGCATTCAGAAGTCCGTGTGATATTATAGTAATGCACGACAGTTCGAAAATCCTCTTTGTTGCTGACGGAATAACCGGCAGCGGACAGGCAAAGGTGTTCAAATCAGTAAACGGAGGTGCAAACTGGACAGATGTTCATACTGCTGCCTCGAGTGAAATTCCTTCGATGGCCAATTCGGTTTTCGATCAATCCGTTATATGGACAACAGAGTGGAGCGGAAGCACAATCTACAAGTCAACAAATTACGGTGACAACTTTTCGGTTCATCATAATAATACTTTCTCCGGCTGGGGTTCAGACATTTGTCACGAAGATCCGACATTGCTGATAACCGGCAGCTGGGGTGCGAGCGCAGTGATAAGCACAAACGGCGGAGCAAACTGGACAAACATAAGTTCAGGACTCGGTGGACATGGCGGTGGAATTATGATCCCTGACAGAGGATACATGCTTTGTCATCAGGGCAGCAACGTATATAAGCTAAACGTATCATACAGTGTCGTAACAGAAATCAGTGAAAACTCTCTGAGCGGAATTCCGTCTGATTTCATGTTGTCGCAAAACTATCCGAATCCGTTCAATCCGTCAACCAAAATCAACTATTCGATTCCAAACAGTTCGATTGTTGTATTGAAAGTTTATAATGAACTTGGAGCGGAAGTTGCTTCACTTGTTGAGGGCTACAGAAATGCAGGCTCATACGAAGTCAGTTTTGACGGTGCAGGTCTCTCAAGCGGAATTTATTTTTATAAGCTGCAATCGGGCAACTTTACCGAGACCAAGAAGATGATGCTGATCAAGTAAGTTCATCTCATTATTCTTTCAGTAAGTATAATGCGGGCTCTCTAATTGAGAGCCCGTTTTTTTTGTGAACAGAAAATAATTGATTCCGTGAACTTAGCGGTTAACAAACAATCTTGTTTCAATTCCATGTGGTAAGAGCTAACCGCAGAGGACGCAAAGATGTCGCGAAGGTCGCAGAGTATTAGTCGCCGATTCATCTTAACTGCCTTCAGAACTCTCTGCGCACTCTGCTCCTTCTCTGTGAACTTAGCGGTTAACAAACACTCTTGTTTCAATTCCATGGGGTAAGAGCTAACCGCAGAGTACGCAAAGTTGTCGCTAAGGTCGCAGAGCTTGAGTCGCTGATTAATCTTAATTGCCTTCATAACTCTCTGCGCCTTCTCTGTGAACTTAGCGGTTAACAAACATTCTTGTTTCAATTCCATGGGGTAAGAGCTAACCGCAGAGGACGCAAAGATGTCACGAAGGTCCCAGAGTTTGAGATGCCGATTCATCTTAATTGCCTTTATATCTTTCTGCGCCTTCTCTTTGGACTTTGCGGTTTACTTACAATCTTGTTTCAATTCCATCGGGTAAGAGCTAACAGCAGAGGACGCAAAGATGTCACGAAGGTCGCAGAGTATTATTAGCCGATTCATCTTAATTGCCTTCAAAACTCTCTGAGCAATCTGCGCCTTCTCTTTGGACTTCGCGGTTAACAAACACTCTTGCTTCAATTCCATTGGGTAAGAGCAAACCGCAGAGGATGGAAAGTCTGCGCGTAGGTCGCAGAGTGAGAGATGCAATTTGTCATTAGCTAGCATATAAGAATCATCGAAATCTTTGACTGTTTTGAAAACATTGCTGTAAAGGATTTAACAGTATTCCGGCAAAATTCTTTTCTCCTATGTTCTCCTACGAAAAAGATGAGATTAGTTTTGCTGCGGCTTTCATATTTTATGTGTGAACCGGCTATATCAATACGAACTAAATATACAATTGTAATTTTATATAGGTTAAATTACTTTTGCGCAATTCAAAAAATCAACCCCAACAAAAAAAATCCGAATGGTCAAAAAATTCAGTGTATCATTGGCATTTCTTGTGTCAATGATCTTCTGTTCGCAGAATCTGTATGCTCAGGGCTTCAACAGCATAACAACTCCTGACGGAGTTTACGTAATTGCCGTCGGCGATGCAGGGCTCATTTACAAATCGCAAAATGGCGGTAATACATGGGCAAGCTACACAGTACCTTCAGTAAACTTCAAAAGTGTTTCATCATTCAACAATGATGTATGGATTTCAGCAGGAAACGGAAAGGTATATAAGACCTTAAAATCAAATGCACCTGTGAATCCAATTGAGCTGGGAATAACAAAGTCACTTAATGCCATAACATTTGTAAGCGAGACAAATGGGTTTGTATGCGGAGATTCAGGTACAATTCTTAAGACTGTAAACGGTGGTTCCAATTGGACAGCATCAAGCACAGGAATTCCTGCCAATGTTGATCTTACGGCAATTTCATTTTTGGATGATTCGAAGGGAATAGTTGCCGGCAAAGGCGGCAAAGTATATTTGACGGTCAACGGCGGCTCAACCTGGACTGAAGAAATAACAGGAGCAACAAGAACAATAAAAGACGTAAAATATTTTGCAGACGGAATTGTGATCACCGGAGAATATGGAACTCTATATTTGAAACAAGGTGCATCTGCATGGACATCTGTAAATACAAGAGTGCAGACAGACGTTAACGGAGTAAGCGGAACCGGAATCAATGATGTTCATTTGTGCGGCGGCGGCGGATTCATCAGAAATAATAAGAACGGCAATGCGAGGTTCTACAATTTTGAGATCAATCCGATGATGGGCAATCTTGTTGATATTGTTTACTACAATGAAAATGTTGGATTTGCAGTAAGCAGTCTTACAAATGCAATAATAAGAACTACAAACGGCGGCACGCTGTGGACTTTAACTGCAGGAGCTACAGTTTCTTATCAATGGCAGCAGAAGTTAAGCGCAACAGGTGGAATCGGTAACAATCTCTGTTCACATCCGACAGACCCGAACACTGTTTTTTGCGGATACGGAAGCAGAGTGTATGTTAGCAGAAACAGAGGTGAGAACTGGACTCAAATAGCAAATTACTCGGGCGGCGGAAGCATGCACTCATTTTATGTCAGCCCGCTTGATACGAATGTATGGGTAGCAGCTATCACGGGTTCACCGGACAGGGTGATCAAGACAACAAACTACGGTGCAAACTGGACGATTTCTTACCAGCAGAACTTCAGTAACTACGGACAGCCCCTGGAAATGGATCAGAACAATCCGAGTGTATTTTACTTTGCACCGGACGGCGGAGGTTTCTACAAATCTACTGACAACGGTTCAACGTTTACTGAGATCAGCGGCAATTATCCGTTCAGAAGTCCGTGTGACATACTTGTAATGTGGGACAGCTCCAATGTGGTCTTTGTAGGTGACGGCGTTACCGGAAGCGGACAGGCGGTAATATTCAAATCAACCAACGGTGGTGTAAACTGGACAAACATCAGAACAGTGACATCAAGCGAAACTCCTTCGATGTGCAACACAGTATTTGACCAAAGTATGATCTATGCAACAGAATGGTCCGGTTCCAATATTTATTTATCAACCGATTATGGCTCAAGTTTTTCAGTAAGCCACAGCACAGGATTCAGCGGATGGGCTTCAGGAATTTGTTCAGAAGATCCGACGCTTATCATGACAGGGAATTACGGATCCAACTCTGCTTTCTCACTTAACAAAGGCAATACATGGACAAATCTTGGCGGACTTGGCGGAGCAGGTGCAGGCATGCTTGTGCCTGACAGGAACATGCTTCTGTCAATGCAGACAAGCAATCTGTACAAAATGAAAGCAACATATTCAGTGCTGACTGCAATCAGTGAAACTCAATTGTCAACAGGAATACCTGCGGGCTATGATCTCTCACAGAATTATCCGAACCCGTTCAACCCGTCAACTCTGATAAAATTCTCATTGCCTTTTGCAGGTAATGTATCATTGAAAGTATATGATCAGTTGGGCAGGGAAGTAAGCACATTGTCAGAGGGATTCAAGACAGCAGGAGTGTATGAGGCCAAGCTTGACGGAAGCAATCTTTCTTCCGGAGTTTATTTCTACAAACTTGCGGCTTCAGGTTTTGAAATGACAAAGAAGATGTTGCTGGTAAAGTAATTTTCCCGAAGTAATTAATAAAAATCCCGGAGCATTTGAAATGGTCCGGGATTTTTTTTGTGAAATAATTTTGAATGTCAATTCATCACTTCCAATTGTGTCCAAGGCGATTGAATTCTTTTGGGTAATGTGATTTAAAAAATTAGTTGCAAGAAGTTATTCCGCTTTCTTTTGAACGACCCCTCGCACGCTTCGACAAGCTCAGCGTGACTATGGGCAGGCGCCAGAAAGCTTGGCAAAGAAAAGTCGTCCGCCCGCCTGCGAAAAGTGTCATAGTTCAGTATTCTTCGGGCAGGTTCACGCCAAAGCTCACAATTTCTTAACGGCATTAGGATGGGGCGGATTGTTCCTGCGACATTCGGAAAGGATTTCATTATTGAACTGTTTTGAGCAAAATCTCTTCTCTTCGAAAACGTTTTGGGCGGCAATGAATCACTTCAAAATGATCATGCTCTTTGTATTTGAATACTCTCCCGAGATCATTTTGTAGAAGTAAACTCCTGAAGACAATCCTGAGGAATTGAATCTGATCTCATGGTTTCCTGCTTCCAGTCTTTGATTCACCAGATCCCGGACTTCTTTCCCATGGGCATCAAAAACCTTAATTACTGTAAATTCACTTTTCGGAATTGAAAATTGAATCTTTGTTTCCGGATTGAACGGGTTAGGATAGTTTTGCTTGAGCGAGTAACTATCAATCAATGAACCCGAACTACTTTGTGTTGAAGTAAGATTGCTGACAGGCCTTTTATAAATTCCTTGTGAAGTTGCGGCAAGCAAGTCATTGCCTAAGAGCAGCAACTCATTAATGGCTGTGAGAAAAGGCAAACCCTCTTCAAATGGTGTCCAGTTCAAACCGTTGTTCGTAGTCTTGAACATGCCTGAACCGCCGGCCTCGAGAGATGATATGAGAACATTATTTACGCGGATGAAAGATGAGTTATAAGGATCAGGAGAAAGTCCGTTGCTCCTCGAGATCCAGTTCACTCCGTTATTCGTTGATAACCACGCTCCGTGAATTGTTCCCGCCCAAAGCATACCTGGTTCTGAATAGTAAGTGATAGTCGGCACACCAATATTATTAAGATTGCTCCATGTTCTTCCGGAATCATCAGATACAAATCCATAGGGCGAATTGTTCGTTTCTCTCGCTGCAAAAAGTCTTCCCGAATGAAATGTCAGATTCTTTGCATAAACATGTGTACCGGACGAATATGCAAGTGACCAGGTTTCAGCACCGTCAGTTGATCGGTAAATACCTGTATGGCATCCTGTAAGGAGTCCGTTGCCTGAGTCGAAGATAGATTCAGAGAAAATGTAGATTGCACCGCCGCCAACAATGAGCCCGTCACTTTTCTTGACCCAGTCAACTCCTCCGTTAGTTGACTGATAAACTCCGTCACCGGTTGATATCAGAAGCTTTCCCTGATACTCAATAATCTGTGTGATCCTGTTTGCGGGATAGAAATTAATCCCGCCGGAATGAAGATTCCATGTGACACCGCCGTCAGTAGATTTTCCAACGCCTCCCGAAAGCGTGCATGCATAAATGGAATTGCCTGTGATCAGAATATCATTCACATATCTGTCAGGGAATGATTCCATCTTAACCCATTGCAGCCGGGCAATTTGAGGGATGAATATTAATACTGTCAGTAACAGAAGTATTTTACATTTCATGCCGGTATTTTCAATTCTTAATGAAATTTGATTAAGACAAATTAATCAAGCTGACTTTTGTTACCAAACAATTAAAGTACTTATTCGTAAGATTCAAATTAGTTTCATAGGTGCTTCAAAATAGGTATTTTGCAATCATTCTTCACAATCAAAAAGCAACATAGCCATGAAGACATTCATTTTGGTATTAACCACATTTTTAATAATGGGCATAGTACAAACTGCAATTGCTGATGACAATGACAATCTCTTGAAGATCTTCACTGAGTATGATGAATACAATAAGAGAAATTATCCTGAAGGGGCAACCTATGACGGGGACCACAGATACGATGACAAAGTTACGGACAATTCTGAAGCTGCAATATTTGCAAGACTTGATTCGACCCGCGCGTTTCTTAAGAAGCTTGAGCAGATCAACTACGAATCTCTGAGTGAAGATAACAGGATAAATTACGATCTGTTCAAAAGATCTCTGGATGAAAGTGTGGAGTTCAGCAGGTTCAAAGACTATCTGATGCCGATAGGCCAACAATACGGAATACATATCGGCGCCCCGCAGCTTGTTCAGTTTCAACCGTTGAATACTGCTGAAGATTTCAACAAGTATTTTGCAAGACTTCGTACAATTGGCAATTCAGTTGATAATGATATTGCCAACATGAGAAAAGGGATGAGCCTCGGAATAGTCATGCCGTATTTCATAATGGAGCAGACGCTTCCACAAATGGAAAACGTAATAAATGAGAATCCCGGAGAATCGATTTTTTATTCAGCTATGGAGAAGGGCAAGGATCTTACTCCCGAGCAAAGAGAATCGCTCTCCAATGAACTTAGAGAAATCATTTCACAGGACATCAACCCTGCATTTCAGAGGTTGCATGAATTTGTGAAGGACGAGTATCTGCCTGCTTGCAGAAAGGAAGCCGGGGTCTGGTCCCTTCCCGATGGAGCTGACAGATATAATTTGCTGGTAAAGTATTATACTACATTGGACCTCACTTACGATGAAGTTCATCAAACCGGCTTGAGTGAGGTAGCAAGGATCGAAAAGGAAATGAGCAGAGTCAAAGACAGCATAGGATTTAAGGGAAGTGTTCAGGAGTTCAATGAGTTTATCAAGAAGGATCCGAATATGTTTTACACAAACAAAGAAGACCTGATCAAGGGCTTCAGGGATATACTTGGAAAGATGGACACGAAGCTTCCGGAATTGTTCGGCAGACTTCCGCAGGCGGCTTATGATCTTAAAGAAATGGAAGAGTTTCGTGCAAAGTCAGCGCCCGCAGCGTATTATTACTCTGCGCCTGAAGACAGGTCAAGGCCCGGATATTTTTATGTGAACACTTATGATCTTCCTTCAAGGCCGAAATACACAATGACAGCGCTGGCTCTTCATGAGGCTGTGCCGGGACATCATCTGCAAATCTCTATTGCTCAGGAACTCAAGAATCTTCCGAAGTTCAGACGAGACGGAGGATATACTTCTTTTGTGGAAGGTTGGGCGCTTTATGCTGAGAGTCTGGGATATGAATCTGAAATGTATGAAGATCTTTATCAACTTTATGGCGCGCTCATATTTGAAATGTGGAGAGCATGCAGACTTGTAGTTGATACCGGCATTCACGCGAAGAAATGGAGCAGACAAGAGGCAGTTGACTTCATGAAGAAGTACACAGCAAACTCTGACCTTGATATTGCTTCGGAAGTTGACAGATACATTGCTTGGCCGGGGCAGGCACTGGCTTATAAAACAGGTGAGCTGAAGATCAAGGAACTCAGGAAAAAGTCTGAAGATGCACTTGGTGAGAAGTTTGATATTAAAGAATTTCATGATACACTGCTCAAGAACGGCGCATTGCCGTTGCCGCTTCTTGAAGTGGAGATCAACCGTTACATACAAGCCAAGCTTGGAAGCTGAAAACTTTTTAAAATAAATCTAAACCAAAAATAAGAACTCAAAACTCACAATGAGAAAATCTACCCTGCTATTGCTATTTGTAATTGCTTCAATGTGTGCTGCAGAATTTTCAATTGCTCAGTACAGCAGTCCGGAAAGCGTAACTTATGATTCAGCATCTTCAAGATACTTCATCTCCAACACGGCAAGCAGGATAATTTCTCAACGAGACAGGCAGGGGAATGTTACTGATTTTGTTAATGTAGGAAGTTCGATTCACGGAGTGACAGTTCATGGCGGAAGGGTTTACGTGTGCAACGGAACGCGCGTAAGAGGCTATGATCTATCGAATGCATCGGAGGTTTTCAATGTGCAGATAGCCGGATCATCATTTCTTAATGATCTGGCGATAGATGCATCGGGAATGATCTATGTCTCTGATTTTTCCGGGAGAAGAATTTACAAAGTGAATTCAGCCAATCAGGATTACTGGACCTATGTTGCATCAACAACAAATACACCGAACGGAGTTTATGTTGATGCTGCCAGAAACCGTCTTTTAATTTGCTGCTGGGGATCGGGCGCACCAATCAGAGCCGTTAGTTTTGCTGACTCAAGCATTACAACTCTGATCACAACTCCTTACTCCAATCTCGACGGCATATCTTTAGACAGAAATGACAGAGTATATGTTTCTTCATGGGGAATACAATCAGTTGTAAGGTATGACATAAATTTCACACAGGCGCCGGAAGTTGTAACAGACGGGCTCAGCAATCCTGCAGACATATTTGTTAACAAGGTGACTGACACGCTGGCAATTCCAAATGCCGGCAATAACACTGTGGCATTTGTGAATATCGGAACACCATCAGGAATTCTTACAAACACATCAGAGATTGCAACAGGATTTGCACTTCAGCAGAATTTCCCGAATCCGTTCAATCCAAGTACTTTGATAAGGTTCAGTATCAATGAGAATACTCAGGTATCATTGAGAGTATATGATGTTTCAGGCAGGATGTTGATTGAGAATAATTTCGGAAGAATAGGTCAGGGTACTTATGAATACTTATTCGGCGGCTCATCTTACAGCTCGGGAATCTATATCTATGAGATTTCAACGGGAAATTATCGTGAGCGAAAGAAAATGACGCTTGTGAAGTAGAGAAGTATCACAATGGCAACAGGAAATTTTTCCTGATGCAATTGGTTTACTTGAGCCGGGACGGAAGTGCAGATATCACAACACCATAGAGGTGAGAATTGTGAAGTGTGAGGCGATAAGTTATTCACTTTGTAATTGTCATTCCCTTTACGTCTGTCACTCCTGCGTATGCCTGCCCGCAGCAAGTGTAATTGTTTCATTGTTGCAGGCGGGCAGGAATCTACCACAAATGAATCCGCTATTCCGTAGATCCCTGCATGCGCAGGGATGACATAGCAGTGAGAAGATTGTCATTGCAGGAATCTCTTATGCTTGTAATTCTCTTTTTGTCCGCTCTGAGTCTCCCGCATTGAACAATGTAAATCTAAGCAGCCTATTCTGCGGAGACTCAGAGCCTTTGTACTGGTATAGTCATCCCGCTGAGTCAGGTGAAGCTGAGACTCAGCGGGGACGGAGGAATCTACCACAAATGAATCCTCTATTCCGTAGATCCCTCAGCGGGGACGAGAAGAGGCGAGAAGTTATTCACTTTGAAATTGTCATTCCCTTTACGTTTGTCACTCCTGCGTATGCCTGCCCGCAGCAAGTGTAATTGTTTCATTGCTGCAGGCGGGCAGGAGTCTACCACAAATGAATCCACTATTCCGTAGATCCCTGCATTCGCAGGGATGACATAGCATTGAGAGGATTGTCATTGCAGGAATTTCATTCCGTCCCAACAGAGTCACCCGCACAGTTTGCTTTTCTAACGCCACTTGGTACAACCCATACTCTGCGACCTTTGCGACATCATTGCGTCCTCTGCGGTTAGCTCTTCGGTTTGATTCCAAACAATCCTTCAAAATCTATTGCATCTCAAAATCAGCGGGACTAACTTACAGCCAATTTTCTAAAAAAATCCAATCTATGAAGAGAAATCTAACCAAGTTTCTTCCGGGACTCCTATTATTCTTTCTGTTTGCAAACATCTCTTTCTCGCAAGGTCTCAATAGTGTTACAACACCCGACGGCATCAATGTCATCGCAGTTGGAAATCAAGGCAAGATTTACAGATCAAATGATGCAGGAGCGACATGGGCTGTATATACTCACTCAGCTGACAATCTGAATTCTGTTTCCTCTTTAGGCAATGATGTTTGGATTGCAGGAAGCACTGGAAATGTTTACAGGACCACAAAGACACTATCACATATTTCCGGAATTTCTACCGGACAAAATTTTAAGATCAACGGCATAACTTTTCTGAACTCTAATAATGGATTTTTATGCGGCGATGGCGGCAGATTATACAAGACAATTGACGGCGGCTCCACGTGGAGTATGTCTGATGAAGGCATAGGCAATGTAGATCTGAACAGCGTCAGTTTTGCGGATGCATTGAACGGTACAGTTGTGGGCGCAAACGGGAATGTTTTTTCTACAACTGACGGCGGAAATAACTGGACTCAAGAATCAGTTCCATCTGCAAGGAATCTTCTGAAAGTAAAACAATTCGCAGACGGCATTGTTGCAGTCGGCGAGTATGGAACAATTCTTACGAAACAAGGCAAAGGTTCGTGGCAATCAGTTGACACAAGAACCGATAACGACATCAGAGGCATCAGCGGAACTGCCTTTGGAAACGCGCATGTGTGCGGCGGCGGCGGGTTCATCAGAAATAACTCGAACAATGTAAGTAACTTTTTCAATTTCGAGATCAATCCTATGCTTGCAAACCTTGTTGATATTTTCTATTTCAATTCCACAACAGGATTTGCGGTAAGCAGTCTGAATTATGCCGTCATCAGAACTACAAACTCAGGAGCAAACTGGATACTTCCTGCAGGAGCAACAGTTTCCTACAACTGGGTTCAGAAGATCGCTCCGGGCAGCGGAATCGGAAACAATCTTTGCATGCATCCAACCGACAGAAACTCTGCATTTGTAGTTTACGGAAACAAAGTGTATGTCAGCCGCAACAGGGGAGACAGCTGGACACAGATCGCAACCATTTCTATCGGAACTAGAGCTCATTCATTTTACGTAACACCGCTTGATACAAATGTTTGGGTGGCAGCAATTGAAAGCACTCCGGATAAGGTTGTTCGAACTACAGACTATGGCGCAACATGGAGCACAATTCTTTCATACAATTTCAGTTCGTACGGTCAGCCGCTTGAAATGGATCAGAACATACCAGGAACATTCTACTATGCACCCGACGGAACTGCGACCGGTTTTTTCAAATCCACAGATAACGGCGCTTCTTTTGTTTCGGTGAGCAACACTAATCCGTTTACAAGTCCGTGTGACATAATTGTTGCATGGGACAGTTCAGAAGTTCTTTACGTGGGTGATGACGGAGCAGATATTTTCAAGTCAACCAATAATGGTGTAAACTGGACTATGGTGAAGCCCGGTTCTTCATCTGAAGTGCCATCCATGTGCAATTCTGTTTTTGACAAGAGTATTTGTTATGCAACAACATGGTCAAGCAGTCAGGTTTTCAGAACAGTTAACTATGGAAGCAACTGGAATATTGTCTCAACAAACTCCGGCAGCGGATGGGGTTCAGATCTTTGTCATGAAGATCCTACTGTTGTGCTAACAGGAAACTACGGAGCTCAGGCATATCTCACTACAAACGGCGGTGCTAACTTCTTCAACGTGAACACCGGTCTCAGCGGCGCAGGGGCAGGCATCATGGTTCCCGAAAGAGGTTGGATGCTGAATATGCAGACGAGCAGTTTGTTCAAACTCAATATTACTTATACTGTTCCGGTTACAAATCTTAATGCATATACAATCAATGTGAAAGTTGCATTAGAAGGAATGCTTGATCAGTCAAACAACACATTGTACAGGGATGATATTGTAAGCGTAGTGATTAGAAAAGCTGCCTCGCCATTTGAAATAGTAGATGCTTCAGATACAAGAATTGATTCTGCAACTCTGACCGGTTCGAATCTGAACATCCTGCCTGCCGGCAACTATTACATTGTCATCAAGCACAGGAACGGAATTGAAACATGGAGCAAAGCAGGCGGCGAAGCGCTTGGTACCGGCAATGTTAGTTATGACTTTACTTCTTCGCTTTCACAGGCATACGGAAATAATATGACTCTCAAAGGAGCTAGTTATTGTCTGTTCTCCGGCAATGTTAATCAGGATGACATCATTGACGGATTGGATCTTTCGCTGATTGACAACGATGCATTTGCTTTCTCTACCGGTTATCTGGTTACTGATCTTAACGGAGACGAATTTGTTGACGCATCTGATCTTGCAATATGCGATATGAATGCAGGAAATTTTGTGTCAGTTGTAAGGCCTTAATTTACCGGCAAATAAGTTTTTAAAAAATAAATCAGAAACATAAATCAAGAAGATGAATTACAAATTTGCCACTTTGATGCTGGTGTCGTTTTTGACACTGTCAGCATTCAGCTTATCCTTTTCGCAAGGATTGAACAGCATTACAACTCCTGATGGAGTTTATGTTATTGCTGTAGGCAATCAGGGTAAAGTATTCCGTTCTACAAACAGCGGAGCAACCTGGTCAAGCTACACAAACACTGCTGACAATCTCAATTCTGTCACATCTTTCTCCAATGATGTTTGGATTGCAGGAAGCACGGGGAACATCTACAAGACAACAAAGTCAATCGCTCCTCTCACAAGCATTAGTGTCGGGTCAAGTTTCAGAATAAACTCGATACAATTCTTGAGTTCAAATGTTGGTTATCTCTGCGGTGACGGCGGAAAGTTATATAAGTCAGAGAATGGCGGAGCAAACTGGACTTCCTCTTCAGCAGGCATAGGAACAGAAGACCTCAATGGCATTAATTTCCTTGATGAGCAAAAAGGAATTGTTGTCGGAGACAACGGAAAGATGTACATGACAAATGACGGCGGAATTACATGGACAGCTCAGACATCAGGTGTAACAAGAAATCTTCTTGATGCAAAGTATTATTCAGACGGATTGATAGTTGTAGGTGAGTATGGAGTTATTCTATCAAAGGAAGGCACCGGCGATTGGCAATCAGTTGTAACCCGAACAGACAGTGATATAAGAGGCATCAGCGGAGTGTCATTCAACAATACACATGTGTGCGGCGGCGGCGGATTCATCAGAAATAATACAAACGGAAGAAGCAACTTCTTCAACTTTGAAATCAACCCTATGCTCGCTAATCTTGTTGACATATTCTACTATGATGCTAACATGGGTTTTGCGGTCAGCAGTCTGAACAATGCGATAATCAAAACAACAAACGGCGGCACAAAGTGGGACCTGACTGCAGGAGCAACTGTCTCTTTCAACTGGGTGCAAAAGTCTCCAAATAACGGCGGCATCGGAAACAACCTCTGCATGCATCCCACTGACAGAAACACTGCGTATGTAGTTTACGGCAACAAGGTTTATGTGAGCCGTGACAGGGGAGAGGTCTGGAATCAGATCGCTACAATATCGATAGGCACAAGAGCTCATTCATTCTATGTTACACCGCTTGACACTAATGTATGGTTAGCGGCAATTGAGAGTTCACCAGACAAAGTGGTAAGATCAACAGATTACGGTGCAACATGGAATACGATACTCTCATATAATTTCAGCTCATATGGTCAGCCGCTTGAAATGGACCAGAACATTCCGGGAACATTTTATTATGCCCCCGACGGAACGACCACAGGATTTTTCAAGTCAACCGATAACGGTGCGACGTTTACATCGGTTAGCAACAACAATCCGTTTACAAGTCCGTGTGACATCATTGTTATGTGGGACAGTTCCGATGTAATGTACGTTGGCGATAACGAAGCCGATATTTTCAAAACATCAAACAACGGAGTTAACTGGACGCTTGTAAAACCGACTTCATCATCTGAAGTGCCTTCAATGTGCAATTCAGTTTTTGATCCTACAATTTGTTATGCAACAACATGGGGAAGCAGCCAGGTCTACAGAACTCTTAACAGCGGTGACAACTGGTCAGTTGTAGCAAACAACTCCGGAAGCGGCTGGGGTTCAGATCTTTGCCACGAAGATCCGACAGTGGTTCTGACAGGTAATTACGGAACACAGGCATATCTCACAACAAACGGCGGTGCAAATTTCTTCAATATCAATTCCGGACTCGGTGGTGCAGGAGCAGGAATCATGGTACCGGACAGAGGATGGATGCTGAATATGCAGACAGGAAGTCTGTATAAACTGAATATCAATTATTCAGTGCTGACTTCATCTGAAGAAAATCAAATAACCAACATAGCTGACAGTTACCAACTTTCTCAAAATTATCCTAATCCATTTAACCCAAGCACTAAGATCAATTTCAGTGTGCCAAAGGCAGGAAATGTTTCGCTCAAGGTTTATGATCAGCTTGGAAAAGAAGTTGTGATACTCAGCAACGGATTCAGAAACGCAGGAACTTATGAAGTGACATTTGATGCATCGAAATTCAGTTCCGGTGTTTACTTTTATAACTTCACAGCAGAAGGATATACGGCAACGAAAAAAATGTTGCTGGTAAAGTAAATATTCCCTGATTCAGATTCAGGAGGAACAAGAAAGATACGTCCCTTTGCCGACAGCAATGCCGGTAAAGGGATTGTATTTATGAATCAGGATTTATTAACAACACAAACTTCACAAGAAATGAAAAGAAGAGAAATGATAAAAAAGTCACTTGGCGGAAGCGCCTTGCTGGCTTTGACCAATCCGCTTGAGATACTTGGCAAAGGAGTTACTGTTTCCGGAAAGATTACGGGTACCGGAAATGCGCTGAGATTTCCTCCGGTGTTTTCAAACGGGGGAACGATGACGCTGAGCGAGACCAATGTAAATGTTTGGCCAGGGCAGAATACACTTGGAATGGTTATAAACGGTTCTTATCCGGGACCTTCAGTTGTTATTCAGAAGGGACAGACATTCACCGCTAATTTTGTGAATCAGCTTAACGAACCTGCAACAATTCATTGGCATGGAGTTTCAACTCCTGAGTTGATGGATGGTCATCCAAAAGATGCAATTGCACCGGGAGGTTCATATACATACACATTTCCGGTAGGCAACAGGGGCGGTACATATTTCTATCATGCACATGCGGATATGAGAACTGCTGAACAAGTATTCAAAGGTTTTGCAGGGTTCTTCATTGTCGATGATCCGGCTGAAATTCCGCTGGGATTGCCGAGAGGAAACTTTGACATTCCGCTATGTCTTCAGGATCACAGGATTGCCGACATTCCGCAGTTTACCTACAATGCCAATATGAATGACATGATGTTTGGATTTCTCGGAGACACTGTGCTAGTCAACGGAACACCGGATGCATATTTCAATGTGAATACAACTCTTTACAGATTCAGAATTCTTAACGGTTCAAACGGAAGGGTTTATAAAGTAGCGCTTTCAGATAATTCTCCATTTCATATAATAGCAACGGACGGCGGTCTGAAAGACGAAGCAGTGCAGGCGACATCATTCTATTTGTCGCCGGGTGAAAGAGTTGACATACTCGTCAATTTTTCCGGCTACTCCATCGGACAGAGTGTGACTTTAAAATCACAGGCATTTTCTGCACCGGGGATGGGAACTTACAGGCAGGGAATTGAACTTGATCTCATAAGATTCGATGTTACCGGCAATCAGTCATCAGGCGGTGTAGTTCCGGCGAATATGCCTGCAATCACGTACTACAATCCTGCAGATGTGAAGACAGTCAGAAATTTTGTACTGTCTGTTGCAGGCGGATCAATGAATGTTCACAAGATCAATGGACTGTCATTTGAAATGGAAAGGATTGACTGGCAGACTCCGCTCAATTCTCTTGAAGAATGGAAGATCGTGAATGCAACAAACAATATTCATCCGATGCATTCACATGAAGCGCAGTTTCAGGTCTATTCCCGAAACGGCGTTACAGCTCTTGCGCCGAATGACAAAGGATGGAAGGATACTGTTTTGGTTTACCCTTTTGAGACTGTAAGGACATTGGTGAAGTTTACCGAGTATAAAGGATTATTTCTCTATCATTGCCACAATCTTGAGCATGAGGATGACGGCATGATGCTTAACTTCAAGATAATTGATCCGGTAGGAATTAACGAAGAGGGTGAAGAAATTCCGGATACGTTTGTACTCAATCAAAATTATCCTAATCCGTTCAATCCGAACACAACAATATCATTTGATGTGAACCAATCTCAGGACGTGCACATCACAGTTTATGATCAGACGGGAAAACTTGTTGCGACTTTGGTTGACGGATATGTTCCTGCGGGAAGTCACAAAGTTGTCTTCGGTGCAAACGGGTTATCTTCCGGTGAATATTTCTTGAGGATGGTTGCTGGTGAAATTGTGAAGACAATCAAGATGACACTTCTGAAGTAAAATTTGCTTTTTATAAGTTACACGGAGATCTACGGAGAATACACGGAGTTCCGCGGAGAGGTACTAAGAGTTGTTTAAAGTTATTTTACTTTCTGTTCAATCAAATTGAGTTAGAAAATTTCTTCCGGTTGAATACAGACTGTCAGAAAACATGCCGTCCCCGAGTGCTTCTATCGGGGACACATTTGATATTGTCGAATTTCGGTGCAGATTCCCGCTTGGAGCACGCGGGAATGACAAACTTTTTTTGTCTTCGGACAGTCTGATAAGTATGGAACAGTTAACAATTAATCATCTTACATTTTCCATTCTCAGTGGATCTCTGTGTAATCTCCGTGGAACTCTGTGTTTCTACAATAAGAAGTAACACATCAAGAAGTGTATACGAAATGCAAGTTTGATATTGAAAATCACGATCAGGAAGCATATTTTAACCCACTCCAAATTATCATTTTTAAAACAATCAATTCAAAATGAAGAAATTCTTTGTCTCTTTGGCAATAGCCTTTGCCGTTGTGTTTTCATTTTCAGCCGGCAATGTTATTGCACAGGGGTTCAACAGCGTTACTACGCCTGACGGCGTGAACATGACTGCAGTTGGTAATGCAGGCAAACTCTACAGATCTGCCAACGGCGGCTCCACATGGGTAAGTGTTCCAAACGGTTCGGTAAACATGAACTGCGTTGCGTCATTCGGTAACGATGTATGGATCGCAGCTAACGGTGGAACGATTTACAAGACCGAAAAGACAATTACTCCGCTTACATCTTATTCAACAGGTACTTCGTCAGATCTGAAGTCTGTCACATTTGTAAGCTCTACTCTTGGGTATGCATGCGGAACAGGCGGCACGGTTGTAAAATCAACCAACGGCGGCTTAACATGGTTCAATAGTAATTCGGGAATTTCTTCTGTACAGTTAAACTCTATCAGTTTCAATGGCAGCAATGACGGAATTGTAGTTGGCAATAACGGAAAGATTTATACAACTGCAGACGGCGGAAGCAACTGGAGTTCCGTAAGTTCAGGAACAACCAGAAATCTTCTGAAGGCAAAATACTTCAACAACGGAATTACGGTTGTTGGTGAATACGGAACGCTTCTGGTTTATAACGGAAGCTGGACAACTGTTAATTCAAAAACAAAGACAGACATTACCGGCGTTACCGGAAGTGATAACAATAATGTTCGCATTTGCGGCGGCGGCGGATTCATCAGAAACAACCTAAGTGGAAATACGAGATTCTATAATTTCGAAACCAATCCGATGATGGCAAACCTTGTTGACATCTTCTATTATGATGCAAACAATGGCTGGGCTGTGAGCAGTTTGAACGGTGTGATAATCTACACAACAAATGCCGGCTCAACATGGTCAATGCCGACCGGTGCTACAGTTTCATTATCATGGGTATCTAAATTAACGGCGTCGGGCGGTATCGGAAATAATCTTTGCGAGCATCCGTTTGACAGAAATGCAATGTTTGTGGTTTATGGCTCGACTGTTTATGTGAGCAGAAACAGAGGCGATAACTGGACGAACATTGCAACAATAAGTGGCGGCGGAAGCGCTCATTCGTTTTATGTAAGCCCTCTTGATACAAACATCTGGATGGTTGCAATTACGGGCTCTCCTGATAAAGTAAAGAGATCCACAAACTATGGTGCAACATGGACTGATATAGTAAGTGCAAATTTCAGTAACTACGGACAGCCCCTTGAAATGGATCAGAACAATCCCTCAAATTATTATTTTGCTCCGGACGGCGGCGGTTTTTACAGATCAACCAACAATGGTGCTTCATTCACAGAGATCAGCGGTGCTTATCCATTCAGAAGTCCATGTGATATTATCGTAATGTGGGACAGTTCAGAAGTTGTTTACGTTGCGGACGGAGTTACCGGCAGCGGACTGGCTGAAATTTTCAAGTCAACTAATAACGGAGTCAACTGGACAAAGGTTCATACCAACGGATCAAGCAGTGAAATTCCTTCAATGTGTAACACAGTATTTGATCAAAGCACTTTCTGGGCAACTAACTGGAGCGGCGGTCAGTATTACAAGACTACCAACTATGGAGACAACTGGTTCCTGCATTCTACACAATCTTCATCCGGCTGGGGGTCTGATTATTGTCACGAAGATCCTACAATGGTGCTTAAAGGCACTTACGGTTCACCCACATGGCTTACAACAAATTCGGGCGCAAGCTTCACATCAACTTCAGTTGGCGGTGGAGCAGGTGCAGGTATCATAGTAACGGAAAGAGGATACATGCTTAATATGCAAACCGGCGGGCTCTTCAAGATGAATATTGTTTATTCAGATGTAACTGTTACTGCGCAGATCGATGTTCAGGCGCTTTCGCTTGGATCGCTCGGAACAGTTTATTCTGAAACTCCTGTGATCATCCCTTCCGGAACTGTTAAAAATAACAACGGCACGGCAAGCGCAACATTCAACGTCACCAGGAGAATTACTCCCGGAAATTATGTCAGCACAAAAACAGTCACTAACCTTGCGGCAAACAGTTCAACAGGTGTTACGTTTGACCCATGGACATTCATGTCAGGAACAACCTACACTGTGAGAGATTCAGTTTTCATTGCAAGTGATGAGAACGCAAGCAACGACGTATTGAGTGGAACCATTACGCCATATGTTGGCACAGTTGTTACAAAATTGGATCAGCAATTCTCCACTGTAACTTATCCGCCAACAGGATGGGCGCTTTCCGGAAGCGGAACGATGAGATGGTCATACAATGCTGTGAGCGCTTACGGAAACGGAGTTGGTTCATCAAAGTATGATTTCTGGAATGCATCAAACGGTACGACACAGTATCTTGCCTCTTCCACATTCACAGCTTCAGTAGCAGGAGATTCATTGAGTTATGATTATGCTTATACTTATGATGGTTCGGCTGTTGATTCAATCATTATTGAAACATCAACGAATGGCGGTTCAAGTTATTCTGTGCTTGTTAGATTGTATGGCTCTTCTACGGCATCAGGCCCGTATGCACTGAATACTGCTTCTGCTCCGGGTTCAGCATTTACGCCGAATGCAAATCAGTGGGCATCCAAGAGCTGGGCGCTTCCAACCGGAACGAACAGAGTGAGGTTCAAGGCAAGAAGCGGGTTCGGAAATAATTTCTACATTGATAACATTAACGTTGAGAGCGGAAGTCTTTACACTCAACTCAATCTAAAACTTGCACCGGAAGGATTTCTTAATGGCACAAAGCTCAACATGAGAGACACCGTGAGAGTCTATCTGAGAAATACTTCTAATCCATTTGCAATTGTTGATTCTGCAACAGGCGTTATTGATTCAGTATCATTCACTGCACCACTTGTGTTTAGATATGCAAACTCAGGCACTTACTATCTGCAGGTCATCCACAGAAATGCACTTGAGACGTGGAGCAAAACCGGTGGAGAAGCAATTACAAAAGGCGTGTTTGCATCGTATGATTTTACATCGGCGCAATCACAGGGATACGGCGGCAATCTTGTTCTCACCGGATCATACTGGCTGTTCTACAGTGGTGATGTCAATCGCGACGGATCCATTGACGGAACAGATCTGAGCGACATAGATAATGATGCATTCAATTTTGAGTCAGGTTACAGAGTTACTGATGTAAACGGTGACAATACAACTGACGGCTCTGATCTAGCAATAACTGACAACAATGCAACGAACTTTGTTTCTAAGCTAACACCGGAGACATCTCCGTCAGATGTTATAACAGTCAAGGAAAGAATAAAGTCGGCCAATGAGAAATACAGAAAAACTCATACGCAGAATATTCAGACCAAGGCAAACAGTACATCGAAGTAACAGACATTAAATCAATAATGAGAAGGACAGTTTTGAATGAAACTGTCCTTCTTTTTTTATGCAGCGAGGATTAATTTTGCATAAACGTAAAAGTCATAATTTATACAGCAATAGCAAATAACAAATTGATAAAACACACAGCCAAATATATTCTATCATTATCTTTGTTGTTGGGAGCAACCTGCATATCTTATTCCCAATCTCACGATGAAATAATACAGAAGAACATCTCTTACATTTACCATCTGAAATTTGATTCTGCACAGATCGGATTCGATAAGATCATCCGCGAAAAGCCTAATGATCCTGCAGGATATTTTTTCGACGCGATGATCGTATGGTGGAAGATAAATATCAACAAAGAGAACTCATCTTTGGACGAGCTGTTCAATCAAAAAGCAGATAAGGTGATTGAAGTTGCAGACAGGATACTTGACCGAAATGAGAACGATCAGTACGCATTATTTTACAAAGGCGGCGCGCTTGGTTACAAGGGACTGGTAAACAGTCTTCGTGAGAACTGGTTCGGTGCGGCGGAGAACGGAAAGGAAGCTCTGAATCTTCTTCAGAGTGCTTATGACATTGATCCGCAGAACAAGGATGTAATATTCGGAGTTGGGCTTTACAATTACTTTGCAGAATATGTTCCGGAAGTGTATCCGGTAGTCAAGCCGTTAATGCTGATTTTTCCAAAGGGTGATAAGCTGAAGGGCTTATCGCAGATTAAAGAGTCTGCAATGAGTGCAAAGTTTGCAAAGACAGAAGCACGGTTCGTGCTTGCATATCTTTATCTCATTTATGAAAAGAATTATACAGAGTCTGAAATTTATGCCAAATCGCTTCATGAAGAATTTCCGGAGAATCCCGTATTTGAAAAATATCTGAACAACAGTTACACAGGACTTGGAAAATGGATTGACGCTTTGGCGGGCTGGTCGCGGGTTCTGGAGAAGATTGACAGCAACAAAGCAGGATATGACGGCAGGGGACTCAACCGCGAAGCGAATTACTATTCAGCTTTGAGTTATGTTAAAATGGGAAGGCCGCTTGAAGCGGAACAATTGATCCTTAAAGCAGAGAAGATCACAAAAGAAATGGACCCCGGTAGTGAGACGGCATTCAGTTCGTATATTTATTTATTATCCGGCATGATCAACGATGCAAAAGGCAACAGGGCAACTGCGGATAATTACTATGACAAAGTATTGTCAATGAAGAATTTTCAGAACTCACATCAGGAAGCCGAGCGGTTGAAAGTGGAGAGATATAAACCATGAAGCTTCAGACGGCAAGGAATCTTCCGCAAAATTCTTAACAAAGAGAATTGGCATTCAAACCGGAGCTGATAGACATTTATAAGAACATCAACGACATGGTGCGTTTCGGTGAAACCAAGAACAGCGGTTTCATAGCGTTGAATGTAGGTATGATCATAACGATCTTTGTAAACTACTATAAACTCACGGAGTACATTTTCACATATGGATTGATAGCCGCGGCATTCTTTTTTTGCTTCGCAATTATTACAAGCTTATCCTCACTGTTTCCTGTTACGAAAAATCAGATAGCAGACAAGCATGTTCTTGAGAATCCGAATCTTTACTTCTTCGGAGATCTTGCGCAGCTTGATCTTGAATTGTTTACGAAGTTCATGCAAAAGGACGATCCTGATTTTGTTCCAAGCAAGATGCAGGAGGATCTTATGAATCAGATACTCATCAACTCACGGATAGCATTAGGCAAATTCAAGATGTTCAAATTCTCGGTAACATTTACCATCATAGGAATAATCATTGTAGCCATAGCATTTCTTGGCAAAGGCGCGGTGAGGATGATGACTGGGTTTTAGGATAGTAGAGTTGTGAGGTGAGAGGTGTGAGGTGAGAGGTGTGAGTTGTGAGATGAGAATTGAGAGTTGAGAAAATGATTGGGTCTTTGGATATTCGTGCAAAGAATAACATTTGTTTTTCCCTGAGAAATTGGATGTGACTGTGTAAATATTTTGAGCAACGACACCAAGATTCCATACTCCACTTGTCATTCTGAGCCCCTGACGGGACAGGCTCCGCGAAGAATCCATATGTAACAGATGTATCATTTCAAATTTTCTTGGCTGCTCACTCTGCTTTTATCACAAACTTCCATATCGCCATTATATTTGAAAGTGGATTTCTCGCTTCGCACGAAATGACAAAATTTGTTGGTTAATTATCTGTAAAATGTTTAGCACTCGGAAACTCTGTGCTTAGAAGGTTCTGTGCTATGGCACCCAAATCGCAATCCCCATTTGTCATTCCGAGCAACGCGAGGAATCCACATGCAGACGAAGAAATATTTCGAATGATGAACACAGTAACATTAGAATCACATACTCCTTTTGTCATTCCGAGCAACGCGAGGAATCCATTTGTAGACGAAGAAACATTCCGATAGATGAAAACAATAACATTAGAGTCACATTCCACACTTGTCATTCTGAGCGAAGCGAAGAATCCATATGTAAAAGATGTATCAATTCAAATGTTCTTGGCTGCTAACTCCTCTTTTATCACAAACTTCCATATCGCCATTATATTTGAAAGTGGATTTCTCGCTGTCTGCCTGCTGCAGGCAGGCGCTCGAAATGACAAAATTTATTGGGTAGTAAACTGTAAAATCATCATCACTCGGAAACTGTGATTAGAATGTTCTGCGCAACGAAACTCAAATCCCATACCCATTTTGTCATTCCTAGCACCTGACTGGATAGGCTCCGCGAGGAATCCATAAGCAAAAGAAGAAACATTTCGATTGATGAACACAGTAACATTAGACTCACAAACCCCTTTTGTCATTCCGAGCAACGCGAGGAATCCATTTGTAGACGAAGAAACATTCCGATAGATGAAAACAATAACATTAGAGTCACATTCCACATTTGTCATTCTGAGCCCCTGACGGGACAGGCTCCGCGAAGAATCCATTTGTAGATGAAGCATGGTTGCGATTGTTAGAAGCAATGCACCCGAATCACATACGTCAAATGTCATTCTGAGCGCCTGCCTGCTGCAGGCAGGAAGCGAAGAATCCATATTAAGAAAATAGAATTGAGAGAGTTGTACCAAATTTCTTCAGAACTAATGATTGCTCAATTACACTCTCTTTGAAGGGGAGCAGGGTGGTTATCATGATAACAATGAAGTTTTTGGTTGAGATAGATTTTGTAGAAAGTTGAAGTTTGGTTTCAATTTCCTTGTCGTGTCATCGACCCACCCCCTAACCCCCTCCAAGGAGGGGGAATGTTGGGTTCAACCTTTTTGATTTACACTTTGTAACACAACTACTCCAACAACAATAAGACACCCCCCTTATCAAAGGGGGGCAGGGGGGTTGTGAACACACTTTGCGAATGTCGAATGCAAACTCATCTCCATTACAGCAACGTTACCGAAATTTTACAAATCAAATTCTTTTCTATATTTGCATACAGACAACAATCTCACGATTCCCCACTCCGCAATGATACATGAATCAACAAGTGAAGAGCGCAGTCATTTGACACCCAAAGTGAATACTAAATTAATTGAATCTTTGAACGATTACACAGAACTTAACACCAATAAATAATCTATGAGCATAGTAAAAAGCATTAGAATACAAAACTTCAAGAGTCTTGAGGATGTGACGATAGATCTCAGCCAGCTAACGTTTCTCTTCGGAGCGAATTCGTCGGGGAAGAGTTCGTTTCTGAAGGCGCTTATGTTTTTGTCAAGAAATGTTTCTTCATTTGTAAACACTGGCAAAACTAATTATCAAATATCTGATGACTTAAACCTTCGCAATTTCTCAGAGATAGTCATCTTTGGAGATATCAAAAAGAAGATTGAATTTGAATTCAATGTGACTATTGAAAGATCAGGTGAAGTTTCACATAATGTGACAACAGAATCAAGCCCAATATCTTCTGATTTTTATGCTGACTGCATTGAGAGTATTGAAAATTCACGTGAATTTGTTGCGAAGTTTGTGTTTCAAGAAAATGAATATGGAGTTAATCTATCTGATATCCAAATTAGGGAATCCAGTAATCGAATCACCTTCAATTTTTCTCAGCCTTTTGAATTTGAGGATCTTCTGGAATCTGAAAAAGAAGCAATGAATGATACTGTCAATTCTGACTCAGGTGAATTCGCATTTGAAAGAATTGAAGGGCAAGTAGCACGTAAAACCATGGAGATCAACTGTAAAAAGGGATTATCACTTTTCTTTAGTTCTTTTAGCTATTGCCCATTTGAAGATGAAATTCTGACATTTGAGTTTCCAAATGATAAGAATAGGGTATTTGAAAGAATGAGCTATGATCTCTTAAAAAATGAATTTGTTAGAATTGATGGACTAGAATATCATTTAGATAGCAATCAGATTGACAAATCATACCTTGATTCTATTACTAGAATAAAGGAAAAATACTCAGAACTCCTTATAGATAAAGTATTGAATGGAATAAGACAATTCTTGGAGATGGCAATCATGCCAACTACGAGAGTCATTCCAAAGAAAGCCTATTTGATTAACTCGGAGAGCGATTTTGACAAAGTATATTATGGTATAGTTAAAGCATTGTATGAGGATACAGTCTTAAGAAACGAACAAGACTCTCTCAAGTTTATAAACGAGGAAATCAAGAACTTTGGTTTTGGATTTGGCCTGAAATTTACAGCAAATGATGATGTTAGTAAACTTATGCTCGAAGAAAACAATAAAGTATATGATATTGCAAATCAAAGCAGTGGACTTATCCAATTATTTCCAATAATGTTTTACTGTTTGTATGAGGGTATGAGGGAGACTTATCAAACATTGCTCATTGAACAACCAGAACTCCATCTTCATCCTCGTCTCCAATCACAGTTAGCAGACTTATTTGTAAGATCAATTAAGTTGCCTAAGCTAATAGACCGATTCTTGTTTGAAGAGTTTGCAATATATTCATCAAAAGATCTTATAATCGAAACCCACTCCGAGCACCTGATCCGCAAGATCCAGGTTCTCATCGCCAAAGGCGAGCTCGAGCGCGAAAAAGTAGCCGTTTGGTATTTCAAAAAAGTTGATGGCATCACGAAAGTTGAAAAGATGGAGATAGACGAAAACGGACTCTTCAAGAACGACTGGCCGGACGGTTTCTTTGATGACTCGGTTGATCTGACGATGGAGTTGTTTGAAGCTCTGAGGAAGAGGAAGAACTGACCTATGTATCTTCAAGAGATAGTCATCAGCCCTGATATATTCGAGAAGATTGGAAGAGCTTTTGAGCCCAACTCCAATGAGGACATAGATTTGAAAAGCTATAAAGAGAACCTTGCACTAAAGAAGATTGTCTTTGAAAAGGGGACTGACGAAAGTTCTTTGATTCTGAAAGCCATTGAGGAGATGATGGAAAAGTTCAATGACTTCGGGAAGCAGAAAATGAATTCTGTACTGAAATCATTCTTGCTTTCCAACAGAGTTGAGTTTAAGACAATTGACAAAGCCGAGAATTTCACCAAGAACAAGATTGTAAATACTTTGCTGAATCTTGGGCTGATAACTGAGAGCAAGATCATTAATGCTGAAGATAAAACACCCAAAGCACTTTCACGAAAACATTCGTCTCTTTCTGAACTTGAGATTCTCGACTTCCATGAACTCATTAAGCCCGGATGTAACAGCAGAGTTCTTTGCAGGGAAAAGACATTAACTTTTAAGAGAGGTGAAAGAATTGACTTTGAAAAGTTCTTTTGTTCTTATATCAATGGAGCTGAAAGACTGATTATCAATGACAGGTATCTCCGCTTAAGGAAAGGAGGTTTCTTGAATTTGATGAGATTGCTGAAGACAATCAGAAAATTGAAAACCATTGAGATTAGAACTATACAAAGAGATGATCTGGACAAGTTCAAACCTGACATAAACTGTGCTGAAGTTGAGAAGGAGATAAAGAATATTCATAGAGAAGAGGTAATCAGATTTGGAAATGCAGTTCATGAGAGATTCATTGAATCAGAGCATTGCAAAATCATTATTGATCCGGGATTTGATTTTGTAAATGAAAATTACATTGCTGAAAGAAATGATGTTAGCATTCACTTTAAAATTAAAGAGTCATTAATAAACTAAAACTTATAACACCATGACTGCCTCCGAACTAGCAATCCACGTCCTCGACAATGACTTAATTGATCTTAAGAAAAATGTTCCTTCGAATATCACTGATCTGGTCTTTCTCAAGATCGAAGAGAACTACATGAAAGAGTATAAAGCTGTTTACAATAAAGAAGGCAAATACAAAGTTAATCCGGAAATTGGCAAAACTATCAGAGAGCATTGGGGTTTACAAAACTGTGGAAGGTGCAAATCACCAAGAAGCAGGTTAATTGGCAGTAATGAAAAGCACTGACTTATTCACTGATTAAGAACTGATTTCTTCTTTGTATAAGAGCCCTAAATTGCAGATATTTCTTCAAATTAAGCAGTCCCATATATACGATAATCTAATACCATTATCATTTGACCCCCATCCTCAGCGAAAAAGATACCCGCTATCAGCTAATTGACCCGATGCTTCGCAAAGCGGGATGGAATCTGAATGACCGCTCACAGGTGCGATTCGAAATACCTACCGAAAACTACGACAAGACTCTCATTAACGGCTTTACCGATTATACCCTCTACCGCGAGAACGGCGAAGTGCTGGCTGTTGTGGAAGCAAAAAGAACTAACCGCGATTCGAGGGAAGGGCTGAAACAGGTGCTTACTTATGTTGAAACTATTGAAAGGATGCAAAACTTCAGACCATTTGCTTTCATGACAAACGGCTACGACATCTACTTCTGGGATAGTGAAACAGGACCCGAACGCCACGTTGCAGGGTTCTTCTCCCGCAGTAATCTTGAAAGGATTCTTTACCTGAAGAATAACAGGAAACCGGTTGGCGATGTGATGATAAAAGATACCATAGTCAACCGCTCTTATCAAATTGAGGCGATCCGCAGAATTTCCGAAGCCATTGAACAAAAAAGGAAAAGGAAAGCGCTTCTTGTGATGGCTACAGGAACGGGCAAGACGAGGACTACAATGGCGTTTATTGACGTATTCATTCGGGCTAATGCGGCGCAGAAAATCCTGTTTCTGGCTGACAGGGACAGCTTAGTTGAACAGGCGCTAAATGACGGCTTCAAAGTACATCTTCCCGATGAATCCAGAACCAGGATCCGCACTTATGACATCAATAAGAATGTGAGGATCTATGTCTCCACCATTCAGACACTCGAACTCTGTTACAATAAATTCAATCCGGCAGACTTCGATCTCATTGTTGCTGATGAATGCCACCGCTCTATTTATAATAAGTTTACAGATGTGCTTTCGTACTTCGATGCAGTGCAGATTGGACTCACAGCCACTCCTGCCAGCTTCATTGACCGTGATACTTTCCGCTTCTTCGATTGTGACGGAGTTACGCCGACTTTTCTCCATGATTATGATACGGCAGTAAGGGAAGGATATCTTGCTGATTACAATGTTTACGGCGCGCAGACAAAGTTTCAGAGAAAGGGGATCAAGTACCTTGAACTCTCTGAAGAAGACAAGGACTCGCTTATTGAACGAGGGATTGATCCTGAAGATATTGACTTCGAAGGCACTGACCTTGAAAAGAAAGTTACAAACAACGATACCCTTAGGAAACAGTGGGAAGAGTTTATGGATGTGTGCATAAAAGATTCCACCGGACAGCTTCCGTGCAAGAGTATAATTTTTGCGATCACTCACAATCATGCATTGCGGCTGAAGGAAAATTTTGACAAGATGTATCCTGAGTATGAAGGCAAGCTTGTTCAGGTGATAGACTCGAAGATGGAAAGGAACAAACAACTTCTCGCCGATTTCAAACGTGATGACCTGCCGCGCATCGCAATATCTGTTGATATGCTTGATACAGGATTTGACTTTCCGGAAGTTGTGAATCTTGCTTTCATGAAGCCGGTAAACTCGCAGATAAAATTCTGGCAGATGATCGGCAGGGGAACGCGCAGTCATGAAGCGTGCAGCAGATACCAATGGCTTCCAAACGGAGTGAAGGAAAACTTTCTGATAGTTGACTTCTGGGATAACTTCGAGCACTTCAGCATGATGCCCGCGGATGATGAAGGCAAGAGACAGATACCGGTGCTCATTACAATTTTTAACACACGACTGAATAAGCTTGTGAAGTTTCTCGGTGACCAGTCTTGCGATGATGCGAAGAGAATCATCAGGGATCTTCGTTCGCAGATCGCCGCCATTCCTCTTGAATCATTTTCCGTCAGGAAGGCATTGAATGAAGTTGATCAGGCGTGGGATGACGACTTCTGGACATTCATCACTCCTGATAAGATTGCATTCCTTCGCATGAAAGTTGCGCCGTTGTTAAGGTTTGTGCCCGGCATTAATCCCGCCGAATCATTCTTCGTCAGCAAGATGGAGCGCTGCGGGCAGGGGTTGCTCGAGAAGAAAGATCTCAGTCAGGCAATTGAATCAATTAAGGAAGATGTTGGATTGCTTCCGCTCAGTCTGACAGCCGTTGAATCAGAAAGCAAACTCATTAACGATATTCTTACGGGTGAGTTTTGGGAAGGAATAACTCTCGAGAAGATTGACGATGCAAAAGAAGCGCTTGCAGGACTGATGAAGTTCAAGCGAGATCGTCCTTCGCTTGTTATTGAGCTAGGTCTTGATGATATTATTGATTCAAGAAAATGGATTGTGCTGAAGAAAGACTCTAAGAAGGTTTACGTTGAAGAGTATAAGAAGAAAATAGAGGAGAGAATTGAGAAGCTTGCCGGCGGGCATCCGACAGTTGGCAAACTGATGAATCATGAAGAAGTCTCTACGGAAGATCTCATTGAACTCGAAAAGACACTTGAAACAGAATTCTCTTCCGACGAAATTTGTCTTGACGAAGAAAACATGCTGAAAGCGTTTGGATTGCGTGTGGGAAGTTTTGTTGATTTCCTCAAGCACGCTCTTAATCTTGAGAAGATGCCTTCATACAGAGACATCGTTGCCCGCGCATTTGATGCGTTCATACTCGAGCACAATTACAACGCCGATCAGTCACGCTTCCTCCGCGCAGTGCAGACCGTGTTTCTTGAAAGAAGAAAACTTGAAGTTGCTGACCTCTACGAAGAACCGTTCACGAATTTTGGGAGCAATGCGGTGGAGAAGTATTTTTCGGAGGAAGAGATTGATGAATTGATGAAACTGACGAGGAAACTGTCGGTGTAGCAAGATGCTTATGAGCGAATTTTGCCCCGTTTATTCTACACACTTTAACAAAAAGGTTGCTCATTAAAGGAAAGTCATATGAAATTCACAATTGTTACAATATTCTCACAATTGTCAGTGTATGATTTATAACTATTTTTGTATATGTCAAACTTAAACAAAAACGACATGGGCATTTTAAACCAGGCTTTACGCTACATCTCAAAGTTCAAGGCAGGGAAGAAACTTCTTGACGACATCAATTTTTTGATTGAGGCAATCAAGGAAAATCCACTCAAGTACTCTGCCATTGTACTTGCGGCGTTAGCATATCTGATCAATCCTGCAGACGTAGCTCCGGATTTGATTCCGATCGCAGGTTTGGCAGATGATGCAGCAGTACTTGCTGGAGCAGTAGCAACGATCAAGAAGATGATGGGCTCATAGCCCATCTTCTTTTCTGATAATGATTATTGGAATTCTGAAATAGCAACAAGATTTTAGAATTATTTTCTGGTTTTTTGCCAATCACACAAGCTATCATTAAGCATTCTTCATGGCTTCTCATCGACTAATTTTATAATTTTGAAAAACTAAATGAAAATCATAATACTTTTACTGGCATGAGAAAATTAGGGAAAGTCAAATTTTTTGATACAAAAAATAATTTTGGATACATAGCCGTAGACGGTTTAGCAGATGATATCAAATTTGACTCATCACTTGTTGAAGGAGAGGCTCTCATATTGCTCAAAGACGAAGAGGTGGAAGTTGAAACAGGAGCTAATACTCATCGAATTGTTGAAAAGGTGTTTCGGAAGATGAAAAGAAACACTGGTAAAGTATTGAGTTTTGAGAACGGAACAGGTTCCCTTCTGTGCAACGAAGACAATAAGGAGTACCCTTTTAGCTACAAAGATTTTATCAGAACTGATGGAAAACCAATTTATGAATTATCAAGAATTCATGTGGATCCTGAGACCGATCTTGAATTCTCAATTGAAAAGGATGAGCAGAAGGTTGCTAAAATAGTTTACGACGGCAAAAAACCAATTGAAAGATTTGCAAACCTCACCCCAAAGTTCAATAAACTACTTGTCGAATTGGCAGAACTGTCACCGGAACCATGGGACTATATGAACTCCGATTCTGAAAAGATATTACCAGTTTTGAGAAATTACCTATATTACACATTTGCAAGATTGAAAACTGAAGAAAGGATTTACAAAGATTGCAGAATATCTGAATCAACTGCGAGGATAACATATAGAGACAAGGTGACTAACAAAGAAATGAAAGTTGAGAGCAAAGTAGCCTGCTTCAACACGGGATTGGCAACAAGTTACCAAGAAGAGATTTTTGCATACTTCAAACAGAACACACGGAAAAAATCTCGGCTAGATCCAGAATGGTTTTTGGTCAAGTTTATAAAAGCAAGTGACTCGGAAATGAAGTATTTTGACCCTAAACCAGAATGGGCAAATTACTTCAAAGATCTTGATTCTATATCAGAAATCTTCTACGATCTTTCGTTGGGTCATGATTTGAAGTATGAACACATATTGAAAGATAGGCAAGAAAGATTCCCATCTTCAATAAAAGACCTTCCAGATGAGGCAATAAATTCACTTTTAGATTCAGCACTTGAAAAGGCAAGAAAAAGGGTAAGAAGAAATTATAAAGCCGCAGTTCCTCAATACTATAATGGCAAAATACAGCTACTCTTGCCTCTCTGCTTGGTTAGCAAAGACAAAGCAGATTTAGCTTTATCTGTTGAAAAGGACGGTAAGAGATATATTAGCAAAACGGTTTTGCCGCTTGAATGGGCTTATAGCAATGCAAGGTTATTAGCAAAGCCCGACAGAGAATGGCTTAACCCGGTTAAAGACGTTGACATTCAAAAACTCAATTCAATTGTGGCTACTGAAAGTCTAGATAATGAGGTTGATGAATATATAGAAGTTGAAAAGAATCAAAGTCTGTGACGATTGCAGAACCAAGAAAGGACAAAACTTGTAAAGAAACTCAATTCTCCAATCATTTCCAAACTGATTTTCATTGAGCTAACATGAAACAGGTATTAATATCATTCGTAGGAACTAACGACTCTGGACAACTCAAAGGCAAAGGCGATGGCGCAGTAATTAATACATGCAGAAATCGCAGGTTTGATGTTGTTCACTTAATTTGGACAAAGAACAAAAACCTGAAATTGAGCTATGAACAAATTGCAAATCATGTGAAGACAATATTGGAGAATGAAAACCTGTGCAGCAACGTCAAAATTCATTTCATGGATATTCAAAATGTTGTTGACCACAATGAAATATATCCAAAGTTGCTTGGTTTTTGCAGGGCACTTCCAATTGGTTCTGGGTACAAATATACTGGGGCAATCTCTTCTGGTACTCCTTCCATGCAAACATGTTGGATACTGATGGCTGAATCAGGAGACTTTACTATCGAATTAACTAGAGCAAATGAACCCAGTCTTGACATAGAGCCGATTGCCAAAGTGAAACTTGGAACTGCGCTCCCAAGAATCAGAAGACTCGAACAGGAAAACTTGAAATTAAAAAGGAATCTGAATATAGAGCTTGTTTTTGATTTTGTGCACAATTCACCAAGAGTAAGAATAAATGAGAAGCAAATTGACTTTATGCCTATGGAGTTTGCGTGGTACAAATTCTTTGCTCAAAATGTATTGGATGGATTGCATATTCCGATCAGTGAAGTTTACAATGTCAAAAAGGAAGTCCTTATCAAGGTAAATGAGATATATAAGGCTTGCTTTCAATCGGATAATAATTCGAGGCTAGGAGAAAACATTGCTGAGTATTCTAAGAAAGGGTATGCACTCACGAACTTGAACTACCATAAGAGTAATATTGAGAAAAAGATCAAAGATAAAATTGATGATGAACAAACTCTGGATCAAGTGATTATTCACTCTGAAGGAACACCTGCAGAAAAGGTATATTACATAAGATTGCCGGCTGAAAAGATCAAAATGAAAGAACGGGAGGATAAATTTAATTCCTAATTAATATCATTCTTCAAATCAAGTGACTTAAGATTAGCTCTGTAATTGCCATAGCTCTTAGTTTCTTGCAGGTCAATAACAGTTGATCTTGAATCTTACAATGTTATAAATGGGGATTAATCCTGACTTTCCGTTTCCTCAAGAAGTAAAATTTTCAGAATGATACATTGAAGAAATAGATTGCAAAGAAAGAGTCAAGCGATACTCAATTGTAAGTATCAGTCTCTTTTACGTTGAAGATGAGAAACTAAAGAATATGGCAATAGAGTAATGACTCTGTACTTTAGCAGATTCAGCCACATTCCATCAAGATGTGATTCAATGCAGAATGAAGTTTACAAATAACATACCTAAACTAAACCAAATCCGAGATATGCATAAGACAATTACTCACGAGCACAACCATACTCAAAGCTATGCTTTCAAAAAGTTAAGTAAGTTCATTCTACAACTTCAGAAACAATATAAGGAAAATGTAAGTGATCCTTGGTGGGAATGGAATGACGAGAAGGATCAAATGGAATTCAGCTTAGGAATAGGGGGCTACTACATTTCTGGAAATCTCTTTCTGTTCGATCACAAAGTTGAAATTGAAGCTGAGGTACCCATCGTGGCGGCTTTAAGATGGGGAAAGATTGAAAGCATGATAAGGTCTAAACTATATGAACTTCTGAAATAGGAAGTATGCATAATCTAGTTGCTGAGTTTCATCTTCACTGTATTCAGCGCAGATACTTGCGTAAATGAACTTTGCGGTGAGCCCGCAGATGATGTGGTCGATATGACAAAATCCATTGGCTTCTTTGTTTGATAATTTCCATAACCGCACTTTTCTTCCCTCCTAGTTTCATGAAGTAATTCCTAAAGCCAGGAGGGAAGATGTATGTCTCATCATGTATAGAAAGTTAGCTTGTTTATACTTGACTCACTCCTCATGTATAGAAAATGCCGGTTTTCTATACATGACTTCAAAAGAATGAAGTACTTATCTCCCCCGGCAAAGAGCATTCTGAGATTGAAGCTCTTTGGCAAATGCAGTTTGATGAATCTCAAATAATTTGAACCTAAAATTCTTTACAAGTATCTTTAACGAGAATCTTAATTCTCTGCTTAGAATAAATAAGTACGAGAAGTTAGAGCCATAAATAAAAACCACAGCATGACTCAACTACTTAAAAAGGCATTGAAAAAGGTTTCATCTCTTCCGGATAATGAGCAGGATGAAATCGCAAAACTCATTCTCGACGAAATCGAAGACGAAAAGCTATGGCAAGAGCAATTCGAAGCTACTCAGGAAGAGTTGCTATTTTTGGCTGATGAAGCATTGAAAGAAGCAAAGGCAGGAAAGACAAAAAAAATGAAACTATGAATGGAATCGAAAACAACAGAGAAATTTCGAAAGTGCTTTATTGGACTTCCGAAAAATGTTCAGAATGAAGCAATAAAGACCTTTAAACTATGGAAGGCTAATCCATTTGCAAAAAATCTGAAGTTCAAAAAGATACACGGAAGCAACGATATTTATTCTGTAAGAATAGGCATAAACTGGAGATCTATCGGAGTTAAAGAAGAAGATGAAATTACTTGGTTCTGGATCGGCTCTCACAGTGATTATGATAAATTAATAAAGAAATTGAAATAGAATCTATATGCTCACCAACCCAACCCTAAAATCCAAAATCGATTCCCTTTGGGACAAGTTTTGGTCAGGAGGAATATCGAATCCGCTGACGGCGATTGAACAGATCTCGTATCTGATCTTTCTTAAGCGGCTCGAAGACAAGGACAATGAACGCAAGCGAAGCGCTGAAAGAAGAAAGCAGGACTTTGTGTCCGTCTTCGATAAGGCCGTGAGCGGAATGACGAAGAAGGATTTGCACAACTGCCGCTGGTCTCATTGGAGCAATATGCCCGGTGAGGAAATGCTCGGGTTTGTGAGAGATACGGTCTTCAGATTCCTGCGTTCGCTTGGAAGCGAAACGAGTTCGTTCACTCAGTACATGCAGGACGCGGTGTTTATTATTCCGAAAGCTTCGCTTCTGCAGGAAGCGGTGAAGCTGATTGACGATATGCACATATCCGAACAGAACGCTGACGTGCAGGGCGACCTGTATGAATACCTGCTGAAGAATCTCACGACTTCCGGAAAGAACGGGCAGTTCAGAACTCCGAGACATATAATCAGAATGATCGTCAAACTTGTTGACCCGAAAATTGGCGAGAGGATTTGCGATCCGGCTGCGGGAACGGCAGGATTTCTTACAAGCGCTTATGAACATATTCTCGAGGAAAACACGAGTCCTGATATTCTTGAATACGATGAGGAAGGACTGCCGCACCATATTGTAGGTGATATGATCACGGATAAGAAACTGTTTGCGTTTCTCAAGAGCAAGGCGCTCACGGGTTACGACTTCGACACAACCATGACGCGTATAGGGGCAATGAACCTTATGCTTCACGGAATTGACAATCCGGATTTCAGATACAACGATACGTTGGCAAAGTCATTCACCGAAAAGCAGATGTATGATGTGATCCTTGCCAATCCGCCGTTCAAGGGCTCGATTGACAAGAGCGACATTAACGAGAGGTTCAAAGTAAAGACCACGAAGACGGAGCTTCTTTATCTCGAGCTCATTTACGACATGCTCGTTACCGGCGGCAGATGCGGAGTAATTGTTCCTGACGGCGTGCTGTTCGGCTCAAGCAATGCGCATAAGGAAGTCCGCAAGATGCTTCTTGAGAAGTGCAGTCTTGAAGGAATCGTATCAATGCCTTCGGGTGTGTTCAAACCTTACGCCGGAGTCTCCACCGCAGTGCTGATCTTCAGGAAAGGCGACAGCACGGACAAGGTCTGGTTCTATGACATGCAGGCGGACGGATTCTCTCTGGACGACAAGCGCGACAAAATTGCTGACAACGACATTCCCGACATTCTCGAAAAGTGGAAACAAAAATCCGCCGGAACCAACTTCAAAGACAAGTCTTCAAAGTGCTTCTTTGTGCCGATGGAGGAGATTGTGGAGAATGGGTATGATTTGAGTATAAGTAGGTATAAAGAAGCCATTTATGAAGAACAAGTGTATGAGAATCCGGCTATCATCATAGAAAGATTGTCAGAAATTGAGAATGATATAGTTCAGGGCATAAACGAACTAAAGAAGTTGCTCAAATGAAGAGAATCAAGATTAAGGACTTATTATCTAAGAAGATAAATGGAGAATGGGGCACGGATGTAATTGATGAGAATTCTGTTGATGTAATCAGAACCACTAACTTTACAAACGATGGTCGAATAAATTTTGGAAATGTTGCAAAGAGGCGTATATCTCTTGACTTGGTAATGAAAAAAAAACTATTGAATGGTGACATTATCATTGAAAAGTCCGGAGGCGGACCAAAGCAACCTGTTGGGAGAGTAGTGTATTTTGACAGTGGATCTTCAGATACATACTTGTCCAACAATTTTACTAGTGTACTAAGACCCGCAAAGACTGTCTTTCCTAAATATATCTTCTACGCTTTGTTTCATAATCATCTAAGTGGGAGAACACTGAAATATCAGAATAAAACAACGGGCATAATTAATCTTAAGCTCCAAAACTATCTTGAAGAAACAATCCCTCTCCCCCCACTCTCCGACCAGAAGCGCATAGCAGATTTGCTGGACCGGGCGGATTCATTGCGGCAGAAGCGCCGCGAGTCGCTCGCATTGCTGGATGAATTTCTGAAGTCAGTATTCATAGACATGTTCGGCGATCCGGTGAGGAATGAGAAGGGATGGGAGGTGATGAGGCTGGGGGAGATAGTAGAAAATACAAAAAATTCGATTAAGGCTGGGCCATTTGGATCTCTTCTCAAAAAGGAATTTTATGTTAGCAATGGTTTCAAGATCTATGGTCAAGAGCAAGTAATTCGGGATGATTTTGGATATGGCGATTACTATATCTCAGAGGAAAGATTCAAGTCATTACAACAATACGAAATCAAGAAAAGTGATGTTCTGATAAGCTTAGTAGGTACGTTTGGAAATATTAGTATAGTGCCAAATGAATTTGAACCTGGAATAATAAATCCTAGATTGGTAAAAATCTCTCTCAACAAAACAAAAATGTTTCCAGAGTTCTTTAAGTGTTTGCTCAAAACTCAATCAATGAGAAAGCACCTTGTATCTCATTCGCATGGAGGGACAATGGGGATAATAAATTTGAAAATATTGAAGAGTCTGAAGCTAATTCTTCCTCCGATTGGAGTTCAAAGTGTATTCCTAGAGATCATAAAGAAAAGCTATCTTCTTAATGAAAGACTGGAATCAAGTCATTGTCAAATGGAACAACAATTCAACGCACTGCTTCAGCGGGCGTTTAGGGGGGAGGGGGTGTGAACAAGCCAGCACAATTCACCGATTCCGTTAAACAACAAGATTTGGAAAGCGTGCAGGAAAAGATTGAAAAAAGGATTTCACGCTTCGATAAGCTATGGAAGTTCTTTATATTATTGGGAGTAATAGCTGTTTTGATTGGCCTATACTTTTTTGATATGAGATCTGACAAGGGTCTGGAATCACTTGGGAATTATTCCGCCGGAACAGTTGTGGCGTTTTGGTCATTGGCTGGAGTTGTTCTCATTTATTTGGCATTCCTTGGACAGAAGCAAGAACTCTTGTTACAGAAGGAAGAACTGCGGCTGAACAGAATTGAGCTCGAAGAAACGAGAAAAGTTCTAAATGAGCAGAAGAAAGAGTTTGAACTTCAGAATAAGACTCTGCTGAATCAGAATTTTCAAAACCTGTTTTTTCAGTTGTTGAGAAATTATACTGACATAGTTCATCATATTGATTTAGGAACTGGTAATACAAAGATCTCAGGCAGGGACTGCTTCAAAGAGATGTATCGAAATTTCATTGCCAGTTTCAAGAGGCTCGCGCAAGAGCAGTTCAGCGAACTTGAAAAGATTGAGAGAGCCTATTCCAATTGTTTCAAAGTTTACCGAATTGACCTAAGCCATTACTTCCGCAATCTCTATAATTTTGTAAAGCTTATTGACCGTTCAGACGTTTCCGATGAAGACAAAAGAATGTTCGTCAACACATTAAAGGCACAGCTTTCTACTTACGAACTGGCGTTATTATTTTACAATTGCCTGAGTTCCTTCGGCTCTAAAAGATTCAAGCCTCTTGTGGAGAAGTACAACCTTGTTAAGAATTTGCCGGTTAGCGAACTTGCGGACAAGGGGCATGTCGAGCTGTATGAAGGGATTGAGTTGTGAAAATGGGACTGGGGTATTATTAAATGTAGGCCAAATTAAAAAAGTTTAACTCATTCATTGCTTAAAAATTCCAATCAATATAATGTGTTTTTGAATTTTGTATTGGCCAATTGCAAAAGTCAAGCTTCCAAGCAATCTTTGCATACGTAATGCTAACTTCCCCAATTTAGATACAAGTTGCACGATAAGTTGTTTCGGTACTATTAAGAAACCTCTTGCAGGTTTAAGCTTTCATCAGTCAATCAATTGCAATACTGCTACACAGGTCTGAAAGTAATTACAATGCTGAATTATAAATGAATATTGCAACGTTTTTGTGAAGACAATCATGAGTTGGTTCAAGTGTGGTTTGTATATTCAAGCAATACAAAACAGCAGGATAATACTATTTTGAAATTTTCTAAACAATAAATCATGTCTGAGTATTCTGTACTATTAGGAATGGAAGATTATCATATAAGGAAAGTATGCAATAAGTTGATAAGAACTTTACAGGGTCTTAAGGAAAGATATATGCAAAGTAATGACACCGGACTTGATAATGTCTGGGATGAGATTTGTGTTCAGGTGCAATTTGATTATTGGATATATTGGTATGCATACGAGCATACAATGGCGCAATTAATCAAAGAGGCGTATAATGAGATTGATCCAACAATTTCGAAGTTCCTAAGCTATATGTATGATTCCAGAAACGAAGATTCTGAGTATGAGGATTTTGAGAAAGTGAGATTTAGCGAATATACACCAAGTATTTCCAGTTTTGTCAACTTGATCTTTGAAAACTTGATTGACATTGCAGGTGACTACAGGAACAAAAGAATTGAGGACTACCTGTCGAAGAAGTTCTTACTTTAGAATGATATTTGTTAAGCAGGGATCACATGTTTTTAAAGAAAGTCTCCGGCGCTTGACGTGGAGAGTTTCACAATTGAAATTTAGAGAAAGAGTAACTACCTTAAATAGTTATGGCTAATAATGAAAACATTTTCGGCGGGTATTGGACTGAAGAAAAGATTGAGATATTCATAAAGTATGTTAAAGCATATCTTGAGATAATGAAATCCCGAAACTTCGAACTCATATACTTTGACGGATTTGCCGGTTCAGGATACATCGAACAAAAAGGGAACACCACAATTGAAGGAGTTGCCATGAGAGTATTAGAAATCAATGAACCAAGAGAGTTTGACATTTATTACTTAGTAGAACTTGTCAAGCGACGATGTGCTTCATTGAAAAGAAAAATCAAGGAGTTGTTTCCGCAAAAGGATAGCAAAACATTTGTATTCCAAGGTGACTGTAATGACAAAATAGTGAGTCTTGCGAATTATCTCAAACAAGATGCAAGTAGAAGAGCCCTGATATTTCTTGATCCAAAGGGAATGCAAGTTGACCTTCCAATTTTGGAGTGTCTGAAGGGATTAGGAGTCGACCTTTGGATTCTTGTACCAACCGGATTGGGTGTCAACCGACTTCTTACAAAAAGTGGAAACATTAGCCAGGAATTCATGAAGAAACTAAGTTCCTTTTTGGGAATGACTGATAGCGAAATCAAGAATTACTTTTATAAGGAAGTAACAGAAAATACACTGTTTGGAGAAGAGACCAAATTAACCAAGGATGAACAAGTGAACGATAGGGCAATTAACCTTATACGGGAGAAAATGGGCAATATCTTCGAATTCGTTTCTAAACCTTTTCCTATGAAGAATACTCGAAATAGCCTGATGTTTCATTTTGTCTTTGCAAGCAATAACAAAGCAGGTCTGAAGATTGCAAATGACATAATTGGCAAACAGCTTAGAAATTCAAGTCTCTGATTCATGGCAAAATCCTCCATCGAATGGACTGAAATGACTTGGAACCCTACAACGGGTTGCAACAAGCTATCTGCAGGGTGCAAGTTCTGTTATGCAGAGACAATGTCCAAACGTCTCAAAGCCATGGGACAGCCAAAATACAAGAATGGATTCAAACTCGCTTTGCACCCGGATTCGCTTGATGTTCCATACACATGGAAAAATCCTAAAACAGTATTTGTGAATTCAATGAGTGATTTGTTTCACAAGAACATTCCTTTGGAATTCATCAAGAATGTATTCAAGGTAATGAATGAAAATCAAATGCATACTTTTCAGATTCTCACAAAGAGAAGCGATATCCTTCTCAAGTATGACATCTTGAATGAGCTTTCGTGGAGTCCGAATATTTGGATGGGCGTATCGGTTGAAGATGAAAAAGTTACAAACCGGATTCATGATTTGAGCAGAACGAAAGCTAAAATAAAATTTCTTTCATTAGAACCGTTGTTGGGTCCGATACGAAACCTGAAGTTGAATAAGATTGATTGGGTGATAGTAGGAGGGGAGTCAGGGCACAAAGCAAGACCAATCAGGAAGGAATGGGTAATTGATATCAAATCTCAATGTGATGAATCAGACGTGCCTTTCTTCTTCAAACAGTGGGGGCGTCCGGAATTCAATACCGATCCTGAAGATCCGACAATAGACTCAAAGCATATTAATCATGCAAAAGGCGGATGCCTGCTGGATGGTCAGATTTATCGTGAGCTACCGGAGAAATATCGTAAGGCTTCCTGAGAAAACATAAGCACAAAGGGCTGACATGATTATAGTTCCGAATGCATCAGGTAGTCTAACCCCGAAGGGGTGATATTATTTTTGCATAAGGCAATGTCACCCCTTCGGGGTTTCATTCATCTAAATTAATATACTATAATCATTCCACCCCTTCGGGGTTTCATTCATCTAAATTAATATACTATAATCATTCCACCCCTTCGGGGTTTCATTCATCTAAA